>JAANMY010000115.1_pt1 | contig 104559 bp, 84 predicted proteins | sample 7279691 | NCBI WGS metagenome assembly JAANMY01 (sample SAMN14094543, study PRJNA606508) | bioreactor metagenome | isolation source: A lab-scale SPAN reactor treating ammonium-rich wastewater day 388 | place: Ireland: Galway | collected 2018-02-07 | reverse complement strand
CAGGCCCAGGACTGGAAGGGCCTGGGGCGCATCGCCGGCCGCGTGACGGACGCCGACGGCGCGCCGATCCAGGGCGCGAAGGTGAAGCTGATGCTGCCCGAGCGCGGCGGCGGCACCACCGTCACCACCGGCAAGGACGGCAAGTGGGCGCTCGGCGGCATCGCCGCCGGCAACTGGCAGATCGACATCGAGGCCGAGGGCTACGAGACCAAGGCGATCGCCGTCAACCTGCCCGGCGAGTCGGTGCGGCTCAGCCCGGTCGTGGTGCCGCTCGAGAAGGCGAAGCCGAAGGGCCCCGGCGTCGAGGTCGTGGCCGCGCTCGACACCGCCGAAGCCGCGTTCAAGGCCGGCCGTTTCGCCGAAGCGCGGGCCGAGTTCGAGCGCCTGCTCGGCGAGCTGCCCGAGCACGCGATCACGATCCACCAGCGCATCGGCCTGTGCCACCTGCAGGAGAAGAACTACCCGGCCGCGCTCGAGTCGCTCGGCAAGGTGCTCGCCGCGCAGCCGGACAACCAGCAGATCCGGGCGATCGCCGCCCAGGCCGCGCTGGAGGGCGGAGCGCTCGACCGCGGCCGCGAGCTGCTGGCGACGCTCGACGAGAGCACGATCCAGAGCGCGGACGTGTTCTTCAACATGGGCGTCAACTTCCTGAACGCCAACGCCACCGACGAGGCGATCAAGTACTTCACGCTGGCGATCGCGCGCGACGCGGCCTACGTCGACGGCTACTACCGCCGCGCGCTCGCGTACCTCCAGTTGGGCAAGCAGCAGGAGTGCCGCGCCGACTTCGAGAAGGTGATCGCGCTCGCGCCCGACTCGCCGATGGGCGAGATGGCGAGGAAGGCGCTCGAGTCGCTGAAGTAGCCGGGGCTAGTCGAGCAGCTCGAGGCGGCGGCTCCACTTGACGACCAGGCTGCGGTCGCGCACCGGCAGCCCGGGCAGCCGCTCGTCGAGGTCGCGGTTCTCGGAGTAGACGACGAACAGCCCGGTGTTGGCCGTGCGCAGCCAGCCGAAGCGCACGTTGGTCGACCACAGGTCGGCGCGGTCGTTGTACTGCACGAGCGCCTGCACGAACAGCCGCGGGTTCCAGTTGTAGCCGAGCCGCGCGCGCACCAGGTTGGTGACGAAGGCGCCCGTCGGCAGGTCGACGTCGTTGCGCTCGTAGCGGAGCTGGACGCTGACCTGCTCGCCGCGGCGGACCTTCAGCGTCGGCCGCAGCGTGGTGCGTCGGCCGCCGAAGAAGCCGCCGCGGATCAGCGTGTTCTCGAAGCTCAGCGGCTTGCCCTGGTCGGTGTAGAAGACGAGCTGCAGCTCTGCGTGGTCGTAGGTGCCGGGGGCCACGGTCACGCCGGGGTAGATCTCGAACGGCTGGCGCAGGCCCTCGCGGCGGAAGTTGACCCCGGTGTGGACCTCCCAGGCGTTCGTGAACTCCCAGTGGTTGTCGACGTGGAGGTAGCCCGTCTCCTGGAAGCCGTCGGGCTTCCAGTAGCCGTTGTACGAGACGTGGGGCCGGATCTCGTGGAGGCCGAGCCACCCGTTCATGCGCCTGCTGTGGAAGAGCAGCGCCGCGGGCTTGCGGAAGTCGGTGCGCTGCAGGAAGCCGAGCCGCGGCGCGAAACCCGCCCCGACCTCGGTGTACGAGATGAACGCCTCCCAGCCCGGCGCGTTCAGCGACAACGTCGCGTCCAGGGCGTGTTCGGCGCGCCCCGCGCCCGGCGCGTCGGTGCGGGCCACGAAGCCGGAGAACAGCCCGTAGCGGCCGAGGCCCAGCCGGCCGTCAAGGCCGTACGTCTGCCCGCGCAGGGTGTCCGGCGCGCCGTCGCCCGTCGCCTGCTGGTGGGTGAACAGCGCGGCGACGCCCGAGCGGTTGGGCAGCTCGCGCTCGACGCGCAGCACCGTCGAGTTGAACGCGGGGGTGAGCCCGGCCACCTTCCGCGTCTGCATGTTGAGGGCGCCGACGTTGAAGCCGCCGAGCTTGCCCGACAGCCGCGCGCCGCCGAGGATGGGCACCACCTGGCCGCCGGGGGCGAGGCCGATGCTGCGACTGAAGAACAGCTCCGTCGAGCCCGACGACCCCATCGAGAAGTTGCCCGCGTTCTCGAGGAAGAACGGCCGCTTCTCGGGGAAGAACAGCGAGAAGCGGTCGAGGTTGACCTGCTGCTCGTCGACCTCGACCTGCGCGAAGTCGGTGTTGACCGTGACGTCGAGGGTCAGCGACGGCGTCACGCTCCACTTGAGGTCGCCGCCCACGTCGAGGTCCTCGTCGCGCGGCACGCCGGCCCGCTCGTCGCCGCGGCCGAGCACGTACGGCGTCAGCGTCAGGTTGCGCTGCGGCGGCGGCTGCACGCCCTGCAGCGAGCCGGCGGCGGAGACGCGGGTCAGCCAGTACTGGCGCGGGATCGGGGCCCAGTACGCGGTCTCGTTGCGGCGGCGGATGTTGCGCTGCACCTGCAGCCCCCACGCCTGGGGACCCTCCTGCGACGGGTAGCGCAGGGTGCGGAACGGGATCTCGAACTCCGCGCTCCAGCCGAACTCGCCCGTCGTCGTGCGCACGCGCCAGGCGCCGTCCCAGTTGAGGTTGAAGTCGCCGTCGCCCTGGCCCTCGCGCGAGAACTGGGCGTCGTACTCGACCGCCGCCGGGTTGGTCCCGAACACGAAGCCGTTCTGGCGGTCGAAGAAGGTGTCGAGCGCGATCCGCACGCTGTCGGTGTCGTCGAGCGAGGCGTCGCGGCGGCTGTCCGAGACGACCAGCCGGTTCGGCTCCGAGTCGTGGCACACGATCGCGACGTAGAGCGCGTCGCGGGTGAAGCCGAAGCGCACCTCGGTGCGCTCGGAGGCCGGCGCCCCCGCCTGCGGGGTCGTCTGGCGGAACCCGTCTGCCGCCGGCGCCGCGCTCCAGGCGGGATCGCCGAGCACGTGACCGTCGAGGGCGGGCGGCGCCGCAAGCGGCACCGCGAGCGCGACGGGCGGCACCAGGCCGGGCTCGGAGGGCGCGGCCACCGCTGCGACGGAGGGGACGAGGGCGAGAAGCGCGGCGACCCACGGATGCGGGGTGCGGTGACGCATGGCGGCGCGCATTGTCTCAGAGGTCGCGCCGACCCACTCGTCAAGCCTCGTGGGGCCCTCGGCCTCGGTTCAGGCCTCGTCGAGCATCGCTCGCACGGTGGCGAGCAGCTCGTCGGCCCCGAACGGCTTCGACAGCAGGCGGACTCCCGGCCCCAGGCCTTCGCGCCCCGTGAGGGCCTCGCTGTAACCCGAGATGAAGAGGACGCGCAGGCCGGGCAGCCGGGTGCCCAGGCGCTGCGCCAGCTCGGGCCCGCTCAGGCGCGGCATCACGACGTCGGTGATCAGCGCGACCGGAGGCGGCCTCAGCGCCGCTGCCAGCGCCTCGTCGGGAGTGGCGGCGACGTGGACCGTGTAGCCCGCCTCGTCGAGGATCTCCTCGAGCAGGCCGCGCAGGGCGACGTCGTCCTCGACGACGAGCAACACCTCGTCGCCGCCGACGGCCTGCGGGGCCTCCGCTGGGGGCGCGGCGGACCCGGGTTCGACCACGTCGGCATCCGCGAGCAGCGGCAGCCACAGCCGGAACGTGCTGCCGACGCCGAGCTCGCTCTCGACCTCGATCGAGCCTCCGTGCTGGGCCAGCACGCCGTAGGCCATCGCGAGGCCGAGGCCGGTGCCACGCCCGGGCTCCTTGGTCGTGAAGAACGGCTCGAAGATCCGGGCCTGCACGTCGAGCGGAATGCCCTCGCCGGTGTCGCTCACCTCGAGGCAGGCGTAGCGACCAGGCCGCGTGCCGGGGCGGCTCGCGCACCACTGCTCGTCGCAGGTCACGGTGCTGCCGACGAGGGTGAGGCGCCCCCCGCGCGGCATCGCGTCGCGGGCGTTGACGGCGAGGTTGACGAGCACCTGCGAGAACTGGCCCGCGTCGGCATGCACGACGCCGAGATCGGGCGGCAGCCGGGTCACGAGCTCCACGTCCTCCCCGATCAGGCGGCGCAGCAGCCGCTCGGTCTGCCCGATCGCCGCGGCGAGATCGATCGGCTCGAGCCGCATCACCTGCTTGCGGCTGAAGGCGAGGAGCTGGCGGGTGACCTCCGCGGCCCGTTGCGCGGTGTCGAGGATCTCGGCCAGCCCCGCGTCGAGGCTGCTGCCCGCGGGCGCCTGGCGGCGGAGCAGCTCGGCGCGGCCCGCGATCACCCCGAGCAGGTTGTTGAAGTCGTGGGCCACGCCGCCCGCCAGCCGGCCGATGCCCTCCAGCTTCTGGGCGTGGCGCAACTGCTCCTCGAGCTCGCGGTTGCGCTCCTCGCTCGCGCGGCGCGCGTTCTCGGCCTCGACCTGGTCGGTCACGTCGACCCAGGTCCCGACCACCTCGGGCGGGCCGTCGTCCACCTGCACCAGCCGCTGCCGGTCGCTGACCCAGCGGTAGAGCCCGGTGCGTTCGTCGCGGAAGCGGTAGACCCGCCGCTGCTCGCCGGTCGCCAGCAGCGGCCCGAAATCGGAGGCGAGCGCCGTGTCGTCGGGGTGGACCCGCTCCTCCCACCACCCCGGGCGCAGGGCCGCGGCCGACGGGCTGCCCTGGAGACGCTCGAGGTTGTCGCTGACCCAGACGGAGACGGCCTGCCCGTCGGCCAGGCGCAACACGTAGGTGACCGCCGGGCTCGAGCGGTAGACGTGCTCCAGTCGGCGTTGCGCGTCGCGCAGCGCCGCCTCCGCGGCGCGCCGTTCGCCGAAAGCCCGGGTCAGGGCCACCACCTGGCTCATCTGGGCGGCGACCGCGCGCGCGAAGTCCTCCCAGTCCTCGTCGAAGTCGCCTTCGCGGCCGAACAGGGCCAGCAGTCCGCCGTCGCCGTCCGGCAGCGCGAAAGGCGCGATCAGCGCGGCGTCGGCACGAGCCGCGCGCAGCCAGTCCGGCCCGCCGGCGCCGCTGGCGTGAGCGATGCGAGGCTCCGCGGGCGAGGCCGGGACCTCCGCCGCGAGCGCGGCCGCCAGGGTCCCGGCCGCCTCGGCCGGAAGCCCGTGAGCCGCCACCAGCCCGGCTCCCTGCAGCGCCACCAGCCCGCGGGTGGCGCCGGCCGCGCTCATGCAGCGGGCGAGCATCTCGCGCAGGGCCTCGGCCAGCGGGCGCTCGTGGGTCACGGCCTCGACGACGCTGCCGAGCAGCGACAGCTCGGCGCGGTGCAGCGCGCTGCGCTTCTCCAGGTGGGCGACGCGCAGTGCGGCCTCCGCCAGGCGCTCGCGCAGCCGCGGCCACGGCCGCTCGCGGTCGGGCTCGGCAGGTCGCGCCGGTGCCTCGAGCGCGTGAACCAGCTCGTCCACCGAGGCGCCGCGCGCGAGCAGCGCCGAGGCGCCGACCCGCGCCGCCTCGCGGTGGTCCTCGGGTTCGCCGAGCAGCGACGAGTAGAGGACCACGGGCAGCGCGGCCGTGCGCGGGTCGCGGCGCAGCGCGGCGCACAGCTCGAAGCCGTCCATCAGCGGCATCACCAGGTCGGAGAGCACGGCGTGGACGTTGCCGGCCCGGGCGCGGACCAGGGCGCTGCCGGCCGCGGCGTGTTCTTCGGCCTCGTAGCCCAGCAGGCCGAGCTGCACGCTCAGCAGCTTGCGGCCCGCCGGCTCGTCGTCGACGACGAGAATCCGGCGGCCCTGGCCCGGCCTCGGCGAAGCGCGCGGCGTGCCCGGCAGGCAGCGGTGCACGATCTCGACCAGGCGCGACGGCTCGATCGGCTTGGCCACGAAGGCCGTGAAGCCGAGGTCGCGGTCGCGCGCCTCCTCCATGCGCGCGAGGAAGCCGGACAGGGCGAGCACCGGCACGCCTTCGGCGCCGGGCAGCGTGCGCAGCCGCCGCAGCAGCTCGAAGCCGTCCATGTCCGGCAGCACGAGGTCCTGGATCACGACGTCCGGCGGGCGCTCGCGGGCCAGCGCCAGGGCGGCTTCGCCGTCGGCGGCCGCCATCACGTCGAACTCCGCGGTGCGCAGTGCCAGGGAGAGCATCTTGAGCGTCGTCGGGTTGTCTTCGACGACCAGGACCCGGGTGCTCATCGACAGGCCTCCAGCAGGCGCGCGACCCGCGCCGGAAGCGTGCGGGTGTCGATCGGCTTGGCGACGAAGTCGTCGCAGCCGGCCTCGCGCGCGCGGCGCTCGTCGTGCTCGCCCGCGTAGGCCGTGACCGCCATCAGCGGGAGCCCACGCGTGCTCGGCTCCGAGCGCAGGCGGCGGGCCAGGGTGAAGCCGTCGATCCCCGGCATCTGGAGGTCCAGCAGAACCGCCTGTGGGGGTCGGCGCCGGAGCTCGACCTCGGCCTCGACGGCGTCGCGCGCGGTCGCGACCTCGTAGCCGGCCAGCCGCAGCACCGCGCCCAGCAGCTTGAGGTTGGCGGCGTTGTCGTCGACGACCAGGACGCGGGCGGCCAAGTCTCAGCCTCCCCCGGCGGCGGGCATCTCGCGCGGCAGCGTCGCGAAGAAGCGGGCTCCGCGCCCCGGGGCGCTGTCGACCCCGACCTGGCCGTCCATCGCCTCGACCAGGCGCCGGGTCAGCGCCAGCCCGAGCCCCGTGCCCGGGTGGCGCTTGCCGGACCCGGCGTCGAGCTGCTGGAAGACCTGGAACAGCCGCGGCTGGTCGGCGGTCGCGATGCCGATGCCGTCGTCCTCCACCTCCAGGCGGATGCGCTCCGGGCCGTCGGCGACGACCCGGACCCACACGTGGCCGCCGTCGGCCGTGAACTTGAGGGCGTTCGAGAGGTAGTTCCACAACACCTGGCGCAGGCGGCCGGGATCCCCGCGGACGTGCCGCGCGGCCGGTTCGACCTCGACGTCGAGCCGGCGCGCGCGGGCCAGGGGCCGCGCGGTGTCGCACACCTCGTGGACCAGGGCGCCCAGGTCGACGGGCTCGCTGACGAAGTCGAGGCGGCCCGCCTCGACCTTCGAGAGGTCGAGCAGGTCGGTGATGAGCTGCACCAGGTGACGCGCGGCGGAGAGCACGTCGCCCAGGTACTCGCGCTGCTCGCCGTTGACCGGTCCCACCTTGCCGTCGTGGATCAGCTCGGCGAAGCCGACGATCGAGTTGAGCGGCGTGCGCAGCTCGTGCGACATGTTGGCGAGGAACTCGCTCTTCAGCCGGTTCTGCTCCTCGGCCCGGCGCCGGCCCTCGGCCTCCGCCGCGGCGTTGCGCCGCAGCTCCTCGAAGCGCCGCCGCTCGCTGATGTCGCGCACGGCCGCGCTCACCAGGCGTCCTTCTTCGGTCTCCAGCGGCGAGAGCGAGATCTCCGCCGGAAACTCGGAGCCGTCCTTGCGTCGCGCGGCCAGGTCGCGCCCGGACCCCATCGGCCGCGTCACCGGCGCGCCGAAGTAGGACTCCCTGAAGGCGGCGTGCCCCGCGCGGCGCCCCTCGGGGATCAGGACCTCGACGTTCTGGCCCAGCAGCTCGTCGCGGCGGTAGCCGAACATCTGCTCGGTCTGCGAGTTCACGAGCACGATGCGCCCGGCCTCGTCGACGATCACCATGGCGTCGGGAGCCGCTTCCAGCAACCCGCGGAACCGCGCCTCGACCCGGCGCCGGGCGGTCACGTCGCGCACGGCCGCGGCGACGAGGGGCCCCACCTCGCTCTGCAGCGGCGAGAGGCTGATCTCGGCGGGAAACTCGCTGCCGTCGCGGCGCAGCGCGGAGAGCTCGCGGCCGGCCCCCATCGGCCGCGTCTCGGGGGAGGAGAAGAAGGCGGAACGGTGCGCGGAGTGGCGCCCGCGGACGGCGGCGGGCACCAGCGCGTCGACGCTGAGGCCGGTGACCTCTTCGGCTCGATAGCCGAACAGCCGCAGCGCTTCCCGGTTGGCGAGCAGGATGCGGCCCTCGGGGCCGACGATCAGCAGCGCGTCGGGGGCGGCGTCGAGCAGCCCGCGGAATCGGGTTTCGAGCACCCGCGCCTGCTCGCGGCAGCGGGTGAGCGTGACGTCGCGAGCGCTGATGGCGAGGCGCGTCGGGTGCGGGCCGGCCGCCGGCGCCACCCGCACGGCCAGCTCGACGCGCAGCGGCGTGCCGTCGCGGATGGCGACGGCCACGTCGATGCGCAGGCGCCCGTCGGGCGCCGAGAGGGCCTCCAGCCAGGGGGCCTCGGAGAGCCCGAGCAGGCGGTCGAGAGGCTCCCCGATCGCCTGCGCGGCGGGCACGCCGAACAGCGCTTCGGCTTCGCGGTTCCAGGCCAGCACCCGGCCCTCGGGCGTCGCCTGGAGCAGCGCGTCTGCGAAATCGTCGAGACGGTCCATGGGCGGTCGAAGGCCCCCTTCCTCCGCCCCTGAAGCATGGGCTGCGTGGACGCCGGCCGGACGTTGGTGTGGAGAATCTCAACGCTACGCCCGGGCCGGAGGCGCAGTCAACAACCGGGTTCAGGCCCGGGTGAGCGGCGTCACCCCGCGTTTTCGAGGAAGGCGCGGGCGGCGTCCGCGGTCTTCACCGCGTCGCCGTAGCAGTCGGGGATGCCAGTCGCGCGCAGGCCGGCGCCGGTGAGGAACAGGCCGGGCAGCGTGCCCGTCAGGCGGTCGATCTGTTCCATGCGGCCGAAGTGGCCCACGGTCATCTGCGGCGTCGTCTGCGGCCAGCGGTAGACGCGGCTGAACAGCGGCGCGCCGGACAGGCCGAGGTGGGACCTCATGTCGCCGATCACCGCGGCCACCAGCGAGTGGTCGGCCATGCGCAGGACGTCAGGGTCGCGGGCGCCGCCCAGGAAGCCGCGCAGCAGAACGTGGCCCTCGGGGGCGCTGCCGGGGCGCTTGGTGGAGAGGAAGCTCAGCGCCATCGTGGAGATCCGCTGGCCGGCGACGGTGACGAGTCCGTAGCCGTCGAGCGGGTGGGCGACCTGCTCGCGGCGGTAGCCGATCAGCACCGTCGCGGAGGAGACGAACGGGATCGTCTCCAGCAGTTGCACGAGGTCGCGGGCGTGCGGCTGCAGCAGCGGCACGAGCTTCGGCGCGGGGATCGCCAGCACCAGCGCCCGCGCGCGCACGCTCTCGCCGCCGGCGAACGCGAGCGTCCAGCCGCTCTCGTCGCGGGCGATCGACTCGAGCGCGCGGCCGGTGCGCAGCGCGTCCGCGGGCAACCGCGCGACCAGCGCGTCGACCAGCTCGCCGAGGCCCGCCTTGAACGAGAAGAATGGCGCCATCGGGCCGCGGCCGTTGCCGCCCGGGCCGCCCTGACCGCTGGGCGGGCCGTGCGAGGCGCCCGCGGCGGGGGCCGCCCTCTTCGCGGCCAGCATCGCGCGCAGCAGGCTGCCGTGCTTGCGCTCCATCTCGACGAAGCGCGGGAACGTCGCGGAGATCGAGAGCTGCTCGGGGTCGCCGGCGTGGATGCCGGCGAGCAGCGGCTCGCCGAGCAGCCGCAGCGCCTCCCCGCCCAGACGGCGGCGCATGAACGAGGCGATCGACTCGTCGCCTTCGCCGCGGCGCGGCGGGATCACCGCGTCGAGCCCCATCCGGATCTTGCCCGGCCACGAGAACACGTCGCTGCGCACGAACGGCCACATCTTCGTCGGGATCGCGAGGGCCAGGCCCTCCGGCATCGGCTTCAGGCGGCCGCCGGTCAGGATGTAGAGCGTGCGCTGCTCCATGTTGGTGCCGACCATGCGGTCCGTCAGGTCGAGCTCGCGGGCCAGCGCCAGGCCTTCCGGTTTCTGGGCCAGGATCGTGTCGGGGCCGCCCTCGAGCACGAAGCCCTCGTGCAGGTCGGTCTGGATCACGCCGCCGAGACGCGGGGCCGCCTCGTACAGCCGGAACGGCACGCCGGCCTTGTGCAGGGCGTGGGCCGCCCCGAGGCCGGAGATGCCGCCGCCGACGATCGCGACCGGGAGCGTCTCGGACATCGCCTATCGCGCCGTGACGGCGTGCACGTGCTCGACGACGGCCTTCACGTTCTCGACCGGGGTGCCCGGCAGGATGCCGTGGCCGAGGTTGAAGACGTGGCCGACGCGCGAGCGGGCCCGCGCCAGCACGTCGTCGACGCGGGCGAGCAGCCGCTCGCGCGGCGCGAACAGCAGCGTCGGGTCGAGGTTGCCCTGCACGGCGCGGTCGGCGCCGATCCGGTTCCAGCCCTCGTCGAGCGGGGTGCGCCAGTCGACGCCGATCACGTCGCCGCCCGCCTCGCGCTGGGCCGCGAGCAGGTGGCCCGTGCCGGTGCCGAAGTGGATGGTCGGCACGCCGGTCGTGGCGAGCGCGTCGAAGATCCGCTTCGTGTGCGGCAGGCAGAACTCGCGGTAGTCGGCCTCGTCGAGCGCGCCCACCCACGAGTCGAACACCTGCAGCGCCTGGCAGCCGGCCTCGACCTGCGCCTTCAGGTAGTCGGCGACGATCTCGGCGAAAAGGCCCGCCAGCTTGTGCCAGGTCGCGGGGTCCTCGTACATCAGCGACTTGGTCAGCGCGAAGTGGCTGGAGTGGCCGCCCTCGATCGCGTACGAGGCGAGCGTGAACGGCGCGCCCGCGAAGCCGATCAGCGGGATCTGCAGCTCCTTGCGCAGCATCTTGATCGACTCGAGCACCATGCCCAGGTCCTGGCGCGGCTCGAAGCGGTGCAGGGCGGCGACGTCGGCCGCCGAGCGCACCGGCTTCTCGATCACCGGCCCCTCGCCCGACTGGAAGTCGAACGGGATGCCCATCGGCGCCAGCGGCAGCAGCAGGTCGGAGAACAGGATCGCGGCGTCGATCCCCAGCGCCTTCACGGGCTGCAGGGTGACCTCGACGGCCAGCTCGGGCGTGCGGCACAGCGTCAGCATCGAGTGCTTCGCCCGCAGCGCCCGGTACTCGGCCATGTAGCGCCCGGCCTGGCGCATGAACCAGACGGGCGTGCGATCCACGGGTTCGCGCCGGCAGGCGCGCAGGAAGCGGTCGTTCATTGCCCCCCCATGTTACCGGAGCGGGCCCGGCGCGCCCGAAATCCGGGGAATGTCCCTCATTTGGGGGACGCGCGGCGGGGGCACCCTCCGTAACTTGCCGGGATCGCATCCACAGGAGACCCGAATGGGCTTTGAGGAAGTGCGGCGGATCGTGGAGACGTCGCAACCGGGCGAGTTGTTGACCGGGCTGCTTCCCTGGTTCGGTGTCGGGGCCTCTTTGACACTCGTACTTGGGCTCGCGTTCCTGTGGAGGCACGCATGGGAGGAGCAGATGGTCCTGGATGCACGGCGCCCGGAGCCCCTCGATGGTGGACACTCGTGAGTGCGGGACCGATGACGCGAGGCACGCCGCTCCACGAGCAGCTGTCGCAGATCAGCGAGCGATTGCCGGCATCGCCGTACCGGACTACTGGCGCCCTGGTCGAGCTGCTCCATCGTCAGCGCAGGGCAGAGCCGGCGACCTGGCCGGCCGCCGTGGGTGCGGTGCGTCGTCATTCACTGCTGGAACAGATACACGAGGACCCGTTCACACGTCGCGCCTTCAGCAAGCCCCGAGGCTACGCCGGCGATGCCGTCCTCATCGACCACATCTACGGAGTCGCGCGGCCCGAGTTTCAGCAGCCGCTGGGTAGAGCCATCAACCGTTACACGACCTCCTCCCCGGCAACGCGCGCCGTGCGATTCCGGCGGCACCTCCTGGCAGAACTCATCGACCGTGCCAGCGGTGAAGGACACGGCCACTGCCGAGTTCTGGCGTTGGCCTGTGGCCACCTGCGCGAGCTGGAGCTGTCCGCGGCGGTTCGCCGAGGCGACGCCGTCGAGATCGTGGGCCTCGATCAGGACCCCGACAGCATCGAAGTGGCCATGGAGCTCGCACGGCGCCTCAACTGTAGAGTGCTGGCCCATACCGCATCGATCAAGGCCGTCATCAAGCGGTCGATCCCGCTCGCCGAGTTCGATCTCGTCTACGCCGCCGGCCTCTTCGACTACCTCGACGACAAGGTCGCAGCCCTGCTCCTCGCACGCATGCTGGAGGCGGCCCGGCCCGGGGGGCGCGTCCTGATCGCCAACTTCGTCCCCGACATCCCAGACGTCGGCTACATGGAGGCGTGCATGGACTGGTACCTGCGCTACCGGACGGAGCGCCAACTGAGGGATCTTCTGGAACAGGTCCCAACGGCGCTTCAGGGCGAGGCCCAGACCCTGCACGACCCGGACCAGAACATCGCGTTCCTCGTCGTGACCAGGGGCCAGGGGCCGTCCACCCATCGCTCACGCCGTGGCCGGTGAACCAGAGCGGCACACTCCCGAAACGGCGCGCCGAATGGGGGCCACCCCTCATCGGGGGTACGTCGATCAGTTGCGCCCACTCTTGCCTGCCCAGGCCCTCCGGCGGAGCCCCTCCAAGCTCGCCTACGCAGCGGCCCATCTCGCGGTTGTCGGAGTCGGAATCTCGCTCTGCCGAGCGGTCATCGCCCCCGAGTTCTATCCACTGGTAGGGATTGCCGTTGGTCATAGCCTGGCTTGCCTGGCTTTCTTTGCGCACGAACTGAGCCATCACGCGGTGATCTCGCCCGGGAGGTTGTGCAGAGCACTGGAACTGTTGTGCTGGGGAATGAACGCGGTGCCTGCCACTCTCTGGCAAGCGGTCCACAATGCGACCCATCATCTTCAGACCAACACCCCGCGCGACCCCGATCGCCGGTGGTTGCCTGAGGAGGCCACCCCGGCAACCCGCGCATACACGACGATCCTCTATCCGCATCGCCGTGCGCGTGCGTTGAACCCTCTGGTTCTCTTCCAGTTCGTCGGGTACATCAGCCGTATCGTCATCGCCGCGTTGACCAACGGACGGCATGGACTGCTGCCATCCCCCCCCCCCCCCATCTGACAAGGGTCCGATCCCGCGTCCTGGCGGAGTTGACCTTCATCCTCGGACTGCACCTTGCCCTGCTGGCGTTCCTGCGCTTCGACTGGTGGGCGTACACATGCCTCGGCCCGCTGGCGCTCCTGTCGGCCTCGTCGGTGGTCATGGCCTACGTCTTCACGAACCACTTCCTTCACCCGGTCGCAGACACCACGGACCCCGTCAGCTCCAGCACGTCAGTGATCGTGCCCAGATGGATCGACCGCCTCCACCTTCACTTCTCGTATCACACCGAGCACCACCTTTTTCCGTCCATGAACTCCGACTACTACCCACGCCTCAGCGAGCACCTCACGCGCCTCTATCCGCACGCCTACCACCGGCTTCCCTTCTTGGAGGCGTGGCGCCTCCTATGGGCCAGTGACCCCTTCGCGCAGCGCACCACTGAACCCTGAGCAGAGGACGGCGACCAGGATCTTCGGACCGGGCTTCACTTCGCGCCGAAACTCGGTCCGGACCGAGTCGGGCGGACCTTGTGTGGCGGGGGGCTCGACGATGATCCGTGTCGGAGGTCGTCGAATTGGAAGATCACGCTGCACGCCTGGAGTTGCTTCGATCGCTCTCCGACGACGAGTTGCTTCGGGGGCTCGCGCGGTGCGTCGGGGAGTCGCGGAGGATCGAGGCCGAGCTGATCGCGCACCTCGCCGCGGTGGACGAGCGGCGGCTCTACGCCAGGCGGGCCTTCCCGTCGCTGTTCGCGTACTGCACCGGCGCGCTCCACCTTTCCGAGCACGAGGCGTACCTGCGCATCACGATCGCGCGGGCCTCGCGGCGGCACCCGCTCCTGCTCGCGATGCTGGCCGACGGGCGCCTGCACCTGAGTGGGGCGGCCGAGCTGGCGCCGCTGCTGCCGAGCCTCGAGGCCGCGGAGCGCGAGGTGTTGCTCGAACGCGCGACACACCGGTCGAAGCGCGAGATCGAGGCGCTCGTCCGCGCGCTCGCACCCCTCCCGGACGCGGCCACCCGCATCCGGAAGCTGCCGGAACGGGCACTGGCCGCGCCGGCGGCGGCGGCCGCCCCGCCGACGGATGCCGCTTCGCTCGGCCCCGCGACCGGGGCCCCGGCGGGCGGGCCGGATCGAACCAGCGCCCGCGCGACGTTGCCGGGCGAGCCCGCGCTCGGCGCGGCTCACGATCGTCGACAAGGCTGCGAAAGACGGAGCGAGAGCGTGGCGCCGCTCGCGCCGTCGAGGTACCTCGTGCAGTTCACCGCGAGCGCCGAGTTGCGGGCGAAGCTGGAGCGCCTCAAGGCGCTGCGTCCCGGCCTCGACCTGGCCGACCTCGTCGATCAGGCCGTCAGCGAGAAGCTCCAGCGGCTCGAGGCGCGACGATTCGGGCTCGCGGCGCGGCCCCGAAAGGGCGATCCGTCCGCCGACGCCTTCCGCACTCGCCACGTTCCCGCTGCGGTGCGGCGCGCGGTGTACGTGCGCGACGGCGGCCGCTGCCGCTTCGTCGACGAGACGGGCCGGCGCTGCCCGGCGACGGGAAGCCTGCAGTTCGACCACGGCCGCGTGCCCTGGGCCCGCGGCGGCGAGCACACCGTGGAAAACCTCCGCCTGCTGTGCCCGGCTCACAACGCGCTGGAAGCGGAGCGGGACTACGGAAGTGCTGCAATCGATCGGCACCGGCAGCAGCGCCACTCCCTCCACCCGGAGCTCGCGTCGCCCCGGCCCCACGCCACGCCCTGAACCCCGAAGTGCCCGAACTCGGTCCGGACCGAGTTGGAGTTTCTTCGCGAAGTCATCCATCTGGGGGACGCGCCGGCGCGGGAGGGCAGGTAGGTTGTCCGCCATCACATGCAGCAGGGGGACACGCGAGTGGGCTTCGAAGAAGTGCGTCAGATCGTGGAGAGCATGCCCCTCGCGGAACTCCTGGCGGGGCGGCTGACCCTGCTGGCAGCTTGTGGCACGTTGCTCGTTCTACTCCTGGCGAGCGTGGGCCGAGCCAAGCCCGCGACCGAGGCACCGCGCCATCCCGAGAGGGGTGGCCAGTGAACGCGGCGATCGGAAGCGGGGCGGACACGGCCACAGTTCTGGACCCGGTCCAGAGCATTCAGATGGCCACCCGAAAGCTCGAGCAGCTCCGGCATCTGGCCGGCTCCTCCGGTGAAGTCTTCCACGCAGCCGTGAGCACGGTGCACGAACTCTGCATCCTGCTGGCCGCAGCCGAACAGGCAGGCCTCGACACCCTGGCCATCAAGGACGCCGCCAGCGCCGCCCGCGGAATCCACGGCGAGTCCCGGTTCATCAGCAGGCTCCAGCGCTGGCCGCGCAACTACCCCGGGGACTTCGAGACGATCGAGATGATCCTCGCCGGCGCACGGCTGCCCGAGGCGCCGCGATTGAGCGACGTCCTCGAGTTCATCGCTCTCAGTTCGCCGGCCGCGCAGCAACACCGCAACAAGGTCGCCGCGCAGCGCGAGTTGCTCGACACCACCGCCGAATCGAACGACGCTGCCCGAGTGCTGGTGATGGCCTGCGGGAGCGCGCCGGACGTGCGAGCGGCACGCACGCTGCTCCGCAGCGCCGCCGCGACCATCGTGCTGAACGACGCCGACGCGGATGCGCTGGCGTTCGCGCGCGAGGGCCTGGAGCGGACGCGTCCCCTGGCGCGGGTGGAGTGCGTGGAGGGCAATGTCCTCCGGGGCGTGCGCTCGTTCGAGAAGCGGGGCCCCTTCGACCTCGTGATGGCAGGCGGGCTCTTCGACTACCTGAGCGACCGCCAGATGGCGTTCGTCGTCTCCCAGGCCCTTCGCCGGCTGCTGAAGCCGGGCGGCACCCTGTTCTTCACGAACATCGCGACCGGGAACCCCTACCGCGTTTGGATAGAGTACTGCGCAGACTGGCGGCTGATCGAGCGCTCGGAGGCCGAGATCCGGTCGCTGGTCGCGGGTTGCTTCGATCAGGCGCTGGACATCGAGATCGCCCGCGACGCCACCGGCCTGACCCACCTCGTTCGAGTGCGACTCGCCGGCTAACGCGAGCGGTCCTTCTCGTCTTCGCGCTTCGAGGTTCGTCCACCTCCTCCCCCAGGTACCACGACACCGGCCACGGCCCGATTGACAGCGACTCGGGTGAAGACGCAGACTCCTGCGCATCCGTCGGGGTGCCCCTCGTCGAGGGGGTAAAAGGGAAGCAGGTCGAAAACCTGCGCGGTCCCGCCACTGTAGCCGGGGAGTTCGCCGCCGTGGGGCGCGCTCGCGAATGTTCGCGAAGCAGCGTCCGCCACTCGAGCCCGAGAGGGCGCGGGGAAGGTCGGGGGCGGGCGACGATCCGGGAGCCAGGAAACCTGCCCCGGCACGTACCGTTCCGTGGAGCTTCCTCGCGTGAAGGAGCTGCGGAAAGCCGGCGCGCCGGACCTCGGCCGTGGCTTCCCTGCCGTTCGCGTCGAGCCTCCTGTCAGGAGACTCGCCTTGCCCACCCTCACCCTCCGCGCCGCGTTCGCGGCGGCGCTGCTCGTCTCACCCGGATCATCCGTTCTCGAGGCCGCGACGCTCGGCGGCCGGCTCGTTTCACCCGCAGGCGAAGCCCTGCCGCAGGTGGTCGTCCACTTGCGCGGCGACGCCGTCGCCGCGCGATCCGTCACCGACGCCACGGGCCACTACCGCTTCGCCGACCTCCCCGCCGGCCGCTACGCGCTCCACGTCGACGTCCCCGGCTTCCGCCTCGAGGGCGCGCCCGCCGCGACGCTCGCGACGGACGAGGATGCGAGGCTCGACCTCACCCTGCAGCCCGCGCCCGTGCGCGAGAGCGTGGTGGTCGCCGCCACCCGCGGCGAGGCCGCGCCGGCGACCCTCGGCGTCAGCGTCGACGCGCTCGACCGCGAGGCGATCGCCGCGCGCGCGCCGTCCGACGTGCTGCACCTCCTTCAGGAGATCCCCGGCGTCGCGGTCGCCCGCACCGGCGGCCTCGGCACCCAGGCCTCGGCCTTCGTGCGCGGCGGCGAGTCGCGCTACGCGCGGGTGCTGGTCGACGGCGTGCCGGTCAACCAGCCGGGCGGCGCCTACGACTTCGGCATGGTGCTGCCGCTGGAGCTGGAGCGGCTCGAGGTCGTGCGCGGCGCGGCCAGCGCGCTCTACGGCACCGACGCGATCGCCGGCGTGATCGCGCTGCAGACCCGCCGCGCGCGGCCCGGCGAGGCCCCCGACTGGCGCGCCGGGGCGGAAGCCGGCAGCTTCGACACCCGCCGCCTCGAGGCCGGCGCCAGCATCGCGGGCGAAGGGATCGACTGGAACCTCGGCGCGCTGCGGGTGGAGTCGGACAACGACGTGCCGAACGGCGCCTTCGAGGAGACGGGCGCCGCGGCCTCGCTCGGGACCCGGCTCGGCGCCGCGACCGAGCTGCGCGTGGTGCTGCGCGCGATGACCAGCCGCGCCGGCACCCCGGGCCAGACGGCCTACGGCCGGCCCGACCTCGACGCGTTCATCGAGCGCGACGAGTGGCTGGCGGCGGCCACGCTCACCCACCGCGCCGGCGGCTTCCTCCACACCGTGCGCGTGGGCCACCACGACGGCCACCAGCTCTCCAAGAACCCGCTGGACTCCGGCTTCTTCGAGCCGCGCCTGGGCGACCGCGTGGGCTACGGCTATCCCGACAGCGCCAGCGCCGACGGGTTCCTCAACGACAACCGGCGGCTCTCCGCCGGCTACCAGGTCGAGCGCGCGCTGGGCGGGCGGCACCTGCTGACGTTCGGCGCCGACCTCGAGCGCGAGACGGGCGACGTGGGCCGCGAGAACGCCGCCGACTTCGTGCGCCCCGAGCGCACCAACTTCGGCGCCTACGTGCAGGACCGGGTGGTGCTCGGCGAGTCCGTGTTCCTCACGCTCGGCGGCCGCGTCGAGCGCAACGACAGCTACGGCACCGAGGCCGTGCCGCGGGCCGCGCTGGCCTGGCGCGCGCGCGGCGGCGACGACGCGACGACGCTGCGCGCCTCGTGGGGCAAGGGCATCAAGGAGCCGACGTTCCTCGAGAGCTTCGGCGCCTCGGTGTTCGCCGCCGGCAACCCGGACCTGCTCGCGGAGCGCTCCACGACCTTCGACGTGGGCGTCGAGCAGCGGCTCGCCGGCGGCCGCGCGCGGCTCGGGGCGACCGCGTTCCGCCACGACTACCGCGACCAGATCGGCTACGTGATCGCCTCGTTCGTGCCGTTCCGCGGCACCTACGAGAACGTCGGCGCGGCGCGGGCCCAGGGGCTCGAGCTGTCGCTGGCCGCGGCGCCGAGCGCCGACCTGTCGATCTCCGCGCACTACACCTTCCTCGACTCCGAGGTGGTGACGTCCACGTCCGACTTCGACCCCGTCTACGCCGCCGGCGAGCCGCTGCTGCGGCGGCCGCGCCACTCCGGCGCGATCACGCTCACGGCGACGCCGGGCCGGCTCGCCGCCGGCGTCACGCTGGCGCTGGTCGGCGAGCGCGCCGACAGCGACTTCGCCGGCCTCGGGCTCACCCGCAACCCCGGCCACGCCCGGCTCGACGCGCGCGCGCGCTGGAGCTTCGGGCGCGGGATCTCCGCGTTCGTCGCCGGCGAGAACCTGACCGACCGCCGCTACGAGGAGGTGCTCGGCTATCCCGCGCTCGGCCGCGCGCTGCGCTTCGGCGTGCGGGTCGCGGCGGACCGCCCGTGACGCGCGCGCTGCTCGCCTGGTCGAGCGGCAAGGACTCGGCCCACGCCCTCCACGTCCTGCGCCAGCGCGACGACGTGGAGGTCGTGGGGCTTCTCACGTCCTTCAACTCCACTCACGACCGCGTGGCCATGCACGCCGTGAGGCGGGAGCTGGTGCGGGCGCAGGCCGACGCTGTCGGCCTGCCGCTGCACGAGGTCGAGATCCCGTGGCCGTGTCCGAACGGCGCGTACGAGGCCGCGATGGCCGAGGCCATGGCGCAGGCGAAGGCGCGCGGCGTCGAGGCGGTCGCCTTCGGCGACCTGTTCCTCGAGGACGTGCGCCGCTACCGCGAGGAGAAGCTGGCCCCGACCGGGCTGCAGCCGCTCTTCCCGCTGTGGGGTCGCGACACCCGCACGTTCGCGCGCGAGGTGATCGACGCCGGCACCCGCGCCTGGCTCACCTGCGTCGATCCCAGCGCCCTGCCCCCGCACTTCGTCGGCCGCGCGTACGACGACGCGCTGCTGGCGGAGCTGCCCGCGAGTGCCGATCCCTGCGGCGAGAACGGCGAGTTCCACACCTTCGTCTGGGACGCGCCGGAGTTCCGCGCGCCGCTGCGCGTCCGCGTCGGCGAGGTCGTCACCCGCGACGGCTTCGCCTTCGCCGACGTGCGGCCGGAGGCCGCGGCGTGAACCCGACGCGGCGCCGCTTCGTCACGACGGCGCTGGCGCTGGGCGTCGCCGCGGTGTCGCCCGCCCGAGCGGTCGAGCCGCAGCGGGTGGCCTCGCTCAACCTCTCCGCCGACGAGGTGCTGGTCGACATCCTGCCGCCCGCGCGCCTGGTCGGCGTCACCCGCTTCGCGGACTCCGCCGAGGACTCGAACGTCGCGGGCCGGGTGCCGGCGACCGCGGTCCGCTTCGCGAAAGCGGATCTGGAGCGGCTGGTCGCGCTGCGCGCCGACCTCGTCGTCGTCTCGGAGTACACCGACGCCGACTTCCTGACCCTGCTCGAGCGCACCGGCGTCCGCCACCACCGGATGCGGGGCCTGGGCTCGCTGCCCGGCATCCGCGCGGCGCTGCTGACCCTGGGCGACGCCGTCGGCGCGAGGGCAGGCGCGCAGCGGCTGGTCGCGGAGTACGACCGCAAGCTGCGCGCGCTGGCGCAGGCGCTGGCCGGCGCCGAGCGCCCGCGGGTGCTGTACTGGTCGCAGGGCGTCACCGCCGGCGCGAACACCACGCTGAGCGCGCTGATCGAGGCCGCGGGCGGGCGCAGCGTGGGCGCCGAGCTGGGCCTCGAGGGCATCGTGCCGCTGGGCGCCGAGCGCGCGTTCGTGTCCGACCCCGACGTCGTGCTGCTCGGCAACTGGCCGGGCGCCGCCGAGTCGCTGGCCGCCGACCCGCTGCTCAGCCAGCTCCGCGCCGTGCGCGAGGGCCGCGCGATCACGCTGCCCAACCGGCTGCTGGTCGCCGTCAGCCACTACACCGCGGACGCGGCCTGGGCGCTCGCCCATCGCCTCCACCCCGCGCGCGTGAGCGCCCCCGAGGCGCCGCGGTGAACGAGGCCTCGCGGCGGCGGGCGACGTTCGCGGCGCTGCTCGCGGCGCTGCCGGTGGCGCTGCTCGTCGGCTGCGCCTCGGGAGCCGTGCCGCTGCCCTTCGCGGGCGTGCTGCGCCACGTGGTCGGGCTCGACTCGGGGCTGCCGCCGGCCGAAACCGCGATCCTCGCCACGGTGCGCGTGCCGCGCGTGCTGCTGGCCGCCCTGGTCGGGGGCGCGCTGGCGATGGTGGGCGCCGCACTGCAGGCCGTGTTCCGCAACCCGATGGCCGACTCGGGCCTGCTCGGCGTCGGCGGCGGCGCGGCGCTCGGCGCCGTGATCGCGGTCCGCTTCGGCTGGGCCTCCGAGGTGTACCTCGCGCTGCCCGCCGCCGCCTTCGCGGGCGCGCTCTGCGCGGTGCTGCTCGTCTACGCGCTGGCCGGGCTGATCGGGCGCTCGTCGCTCGCGGGCCTGCTGCTGACCGGACTCGCCGTCTCCGCGCTGGCGGGAGCGGGCACCTCCGTGCTGCTGGTCGCCACCGAGGAGTTCCGCGTCAAGGCCGTGCTGTTCTGGCTCGCGGGCGGGCTCGAGGGCCGCTCGTGGACCCACCTCGGCCTGTGCGCCGCGCTGGTCGCCGTCGGCGGGGCGCTGCTGCTGGCGCTGGCACGTCCGCTCGACGTGCTCTCGCTCGGCGACGAGGAGGCGGCCTCGCTGGGCCTTCCGGTGCGCGCCGCGCGCCTCGGCGTGCTGGGCGCCGCCGCGCTGCTGGCCGGCGCCGCGACTGCGGCCGCGGGCTCGGTGCCCTTCGTCGGCCTGGTCGCGCCGCACGCGCTGCGGCCGCTGGTCGGGCCCGCGGCGCGGCGGCTGCTGCCGGCTTCGTTCCTCGGCGGCGCGCTGCTGGTGGTGGTCGCCGACCTCGCCGCGCGCTCGTTCAGCGACCGCGTCGACCTGCCGCTCGGCGCGCTGACCGCCCTGGTCGGCGCGCCCTATTTCCTGGTGGCGCTGCGACACGCGCCGGAACGCGCGTGAGCGCGGCGCTTCCGCTACGGCTCGAGGCGCGCGGGCTGTCGGTGGCCCGCGGCGGCTGCGACGTCGTGCGCGGCGTCGACCTCGCGCTGCGCGCGGGCGAAGCGGTGGCCCTGGTCGGCCCCAACGCGGCCGGCAAGTCGACGCTGGTGCGGGCGCTGGCGGGCCTGCTGCCCGCGTCCGCCGGCGAGGTGCGCTTCGAGGGCGAGCCGCTCGCGACGCTGCCGCGCGGCCGCCTGGCGCGCGGGCTGGCGCTGGTGACGCCCGACGAAGGCGGCGCCGACGCGTTCACGGTCGAGGAGCGGGTGGCCTTGGGCCGCTATCCGTACTGCGGCCCGTTCCGCGCTCTGGACGCGGAGGACCGTCGCGCAGTCGAGCGTGCGCTCGCGCTCACCGGCATCGCCCATCTCGCGGCGCGCCGGATCGGCACGCTGTCGGCCGGCGAGCGGCAGCTGGCGGCCCTGGCCCGCGGCCTGGCCCAGCAGCCGCGCGTGCTGCTGCTCGACGAGCCCGCGGCTCACCTCGACGTCGGCCACCAGCTCGCGCTGTTCGCGGCGCTCGACGAAGTGCGCCGCGAGGGCGTGGCGGTGCTGGCCGTCGTCCACGACCTGCCGCGCGCGGCGGCGTGGGCCGAGCGAATGCTGCTCGTCGCCCGCGGCACGCTCGCGGCGCAGGGAGCGCCCGAGTCGGTGCTGACGGGCGACGCGTGCGCGAGCGCGTTCGGCGTCCGCCTCCGCGCCCACCGCGTCGAAGGCCTCGCCCAGCCCCTCTACTCCGTGGAACCCTGAGTCGGCGCGCCGGCGAGCTGCGCGTAGCGGGCTCGCTCGTCTTCCCAGCGCGGGCCCCAGGTGGCGCCGCGGGTGCGGGCGCGGTCGAGCGCGGCGAGCGCCTGGCGGTATCGCCCCGCGGCCGCGTGGAGGCGGGCCTCCAGCACGTCGACCGACGGCGCCTCGGGGCCGAGCGCGCGAGCGCGCGTCAGCAGCGCGCGGGCCGCGGCCGGGTCGCCCTGGGCGAGGTGCATGAGTCCCGCCCCGACCCAGGCGACGACGCGGGCGTCCGGCGCCTCGAGCCGATCGGCCAGGGCGAGCAGCGTCTCGACCTGCGCACGCGCGGCCTCCGCCTCCCCCGCTTCGGCCGCGTACACGGCGAGCGAGGAGCGCAGGAAGGCCTCCGTGTCGTTGTCGCCCGCGGCCTGGGCCGCCACGAGCCCTTCGCTCGCGAGCGTGCGGGCGCCCGCCAGATCGCCGCGGGCGTAGAGCGTCTCCGAGAGGTTCGACGCCCCCTGCGCCTCGAGGCGCCGGTCGCCCGACTCGCGGTGGATGGCCAGCCGCTCGCGCTCGTAGGCCTCGGCGCGGCCCAGGTCGCCGCGGCTCGACTCGATCACCGCCAGGTTGCCGAGCATCACGGCCTGCAGGTTGCGGTTGCCCAGTTCGCGGAACACCGCGAGCGACGCGCGCCACAACTCTGCCGCCCGCCCCATGTCACCGCGGTTGTAATGGATGCCGCCGAGATTGTTGAGCGTGCCGCCCTCGCGGCGCCGGTTGCCGAGCCGCCGCGCCTCCCGCAGCACCTCCTCGAACGCCTTCTCGGCCTCGTCGAGCGCTCCGGTCCGGTAATGGGTGTTGGCGAGGTTGTTGAGCGTCTCCATCGCCTCGTAGCTCTCGCCCGCCTCGCGGCTGCGCGCCAGCGCCTGCTGGAGCAGCGCGATCGCGCGCGGGTGCTCGCCGCGCTCCTGCAGGTTGGTGCCCAGGTTGCGCAGGGCGGCGGCCTCCAGCCGCGCGTCGCCCAGCCCCTTCGCGGCGGCGCGCACGGCCTCCGCGTGGCGGTCGCTCTCCGCGCCTTCGCCCACCGCCTGCAGCACGCGGGCGAGCGCGAGGCGCGCCGCGAGGAAGCCCGGGTCGCGGGCGATGGCCGCCTCGAGATACGGCTGCGCGGCGCGCGGGCCCGTGCGGTCCATCTCGCCGAGGCCGATCGCGTAGCTGAGGTTCGCGTAGGCGTCGGCCGACAGCCGGTCCAGCAGCTCGCCCGGCCCCTCCGGGACGAGGCGCAGCGAGACGGCCCGCGCCAGGCTGCGCGCGGCCTGGGCCGGGTCGCCCGCCTCGACCTGGCCGGTGACCGGGTCGCCGGGGCCGAGGTAGAGGCGATACGCGAGGGCGGTCCCGGCCTCGCGGCGGACCACCTCGGCGTGGAGCACGAGCGGCTGGCCGAGCTGCTCCGCGAGCGCCTCGAGCTCGGCCGGCGCGGGGCTCTCGCCCTGCAGCGCCCGCGCCCCGAGCTCCTGCGGCAGCGAGCCCAGCGGCACGACGTCGAGCTGCTCGTGGCGCTCGAGGGACTGGGCGACGATCTCGCGCAGGCCGTGGCGCGTCCAGTCGAGCGCGGGATCGCCGCTGCCGTTGTGGAACGGGAGCACCAGCAGGCGCGCGTGGGAACCCGGAGGCACGATCGCTGGCGGACGGGCGAGGCGGTACGACACGACGGCGGTGGCGCTCACGAGCGCGAGCAGGCCGGCGACCGCGGCCAGGCGCAGGTGCCGGCGCCGACGCAGCCGCGGCGCCTCGCGGATCGCCCTCAGGCGCTGCGCCACGGCGTCCGCGGAGGGCCGGGCCGCGGCGTCCGCCGACTTCATCTCGGCGAGCAACGCGGCCAGCTCCGGGCCGAGCTCGTCGCAGGGCGCCGTGTCGCCGAAACGGACGTGGTCGAGCGTCACCGACTCCGGCCGTCTCGGCGAGCGCCACGTCAGCAGCTCCTGCAGGAGGAGCCCGAGCGAGAACACGTCGCTGGGCTCGGCGACCTCGGCGCCGCGCGCCTGCTCGGGGCTCATGTAGCGCACCGTGCCGATCACGGCGCCGACCGCGGTCCCCTCGGCGGCGGCGCGTCCCGCGGCCAGCGGCGCGGTCTCCCGCTCGGTCGCGTCTGCGCCCGCGCCCGGCGCATCGGGTGATTCCGCGCTGGCGGGTGCGGGGGCGCCGAGCAGCCGCGCGATCCCGAAGTCGAGGATGCGGGGCTCGCCGGACGTGGTCACCATCACGTTTTCGGGCTTGAGGTCGCGGTGGACCACGCCCTCGCGGTGAGCCGCGGCCAGCGCCTCCGCGAGCCGCTCCCCGATCCGCAGCGCCTCGCCGCGCGGCAGGCGCGGACCGGCGAGGACCTGGGCGAGCGAGCGGCCCTCGACGTACTCGAGCATCAGCACGTCGGCGCCGTCGAGCTCGACGACGTCGTGGATGCGGCAGATCCCGGGGTGGTCGAGGCGCGAGAGGGCGCGCGCCTCGCGCAGGAGCCGCTCGCGCGCGCCGGGGCTCGCGTGGCGGTCGCGCCGGAGCGTCTTCACGGCCACCCGTCGAAGGAGGCGCTCGTCGTAGCCGACGTAGACGGTGCCCATGCCGCCGTGGCCGGCGACGCCCTCGATGCGGACGTGGCCCATCCGCTCGGGGACGGGCTCGTCGCGCGGGAGGCTCACGGCGCCCTCGCGCGGCTACCCGCGGCGCAGGGCGCGGCCGGGGCGGGCGCCGGTCGCGCGGCCGCGCTCGACGACGGCGACGCCGTTCACGAAGACGTGGGCGATGCCCTCGGGGTAACGGTGGGGATCGTCGAAGGTCGCGGTGTCGCGCACCCGCGCGGCGTCGAAGGCGACCAGGTCCGCCGCCTTGCCCGGCGCGATGCGGCCGCGGTCGCGCAGGCCGATCTGGTCCGCTGGCATCGACGTCATCTTGCGCACGGCCTCGGCCAGCGACATCAGCTTGCCGTCGCGCGCGTAGTGGCCGAGCAGGCGCGGGAACGCCCCGTAGGAACGCGGGTGCGGCTTCGTCTTCGCCCACTCGCCGACCGGCGCCAGCACCCGGCCGTCCGAGCCCAGCATCACCAGCGGGTGGCGCAGCACGCGCGCCACGTTCTCCTCGCTCATCGCGTGGCCGACGAAGGAGACGTCGCCCTGCTCGCGCTCGAGCAGCCGCAGCAGCGCCTCGGCCGGCTCGACGCCGAAGCCCTCCGCGATCTGCGCGAGCGAGCGGCCGACCAGCGCCTGGTCCTCGGCCTTCGTCATCCGCGCGATCACGATCAGCGCCGGGTCGCCCGGCTCCGCCGCGATCTGGCGCGCGACGGCCGCGCGGATCGCCGTGCGCTGCGCGGGGTCGGCCAGCCGCGCCAGCATCGGCGCGTCGCCGCCCTCCAGCGCCTCGGCCGGCAACTGGATCTTGAGACCCGTGGAGTAGGCGGTGTACGGGTACGCGTCGGCCAGCGCCTCGAGGCCGTCGCGGCGGGCGCCCTCGATCATGTGCAGCGCCGAGGCCTGCTTGTCCCAGTTGACGCGGCCCGCGGCCTTGAGGTGCGAGACCTGGACCCGGCAGCCGGCGCGGCGGCCGATCGCGAGCGCCTCGTCGACGGCCTCCAGCAGCCGGGCCTCCTCGTTGCGCACGTGCGAGGCGTAGAGGCCGCCGTGGCGGGCGACGACGCGCGCCATCGCCACCACTTCGTCGGTCGGCGTGTAGCGCCCCGGCGTGTACTCGAGGCCCGTGGACAGGCCGAACGCGCCCTGCTCCAGGCCTTCTTCCACGAGGCGCAGCACGCGCGCGGTCTCGTCGCCCGAAAGCGGCCGGTCGACGAGACCGACGACGTGGCGGCGCAGCGTGCCCTGGCCCAGCAGCAGCGCCTGGTTCAGCGCGACGCCCGCGCGCTCGAGGCTCGCGCCGTACGAGGCGACGTCGCTCCAGTCGACCTGCGGCAGGCCGTCCTTCGCCCACTCGGCTCGCAGCGACGCTTCGTCGACGCCGCCGAAGGGCGCAGCCGAGCTGCCGCAGTTGCCGGTCAGCTCGGTGGTCACGCCCTGCATCACCCGGCTCTCGCCGCCGGGGTGGACGCGCACGTCGCCGTCCGAGTGGGAGTGGATGTCGACGAAGCCGGGTGCCACGTGCAGCCCGGCGACGTCGACGACCTGGCGCGCCCGCTCCGGGGCGATCGCGCCCAGCGCCGCGATGCGCCCGCCGCGCACGCCGACGTCGGCGGCGAACGCCTCCGCGCCGGTGCCGTCGAGCACGAGCCCGCCCTTCAGCAGCAGGTCGAACTCGGACGGCGCCGCGGCGACGCCGCGGGCGAAAGCGAGGCCGGCCGCCGCCAGCGAACCGGCCTTCACGAACTCGCGGCGCCCGTGCGCCATCGCGACCTCCTGCGGCGCGCTGCCGCGGATCAGACCAGCAGCGGGTGGATGACCAGGCCCGACGGCAGCTTGGGGTGGAAGAACGTGCTCTTGGCCGGCATCGACTCCGAGGCCTCGGCCACGTCGACGATCTGCTGCACCGGCGTCGGCCGCATCAGCGCCGCCATCGCGCACTTGCCGTGGGCCAGCGCCTCCGCCGCTTCCTCGAACGAGTGCACGTAGCTGACCACGTCGTCCTGCAGGCCCAGCCGCTTCGGCATCACGCCCTTGTGGAAGAAGTAGGTGTCGAGCGCGCGCAGGCAGGCAGGCGCCTGTTCGTCGAGCAGCGACGCCGCCTCCGGCTTCGCCTCGGCGACCAGCGCGCCGCCCTGCGGCCACGCCAGCGCGAACGCCCATGGCGCCTTCGACTCGCCCGCGAGGCGGGCGCCTTCGGCGGCGTCCTTCGCGTCGGTCAGCGTGAACAGCTCCGAGAGGCGCTGCCGCGCCTCGGTCGGCGTCGGGCCCGCGGTCAGGATGCGGTGGTACGGCAGCACCAGCAGCCCTTCGTTCATCGGCGTGAAGTAGCCGAGCGTGAAGGCGGCGTCCGGGCCGTTGGCGTCGCGGTAGCGCAGCGCCGTCGCGTAGCGGTGGTGGCCGTCCGCGATGTAGCTCTTGACGCCGCCGAGCAGCGCCTGCAGCTCGCCCACCTGCGCCGCGTCGGCGATGCGCCACACGCGGTGGCCGACGCCGCCGTCGTCGGTGTAGGTCCAGGCCGGTGCGCCGGCGGACACCTTCTCGGCGAGCGCCGCGAAGCGGGACCCGGCGTCGGGGAACATCAGGAAGATCGGGCTGAAGTTGGCCTTCGTCGCGTTCAGCACCTTCCAGCGGTCTTCCTTGGCCGCCGCCCGGGTGTGCTCGTGCGGCAGCACCACGCGCGCGCTGGCGTCGACGGCGCGGAAGCGGGCGAACAGGCCGAAGCGCACGCGCGGCGCGCCGAGCGCCTCGAAGCGCTGCTCGAGCAGGTACAGCGCGGGCTCGGGATCGGGCCCGACCACGCCCTCGCGCTGCAGCCTCGCCCACGTCTCGCCGGCCTCCGCGTAGCCGGCGTCGCCCGGCGTGCGGTTGAGGATCACGCGCACGATGTTGTGCGGGTCGCGCGCGTAGAGCTCGTCCTGGTAGGCCGGCGGGATCACGTCGTAGGGCGGAGCCAGCACCTTCTCGAGGGTGGAGTTCCTGTAGGTGAGGGCGGCGAAGGGTCGGATCTCGGCCACGTTTCTGTTCCTCCTGCGGTGTCGAAGAGCCGCCTGGGCGGCCTGGCGCGATGGCCCGGCCGTTCAGGCGGAGGCGGTGTAGTCCACCTTGTAGACGAGGCGGGCGGTGCCGAGCCGGATCTCGTCGCCGGTCTTCAGCGCCCCGGTCTCGACCCGGCGGCCGTTGACGAAGCTGCCGTTGCGGCTCTTGAGGTCCACCAGCACGAAGCCCTCCGGCGTGCGGTCGATGCGGGCGTGGAAGCCGGAGACCTTGGGGTCGTTGATGACGATGTCGTTGTTGCGGTGACGGCCCAGCGTGTAGGCGTCGCGGGTCAGCGGGTAGCTCTGCTCGTCGCCGCCCTGCACGAGCACCAGCCGGCTGACGGTGACCCTCGCCGCCTCGCCGAGGTAGCGGAAGGCCATCGAGGACACGACGCCCTTGGTGTCGTCGTCGGGGTTCTTGCGGCCGGCACCGGCCGGGTTCGCGAACTCGACCGAGACCGGCCCGCTGCGCCCCGACGCGGGCGGCGGGGCCGGCTGGCCGTCGACCATCTTGACGGTGCCGTGGCCTTCGCCGCGCGGCGGCAGGTGCGGCACGTGGGTCGGCTGCACCGGCGGCTCGCCAGTCGCCGCCGAGGCCACGAGGGTGACGAAGTTGCCGGCCATCAGCCGGTGGATGATCTGCAGCGTCGCGGTGTCGTCGGGGTTGCCGACCAGCCGGCAGATCTCGTTGATCGAGCGGCGGCCGTCGACCAGGAAGAAGACCTGCCACTCCTCGCGGGTGAAGGTCACGCTCTGCTTGACGCGCTCGGGGTTGGCGACCGCCTCGACGATCATGTCGAGGTCGCGGAACACGTCCTTCAGCCGGCCGCGCTCGTCGATCCGGCGGACGCCCTCCATGATCAGGTTCTGGAGGTCCATCTCCAGCGTGATCGCCGAGGCCGGCGGCGGCACCGCGTCGTAGAGCGCGAAGGAGCCGTCCTTCCACTCGAAGGTGTCGAAGATCACCTCGGACACCTGGACCTTGAGGAACTGCGCGAGCTCCTCCTCGCGCAGCACCTTCTCGGTGATCAGGAGCTGGCCCAGGCGGTGGCTGCCGGCGGCGTGGCGCGAGAGCAGGCGGTCGAGATCGCCGGGCTCCAGCCGGCCCTGCTTGACCAGGATCGCGCCCATCCGCAGCTCTTCCTTGGTCGAGGTGGCGAACACCGGGTTGCCGTCGCGCAGGAACAGCTTCGTCTCCTGCTGCGCGTTCTCCATCACCAGCACGCCGGTGCGGCGCCCCATGTTGAGGAAGGTCAGGAGGTCGGGCACCTCGAAGCGAGCCAGCGAACCGTCGAGAATCTTCTCCATGGCCCGGGAACCGGGCCGATTCTAGCGCCCTTTGCCGGGCAGACCCGCCCGGCGACCGCGCCCCGCGCGGCGCGCGCCGCCGCCGCCACCGCCGCCGGTCGCGGGCAGCGGCACGAGCGCCAGCAGCCCGCACGCCAGCGCAGCCGCCCAGTCCAGCGGGCCCAGCCAGCTCCCGCCGAGCCCGCCGCGCAGGGCGGCTCCGGTGGCCAGCGCAGCGAGGGCCGCAGCGGGCGCCGCGCCGAGCAAGAGCGCGAGCCGGGTCGGACCGGCGTGCAGGGCCAGCAGCCACGGCCCGAGCGCGCACAGCGCCGGCACGGGGTGACGCCAGAGCAGGATCGCGAACAGGGCGGCCGCGAGCAGCCGGGCGGCGAAGAGGGCGCCACCGACCCGCCGGCCCCTCCACAGCAGCGGGGCGACGGCGAGCGCGCCCGCGAGCCAGAGGCCGGCCGGGCCGACGACGTGACCGGCGAGCGCGAACCAGTCGTCTTCGCGCGTCGGCGGCGCGACCCGGGCCGCGACCGCGCGGGTCGCGCCGAGCAGCGCCTGGCCCGCGCGGGCGAGCGCGACGGCGTCGGCCGGACCGGCCGCCGCGCCGGGCTCGCGCCACGAGATCGACGGCGGCCCGTCGGAGACGAGCAGCGCCGGCAGTCCCGCCTCCAGCAGCGGCGCGTCGCCGCCGGGAAGCGGGACGCGGAACGCGCGGGCCAGCGGCTGCTGCAGCGGGCCGAGCAGCGGGCCGTGGACCTCGAACGGCGCGCCGGCGGCGGCGGCGCCGGTGAGTGCCGCCTGCACCAGCCAGCCCGGCGCGGTCGTGCCGCGGCCCGGGCGCAGCGGGTCGGGACGGGGCAGCGGGTGCAGGGTGGGGGTGCCGCCCGCCGCGCCGGCCCCGCCGAGCACCAGCGCGCCGGCCAGCGCGCGCGCGTCGGCGCCCTGCCGGCGCAACCACTCGCGGGCGCCCGCGGCAGAGTCTTCGCCCTGCGCGGCGCCTGCGTCGAACGAGGCGAACACGAGCGTGCGCGGCGGCCGCGCCGGGTCGTCGTGGAGCGCACGGGCGATCTCGATCAGCACGCCCGCCGGGCCGCCGCCCGCGCCGTCGCCGCCGGGCGCGGAGTCGTGGTGGGCGGCGATCAGCACGAACGCCGGGCCCGGGGCGCGCAGCACGCCGATCACGTTGCGGCCGGTCCGCCCGCCGCTCTCGAACTCCTCGAGCCGCACCTCGCCGAGGCCGGCCCCGCGCAACTCGGCCGCGACGTACTGGGCGGCGAACGCCGTGCGCGGGGCGCCGAAGGGGTGGGGGCCGAGGGCGGCCAGCGCCCGCTCGTGGCGCAGCGCCGCCTCTCCGTCGACGACGGCGAGCAGCGCGGCGGCGGCGAGGAAGGAGAGAGCCATTGCGGGGCGGGAATTATATGAGGTGCTAGACTTCCGCTCTTCACGCGTAGCCCGGAGGTGCCCTTGCGCGTCGTGCTCTCCGCTCTGCTGCTGGCGGCCATCGCCGGCAATGCCGCCGCCGCCACCGTGACCGGCCGGGTCGAGATGACCGACCGCAACGGCAAGCCGGTGGCGGACCTCTCCGAGGCCGTCGTCTACGTCGAGGGGGCGAAGGCACGCGCGACGCCCCAGAAGGTGTCGGTCACCATGAAGGGCAAGGAGTTCCGGCCCCACCTGGTGATCGTGCCGGTGGGCTCGACGGTGACCTTTCCCAACGAGGACCCGATCTTCCACAACGTGTTCTCGGTGTCGGGCGACAACCGCTTCGACCTCGACCTCTACAAGCGCCCCAAGGTCGGCGAGAAGGCGTTCGAGCAGCCGGGCATCGTGCGCGTCTACTGCAACATCCACCCGCAGATGAGCGCGATCGTCGTCGTCCGCGACAACCCGTGGTACGCGCAGGCCCGCCGCGACGGGGCGTTCTCGATCGAGGGCGTGCCGCCCGGCAGGTACACGCTGACCGCGTGGCACGAGCGGGCGCAGAAGGCGACGAGCATCGAGCTGACGGTCACCGACAAGGGCGTCGCGGACGCGGTGCTCTCGCTCGACGGCCGCGGCTTCAAGCGCGTCCAGCACAAGAACAAGTTCGGCAAGGACTACGCCGGGGGCGAGAAGTACTGATGGGCCTGACCCAGAAGATCCTGGCTTTCACCAGCCTGCTGGTGGTCGTGCTGGTCGGCACCACCGTCGGCTTCACCAGCTTCCAGGCCGATCGCCTGGCCCGCGCCGAGATCGAGCAGGCGCTGGTCGACACCCGCGGCGTGTGGGAGACGTTCCAGGCCGATCGCTACGAGAAGCTCAAGCTCGGCGTGCGGGCGCTGGCCAACGACCCCTACTTCAAGCCGCTCGTGGAGACGGAGGACGTCGCCTCGGTCGCCGACCAGCTCTCGGAGCGCGGCCAGGACATCCAGGCCGACTTCTTCATGGCCACCAACCCGGACGGGATGCTGATCGCCCGCTCCGACCGGCCCGGGGTCAGCGGCGACGACCTCTCGCGCGACGACGTGGTGGCGCGGCCGCTGGAAGGCGAGGAGTTCGCCACCGTCTGGCTGCAGGGCGGCAAGCCGTACCACACCGTGTCGATGCCGATGCTGACGACGGGCGAGCTGAAGGGCGTGCTGGTCGCCGGCTACGAGATCGACGAGGCGCTGGCCGCCAGCATCCGCAAGCTGACCCACTCCGAGATCGCGTTCCTGACCCACCGCCAGGCCACCCCGGAGCTGGCCGTGTCCTCGCTGGGACCGCGCGAGCAGCCGCTGCGCGACGCGCTCGCGCAGCCCGAGTTCGGGGCCGCGGCGCCGACCACGCCGTTCTCGCTGGACCTGGGCGGCGAGCCGTTCGTCGGCGTGCGGGTGCCGCTCAAGGCGGCCGGGGGCAACGTGGTCGGCTCGCTGGTCGCCCTGCGCAGCCTCGCGGTCGAGATGGCGGCCTTCCGCCAGTACCGCCGCAGCCTGCTGGTCGTCGGACTGATCGTGATGGGCCTCGGCCTCGGCGCGGCGTTCCTGATGGCCTCGCGGATCACGGGCCCGGTCAAGCTGCTGGTGTCGCTGGTGCAGCGGGCGCGCGACGGCTCGTACTCGGGCGCGGTCGCGGTCGCCACCCAGGACGAGATCGGGGTGCTGGCCCGCGCCTTCAACAGCCTGCTCGCCGACCTTCGCGAGAAGGAGCAGTTGATCGGCTTCCTGCGCGACGGGATGACGGCGATGAAACGCGCCCCGGCGGCGCCCGATGCCACGGCGCTCGACCTCGGCACCGCGACGACCGCGGCGCTCTCCGCCGTCGGCACCCAGATCCAGGCGCTGTCGCTGCAGTCCGGCGCGGTGTTCGCCGGCCGCTACGAGATCCACCAGACGATCGGCAAGGGCGGCATGGGCGTCGTCTACCGCGCCCGCGACCGCCAGCTCGACGAGGAGGTGGCGCTCAAGCTGCTGCGCCCGGACGTGATCCAGGACGACCCCACCCACCTCGAGCGCTTCAAGCAGGAGATCAAGCTGGCGCGCCGGATCACCCACAAGAACGTGCTGCGCACCCACGACTTCGGGGACGCGGACGGCACGCCCTACATCTCGATGGAGTTCCTCGAGGGCGTCACGCTCAAGGACCTGGTGCGCAGCAAGGGCGCCCTGCCGCTGGGCGTCGGCATGCGGATCGCGAAGCAGATGTGCCTCGGCCTCGAGGCCGCCCACGAGCAGGGCGTCGTGCACCGCGACATCAAGCCCCAGAACATGCTGATCCTGCCCGAGACCGGCGAGCTGAAGATCATGGACTTCGGCATCGCGCGGGTCTCCAACGTGAAGCAGGGCTCGGGCGGCGACTCCGGCCTGACCACCGCGGGGACGGTGATGGGAACGCCCGACTACATGCCGCCGGAGCAGGCCCAGGGCCAGCCGGCCGACTTCCGTTCCGACGTCTACTCGCTGGGCGTCGTGCTCTACGAGATCTTCACGGGCGCCCTGCCCTTCCGCGGCGACACCGCGATGGCCGTGGTGCTGAGCCACATCCAGTCGCCGCCACCGCGGCCGCGCGAGCTGAACCCGCGGCTGCCCGCGGCGCTCGAGACGGTGATCCTGCGCTGCCTCGAGAAGAGCCCGCTGCGCCGCTACGCGAAGGTCGAAGAACTGCTGTCGGACCTGACCGACGTCTCGGCGCAACTGGAGTCGGCGGCGTGACCCGCGCGGCGTCGCTGCTGTTCGCAGCCTGCGCCGCGGCGGCCGCGGGCCAGGCGCCGCCGGCCGCTCCCGGCGACGCCAGCACGGTGTTCGCGACCGCCTCGCCTTCGGTCGTGGTGGTGCTGGCCCTCGATGCTGCAGGCACCGTCACCGGCCAGGGCAGCGGCGTGGTCGTGGCTCCCGGCCTGGTGGTGACCAACCGCCACGTCGTCCAGGGCGCGGCCTCGGTCCGCCTCCAGCAGGCGGGCCGCACCCGCACCGCGCACGTGCTCGAGCGGCACGCCACCCACGACCTCGCGCTGCTGCGGGCGCCGCTCAAGGCGCCGCCCGCGTCGATCCGCGCCTCGAAGGAGCTGGCCGTCGGCGAGCGGGTGTTCGCGATCGGCGCGCCGCAGGGCCTCGAGCTGTCGATTTCCGACGGCCTCGTCGCCCAGCTCCGGCCGGAGGCCGGCTCGGTCCGCATCCAGACGACCGCGGCGATCTCGCCGGGCTCGTCCGGCGGAGGGCTGTTCGACGAGCGCGGGGCGCTGGTCGGCATCACCTCGTACTCGGCGCTGCGCGGGCAGAACCTCAACTTCGCGCTGCCGACCGAGTGGTTCGAGCCGCTGCTGCGTTCCGCCCAGGGCCGCGCCGCGGTCCCGACCCGGGTCCTGATGCGGCCCGAGCGGCGCACCGGCGCGACGCGGATCGTGATCGAGAGCGACGGGGCGCCGCTGCGCTACGCGTGGCGCTCGCCCGACGCGCGCGGCGCCGTGCTCGAGCTGGAGGGGGTCGACGCCAGCGCCGTGGGCGCCCACGTGGACGTCGGCTCGGCCGAGGTCGAGCACGTGCTGGTCGAGACGCTGAAGCAGGGCGAGCGGCAGGTCACCCGCTTCGAGTTCTGCCTGATGGCGCCGATGCGGCAGCGCGTCTATCCCGAGGGCGCGAACCTCAATCTGGTGTTCGAGCGGGTCCCGCCCGTGGCTGCGGCGAGCCCGGCCCCGAGCCCGGCCGCCTCCCCCGAGCCCTCCTCCGCGTCGTCGGCGGCGCTCCCGACCAAGCCGCCGGCACCAGCGCGGCTGGCCGCCGTGCAGGTGGAAGCGGAGGACGGCGGCGCCGCGGTGTGGCTCGCGACGGGCCCCGGCGCGACGTTCCGCGACTTCGTGCTGCGGGGGCCGGAGCGGATCGTGATCGACCTGCTCGGCTTCACGGCCGCGGTCCGGGCGGCCACGGGCGCGGCCGCGATCGTCGAGCGGGTGCGGATCGCGCGCCACTCGCTGACGCCGCCGGTGGTGCGGGTGGTGCTCGACCTCGCGCAGCCGGCGTTGCACAGCGTCCGCGACGAAGGCGACGGCTTGCGCGTGCGGCTGACGCCGGCTCCCTGAGCGGGAGCCGGCGCCCTCGACTCTCTAGACCGCGACGGCGGCGCCGAGCCGCTTCGACAGCGCCTCGAGCTGGACGTTCATCTCCTGCGGCAGCCGCGAGCCGAAGCGGTCGAAGAAGGCGCGGATCTCCGGCACCTCCGCCGCCCACTCCTCGCGGTCGACGGCCATCAGCATCTCGAGCTGGTGCTGGCTGAGGGCCAGGCCGTCGAGGTGCATCTCGTCGGTCTCGGGCAGCAGGCCGATCGGGCTCTCCTTGGCGCCGACCCGGCCCTGGATGCGGTCGACCATCCACAGCAGCACGCGCAGGTTCTGGCCGAAGCCGGGCCACAGGAACGCGTCCTCGTGGTCGGTGCGGAACCAGTTGACGTGGAAGATCGCGGGCGGCTTGCTGAGCTTCGTGCCCATCTTCAGCCAGTGGCCGAAGTAGTCGCCCATGTTGTAGCCGCAGAACGGCAGCATCGCCATCGGGTCGCGGCGCACGACGCCGACCGCGCCGGTCGCGGCCGCCGTCGTCTCCGAGCCCATGGTGGCGGCGACGAACACCCCGTGGTTCCAGTCGCGGGCCTGGAACACGAGCGGCGCGACGCGCGCGCGGCGGCCGCCGAACACGATCGCCGACAGCGGCACGCCCTGCGGGTCCTCCCACTTCGGGGACATCGAGGGGCACTGCCGGGCGGACACGGTGAAGCGGGCGTTGGGGTGCGCCGCCTTGCCCTTGTGGTCCCACGGCTTGCCCTGCCAGTCGATCAGGCCGGCAGGCGGGTGCTTGTCCTTGCCCTCCCACCACGGGATGCCGTCCGGGCTCACCGCCACGTTCGTGAAGATCGTGTTGGTGCGGATGGTGTCCATCGCGTTGGGGTTGGTGTCGGGGCCGGTGCCGGGCACGACGCCGAAGAAGCCGGCCTCGGGGTTGACCGCCCACAGCCGGCCGTCGGGGCCGGGCCGCAACCAGGCGATGTCGTCGCCGATGGTGCGGACCTGGATGCCCTGCTTCTCGAACGGCGACACCAGCATCGCCAGGTTGGTCTTGCCGCAGGCCGACGGGAACGCCGCCGCGATGTAGTGGACCTCGCCGTCGGGCAGCGTCAGCTCCAGGATCAGCATGTGCTCGGCCATCCAGCCCTGGTCGCGGGCCATGGTCGAGGCGATCCGCAGCGCGAAGCACTTCTTGCCGAGCAGCGCGTTGCCGCCGTAGCCGGAGCCGACGCTCCAGATCAGCCGCTCCTCGGGGTAGTGGACGATGAAGCGCCGGTCGGGCGACAGGTCGCCGGTCGAGTGCAGCCCGGGCACGAACTCGTCGCCGCCGCCGAGCTGGTCGAGCGCGGCCTTCCCCATGCGGGTCATGATCCGCATGTTGGCGACCACGTACTTCGAGTCGGTGATCTCGACGCCAACCTTGGAGAAGGGCGAGCCGAGCGGGCCCATCACGTAGGGCACGACGTACATCGTGCGGCCCTTCATCACGCCGTCGAACAGCTTGCCGACGTTCTCCTTCGCCTCCGCCGGGGCCATCCAGTTGTTGGTCGGGCCGGCGTCCTCCTTCTCGCGCGAGGCGATGAAGGTGAGGTGCTCGGTGCGGGCGACGTCCGAGGGGTGGGAGCGGTGCAACGTGCAGCCCGCCGCTTCCTTCTCGTGGAGGCGCTGCAGCGTGCCGTCCTGCACCATCTCCTCGACCAGCTTGTCGTTCTCGGCCTGGGATCCGTCGCACCAGACCACGCGGTCGGGGCGGGTCTTCGCCGCGACTTCTTCCACCCAGCGTTCGGCAGGCGTCATGTCTTCGTGTTCCTCGGAAGTGTCGGTCCCGGTTCGCGCCGGAAGCCGGGGACGGGATGCGCCGGCCCCCGGGGGAGCCTGGGCGTAAAAGCCGGATTTTAGGTCCTGGGCGGCAGGTCGGGAAAGCCGGCCGCCCGCCGTTCCGGTTACGATCGGGAGTCCTGCCCGGTCGCGGGCCGGCAGGTCCATCTAAGGAGCCAGGCCATGCAGAAGACGCTCTGGATCGCGATCGCGCTCGCCCTCGGGGCCAGCAGCGCGCAGGCCGCCGACCCGCCCGGCACCCGGCGGGTGGCCGCGGGCAGCGGCGCGGCCCTGTCGGACTGGGACTTCCGGGTCGGCCGGCTCGAGGCGCAGGGCGAGTTGCGGCTGCGCCAGTCGCGAGCCGACGAGCTGATGCCCGGGCGCGTCCACGAGCGTTTCGCCCAGGTCCACCGCGGGGTGCCGGTGTGGGGCGGCGAGCTGGTCCGACAGCGCACCGAGGCGGAGACGATCTCGGTGTTCGGCACCTTCTACGAGGGCATCGAGATCGACGTGGCGCCGAAGCTCGGCGCGCGGGACGCCGAGGCCGCGATCGCCGCGCGCGGCCTGGTGCTGCCGGTCGGCGAGGCGCCGGTGCTGACCGTGCTGCCGCGCGAATCGGGCTACGCGCTCGCCTGGCGCGCCGAGGCCCACACGACGGGCGACGGCGGCTTCGACATCCGCATGCTGTTCCTCGACGCGATCAGCGGCGAGACGCTGTTCGAGTACTCGAACCTGCAGTGGCAGTCGGCGGTCGGCAACGGCACCGGGGTGCTCTCCGACCCCAAGAAGATGAGCGTGCTGTCGGGCAGCGGCGGCTTCCTGGCCGACGACCAGTTGCGGCCGCCGCGGCTGCGCACGTTCGACATGCGCGGCAACCTGGGCCGCACCCTGCAGTTCCTGAACGGGCAGGTCGCGCTCGGGCAGTCGGACCTCGCCGCCGACGCCGACAACGTGTGGACCGACGGCGCGGTCGTCGACGCCCACGCCTACGCGGGCTACACCTACGACTACCTCTACAAGCGCTTCGGCCGCCGCGGCCTGGACGATCAGAACGGGCGCATCCTGTCGCTGGTCCACCCGGTCAACCGCAGCGACATCTTCGGCTACTCCGATTCCGTGATCAGCACCTTCTACCTGAACGCCTTCTACTGCTGCGACGGGATCATGGTCTACGGCGAGGGCCTGCCCTCGAACCTGCAGCTCACCACGGGCCAGCGGGTCAACTACTGGTCGGCCGCGCTCGACGTGGTCGCCCACGAGTTGGCCCACGGGGTCACCGACTTCACCTCGGCGCTGATCTACTTCGGCGAGCCCGGCGCGCTCAACGAGAGCTTCTCGGACATCATCGCGGCCGGCGCCGAGTTCTTCCACCAGGAGGCCGGGTCGGGGCTGCTGCGCGCCGACTGGCTGCTGGCCGAAGACGCGATCACGCCCGGCGGCATCCGCTCGATGGCGAACCCCGCGGCCTACGGCGACCCCGACCACTATTCGGTGCGCTTCACGGGCAGCGAGGACAACGGCGGCGTGCACATCAACTCGGGCATTCCCAACCACGCCTTCTTCCTGGCGATCGAAGGCGGCCGCAACCGCGTCTCCGGGCTGTCGGTGACCGGCGTCGGGCTCGCCAACCGCGAGCAGGTGGAGAAGGTGTTCTTCCGCGCCTTCACCGCGATGCTGCCGCCGTCGGCGGACTTCGCGGCGGCCCGCGCGGCCACCCTGCAGTCGGCGCGCGACCTCTACGGCGCCGGCTCCAACGTCGAACGAGCGATCCGCGACGCCTGGACCGCGGTGGGGGTGCAGTGATGACGCGCGCGCATCTGGGAGTCGCGCTGGCGGTCGCGATCTTCGTCGCCGCCCCCGCCCGGGCCGGCGAAGGCCGGGCCTGGGCGAGCGGCGTGTTCAACACGGCCAAGGTCGAGGCCAGCGAGAGCCGCGACTTCCGCGAGTTCGCCGAGGACGGCTCGGTCGACGTCGACTACGCGTTCGACGCGGGGCCCGGCGGCGAGATCGGGATCGAGTACCGGCTGAAGAGCGGAATCGGGCTGCAGCTCGCCGCCGCGTTCGGGTCGCGTGACGGGAGCCTGCGCTACACCGCGGCCTTTCCCCACCCGCTGTACCTGAACCGCCACCGCTCGGCGAGCGGCGAGCAGGACGGCGTCTCGCTGACCGAGACGGCGATCCACCTCGACCTCGTCTACGGCAAGCGCGGACCGAAGTGGGAGGTCGTCGGCTTCGCGGGTGCCACGCTGTTCAACGTCGAGGCCGACGTGCTCGACCGCCCGCAGTACACCCACGCCTACCCGTACGACTCGGTCAGCGTGCTGCCGGCCACGGCCGTCTCGCGCTCGGCGTCGAAGGTGGGCTTCAACGCGGGGCTCTCGGTCGACTACCGGGTCGGCGCGAAGTTCGGCATCGGCGTGCAGGGGCGCTTCAGCGGCGCCACCGTGGAGCTCGACACGCCGCCCGAGGGCACGCTGGAGATCGACGCGGGCGGCTTCGCGCTCGGCGCCGGCGTGCGCCTGTACTTCTAGTTCTCGTCTTCGCCGGAACCGGGCTCGAAGCGCTCGGTTCCGGCGCCGGCCGCCTCCGGCAGCGGGGCGTCGAGCGAGACGGGCTCGGTGCGCAGCGCCGTGATCGGCCGCGGCAGCGTCGGCGCACCGGGGCTCGACGGCCCCGGCTCCGCCGACCGGTCGGGCAACTCCTCGGCGAGCCGCGCCAGCTCGCGGGCCAGCTCGCCGGCCGTGGGGCGGCGGTCGGCGGTCTTCTCGAGGCAGCGCAGGGTGAGCGCGTCGAGTTCGGCCGGCACGTTGCCGGCCAGCTTGCGCAGCGGCGGCGGCGCCAGCCGCATGTGCTGCACCATCACCGCCATCGGGTCGTCTTCGGTGGGCGGGAACGGCAACCGCCCGGTCAGCATCTGGTACAGCACGATGCCGACGCTGTAGACGTCGGCGCGGCCGTCGTAGGCGCCCTTCGCGCGGAAGCGCTCGGGGGCCATGTAGGCCGGAGTGCCGAGGATGTAGCCGTCGAGCGTGAGCTTCTGCGCGAGCGCCGCTTCGCCGACCAGCTTGGCGATGCCGAAGTCGAGCACCTTCGGCACCTCGCCGCCGCGCGCGTCGCGGTGCAGGAAGATGTTGGCGGGCTTGACGTCGCGATGAACGATGCCGGCGCGGTGGGCCTCGGCCAGCGCCTCGCACACCGGGGCGACGATCGCCGCCGTGCGCCGCGCGGCCACCAGCCCCTCGACGGCCAGCTCGTCCTCCAGCGAGCGCCCCTCGAGCAGCTCCATGACCAGGAAGGCGACGCCGCCGGGCGTGATGCCGAAGTCGAGGATGGCGACCGCGTTCGGGTGCTTGATGCGGCAGGCGGCGACGCCCTCGCGGCGGAAGCGGGCCACCGCCTCCTGCTCGGTGCCGAAGCTGGTCTGCAGCACCTTGACCGCGACCGCCTTCTCGAGGTCGAGGTGCAGCGCGCGGTAGACGGCGCCGTAGTTGCCGGCGCCCAGCTTCGTCTCCAGCCGATAGCGGTCGGCGAGCACCGTCCCGGGGCCGATCGTGGCCGGCGTCGGCTCGGCGGCGGAGGCCGCCTGGGCCACCGCGGGGCCAGGCCGGCGGCCGCGGAGCTGGGTCATGATCCGCGCCAGCACGATCGGGAAGTCGAGCGGCTTGGTCACGTAGTCGTTGGCGCCCAGCTCGAGCGCCTCGACGACGTCCTCGCTCTGGGTCTTGGCGGTCGCCATGATCACCGGCAGGTCCGCCGTCTGCGGCTGGCCGCGCAGGATGCGGAGCACGTCGAAGCCGTTGAGCCCCGGCATCATGATGTCGAGCAGCACGAGGTCGACGGCCTCGCGTTCGATCACCTCGAGGGCCCGCGCGCCGTCCTCCGCGACGAGGGTCCTGAAACCCTTGCGCTGGAGCCGGCGCGAGAGCAGGTCGCGGTTCTCGTCGTTGTCGTCGACGACGAGGAGGGTGTAGTCGGACGCCTGCATGGATGCGGCGGATTCTACGCTGCCCCGCTCAACGCAGCCGCAGGTGGGTCTCGAACAGCTTCAGGATGCGCTTGTACTCGTCGGCCCAGCCCGTCTCCTCGACGAAGCCGTGGTCCTCGACCGGGTAGAGCGCCAGCTCCCAGTTCTCCTTGCGCAGCTCGATCAGCCGCTGGGCGAGCCGGATCGAGTCCTGGGCGTGCACGTTCAGGTCCATCAGGCCGTGGCAGATCAGGAGCGGCGCGCGCAGCCCTTCGGCGAAGTGGATCGGCGACGAGCGCCGGTACGCCTCGGCGTCGTGCTGCGGCTCGTTCAGGATGTTCGCGGTGTAGGGGTGGTTGTAGTGCGCCCAGTCGGTGACCGGCCGCAGCGCCGCGCCGGCGGCGAAGGTGTCGGGCGAGGTGAACAGCGCCATCAGCGTGATGAAGCCGCCGTAGCTGCCGCCGTAGACGCCGATCCGGTCCGAGGCCACGCCGTGGGCCTCGACCAGGTACCGGGCACCGTCGATCACGTCCTCGAGGTCCTTGCCGCCCATGTGGCGGTAGATCGCGGTGCGCCAGTCGCGACCGTGGCCCGCGCTCGCGCGGTAGTCGACGTCGAGCACCACGTAGCCGCGGCTCGCCAGCAGGTGGTGGAACATGTACTCGCGGAAGTAGTCCGACCAGTAGTGGTGGGCGTTCTGCAGGTAGCCCGCGCCGTGGACGAAGACGACCGCGGGCCGCTTCGGGTCGCGCTGCGCGCCGAGCATCTCCGGCGTGTAGAGCCGGGCAGGCACCCGCACGCCGTCGCGGGCCGTGTAGTGGACGAGCTCCGGGTCGAGCCACGGCCCGGCCAGCCACTCGTCCGTGGGCGACTTCGTGACCGCCGTCGCCGCCGCGCCGGCCTTCAGCGCGCCGACGTGAACCTCGGGCGGGCGGTTGCCGGTCGAGTGGATGAACCCGGCCCACTTCCCGTCGGGCGCCGCGGCGACGCTCCACGCCCCGCGCTTCGTCGTCAGCCGCGTGCGCGGCCCTCCCTCCACCGGCAGCGCGTACACGTGGCGCTCGAAGGGGCTGGCCTCGGTGCTCTCGAGCAGGAAGGTGCGGCCGTCGGCGGCGAGCGCGAGGTCCGTGATCTCCCAGTCGCCGCTGGTCAGCGCCCGCGGCTCGGGCTTCTGGTCCGCGAGGTCGAGCGCGTAGAGGTGCATGAAGCCGGTCCGCTCGGAGAGCACGAACGCGCGGCGCCCGTCGGGGTGCAGGCGCAGTTCGTCGCCGCCGAAGAAGAAGCGCAGCCAGGCCGCGTCGCGGTCGTGGAACAGCACCCGCGGCTCGCCGCCTGCGAGGTCGAGGCGCACCACCCAGCGCTGCTCGTAGTCCGTCGACCGCACGTCGGCGATCACGTGGGCGCCGTCGGCGCCGACCAGCGGCATCCGCCACTGGACCAGGCTCTCGGGCTGCGGCGCGTCCTTCTTCGCGGGGTCCTTCGCGTCGGCGGCAACCGCCTGGGCCTGCGCAAGCTCCGCCGCGAACGGCGCCGCGACCCAGGTCGCCTTCTTCTCCTGCAGGTCGAGGATCACGACGCGCTGCCGGTTCTGGGCGTCGCCCACCTTGGTGCGGGTCGGCACCGCTTCGGTGTAGCCGGACTCGGAGACGTAGCGCGGCACGTCGGCCACCTTGCCGTCGCCGCGCTCCTGGACCAGGAACAGCGCGTAGCGGTCGCCGGGGACGAGCACGGCGTCGGCGATCGACTGCTTCGGCAGGAGGTCGATCCGCGGCAGCGCCCGCGCCTTTTCCTCGGCCTCGCGCTTCTCGCGCTTGCGCTTCGCCTCGGCCACCCACTGCAGCAGCTTCGTCTCCTCGTCGCGGACGAAGCGCTGGCTGTCGGAGAGCTTCGGCTCCTCCTTCTTCGGCCCGGCTTCGGCGAGCTGGACGAGGCCGGCGGGGCCCTCGAGCGGCAGCAGGTAGAAGCCGCCGCCGCGCACGAAGGTGACGGCGCGGCCGCCGCGCGCGAAGCGGGCGTCGCTCTCGGCCTCGGCGGTGCGGGTCAGCTCGCGGCGCTCGCCGCTGACGGTGTCGAGCAGGACCACGTCGCCGTCGTCGATCCACAGCACGCGACGCCGCGCGCCGTCCCACTCCCCGCGCACCGGGGGCGCCAGCCGGCGCTCCGCCTCGGTGAGCCGCCGGGGCGCGCCGCCGGCGCGGGCGACGACCCAGGTCGCGGCCTCGTCTTCGCCCGGCTGCTTCCACTCGAAGAAGAGCCGCTGCGAGTCGCCCGACCAGCGCAGGCCCGAGGGCTCGTGGCCGACCAGCTTCGGCCCCCGCATGATCGAGTCGACGCTCAGCGGGAACGGCTCGGCGCCACGGGCGCCAGGGGCGAGGAGGAGCAGCGACGACAGGGCGAGCGTCGCCCGCGCGGATCGGACCATGGTCACCTCGTGGCTCTGCGATTGCGGCGCGCGGAGCCCCCACGGTCCGGCGCGAAGTCGACAGTATAAGAGCGCCGCTACTCGGCGCGCAGCGAGACCGCGGGATCCACCCGGCTGGCGCGCAGCGCGGGCAGCCCCGCAGCCAGCGCCGCGCCGGCGGCCAGCAGCAGCGCGACCAGGCCGTAGGTCGCGACGTCGGTGGCGGCGACGCCGACCAGCAGGTTCTCGAGCGCGCGGGCGAGCCCGAAGGCGAGCGGCAGGCCGAACAGCAGGCCCAGCGTGCACAGGACCAGTCCGTCGCGCACGACCGCCGTCGCGAGTTGGCGCGCAGTCGCGCCAAGTGCCAGCCGAACGGCGAGTTCCGGCACCCGCTGTCCGACCGCATAGGCGAGCGCGCCGTAGAGGCCGACCGCCGCCAGCGCGAAGCCGATCGCTCCGAAGCTGCCGGTGAGGGCGCCCGCGATGCGGAACAGGAAGGCGGCCTTGCCGCCCTGCACGTGAGCCTCCATCGTGCGCAGGTCCGTGACCGGCATCTCCGGGTCCAGTTCCGCCGCGAGCCGCCGGAGCTCCGGCAGGAGCGGCTCGGGGGGGCCGGCGGTCACGGCGACCAGGTGGCGCTCGGCACGGTAGTTCTGCCGCAGCGGCAGGTAGGCGCACCAGCGCTGGGTTTCGCCGGGCAGGTTGTAGGTCGAGTCCGCGGCGACGCCGACCACGGTGAACGGCTCGGCCTCGCCGTCGAGCACGAGCCGGCGGCCGAGCGCTTCCTGGCCGGGCCACAGCTCGCGCGCCAGCGACTCGTTGACGATCGCGACCCGCGGGGCCCCGGCGTCGTCGGTCGGCGCGAACTCGCGGCCGGCGCGCAGCGGGATGCCCATCGCGGCGAGGTAGTCCTCGGCGACGGCGTTGGTCCAGGCCGCGGTGCCGCGCCCGGCGAGTGCGCCCTCCGCCCGCGCCGCACGCACGTCGTTGTTCAGGCCGATCGGGACGAAGCTCGCGTAGCTCGCGCGGGTGACGCCCGGCAGCGCCTTCGCCCGCTCGAGCCAGGCGTCGAAGAAGGCCGCGCCGCGCTGCGGGTCGAGCCCGCGCAGGCGCACGTTGACGTTGGCCAGCGCGCGATGGTCGCGGGCGAACCCGAGATCCATGCCGCGGAAGTGCTCGAGGCTCTGCAGCAGGAGCGCCCCGGCGACCAGCAGCGCGGCGGACACCGCGACCTGGGCGACGACCAGGGCGGCGCGGGCGCGCCCGCGCAGCACGCTGCCTCCCCGCTCGCGCAGCGCTCCGGCCGCACCGGTGCGCAGCACCGCGAGTCCGGGCAGCGCTCCCGCCAGCAGCCCCGCGGCCACGGACAGCGCGAGGCCGACCGCGAAGACGCGGGCGTCGGGCCGCAGGCGGAAACTGATCGGCAGGTCGCTGGCGAGGCGCAGTTCGCCGAGCCACGTCGTGGCCAACCAGGCGAGGCCCAGCCCGAGGCCGCCGCCGACCAGCCCGAGCAGCACGCACTCGAGCACCAGCGGCCGCAGCAGCCGCAGCCGGCCCGCGCCGAGCGCCAGCCGCACCGCCAGCTCGCGGCGGCGGTCGAGCACGCGGGCCAGGGCCAGCCCCGCGACGTTGGCGATCGCGACCAGCACCAGCAGCCCGACCAGGGCGAGGAAGACCGCTGCGACCGGGGGCAGGAAGACGGGCGCCGCGGGCTCGAGCCGCGCCATCGGCTCGGGGTGGAGCACCAGCCGCTGGCCCCGCGAGGCCGGCCGGCGCTCCGCGTCCATTCGCGCCGAGAGCGGTGCTATCGCCGCCTGCGCCTGTTCGATGCCGATGCCCTCGCGCAGCCGCGCGATGGTGCGCAGGTTGCGGGCGTCGCGATCGAGGACCCAGTCGCGCGCGGTCGGGACGGCGCGCTCGTAGGCGGCGAGCGAGACGTAGCCGTCGAGTTCCACCGGACCGACCGTGCCCGGGAAGGCCGGGTCGGTGATCCCGAGCACGGTGAAGTCGCGGCCCGCGAGACGCACGACGGCGCCGATGGCCGCGGGGTCGCGGTGGAAGTGGCGTTCCCACCCGGCGTCCGAGAGGACCAGCGCGTCGAAGCCGTCGTCGTGCCCGGACAGGCCGCGGCCCGCCCGCATGCGGACTCGCAGTCCTTCGAAGTAGCCGGGGCTCACGATCGTCACGGCGGCGACGGTGGACTCGCGGCCGGGGGCGCGTAGCGGCAGGGTGTCGGCCGCCGCCGCGACGACCGACTCGAACGGCGCAGCGGCGGCCAGGTCGCGCACGTCGGGCGCGGAGAGCGCGGAGGGCGCCGGCGAGGCGGACGACTGCAGGCCCACCGCCACGAGGCGCTCGCCGTCGGCGCCCGGCAGCGGCGTGCCGAGCAGGGCGTGGGCGATGCTGAAGATCGTGAGGTGGGCGCCGAGGCCGAGGGCGAGGGTCGCGGCCACCGTCAGCGCGTACGCCTTGCGCCGGCGCAGCGCCCGCGCCGCGAGCCAGGTGTCGTGGACGACGCCCTCGACGGCGGAGCGGGGGTCGCGCAGGCCGGCCGCGAACGCGTCGAACCCGGACCGCGCCACACCCGTGAGCGCCGCCGAGCGCTGCCGGACCGCGAGCCGGACCAGGTCGCCGCCGGTTTCGGCGAAGTGACGCAGCGCTCCCGCAGGGCCCTCATAGCGCGGCTCGGCACGCATCTGCGCCACCGTGTCGAGCAGTTCGGCGCCGTGGCGGCGGCGGAACTCCGCGTCGCAGACCCGCAGCGCGAGGCGCGCCCACAGCGGGGCGTTCACGGCCGGCCCCGCTCGGCCAGCAGCCGCGACTCGCGCGCCCACTCGACCAGCGACTCGAGGCGCTCGACCTCCGCTCGCGCCAGGGCGAGGCCAGGCCGGGTCAGGCGATAGGTGCGGCGCGGCGCGCCGGCTTCGTCGCCGCGCTCGCTCGCGGTCTCCTCGATCAGGCCCTGGGACTCGAGCCGCGACAGCGCCTCGTACAGCGTGCCGGGGCCGAGGCGAATCGCGCCGCGGGTGACCCGCTCGACCTCCTGCTTGATGGCGTAGCCGTGCCGGGGCCCGTCGGCCAGGCCCAGCAGCACGTGCAGGGCGGCGGTCGGCAGGCCGGCGGGGCGGAGCGGGGCGACGGCGGCGGTCTTCGGCATATCGGTGTCCGATATATCAACGACCGGAACACCCGACAAGTTCCCGTCCACGCCGATGGATGGCGGCGGCGCGAGCCGCCGCGCCTACGGCGCGGCCTTCAGGTAGCGGCCCGGCAGCTCGCGGCCGAGATGGGTCTGCAGCCCGCGCGAGGCGACGACCAGCTTGCCGAGGTCGACGCCCGTCTCGATGCCCATGCCGTGCAGCATGTAGACGAGGTCCTCGGTCGCGAGGTTGCCGGCGGCGCCCGGCGCGTAGGGGCAGCCGCCGGTGCCGCCCGCCGAGCTGTCGACGATGCGCACGCCTTCGCCGAGCGCGGCCAGCACGTTGGCGAGCGCCGTGCCCCGGGTGTCGTGGAAGTGGACGGCGATCCTGTCGACCGGCACGACCCGCGCCAGCCGCCCGACCACCTCGTGGACCTGGGTCGGCACCGCGACTCCGATCGTGTCGCCGACCGAGATCTCGTCGCACCCGACCTGGGCGAACAGCCGCTCGCACACCTCGGCCGCCTTGCGCGCGTCGACGGCGCCTTCGTAGGGGCAGCCGAAGCAGGTCGAGACGTAGCCGCGCACCCGCAGCCCGGCGGCCTTCGCGTCGGGCACGAACTCCGCGAAGCGCGCGAACGACTCGTCGATCGAGGCGTTGATGTTCTTCTTGTTGAAGCTCTCGCTGGCCGCGGTGAAGACCGCGATCTCGGTGGCGCCGGCCTCGCGCGCCGCCTCGTAGCCCTTGCGGTTGGGGACGAGCACCGGCAGCCGCACGCCCTCGCGCTGCACCCGCCGCAGCACCTCGGCCGAGCCCGCCATCTGCGGCACCCACTTCGGCGAAACGAAGGCGCCGGCCTCGACGACCGACAGCCCGGCGTCGAGCAGCGCCTCGATGAACGCGACCCGCACGTCGACGCCGAGCGCGGTGGGCTCGTTCTGCAGCCCGTCGCGGGGGCCGACCTCGACGACCTGGACCCGGCTCAGGGGCGGCTTGCGGGGCGCCGCGGGCGTCTCCTCGCTCACTCGATCTCCACCAGCACGCGGCCGGGGGCGACCATGTCGCCCACCTTCACCGCCACCGAGCGCACGACACCCGCCTTCGGCGCGCGCAGCGCGTTCTCCATCTTCATCGCCTCGACGACCAGCACCTCGGCGCCCTTCTCGACGGCGTCGCCGGGGGCGACCGCCACCTTGATCACCTTGCCCGGCATCGGCGCCTCGAGGCCGCCTTCCGCGTGGCGCGCCGCGCCGCCGCGGCGGCCCTCGCGCTCCTCGTCGAGGCGGTAGACGTCGCCGCGCCAGAACAGGTGGATGGCGTCGCCCTCGCGGGCGACGTGGAACGTCTCGACGCGGGCGACGCCGTCCGGCCCGGGCGTGCGCAGCACGAAGGTGCCGGGCGCCGCCTCTTCGACCTCGGGTCGCGAGGCCTGTCCGTCGATCACGACCTCGACGCCCTGCGAGGTCTCGCGCACGAGCGCCTCGTGGAGCTGCTCGCGGCAGCGCAGCCGGATCACGACAGCCTCCAGCCGCCGAGCGCGGCGAACGGGTCGGGCACGGCCGCGGTGCCCGCCCGCGATGCCGCTGCGCCGCGGCCGCGCGCGGCGTGCAACGCGGCCAGCGCCGCCGCGATCGCCTCGGGCGGCGCGCAGGGGTGGGGCGAGACCTCGCCCAGGTGCTCCTCGATGAAGCCGGTGTGCAGGTTGCCGGCGCGGAACTCGGGGTGGTCGACGAGCGTGCGCAGCCGCCCCAGGTTGGTGGCGAGGCCGAGCACCGCGGTGCGCGACAGCGCCTCCGCCATGCGCTCGATCGACTCGGCGCGGTCGCGGCCGAACGTGACGATCTTGGCCAGCATCGGGTCGTAGTGGACGGAGACCTCGCTGCCGCGCGCGATGCCCGTGTCGACGCGGACGCCGGGCCCTTCCGGCAGCGCACACACGAGCACCCGGCCCGCGGAGGGCAGGTCGTCGTTGGCGGGGTCCTCGGCGTAGAGCCGGGCCTCGAGCGCGTGGCCCTGGCTGCACAGCTCGGACTGGCCGATGGCGAGCGGGCGGCCCGCCGCGATCTCGAGCTGCATGCGGACCAGGTCGAGCCCCGTCACCAGCTCGGTCACCGGGTGCTCGACCTGCAGGCGCGTGTTCATCTCCAGGAAGTAGAAGCGGCCCGAGGGGTCGAGCAGGAACTCGACGGTGCCGGCGTTGACGTAGCCCGTGGCGCGCGCCGCCGCCACGCCGGCCGCGCACAGCTCCTCGCGCAGCACGGGCGTCAGCACCGGCGACGGCGTCTCCTCCAGCACCTTCTGGTGGCGGCGCTGCACGGAGCACTCGCGCTCGAACAGGTGCAGCGTCGTGCCGGCGGAGTCGGCGATCACCTGCACCTCGACGTGGCGCGGGCGCTGCACGAACCGCTCGAGCACCATCGTGTCGTCGCCGAAGGCGCCTTTCGCCTCGCGGCGGCAGGAGGCGAGCGCGGTGGCGAAGTCGTCGAGCCGATGGACGACGCGCATGCCCTTGCCGCCGCCGCCGCGCGAGGGCTTGATCATCAGCGGGAAGCCGATGCGCGCCGCCTCGGCCGCGAGCGTCGCGTCCTGCTGGTCGTCGCCGTCGTAGCCCGGCACGACCGGGACGCCGGCCGCCGCCATCATCCGCCGCGCGCCCTTCTTGTCGCCCATCTTCCGGTGCACGTCGCCGGGCGGGCCGACGAAGGCGATGCCGGCGTCGCGGCAGGCGTCGGCGAAGTCGCCGTTCTGGCTGAGGAACCCGTAGCCGGGGTGGATCGCGTCCGCGCCCGTGCGCTTCGCGGCCTCGAGCAGCCGCTCGAAGCTGAGGTACGAAGCGCGCGCCTCGGCGGGCCCGATGGCGACGGCTTCGTCGCACGCCCGCGCGTGCAGCGCGCCGCGGTCGGCCTCGGAGTACACGGCGACGGTCGGGATGCCGAGCGTGCGCGCGGTGCGCGCGACGCGCACGGCGATCTCGCCGCGGTTGGCGATCAGCAGCTTGCGGAAGAGCGTCATGGTCGAGGCGACAAACCTAGCACGCGTTCACTTCTTCGCGGCGACTTCCGGCGGCGCGTAGGTCCACGCTTCGCGCAGCACCCAGTCCCCGTCGGCGTCGCGGCTCCACAGCCAGGCGTCACGCCCGCCTTGCCACGGCGCCTCTTCGTACCGCCAGTCCACCTCGTACGCTCCCTCGCGCCCTCGGCCTTCGAACCGCCAGAGACCGCCGTCGATCCGGCCTCGAAGCGTCGCCCGACGACCGTTCGCCTCCAGCAGATCCAGCCGCAGTCCTCCCGCTGGGTCGGCCGAGAACAGGAAGACCCGCGGCAGGACACCGCGGAGGTGCCCGTCGTACACCAGCCACGAATAGCAGGTCACGGCTTCTCCGCCATCGAGCAGGCGGCAGGTGCGCTCGGCCCGGGAGAAGGCGAAGGGCGGCGCCGTGGCCGTCCAGCGCACGGTCGCTCGCGCGCGCGCCGATCCAAGCGAGGCGACGAGAGGGGCCAGCACGTGTCCCTCCGGGGGAGCGCCTCCGGTGCGGCGCACGCGAACCTCGGGCTCGCCACGTCTCCACTCGGAAGAAGCCCGCCAGTCCCCCACTGTGGTCTCGACGGCGATGCGCTTGCCGCCACGGCGGCTCCATCTCTCGACGAAGGCACCGTCGGGCGTCGACCACTTCGCCTCCGGCCCTTCCTCCGCAGCGGCGATCGCGATCCCTTCGCGCGTCCCATGCCTCAGCATCAGGCACGAACCCGTCTCGCAGGTGACGTACGCGCCCCAGACAGGGCGCGCGCCTCCGTGCTCCGAGCCGAGGCACGACAAGACCTCCTGCGGGTCGAGCCAACCGCAGTCCACGGCCCCCACGATCTTGCCGTCCCGGCGCACGATCCACGAACCGACGAGCCAGTGGAAGGGATGTCGCGGGCGATCGTCGGCTCGCGCGGCGTGCGGGACGGGGTACCAGAAACCTGAGCGAAGGGCGTTGACCGCCATGCCGGTGACGAGGCCGGCAGGCCCCGCGACGGCCGCCCCGACGAGGTCGCCGGCGAGTTCTTTCCACCCGTAGGGGCGCCGGTACTCCTGGAGGGCCGCGGCGGCAGGCTCGAACGCGGCCAGCGGTAGCCCGGCTGCAGCGACGGCCTTCTCGAAGCCACTCGCACCTGCGGCGTCGATCTGGAAGACGTCGACCTCCGGGAAGCTGCGGGCCTCGCGGGGGGAAGACTCCAGCAGCAGCAGCGGGCCCGGTCCCTGGACGCCCTGCCGTTGGATGAGGGCTCGGCGGAGCGCGGTGAGCGGGATGTCCCGTTGGCCCAGGCCGTCGTCGTAGCGAAAACGGAGGCCTTCGGGGACCACGGCAAGGCGCCCGGGCCGCCGCACCTGCCAGCCGCCGTGGGTCAGGAAGTCGTAGCGCTCGGCGCGGATCTCAGCGACCGCAGGCGACTCGGCCGCGAGGACGAGCGCCAGCAGCGCGACGATCACGGAACCCAGTTCGGCTTGCGCTTGTCGAGGAAGGCGCGCAGGCCCTCCTGGCCCTCGGAGGAGGCACGCACGTCGGCGATGCGCTCGACCGTGTAGCGCTGCACGTCTTCGGGCCGCCGCCAGGCGACCTCGCGGATCAGCGCCTTCGCTTCCGCGATCGCGCGGGGGCCCGCCTGCAGCAGCTCGTTCACGCGGCCGTCGACCGCGGCGTCGAGGTCGGGCTCGGGCACCGCGGCGCGGACCAGCCGGATCTCCTGCGCCTTGACCGCCTCGAAGCGCTCGCCGGTCAGGAAGTACTCGCGCGCCGCCGACTCGCCGATCTTGCCCAGCACGTAGGGGCTGATCACCGAGGGCAGGATGCCGAGCCGGACTTCCGTGAAGCCGAAGGTGGTGCCGAGCGCCGCGACCGCGATGTCGCAGGCGGCCACGAGGCCCGAACCGCCGCCCAGCGCGGCGCCGTGGACGCGGGCCACGACCGGCTTCGGCGAGTTGTAGACGGTGAAGAACAGGTCGGCCAGCGCCTGCGCGTCGCGCAGGTTGTCCTCGCGGGAGAAGCCGGCCATCGCCTTCATCCAGCCGAGGTCCGCGCCCGCGCAGAACGCCTTGCCGCGGCCGCCGATCACGATCACCCGCACGCCGTCTTCGGCGCCGAGGTCGAACAGCGTCTTGCGCAGCTCGGACACCATGAGCCCGTCGAACGCGTTGCGCAGCTCGGGCCGGTTCAGCCAGACCCGCGCCACGGGCCCGTCGCGCTCGACTTCCAGTCGCTGCAGCGGCTCGCTCATCGCCTCCCTCGACTCCGCGGCGAGTATGCCACGCGCTTTTCGAGCCTCCGCCTCAGGGCCTGTGCGCCTCGCGCCTCCCGGCCGGGCGGTCGCGTATCCTCCCGGCCACGGCGTGCGTCCCTACCGACATGAAGATCCCTGAGCCGCCCGACAACCTGGAGTCGCTCGAGGAAGAAGTGCGGGCCGTCCGCGAGCGCTTCGACCGCCTGGTCGAGGCGCACCGTCCGGCGCTCTGGCGCTACTGCCTGCGTCTCACCGGCTCGGCGTGGGATGCCGAGGACCTGGTGCAGGAGACGCTGTCTCGCGCCTTCGCCCGCCTCGCCCGCTTCTGGCAACCGATCGAGACCCGCGGCTACCTGTTCCGCATCGCCAGCAACGCCTGGATCGACGGCTGGCGGCGCGACGGGCGAGGCGCGCTCGACTTCGTCGAGGAAGTGCCGGACGCGGGAAATGCGCCGCCGGCGCCCGAGGCCGGCTGGGACGCGATGCGGGTGGTGGTCACCCACCTGCCGCCGCGTGCCCGGGTCGCTTTCCTGCTGATCGAGGGCTTCGATTTCACCGCGGCGGACGTGGCGGCGGTGCTGGGCACGACGGTGGGCGCCGTCAAGGCGATGCTGCACCGCGCGCGGACCACCCTTCGGCGGGCGACGGACGCGGAGTCACGCCCGCGCCACGCCCCGGAGCCCGATGCCGCTGTCGTCGCCCGCTACGTCGAGGCCTTCTCGCGGCGCGACCCGGACGCGATCGCAGCCCTGCTCGCGCCCGGCGCCGAGGTCGAGATCGTCGGCGCCGGCGACGAATGGGGCGTGGAGATCGTGCGCCGCGCCTCGCTCGCCGAGTGGGCCACCGACCCCCGCGAACAGTGGGCCGAGTTCGGCACTTACGAAGGGCGGCCCGCCGTGTTCGTGTTCTACCGCGGGGCCGAAGGCGGGCGCGCGCTCGGCTGGCTGTCGACCCTCGAGACCGCCGAGGGCGCGATCGTGCGGCAGCGCTGCTACTACTTCACCCCCGAGTTGATCGAAGCGGTCGCCGCTTCGCTGGGCGTGCCGGCCCAGACCCGCGGCCATCGCTACGTGCCGACGCCCTCCTGAACCGAGGGCTTCAGTCCCGGCCGGGCGCGCGGCGGCCCTGCGGGTAGTCGAGGTGGCGGCCGAACAGCGTCAGGTACGCGAGGCGGTAGACGTCGAGGTTGTCGAAGCGCGCGGAGTGGGCGCTGGCGAGGCGCTCGGCGTGGAGCCCTGCCGCGCGGGTGACGACGCCGCCCGCCAGGTCCCTGCCGCTGGCCCAGCCGACGTTGAAGGCGAGCCGCTGGCCGAACTGGTCCGGCTCGGCCACGAAGCTCGCGCTCTCGCGGCCCTCGATGCCGTCGAGGGGAACCTTCACGTCCTGGTCCCGGGTGGCGGCGGGATTGACGTTCTCGGAGCGCGCTCGCGGCGCGTCCACGCCGATCACCTGCAGGCCGCTCGCGTCGCTGTCGGCCGCGGCGAGCACGAGCGTCGCCGGATCGCGCGCGAGGTGGGCGAGCGCCGCCTCGATCGCCCCGTTGGCGTGCGCGAGACCCGCCAGCGTGCCGATGGCGTTGTTGCTGTTGGACATGTTGTCGGTGGATTCGACCTCGGTGACGAGCAGGAACGGCTTGCCCGCGGCTCGCGACCAGCGCGAGAGCACCTCGAGCGCCACCACCGTCATCTCTGCGGCGGTGGGCGGGTCGTAGCCGAGGCTGCCGGGCAGGCTGCCGTGGCTGATCAGCCGGCCGCGCCTGTCGCCCGGAGCGCGCGTGGCGTCCACCAGGCCGCTCGCGAGCAGCGCCTCCTCGGGCGCGTCGTTGAAGATGTCGTCGCGCGCGAACAGCCCGAGCACGCGCGGCCGCCAGTCCGCCTCGCGGGCCAGCCGGGCACGGAAGGCCTCGAACTCGGCGCGGGTCCGCAACACCTGCCAGCCCCGGGCCAGCGCCTCCCGGACCAGGTTGCGCCCGTCGTCGCGGGCAGGACCCGACCCCTTGAGCGGGTCGACGTGCACGGCACACTCCGGCTTCACCTCTCCGGTGCAGGGCAGGGTGCCCTTCGGCAGGAAGAAGCCCTCGCCGCCGCCGAGCGCGACGACCGGCGCCTGGTCCCGGTCCCCGAAGCCCGGCCGGCCGTCGAGGAGCTGGCGGGCGATCTCGCTCGACTCGTCGCGGTCGTCGACCTCGGCGAAGAAGACGCCGGTGCCGGGCTCCGGCAGGTCGCCGTCGTTCACCACCCCGGTGGGATGGCCGGCGTTGGCGGCCTCGCGCAGCAGGCTGCCCGGGTAGCCCGAGAGCGCCAGGATCGGGCGCGCGGCGGGCCCGCGGCCGTCCATCCCGTACGAGCCCGCCGCCGCGACCTTGTAGCCGAAGGCGTGAGTCGTGGCTCCGCCGTTCGAGGTCGCCACCAGGTCGTCGGCCATGTGGCCGCGGTAGAGCGCCACGTGCGGCAGGCGGTCCCAGGGGCTGATCGCGTCCGGGCCGTACCAGTACATGCGCGCCGCGCCCCAGTGGCTGGGGCCGGTGCCGTCCGGGTGGATGAAGACGACGTTTCCGGTGGGCACCGCTGGCCCGGGGGTGTCCGCGCGAGCGGGTGCGGCGGGACCGAGGACGATCACGGCCGCAGCGGCAGCCGCGACCAGGGACGAGGCGTGCGGGACCTGCATCGGTGGAGAACTCCTTCGATTGTCAGCGGACGCCGCTCGCTCCCGCGACGCTCGCACGACTCAGGCGAGCCAGCGCCGCAACTGGGCGTACACCTCGGGGTGGCCGAGCAGGTCGAGGTGGTTGATGCGGTGTCCGACCCACTGCCGCTCCGGAGCGAACGCCAGCGTGTGGCGGGGCTCGGCGTGACGGCCGAGCGCGCTGTCCAGCGGCACGAGGCCGTCGCCGAGCAGGCAGTCCCGCGCATCGCCCTTCCGCGCGCCGGTGGTGGCGGCCAGCGCGAAGCACGGCACGCCCACGGGCAGCGGCAGCGGTCGGCGGCGGTCGCCCGTTCGCGCGAAGCGGTCGTGGCCCTCCCAGTCCTCGTCGAGCAGGTTGCCGTGGCGCAGGTCCGTGATGCCGGCGCTGCGCACCCGGCCCAGGCGGGCGAGCGGCGCGGCGTAGGGCGTCGCTCGCAGCACCAGGCTGAGGCCGTGCCCGGCCCGCTCCAGCGGCGCCCCGTGGTGGGGTGTGCCGAGGAACACGAGGGCGTCGACCCGGTCGGGCCAGCGGTGACCCGCCTCACGCGCCGCGTGCCAGGCGCTGCGCGCCACGAGGCCGCCCATGGAGTGGCCGACGAGCACCAGGCGTCGCAGCCGCCGCGGCCACTGCGCGACCAGGCGCTCGAGTTGCTGCGCGAGTGCCTGCCCGTTGGTCGAGATGTGCAGGCCACTGTTGTAGTGGGCGTAGAGCGGCGTGAAGCCGCCGTCGCGCTGCAGCGCCACGCCATGGTCGTGCCCGTCGCGCGTCCACTGCAGGTCGTTCATGCACAGTCCGTGCAGCAGCACCGCCAGGCGGGAGGTGGCGTCGGGCAAGCGTTCGGCCAGCGCCTCGCGCTCGAGCACCAGCGCGCGACCGCCGTGCCGCAGCGTCAGCGGGATCGCGAGCGGATTGGCGGTCGCCGCCAGGTGGTCGCCCAGCACGCCGTTCAGGGCGGTGACGACGGCCTCGCGCTCGGGGCTCGTGTCCGGCGCGGGCAGGGACGCGGCGATCAGACCCAGCAGGGCGTCGACGCCGCCGCCGACGCCGCGCGTGACGCCGCGCACGCTGCGGTAGACGAGCCCGCCGATGCCGCCGAGCCGACCGTCGGCCGACGCGCGGCCCACGAGCGGAACCCGAGCGATGCGCTCGTGCATCGCCTCGACGAGGTCGGTCAGGCCATGGGTCGCCTCGGTGGCCAGGCGCGCCGCACCACGCAGGTCGGTCGGTCGGACCGGAATGCGGGCCGCCATCGACGTCACGTGCTCACAGGTCGGCGAAGTCGTCGGTCGCCTGGACCAGGGCGCTGCGGATGCCCGGCTCCTTCATGCTGTGGCCGGCGTCGGGCACGATCTGCAGCTTCGACTTCGGCCAGCGCTTGTGCAGCTCCCAGGCCGAAGCCGCCGGGCACACCACGTCGTAGCGACCCTGCACGATGACGCCGGGCAGGTGGGCGATCTTCGGCACGTCGTCGAGCAACTGCGTGTCGCTCCTGAAGAAGGCGCCGTGGACGAAGTAGTGGCACTCGATGCGCGCGAACGCGTCGGCGAAGGCGTCGCCGCCGTAGCGCTCGATCATTCCCATGTCCGGGATCAGCTTGCTGGTGGTGCCTTCCCAGATCGACCACGCCTTCGCGGCCGCCGCGCGCACCGCCGGGTCGGGCGACGTCAGGCGGCGGTAGTAGGCGCTCATCAGGTCGCCGCGTTCGACGTCGGGAATCGGCTCGAGATACTTCTCCCAGGCGTCGGGATAGATCCACGACGCGCCCTCCTGGTAGAACCAGAGCAGCTCCTTGCGCCGCAGCAGGAAGATGCCGCGCAGCACCAGCGACGTGCAGCGCTGGGGGTGGGCCTGCGCGTAGGCGAGCGCGAGCGTGCTGCCCCACGAGCCGCCGAACACCATCCACTTCTCGATGCCGAGGTGCTCGCGCAGGCGCTCGATGTCCGCGACCAGGTCCCAGGTCGTGTTCTCGCGCAGTTCGGCGGGCGGCGTGCTCTTCCCGCTGCCGCGCTGGTCGAACAGCGCGACCCGCCAGCGCTTCGGGTCGAAGTAGCGGCGGTAGTCGGGGTCGAGCCCGCCGCCGGGCCCGCCGTGCAGGAACAGCGCGGGCCTGCCCTTCGGGTTGCCGACCTGCTCGTAGTGGACCGTGTGCAGGTCCGACACCTTCAGGAAGCCGTCGTCGTAGGGTTCGATCTCGGGATAAAGCTCGCGCACGGGACCCTCCTCAGCGCAATCTTCGCCTTGAATGGCGCCAGCCATTCAGCGATGCCGGCTCGGCCACACCGTGAGCCAGACGCCGGTGGCGACGAGGGCGGTGGCGACGGCGAGCCGCAGCGTCAGCGCCTCGCCCAGCAGCAGCGCCGCCAGCAGCGCGGTCAGCACCGGGACCACGAGCTGGACGACGGCCGCGCGCCACGCGGCGAGGTGCGGCAGCGCCGCGTACCAGAGCGTGTAGCCGACACCGGAAGCGAGGCCGCCGGAGGCCAGGGCCAGGCCGAGACCCGGCGCCGTCAGCGTGGTCGGGCCCGGCGCCACCAGCCACAGCGGCGCCGTCAGCAGGGTGGCGCGGGCGAAGTTGAGCGCGGTGCGGCCCGCGGGATCGGCACCTCCGCGGCCGGCGAGCGAGTACGCGCCCCAGCAGGCACCGGCCGCCAGCATCAGCGCGGCGCCGATCGGATCGGGCGCGGCGAGCCCGGGCCGGGTGAGCACGACGAGGCCCGCGCCGGCGAGCGCGACCCCGAGCCAGTCGATGCGCGCCGGCCGCTCGCCGCGCGCGAGGCCCGCGCCGATCATCGTCACCTGCACGGCGCCGAACAGCAGCAGCGCGCCGACGGCCGCGCCGATCCGGACGTACGCGAGCGTGAAGCACACGGTGTATCCGGCGAGCCAGAGCGCGGAGGCGAGGGGCTCGGCGGCCGGCGCGCGTCCCGAGCGGAGGCGCACGATCAGCCACAGCGTCGCGGCGCCGCTGCCGAGCCGCACGAGCGCGAACGACGCGGCGTCGAGGTGGCCGCCCGCGAGCGCGGCCCGGGTCAGCAGCGAATTGGCGGCGAACGCGCACAGCGTCGCCGCCACGAGGCCCCACGGCATCAGGGGCGGCCCCGCTTCGCGGCCTCGGGGCCGGCAGTCCCGTCGCGCTGGCCATTCGTCACGCCCGCGGTCGCCATCGACCGAGACGATATCGGAAAGCGTGAGGCCCCCTCGCACGGCGCTGGCGGCGGACGCCTGGCGAGCCGCCGCCGGCCCGCTGAACTTTCCGGCCGCAGGCTCGTATGCTTCTGGCGGAGGGTTCAAATCCATGAAGAGAGTCGTGTGTTCGCTGGTGCTGGCCGGGAGCCTGGCGCTGCCGGCCGTCGCCGAGCTGCCGCCGCTGCTCGACCGCGAGCTGTTCTTCGGCAACCCCGAGATCGCCGGCGCGCAGATCTCGCCGGACGGCCGCTTCATCGCCTTCCTGAAGCCGTGGAAGGACACCCGCAACGTGTGGGTCAAGAAGGTCGGCGAGGGCTACGACAAGGCCCGGCTGCTGACCGCCGACACGAAGCGGCCGATCCCCGGCTTCTTCTGGAGCCGCGACAGCCGCTTCGTGCTGTTCGTCCAGGACCAGGGTGGCGACGAGAACTACAACGTCTACGCCGTCGATCCCGCCGCCGCGACGCCGGCCGGCGCGGACGCGCCTCCGGCCCGCAACCTGACCGCCGCCAAGGGCGCCCGCGCCATGATCTACGGGGTCCCGAAGAACGACCCCGACACCCTCTTCGTCGGCCTCAACGACCGCGACGCGGCGTGGCACGACGTCTACAGGGTCAAGATCTCGACCGGCGAGCGCGCCCTGATCCGCCAGAACACCGAGCGCATCGCCGGCTGGGTGTTCGACCTCCAGGGCCAGCTCCGGCTCGCCGCGCGCATCTCCGACAAGGGCGACACGGAGATCCTGCGCGTCGACGAGAAGGGCTTCAGCCCGGTCTACACCTGCACGGTGTTCGAGAGCTGCGGGCCCGTCCGCTTCCACAAGGACGGCCAGCGCGTGTACATGGAGACGAACAAGGGCGACGTCGACCTGACCCGCCTCGTTCTGTTCGACCCGGCGACCGGCAAGGAGGAGCTGGTCGAGGCCGACCCCGAGAACCGCGTCGACTTCGGCAACGCCGTCTTCTCCGAGAAGACCGACGAGCTGGTCGCGACCTCCTACTCCGACGACCGGACCCGCGTCTACTTCCGCGACAAGGCGTTCGAGGCGGACTACCGCTGGCTCGAGAAGCAGCTCCCGAACCGCGAGATCTCGATCGGCTCGATGACCGCGGACGAGAACGTGCTGTTCGTCAGCGCGTCGTCCGACGTCGATCCCGGCTCGCGCTACCTGTTCGACCGCGCCGCGAAGAAGCTGACGCCGGAGTACGTCGTGCGCGAGCGGCTGCCGCGCGAGCACATGGCCGAGATGAAGCCGATCCGCTACAAGTCGAGCGACGGGCTGGAGATCCCGGCCTACCTGACGCTGCCGAAGGGCCTGCCCGCGAAGGGCCTGCCGCTGGTGGTGTTCCCGCACGGCGGGCCGTGGGCGCGCGACGACTGGGGCTTCGACAACACCGCGCAGTTCCTGGCCAACCGCGGCTACGCGGTGCTGCAGCCCAACTTCCGCGGCTCCACCGGCTACGGCAAGAAGTTCCTCAACGCCGGCAACCGCCAGTGGGGCGAGAAGATGCAGGACGACATCACCTGGGGCGTCAAGCACCTGGTGGCCGAGGGCATCGCCGATGCGAAGAAGGTGGCGATCATGGGCGGCTCGTACGGCGGCTACGCGACGCTCGCCGGCGTCGCTTTCACGCCCGACGTCTACGCCGCGGCGGTCTCGATCGTCGGCCCGTCCAACCTGATCACGCTGCTGGAGTCGATCCCGCCCTACTGGGAGGCCGGCCGCATCATCTTCCACGAGCGGATGGGCAACCCCAACACGCCCGAGGGCAAGGCGCAGCTCGTGAAGCAGTCGCCGCTCAACTCGGCGCAGAAGATCAAGACCCCGCTGCTCGTCGTCCAGGGCGCCAACGACCCGCGCGTGAAGAAGGCGGAGTCGGACCAGATCGTGATCGCGCTGCGCGACCGCGGCTTCCCGGTCGAGTACATCGTGGCGCCCGACGAGGGCCACGGCTTCGCCCGCCCGGTCAACAACATGGGCATGTACGCGGCGACCGAGAAGTTCTTCGCGAAGTACATCGGCGGCCGCTTCCAGGCCGAGATGCCCGACGACGTCGCCAAGCGGCTGCAGGAGATCACCGTCGACCCGAAGACGGTGACGCTCGCCAAGGCCGTGGACGCGGCCGCGGTCGGCGCGCCGAAGCCGGCGCTCGACCTGGCGCCGATGACGGCGTCGTACGCGGGCACGCTGACCGCGGGCCCGCAGACGATGCAGATGTCGGTCTCGCGCGCGGTCGTCGCCGAGGGCTCGACCTGGGTCGTCACCGACACCGCCAAGCTGCCGATGGGCGAGGCGATCGACACCGTGGTGCTGGAGAAGGGCACGCTGCTGGTGCGCTCGCGCAAGGTCCAGCAGGGCCCGGTCGCGATCTCGATCAGCTTCGAGGGCGGCAAGGCGAAGGGCTCGATGTCGATGGCCGGCGGCGCGCCGCGCGAGATCACGGCCGACCTCGGCGGCGAGCTGTTCGCCGACGGCCCCGGCGCCCACGACTCGCTGGCCCGCCTCCCGCTGGCCGACGGCTACACCACGACCTGGCGCAACTTCGACGTGCAGCGCGCCAAGGCGACGCTGAAGCAGTTGAAGGTCGCGGGCGTCGAGGAGGTCACGGTGCCGGCCGGCACGTTCAAGTGCTGGAAGGTCGAGATCTCGTCGGCCGAAGGCGAGCCGGGCGCCTCCACGCTGTGGGTCGCGACCGACTCGCGCCAGGTCGTGAAGACCAGCGCGACGCTGCCCCAGATGGGCGGCGCGACGATCGTCACCGAGCTGCAGAAGTAGCCCGTTCCGCCGCTCCCCTCGGCCGCCAGCGCGGCCGGGGGGAGCCGCTCAGGGCGTCCAGAGCTCCCGGCGCCAGGCGCAGAAGAACGCCAGGGCCGCGACCGCGAGCAGCAGGACCGGCTGCACGAACACCGCGATCCACGAGCCGGCGACGGTGTCGGGCGCGTAGGGCTTGTGAGGCAGGTCCGGCAGCACCAGCAGCGGCAGGGTGTCGCCGACGCCCTTCTGCTCCTGCGGCCCCGTCAGGCGCACGCGCAGGCTCGACGGGTACTCGCGCCCGCCGAAGCTGTGCTTCACGGTCGCGATCTTCCAGTGCTCCCAGTTGCGCCGGTCCTCGGTGCCGTCGAGCTGGATCGGGCGGCGCTTCTCGACGTCGACCCGCTCGATCGTGCCGACGACCTGATGCGCCTCGCCCGGCAGGCGAGACAACCGCGCCTGCTCGACGACGCTGTCCTTCGCCGACAGCCACGCGAGCCACACGAGCAGCGGCCCCAGCACGAGCCCGACGAACGCGCGCACGACGAGGATCAGCCCGCTTCGCAACCTGGCTTGCATGTGCGTGGCGCAAGCCTACCGCGGGTCGGGGCCGGGGCGAGCCTACTCCCAGCGCAGCGCGGTGATCGGGTCGACGCCGAGGGCGCGGCGGGCGGGGATGAAGCAGGCGGCGAGGGCGACCAGGGTCAGGATCACCGGAACCGCCGCGAAGGTCGGGGGGTCCGTGGGGCTGACCCGGAACAGGATCTCGCCGAGCAGGCGGCCGAGGCCGAGGGCGAGGCCCAGCGCCAGCGCGAGACCGAGGGCGACGCCGACGCCCGCCAGCTTCATGCCCTGGCTCATCACCATCTTCAGGATGTCCGGGCGCTGGGCGCCGAGCGCCACGCGGATGCCGATCTCCAGCGTCTGCTGGGTGACCGCGTAGGACATCACGCCGTAGATGCCGATCGCGGACAGCAGCAGGGCGAGCGCCGCGAAGGCGCCGAGGAGCTGGGCCGAGAGGCGCTGGTTGGCGAGGCCGTCGGAGACGATCTCCTCGAGCGGGCGGACCTGGAACAGCGGCACGTCGGGGTCGACGCCCTTGAGCGCCGTGCGCACGGCCGCGCCCAGGGCGGTGGCGTCGCCGCCATCGGCCTTGATCACGAACGTGGCGAAGCCGACCGGGTCCTGCAGGTACGGCAGATAGGTCTCGACCCGCGAGTCCTCGTCGACGCCGTAGTTCTTGACGTGGCGCACGACGCCGACGACGGTGCGCCACGGCTCCTCGTTGTTGGGGCCGCCGCCGAAGCGCAGCCGCTTGCCGATCGGGTCCTCGTTCGGCCAGTACGTGGCCGCCATCGTCTCGTCGACGACGATCACCGGCGGCTGGTCGGCGCGGTCGTGGGGCGTGAAGTCGCGCCCCTTCAACAGCGTCACGCCCATCGTCGCGAAGTAGCCGGGGCTGACGCGGGTGATGTCGGTCGACGGCGCCTGGCCGGGCAGCGCCTCGGGCCGGCCCTCCACGGCGAACGAGGTCTGCCAGCCGCCGAGCAGCGGCGCCGTGGTGGCGATCGCCTTCGCCCCGGGCAGCCCCTCGAGCCGCGACAACACCTGCTCGAAGAAGGCCGCGCGCTGGGCGTCCTCGGGGTACTTCGCCTGGGGCAGGCCCACCGTCATCGTCAGCACGCCGTTCGGGTCGAACCCGGGATCGGCGCCGAGCAGGCGCGCGAAGCTCTTCGCCATCAGCCCCGCGCCGACCAGCAGCACCAGCGACAGCGACACCTCGGCGACGACCAGCGCCGCCCGCGCCCGCGAGCGCTCGGGCCCCGCGCTGCCGCCGCGGCCGCCGTCCTTCAGGGTCTCGGCGTGGTCGTGGCGCGCGGTCTGCAGCGCGGGCAGCAGGCCGAAGACGAGGCCGGTGGCCAGGGAAACGGCGAACGTGAAGGCCAGCACGGTCCAGTCGAGCGCGACCTCGTCGATGCGCGGCGTGTTCTCGGGGCTGATCGCGATCAGGCCGCGGATGCCCGCCCACGCCACCAGCAGGCCGAGCAGCCCGCCGCCCATCGCCAGCAGCAGGCTCTCCGTGAGGAGCTGGCGCACGATGCGGGCCCGGCCCGCGCCCAGCGCCTGGCGCACCGCGATCTCCTTCTGCCGCGCCGCCGCCCGGGCCAGCAGCAGGTTCGCGACGTTGGCGCAGGCGATCAGCAGCACGAAGCCGACGGCGCCGAGCAGGATCACGAGCGCCGCGCGCAGGTCGCCGACCACGGCCTCCAGCGCGGACTCGACCGTCATGCTCTGCCGCGCGTTGCTCGGGTAGGTCTCCGCCAGGCGCTTCGCGATGCCGACCACGTCGGTCCGCGCCTGCTCCACCGTGACGCCCGGCTTCATGCGGCCGAGCACGTAGATGCCGGGGTGGCTGCCGCGCCGCTCGGGCCCGCCGATGCGGTCCTCGAGCTGCAGCAGCGGCGTCCACACCTCGGTGTTGCGGAACGTCGCGTGCATCGTGCCGGGCATCACGCCGATCACGGTGTACGACTCGTTGTTCAGGGTCAGGGTGCGGCCGACGACCTGCGGGTCGCGGCCGAAGCGCCGCGTCCAGAAGCCCTCCCCGAGCAGCGCGACGCGCTCGGCTCCGGGCTTGTCCTCGGCCTCGGTGAAGGCCCGGCCCAGCATCGGCTGCAGGCCCAGGGTCTCGAACATCCCCGCGCTCGCCTGGCGGCCGCGGAGCTGCTCCGCGTCACCGTGGCCGGTCAGCACGTAGTTCTGGCCGCGGGAGGCGAGCAGGCTGTCGAACACCTTGTTCTGGTCGCGCACGTCCTTGAAGTTCGCGACCGAGAAGCTCATGTTCGGGACCTGCTCCGACCACTCGGTCAGGAACACCAGCCGCTCGGACTCCGGGTACGGCAGCGGCCGCAGCAGGATCGCGTTCACGAAGCTGAAGATCGCGGAGTTGGCCCCGATGCCGAGGGCGAGGGTCAGCAGCGCGACGGCCGTGAAGCCGGGCGACTTGAGAAGCTGGCGGGCGCCGAAGCGCAGGTCCTGTCCAAGGGTTTGCATGGCGGGCGGTCTCCGGGTTGCTCCCTGAGACGCCGGCCGGCCCCCTGGGGTTGCAGAAAAACGCGGCTAGACTCTCCGACCCATGATCGACGCCTGCCGCCGGCTCGCCGCGAACCCGACCTTCCAGCGTTTCATCCTGGCCGTGATCGTCGCCAACGCGGCCCTGATCGGCTTCGAGACCTCCCCCGCGCTCTGGGAGCGCTGGGGCGGCCTGTTCCACGCCCTGAACGTCGCCGTGCAGGTGATCTTCGTGTTCGAGATCGTCGTGCGGCTGGTCGCGTTCGCGCCCCGCGTCGACCGCTTCTTCGGCGACGCCTGGAACGTGTTCGACTTCACGGTGGTCGCGCTGTCGCTGCTGCCGATGGCCGGGCCGCTCGCCAACATCGCGCGGCTCGCGCGGCTGCTGCGGGCGCTGCGCATCGTCTCCGCCCTGCCGGAGCTGCGGCTGCTGGTCGCCACGATGCTGCGCTCGCTGCCTTCGCTCGGCAACGTGCTGCTGCTGCTGTCGCTGATCCTCTACGTCTACGCCGTGATCGGCGTGACGCTGTTCGCCAAGGCGGACGCGGAGAACTGGAGCTCGCTGGGCCTCGCCTTCCTGACCCTGTTCGAGATGCTGACGCTCGAGGGCTGGGTGGAGCTGATGGAGGCCTCGAGCGCGGCGACGCCGTGGGCGTGGGTCTACTACGTGAGCTTCGTGGTGCTGGCGGTGTTCGTCGTGGTAAACCTGTTCATCGCGATCGTGATCAACAACCTGGAGAACGCCAAGCGCGAGCACCAGTCGGAGCAGGCGGGCCCGGCGGATCCCGCCGAGCAGCTCGCCCGCATCCGCGAGCAGCTCGAGGAGCTGGAGCAGGCGCTGCGCGTCCGCAAGCGGGCCTGACCCGGGTTGTGCGCGCGTGGGACGCCCGCGTCCCGCGCGCGGCCGGCCCGGCACCGCGAGCACCGTCGGAAGTCGTTGAGGACGTTGACCGGCGGGAGGCGGCACGGGGGTTGATAGCAGGCGCTCCATGCGCTCCCTCGTCCTCGACCTGCGCCAGGCCCTGCGCGGCCTGGCCCGCCGCCCCTCGTTCGCCGCCGTCGCCACCCTGACGCTGGGCCTCGCCTCGGGCGCGGCCACGGCCGTGTACTCCGTGGTGGATGCCGCGCTGCTCGCACCTTTGCCCTACGCGGATGCCGCGCGGCTCGTCCGCGTCTACGAGCACGACACCGTCGAGGGCCGGCGCTTCGGCCAGGTCACGATCGCCGACTTCCGCGACTGGCGGGCGTCGAGCCGGAGCCTCTCGGGCCTCTCGGCGATCCGGGTCTCGACCGCGACGCTGACCGGCCGCGGCGACGCCCAGCGGCTGCCGGCGCTGCGCGTGTCCGCCGCGTTCTTCGACGTGCTCGGCGTGCGGCCCGCGCTCGGGCGCGGGTTCCGGGGCGAAGAGGAACGCGACGGCGCCGCGGCCGTGGCCGTGATCACCCACGGGCTCCACGCGCGCGCGTTCGGGGCCGACCCGTCCGTGCTGGGGACGCCGATCACCCTCGATGCCGTGCCGACGACCATCGTCGGCGTGCTGCCCGAGGGCTTCCGCTCGCCGATCGGCTTCGAGGCCGACGTCTACCTCCCGGACGACTTCGAGGCGCTGTTCCAGGACGCGAACCGCGCCCGCCGCATGCACTTCCTCGCCGTCGTCGGCCGCCTGGCCCCGGGGACGGAGTTCGACGCCGCTCGCGCCGAGCTGGAGGCGATCGGTGCGCGGATCGAGGCGGCGCACCCGCGCGACAACAGGGGCCACCGCCCGCTGGCCGTGCCGCTGCGCGAGTCGCTGCACCAGGCGGCCGGGCCGATGATGCGGGCGGTCTCGGCCGCCGTCCTCCTGCTGCTGACGCTGGCGGCCGTCAACGTCGCCGGGCTCGCCCTGGCCCGCTCGCTGGCGCGGCCGCAGGACGTGGCCGTGCGCGGCGCGCTCGGCGCTTCCGCGATGCAGGCGTCGCGGGTGCCGCTGCTCGAGAACCTGGTGGTCGCCGCCGCGGGCGGAGGGCTCGGCGTCCTGCTCGCCGCCTGGGGCGCCGACGGGCTGGCGGCCCTGGCGGGCCCGGAACTGGCGCCCTCGGGCGCCGCGGTGTCGTGGCGGCTGCTCACCTTCGGGGTGCTCAGCTCGACGCTCGTCGGCCTCGGCTGCGGCCTGGCCCCGGCGCTCGCGTCGCGGCGCGTCGAGCTCGTCGGCGTGCTGAGGGCGGCCATACCCGGCGCCGGACGCGGCGGCCGCCTCGGGGCCCGCGGGGCGCTCGTCGGCGTCCAGGTCGCCCTCGCCAGCGTCCTGCTCGTCGTCGGCGGGCTGCTCGCCCGCACCGTCGTGGCCCTCGGCGACGTCGACCCCGGCCTCCGCGCCGAAGGCGTGCTCAGCTTCCGCACGTCGCTCCCCTTCGCCCGCTATCCCGACGGCGCCGCCCGCGCCGCGGCGACGCTCCGCCTGCGCGACCGGATCGCGGCGCTGCCCGGCGTGAGCCACGTCGGCTACGGTTACACGCTGCCCGTCGGCAACATGGCGACCACGAGCTTCGTGATCGACGGCGTGCCGCAGCCCGCGGACGCCCCGCCGCCGGAAGTCGGCTACAACAGCGCGAGCCCCGGCTACTTCGAGGCGATCGGGGTGCCGCTGCGGCGGGGCCGCCTGTTCGACGCGCGCGACGGCGAGGGCGCTCCACTCGCCGTGCTCGTCAACGAGACGCTGGCCACGCGCTTCTTCCCCGGCCAGGACCCCGTGGGGCGCCGCCTGCGCGTCGGGCCGGACCGCGAGCTGGTCGAGGTGATCGGCGTGGTGGGCGACGTGCGGCGCGCCGGCCTCGACGCCACGCCGGTGCCGGAGCTGTTCGAGTCGGCGCTGCAGGGGCCGTCGCCGTCGCCGCTGTTCGTGGTCCGCGCCGAAGCCGGCGCGTACGCGGCGCTGCCCCAGGCCGTGCGCGACGCCGCCCGCGCGGTCGATCCCGACCTGGCGCTGTACTCCGTGCAGGGGCTCGACGAGGTGCTCGACCGCATGATCGCGCCGCGGCGCCTGCTGCTGATCCTGGTCGGCGCGTTCGGTGCCTCGGCGCTGCTGCTGGCCGGGCTCGGGGTGTTCGGCGTCACCGCCCAGTCCGTCGCCCAGACCCGGCGCGAGATCGCCGTGCGGATGGCGCTCGGGGCCCCGGCGGCGGACGTGGTGCGCCGCGTGGTCCGGCGCGGCCTGCGCCCGGTCGGCCTCGGCCTGCTGGCCGGCGCCGGGGCCGCGATCGCCGCGGGGCGCGCGCTGGGCGCCACGTTGTTCGGCGTCACCCCGGCCGACCCGCTGACCCACGCGGCGGCGCTCGGCCTGCTGCTCGTCACCGCGACGCTCGCCTGCCTCGTGCCCGCGCGGCGCGCGGTGAACGTCGCCCCCAGCGACGTGCTGCGCGGCGACTAGGCGCGGAGGATGTCCGTGCCGGCAATCCAGTCGTGGAACGCGCGCTTGCGGGCCGTGAAGCCGACGAGCAGCACGCCGGCGCAGCAGCAACCGAACGAGGCGAGCTTGCCGAGGTTGCGGACCAGCGCGCGGAAGAAGCCGGCACGGCGGCCCTCCGGGCCGCGCACGCGGATGCCGAGAAGGCGCTTGCCGAACGTCGCGCCGCCAGCGCCCTCGAGCAGCACGAAGTAGACGAACGGCACGCCGAGGCCGATCGCGTCGCGGGCCAGGCCGTGCCACGCGCGGTACAGCGCGAACGTGCGGCCCTCGGCGTCGAGCACGGCGCGGGTCAGCGCCTCCTCGTACGCGATCGACGCGAGCCAGCGCAGCAGCAGCACGAGCAGCGCCAGCAGCAGCGCGTCGGCCGCGAAGGCGAAGGCGCGGCGCCAGAAGCCGGCTAGCCCGGGTTGCGCGTCGCCTTCCACATCGCCTCCCACCAACCCTCGGGCTCCTCGGGAGGGGCACCCTCGGGATAGAGCACGACGGGCGGAACCGTCAGCCACAGCTTGCGACCCGGCAACGGGTACACGAACGCCGAGAACCCGGTCGGCACGACGTCCTTGCCGACCCGCTCCAGCATGTGCAGCCGGGTGCCGCCGTGCTCGGCGGGACCGGCGACCTCGAACAGCCGCTCCTCGCCCCCCATCAGGATCTGGCCCGGCGAGCCCACACGGAAGATCACCGCGTGGTGCAGGAACAGCACCTGCCCGCTCCAGGAGCCGGCGAGGGAGCCCCGGTTCCCCGCCGGCTGCGCCTCGTCGGGCACCTCGAAGATCTCGCTCTCCGGGCCCTCGATGCCCGGCGCGTCGGGGTCGGCGGGGTCCCGCGTCACCACCTCGAACCAGCTCACCCGGATCTTCTTCTGCTGGCCCTGGACCTGGGCGACGAACTCGGCGATCGCCATCATGTCCTGGATGTCGCGCGGCGACACCGTCTGCAGCACGCGCCGCGCGAGCCCGGCCTGCTCCGCGTCCGAGACCTGGGTGCCGAGCACCTGGGTCATCTCGATGTCGGCCGCCAGGTTGTCGCGGCCGAGGCTGATGGCGAGGGGCCGCTTCCCGGACAGCGAGCCGTGGAAGCGGACCCGGATCTCGCGCGACTCGCCCAGCCGCCACAGCGGCGTCGCCGCCACCTCGACGTGGATCTTCTTGCGATCGGCGCTCATCCGCAGCCGCGGCGGGTCCTTCGGCGCCAACAGCAGCAGCGCCGTCGTCGCGTCGGACGGCCCGCCAAACCACGCTGCCTTGGCATAGCTCTCGATCCGCTGCACGGCCAGCTTCTGGTGGGTCGGCCGCTGCGGCCCGGCGGCCGAGAGCGGTTCGACCGCGGCCGTGCCCGGGACGTGGCGGAACTGGGTGGCCGGGCCGCGCACCCAGCCCCAGCGGTGGGTGACGCCGTGGGCCGTGGTCCCGTGCGTGCGGAGCACGATCTTCGCGCCCGCCAGTTCCTTTTCCGGCACCGAGTTCCAGCGCAGCTCGACGCCTGGCGAGGACAGCGGCCCGGTCACCTTCCAGGTCTTGCGGGGCTCGGCGCGGGTCAGCGCGCCCGTCGTCGGGACCGGGACGAAGTTGTAGATCGGCCACGCCTCGCGCGCGGCGAAGACGGTGTAGTCGGCGCCCAGCACGGTCTCGCTCTGGCTGGTGACCTTGACCAGCGCGTCGACGGCCCCGGTGCGGAAGCTGCCGAACGCCTCCAGCAGCTTCTTCAGGAACTCGCCGCGGCTGGCCGCGTAGTAGCGGTCGCGCAGGTCGAGCAGGAAGCGGCTGGCGGCGTAGCCCTTGTGCTGGGTCTCCTCCTCGCTCTCGCCCTGGGCCTCGAGCGGCAGCTTGTAGAGGCCCATGAACTTGCCGGGGTCGAACGTCTTCTTGAACTGGCGCACCCAGCCGTTGCGCAGGTAGTGGGGCTCGGCCTCCTCCTCGAGCAGCACCGCCGTCGCCTCGGCGAACCACGCGAACTTGCCGCCGCCGCGGAAATGGGACCAGTTCAGGTACTTCGTCCAGTTGAAGTACTCCTTCTGCACGACGTGGAAGAGCTCGTGCAGCGCGGTCGTGTGCAGGTCGTCGAGCGCCTCCGAGGGCTTGCCGCGCTCGGCCGGGATCATCGACAGGTTCATGTGGACGTAGGGATACGTGTACGAGCCGTCCAGCGTGTAGCCGTACGCGCCGGGCGCGCCGTTCCACGGGTCGAGGAAGTGGATCTCGATCTGGTCGCCGCGCTGGCGGAAGCCACGCGTCTTGTGCAGGTAGTCGTGGGCCCGCTCGAACGCGTCGAGCGCGTTGGCGACCTGCGGCGGGTAGTAGTTCGCGCGCTTCCAGGCGAGCGTCTCCATCTCCTGCTGGAGCCGCTGCACCTCCGGGTCGGCGAGGAACGCGTAGTAGCGCCGGGTCCACACCTCGCGCTCGCTCAGGCCGGCGATCGGCTCGGCGAAGACGGCGTCCCGTCGGGACGCGAGCGCCGCGATCACCCGGCGCCGTTCCGGAGTGTCGGCCAGCGCCAGCTTCCGCGGCCAGAACAGCCGGAACGGCCCGGCCCCGTCGATCACGTGGGCGTCGAAGGTGCCGGCCTCGACCTGGTCCTTGACGAAGGTGATCGCCTCCCACACGCCGCCGGCCACGAGCAGGATCATGAAGACGCCGTTGTGGCGCACCTCGGCGACGGCCTGGCCGCGCTCGAGCCGGGTCGCGATCCACTGCAGCTTGCCGTCCGGCGCCCGGCGCGCGACCTGAACGCGGGAGCGCGCCGTTGCCGGGACGCCGAGTCGCTCGAGGTTCCACGACAGCCGCAGCGCGCCGGGCAGGCAGTCGTCTTCGGCCATGCCGCCGTCGAGCTCGAAGCCGGCCACGGGCACGGCGGAGCGGCTGCCGAACTCGGCGTCCAGTTCGGTCGCCGCCAGCGGCCGCGCGGAGAACGTGCGCGCGCGATCGAGCGCCCCCGCGGCGGCGGCCAGGCGCAGCGCGGGATGCGGTCGCACGTCGACGGCCGGCGTCCCGGTCACGGGCAGCGGCGCGGGGCGCAGGCGACCGCTCCACCCGTTGCGGACGAGGCTCGCGACCTGCGAGGGCAGCAGGCGCACGTCGCGCGACTCGACGAGCAGGAACCCGGCGAGCGCGGCCAATGCTGCGCCGAGCAGGACGAAGAGGCCCGCCGCAGCGAACAGCCAGCGTCTCGCCCGACGCCGCGGACGCGGGGATGGCGGCACCGCGGGCATCGGGTCGACGGTCGCAGGCGCGGCTTCGGGTTCGAACGCGGCGGGCTCGTCGTCCACGACCTGGAACTGGGTCTCGCCCAGGCGGAACCACTCCCACGGCTGCAGCCTGTGCTGCACGACCCGGTCGGCGCCCACCCAGGTGCCGTTGGCGCTGCCCAGGTCCTCGAGCACCCAGCCTGCGCCGTCCCAGTGGAGCCGCGCGTGGCACCGCGAAGCCGCCCGGTCGTCGAGGGGGACGTCGTTGTCGGCGCCGCGGCCGAGTCGCGCGCCGCGCTCGCGGTCCAGCGGCAGCGACCGCGGCGAGTCGGCCTTCGGGGAGTGAATCCAGAGCCACGCCATGTCCGCCTCGCGACGCGGGGCGGAGGGGCCCCGCGCGGAAGCCCGAGCGGCCCGCGGAGCGGGCCGCCGACGACGCCCAAGCGTAGCGCCGTCGCGCCGCGATGGCTACGGCTCGGCGGCCGACTCGACCTCCGGCGGGATCGGGGCGCCGCGCCGCGGGCGCACGCCGAGCACGATCAGCGCGACGCCCGCCAGCAGCACGAGCGCGCCGGCGACGAACGGCGCGCGCAGCCGGTCGCCGACCAGCAGCCACGCCCAGAAGTTGGCGAGGGGCGGGTTGAGGAACACGAACGCCGCCACTTCCGACGCCGGCAGCCGGCGCAGCGCCCAGTTCCAGGCGAGGTAGCCGACCAGCGTGCAGAACACGCCGAGGTAGAGAGACGCCCCGAGCGCGCCGGGGCTCGCCGCCAGCACGCGCAGCAGCTCGCGATCGACGAACAGCGCCGTGGGCAGGCTGCCGACGCACAGGATCGCCAGCGTGGCGTCGAGGGTGTCGACCTCGGGCGGCAGCTTCTTGCCGAGCACCGTGTACATCGCCCACGCCGTCGGGGCCCCGGCCAGCAGCAGCGCCGCCGACAGGTAGGGCCAGTCGACCGGCCGCTCGGTCCCGTAGCGGATGACCACGAACACGCCGCACAGCGCCAGCAGCAGCCCCACCCGCTTGCGGGGCCCGAAGCGCTCGCCCAGCCACAGGCGGGCGAAGACGGCGGCCAGCACGGGCGACAGCGCGATGATCAGCGCGGCCGTGCCCGAGGGCACGGTCTTCAGGCCGATGAAGAAGAACACGTTGTACCCGGGCACGCCGAGCAGGCCCATGGCCAGGATCACGGGCCAGGCCGAACGCGGCAGCCTGGGGCGCCGCCACAGCAGCAGCGCCGCGCTGCCGACCAGCACCGGCAGGAAACGCGCGGCGACCGCGTGGGCGACGCCGAGGTCGACCCGCACCCGCGCCGCGGCGAGAAACGACAGCGACCAGATGACGAGGGTGCCCACCAGCACGAGGTGCGGCAGCAGGCCGGCGTCGGGCCGGCGCCCGGTGGACTCCCCGGCGCTCACATCCGGAAGACGCCGAAGCGGCTCTGCGGGATCTCGGCGTTGAGCGCGGCCGAGAGTCCGAGCGCCAGCACGGTGCGGGTGTCGGCCGGCGCGATCACGCCGTCGTCCCACAGCCGCGCCGTCGAGTAGTAGGGGCTGCCCTCTTCTTCGTACTTGGCGAGGATCGGCGCCTTCACCGCGTCGAGCTCCTCGGCGCTCATCGTCTTCCCCTTGCGCTCGAGCTGCTCCTGCTTGACCTGGGCCAGCACCGAGGCCGCCTGCTCTCCGCCCATCACGGAGATCCGCGCGTTGGGCCACATCCAGAGCTGGCGCGGCTGGTAGGCGCGGCCGCACATGCCGTAGTTGCCGGCGCCGAAGCTGCCGCCGATGACGACGGTGAACTTGGGCACCGCGGCGTTGGCCACCGCGTGCACCATCTTGGCGCCGTCCTTGGCGATGCCCTTCGTCTCGTATTCCTTGCCGACGATGAAGCCGGTGATGTTCTGCAGGAACACGAGCGGCACCCGGCGCTGCGCGCACATCTCGATGAAGTGGGTGGCCTTCAGCGCCGACTCCGAGAACAGCACGCCGTTGTTGGCGAGGATGCCGACCGGGAAGCCGTGGATGCGGGCGAAGCCGGTGACCAGCGTGGGCCCGTAGAGCGCCTTGAACTCGTCGAAGCGGCTGCCGTCGACGACCCGCGCGATCACCTCGCGCACGTCGTAGGCCTTGCGGATGTTCTTCGGGATCACGCCCGACAGCTCGGCCGGGTCGTAGGCCGGGTCCTCGGGCTCGGCGACGTCCCAGGGGTAGCTCTTGCGCGTGGTGAGGTGGCCGACGACGTCGCGCGCGATCTGCAGCGCGTGCTCGTCGTCCTGGGCGTAGTGGTCGGCGACGCCGGAGACGCGGCAGTGCACGTCGGCGCCACCCAGTTCCTCGGCCGTGACGACTTCGCCGGTCGCCGCCTTCACCAGCGGCGGGCCGCCGAGGAAGATGGTGCCGCGGTTTCGCACGATGATCGCCTCGTCGCTCATCGCCGGCACGTAGGCGCCGCCCGCCGTGCAGGAGCCGAGCACGACGCTGATCTGAGCGAGGCCCGCCGCGGACATCCGCGCCTCGTTGTAGAAGATGCGTCCGAAGTGGTCGCGGTCGGGGAACACCTCGGCCTGCAGCGGCAGGAAGGCGCCGCCGCTGTCGACGAGGTAGATCGACGGCAGGCCGTTCTCGGCGGCGACTTCCTGCGCGCGCAGGTGCTTCTTGACCGTCAGCGGGAAGTAGGTGCCGCCCTTCACGGTGGCGTCGTTGGCGACCACCATCACCTCGCGGCCGCGCACGCGTCCGATGCCGGTGATGATCCCCGCGGACGGCGCCGCTCCGTCGTACATGCCGTGCGCCGCCAGCGCCCCGATCTCGAGGAACGGGGTGCCGGGGTCGAGCAGCCGCTCGACCCGCTCGCGCGGCAGCAGCTTGCCCTGCTCCTTGTGGCGGGCGAGGGCGTCGGCGCCACCGCCGGCGCGGGCGACGGCCAGCCGCTCGCGCAGGTCGGCGACCAGCGCGTCCATCGCGGCGCGGTTCTCGTCGAACTCCGCCGACGAGGTGTCGATCCGGGACTCGATCACGGGCATAGCGGAGGCAGTCTAGCAAGCTGGCGCGGGCCGCCCCTGCTCACGCCAGGGGGTTGACCCAGCGGAGCTGCGGGAAGCGGCCGAAGTCGCCGTCGTTGGAGTGGAGCTGTGCCTGGTGCTCGATGGCGAGCGCCGCGAGCTGCACGTCCGTGGTCAGGTTGGCGGCGGTGCCGAGACCGCGCAGCAGGCCGAAGGCCAGTTCGAGGTGGCGGGGCCCGGGCTGGACGAGCTGCACCTGGGGCCGCGCCAGCCAGCCCTCGACGATCGCGAGGGCCGCCGGCACCGCGAGCGCGGGCTGCAGGATCCGCGGGTGGGTGGCGATGCGCAGGAAGCCGAACAGCGCGGGCAGCGCCAGCCCGACCTGCTCCTCGCCGCTCAGCACGCCCTCCCACCAGCGCCGCGCCCGCGCGTGCTCCGGGAACGCGGAGACGTGGGCGTAGAGCAGGAGGTTGACGTCGGGGACGATCACCGCCGTCCGGACACGCGGCCGAGCACGGCATCGTCCTCCAACTCGTCGACCAGCGCGTTGAGGCGGAAGCGGTCGAGCCCGGGCTGCAGCCGCGCCTCGTGCACGGGCGCGCGGTAGGGCTTCGCGGGCGGGCGCGTCCCGGTCAGGCCGCGGCGCAGGGCGGCGTTGACGACCTGCTTGAGCGGCTTGCGCGCGCGGTGGACTTCGGCCTCGAGCAGCCGGGCCACGTCGGGGTCGAGGGTCAGCGTCGTCCTCATGTCGGCATCATGATGCCGACCCCGGACGGCGTCAAGATGCGCTCAGGCGGGGACGCGGGGACCTGCGGGGCGGGCCGCGTCGGGCACCGCGCTGGTCCCCTCGAGCCAGCTCTCGAACAGGCCGTCTTCGGTCTGGATGTGGGTGACGATCCAGTCGCGGACGGCCGCCGCCAGGTCGGCCGAGGCCTCGCGGTGGCCCTGCTCGACCTCGCGTTCGAGGCCGCGGATCTCCTCCATCAGCCGGGCGTGCTCGCCGACGTGGGCGTCGTAGCCGGGGTAGGACTGGAGCCGCATCAGCAGCTCCTCCGAGAGGAAGTGCACGTTCGCGTACTCGACCACCTGGTGGAGCAGCGCCGACACCCGCGGGCGATCCGGGCGGGAGCGGAGGGCGGCCTCGAGTTCCTCGAGCAGCCGGATCTGGACCTCGTGCTCGCTGTTCATGCAGCACCTCCCGGGACACGGACGGTGCGGGAAGTCTTGCACGTTGCGGGCCAGGCACGACGCGCGGGTTCTGCGCGGTAACCTCCGGGCGTGCAGAAACTCGAAACGCTGTTCATCGACGCCGGCGGCGTGCTGGTCTTTCCGAGCTGGGCGCGGGTCTCGGCGGCACTCGCGGCGCGCGGGATCGACATCTCCCCCGCCGCGCTGGCCGCGGCCGACCACCACGCGCGGCGGGAGCTGGACGCGCCCGCGGCGATCGCGTCGACCAACGACGCGCAGCGCGGCTGGCTCTACTTCAACCTCGTGCTGAAGCACGCGGGGCAGCCGCTCGGCGAAGCGACCGACGCCGCCCTCGCCGAGCTCAAGGCCTACCACGCGATCCACAACCTGTGGGAGCAGGTGGCGGACGGCGCGCCGGACGCGCTGCGCCGACTGCGCGAGCGGGGCCTGAAGCTGGTCGTCGTCTCCAACGCGAACGGCAAGCTGCGGGTCCTGATGGAGCGGCTGGGCCTCGCCCCGCTGGTCGACGTGATGCTCGACTCCCACGAGGAGGGCGTCGAGAAGCCCGACCCGCGGCTGTTCGCGCTCGCCCTCGAGCGCAGCGGCGGCCGTGCCGAGTCGACGCTGCACGTCGGCGACCTCTACCACGTGGACGTGGTCGGCGCCCGCAACGCGGGCCTGCATGCGGCCCTGATCGACGGCGCCGGCTTGTACCCGGACGCCGACTGCCCGCGCTACCCGAGCCTGCTCGCCCTGGCCGACGCGCTGTAGCCGACGCTAGAGGATCGTCCGACTTTCGAAGGAGCGGGCGCCGGCCCAGCACAGCAGGCCCGCGAAGACGGCCAGCCCCGCGAGGATGCCGAGGGGATCCATGTGGGCGACCTCGGGCGTCACCGCCAGCCGCATCGCCTCGCTCATGAACACCAGCGGGTTCACGAGGAAGACGAAGCGCACGGAGCCCAGCGCGTGGAGCGAGGCCCACGGGTAGTAGGCGCAGCCGAACAGCATCATCGGCCCCAGCACCACCGCGAACAGCAGGCCGGAGAAGCGGGGCTGGACGCGGGTCCCGAGGTTGAGGCCGAACGCCGCGGACACGATCCCCGAGACGACGACCAGCGGCAGCAGCAGGGGCCAGTCCGGCTTCACGTCGACGCCCGACACCTGGTGCACGAGCAGCATCATCACCGGCAGCGCGACGAGCCCGGCGATCCCCGACTGGATCGCGCCGGCGACGATGCGCTCGAAGGCGACCATCCGCGCGGAGAGCGGGGCGAGCAGCCGCTCCTCGACCTCGCGGGTGCCGGAGAGGTCGGCGGCGAGCGGCATCAGCACGCCCTGCACGCCCGACATCAGGATCGTGATCGCCATCAGGCCCGGCACCATCACCGTGCGGAACTCGTCGGCGACCAGGCCGAGCCGCGGCAGGATGTTGCCGAACACCAGGATCACGAGTGCCGGCTGAGTCAGCGCCGAGGTGAGCAGGAACGGCGCGGTGCGCCACGCCACCAGCAGGTCGCGGCGCAGCAGGCCGAGGAACGCGGTCACTCGCGCAGCTCCTTCCCGGTGAGGTGGATGTAGACGTCCTCGAGGCTCGGCTGGGCGAGGCTCACGTGGTCGAGCTCGGCGCCGGCCGCGCGCACCTCGTGGAGCACGCGGTCGAGCAGACCGTCCTGGGTCTCGACGAACAGCCGCAGCCGCTCGACCCCGGGGTGCGCGGCCCCGTCGTCGGTCACCGGCTCGACGCCCTGCACCCCGGCGAGCGCGCCGAGCCGTTCGCCGAGCGGAGCGCCGCCGCGCGCCCACAGGTCGAGCACGCGGCCGCCGGGCAGCGAGCGGCGCAGCGCCTGCGGCGTGCCCTCGGTCAGGATGCGGCCGTGGTCGACGATCGCCAGCCGCTCGCACAGGCGGTCCGCCTCGTCCATGTAGTGGGTGGTCAGCACGATCGTCAGCCCGCGCGCGTGCTGCTCCTTCAGCAGGTCCCACAGCGCGCGCCGCGCCTGCGGGTCGAGGCCGGTGGTCGGCTCGTCGAGCAGCAGCAGCGCCGGGTCGTGCATCAGCGCGCGGGCGATCATCGCCCGCTGCTGCATGCCGCCGGACAGCGCGGCCGGCTTGCTGTCGGCCTTGTCCTGGAGCTGCAGCTCGCGCAACAGGCGATCGGCCCGCTCCTCGCGCGCCGCGCGCGGCAGCCCGAAGTAGACGCCGTGGAACAGCAGCAGCTCGCGGATCGAGAGGTCGCGATCGAGGTTGCGGTTCTGCGGCACCACCGCCAGCCGGCGCTTGGCCTCGGCCGCGCGCGCCACGACGTCGATGCCGTCGACGGCGATGCGGCCGCCGGTCGGCCGCACCAGTGTCGTGATGCAGCCGATCGTCGTGCTCTTGCCGGCGCCGTTGGGCCCGAGCAGGCCGAAGAACTCGCCGCGCCGAACCTCGAACGACAGGCCGCGCACGGCTTCCACCGCGGGCGCCTTGCCGGCCGCGGGATAGGTCTTGCGCAGGTCCTCGACGACGAGCGTGCTCACGCGCGAGCGCCGGCCCCCGCCCGGTGGCCGTCTTCGACCACCACGCGGCCGGTCTTGACGACCGTGCTCACGGCGCCGACCCCGACCCGCAGCAGGTCGAGCAGCCGCGGGCCGCGCAGCACCACGAGGTCGGCGCGCTTGCCGACCTCGAGGCTGCCGACCTCGTCGGCCACGTCGAGCGAGTACGCCGCGTTGATCGTCGCCGCGCTGATCGCCTCCTCCAGCGAGAGGCCCTGGACGAAGCAGGCGACCGTCATCGCGAACGGCAGCGAGGGCGACAGCCCGCCGCCGGGGTTGACGTCGGAGCCGAGCGCCACCGCCACTCCGTCGTCGATCAGGTCGCGCGCCGGCGCGTAGCGCGGCAGCCGCAGGTAGAAGCAGGCCGAGGGCAGCAGCGTCGCCGCGCAGCCGCTCTCGGCCAGCGCGCGGCGGCCGGCCTCGGAGACGAAGACCAGGTGATCGGCCGAGCGGGCGCCGAGCTCGGCCGCCAGCTCCGCACCACCGGTCCAGCACAGCTCGTCCGCGTGCACGCGCAGCTTCAAGCCGAGGTCGCGAGCGGCGGCCAGGATGCGGCGGCTCTCGTCGACGCTGAACACGCCCTTCTCGCAGAACACGTCGGCGAAGGTGGCGAGCCCGCGGCGCGCGACCTCCGGCAGCATCTCGTCGATCAGCAGCCGCAGGTAGCGCTCACGGTCGCCGCGGTGCTCGACCGGCACCTCGTGGGCGCCGAGGAAGGTGGCGACGGTGCCGAGCGGGTGGCGGGCGTCGGCGCGCGAGATCGCCTCGAGCTGGCGCAGCTCGGCTTCGGTCTCGAGGCCGTAGCCGCTCTTCACCTCGGCCGTGGTGGTGCCGCACAGCAGCATCTCGTCGAAGCGGGCGAGCAGGCCGGCTTCGAGCTCGGCGAGGGTCGCCTCGCGGGTGGCGCCCACCGTGCGCACGATGCCGCCGCCTTCGGCGGCGATCTCGGCGTAGGAGGCGCCGGCGAGCCGGCGGCGGATCTCCTCGTCGCGGTCGCCGGCGAACACCGCGTGGGTGTGGGCGTCGACGAAGCCCGGCAGCACCACGGCGCCGCCCGCGTCGACCACCGTCGCCCCCGGCTCGAGCTGGACGGCGAGATCGAACGCGCCGTCGCCGCCGATCCAGACGATGCGGCCATGGTGGGCGGCCAGCGCCGCCCGCTCGTGGGTGCCCAGCACGGACATCGCGGGACCCGTGCGCGGCACCGGGCCGGCCAGGGTGTGCAGCGTGCCCGCGTTGCGCAGCGCGAAATCGGCGGCGATCACTTCTCCTCCAGTCGCGCCTGGGCCTCGGCCCGGCCGAGGCCGTCGACGCGCACGAGCTTGTCGCGGCCGCGCTCGCCCCGCAGCAGGTGGACCCGCGAGGGCGGCACGCCGAGCGCCCGGCCCAGCAGCCGCGACAGCGCCTCGTTCGCCGCGCCTTCGACCGGCGGCGCCGTGAGCCGCACCAGCAGCGCTCCCTCGCGGCGGCCGCCGACCGCGTCGCGCGACGCCCGCGGCTGCACGCGCACCCGCAGCGTCACGCCGCCGCCGTCCTCGCGCAGGTCGAGGCCTTCGCCCCCGGCCGCCAAGTTCAGGCGCCCTCCGCCTCGCGGCGCTTGAGGATGCGGAGGTTGTCCTCCAGCTCGGCCTCCTCCTGGAGGTCGAGGACCTGGGTGACGCGGCCGATCAGCGCCCGCAGGTCGTCGCGCACGGCCTTGCGCTGGGCGCGCAGGTCGAGGATGCCGCGCTCGACCTCGTGAGCCCGCGACTGCGCCAGCTCGACCAGGCGGTCGGCGCGCAGCTCGGCCTCGCGCACGGTGGCCTCGGACTGCTTGCGCGCCGCCTCCTTGACCTCCTCCGACACCCGCTGCGCGAGCAGCAGCGTGTTCTTGAGGATCGTCTCGCGCTGGCGGTGCTCCTCGAGCAGTTCGCGCTGCGTCTCGTTCTCCTTCTTCAGGGTCGCGAGCTGCTGCAGCAGGGTCGCCAACTCCTCGGCCACCAGGCCGAGGTAGGTGCGCACCTCGTCGGGATCGAACCCGCGCAGCTTGCGCCTGAACGGGTGACGCTGGATGTCCATCGGCGTCAGGTTCATCGCGGCCTCCTAGGCCCCGCCCTGGCGCAGGCGGAGCGCGAAGTCGACGAGCGTCTGCACGACGGCGTGCTGGGCGAAGATGACCAGCCCGAGCAGGACGAGGAACGCGATGTCGAGCGGGAAGTAGCGCAGGCTGTCGGGCAGCAGCCGCCAGATCGCGCGCCGCGGCGGCTCGACGGCCGCGCGCAGGAAGCGCACGATCGGGTTGTAGGGGTCGGCGTTGACCCAGCTCACGATCGCGGCGCCGAACAGGATGTAGAGGTAGAGCTGCAGCGCCATGCCCAGCACCTGGGCGAGGCCGATCAGCACGTTGGCCAGCACGAACATGCTCAGGCAGCCGATCGCCGCTCGCCGAAGAGCGCGGTGCCGACCCGGACCAGGGTGGCGCCCTCCTCGATCGCGACCTCGAAATCGTGGCTCATGCCCATCGACAGCTCGGCTCCCTGCAGGAGCCCCCGCGCGGCCGCCGCGTCGCGCAACTCGCGCAGGCGACGGAACCACGGCCGCACCGCCTCGGCGTCGAGGTCGAACGGCGGCAGCACCATCAGCCCGTCGCAGCGCAGCGCCGGCAGGCCGCGCAGCGCCTCGAGCAGCGGGAACAGCGCGTCTTCGCCGGCGCCGTGCTTGGTCGGCTCGTGGGCCAGGTCGACCTGGACCAGCACCGGCAGCGTGCGGCCGGCCTCGGCCGCTGCCTTCGCCAGCTTCTGCGCGAGCTCGACCGAGTCGACCGAGTGCACGACGTCGAAGGCCGCCGCCGCCTTCTTCGCCTTGTTCGACTGCAGGTGGCCGATCAGGTGCAGGCGCAGGCCGGCTGCGCGCAGGTCCGACAGCTCCGCCGCCTTGCGCTCGCCCTCCTGGACCTTGTTCTCGCCGAACTCGCGCAGGCCCGCCGCCCACGCCTCGCGGATCGCGGCGGCGGGAAAGGTCTTGCTCACCGCCACGAGGGTGACGTCCTCGGGGCGGCGGCCCGCGCGCTGCGCCGCCCGGGAGATCCGCTCCCGGACGGCGCCGACGCGCTCCGCGATCACTTCTTCATCGCCTTGATCGCCGCCGACAGGCCCTGGGCCGCGGCCACGTTGCCGGGGTTCTTCGGCTCCGGGGCTGCCAGGTACTTGTCGAAGTACGCGATCGCCTCGTCCATCTTGCTGGCCTGGAAGGTCGCCGAGCCGAGCTGGAACAGCAGCTCCGGGTCGGTCTCGCCGAGCGCCTCGGCCTTCTTCAGCGGCTCGACCGCCTCGGCGGCGCGGCCGGTGTTGAACAGCACGTTGCCGACCTGGAAGTAGCCGCGCGGGCTCTCCGGGAACTTGGCGGCCAGCGCCTCCGCCTCCGCCAGCCCCTTGGCGGGGTCGCCGGTGGTGAGGAACAGGTTGGACAGGGCGACGTACGCCTCGACGTAGTCCTCGCGGGCCGCGATGGCGGCGCGCAGGCTCTCCTCGGCGGCGGCCTTGTCGCCCTTGCGCTGGTGAATCAGGCCCAGGTTGTGGTGGAGCTGCGGGATGCTCGGGTTCTTGGCGATCTCCGCGGTGTAGATGGCGGCCGCCTCGTCGAGCTTGCCGGCGTTGGTGAGCTCGATCGCCTGGGCGAACGACTTCTGGAGCGCCGCCGCCACGTCGCGCGCGCCGGCCCCGGCCGCGCCGCCGCCGGCCGCCGCCGACGCGGACTGCAGCTTGATCTCGGGGAGCTGGGTCGGCTCGCCCAGGTTGATCTTCCACTCGAGGAAGGTGCCCTGGAATCCCTCCTTCTCGAAGGTGATCTTGTACATGCCCGGGTAGACGCCGACCTGGGTGTACTCGCCCTTCTTGTTGGACTTCACGTCGTGGGTCTTCTTGACGCCGCCCAGGAACTCGAAGTGGATCTTGACGTCGGCCAGGGCTTCACCCTGGCCGTCCGTCACCTTGCCGCGCGCGATGCCGGTCTGCGCGGAGGCGGGAGCGGAGAGGAGCACTCCGGCGAGGAGCCCTCCGAGCACGAGCACACGGTTCATCGTCTTCCTCCGACGGGTCTGGGGGCGGAGCCCCCAGCGGGGCCGGCGACGGGTCGATCCCGGCGCCGGAACCCGACGGGGCGGCAAGCCCCTGAATCAAAAGAAATTGTCGCACGCATCGCGACTCAGCCGCGATACGGGATCGGGTCCTGCGCGTGGGCCTCGGCGAAGCCGCGCAGGCGCAGCCGGCACGACTCGCAGGTTCCGCAGGCCGCGGTCTCGCCCTGGTAGCACGACCAGGTCTTCTCGAACGGAACGTGCAGCGCGATGCCGCGGCGCACGATCTCGGCCTTGGTCGCGTGGATCAGCGGCGTCTCGATGCGGATCCGCGTCTCCGGCCTGGTGCCCGTGCGGATCGCGCCGGCGAAGGCCTCGTAGAACTCCGGCCGGCAGTCGGGGTAGCCCGAGCTGTCCTCCCACACCGCGCCCACGAAGATCGCGCCGGCCCCGATCACCTCGGCCCAGGAGGTCGCCGCGCACAGCAGGTGGGCGTTGCGGAACGGCACGTAGGAGCTCGGGACCACGCCCGGCTCGGGCTCCCCCTCGCGCACCGGGATCGCGCGGTCGGTCAGGCTGCTGCCGCCGATCGCGCGCAGCGAGCCGAAGTCGACGACCAGCCGCGCCTCCGCGTGGAAGTGGTCGGCGAGCGCCTCGAAGCAGGCGCGCTCCTTCGCCTCGGTGCGCTGGCCGTAGTCGGCGTGCAGCAGCGCGAGGCGGTGGTCGAGGGCGGCGATCGCGGCGGTCACCGCCGAGTCCATGCCGCCGCTGACGCAGACGACGGCGAGCGGCCGCGGGTGAGCGCTCATACGCCGCGCTCCACGCCCGGCCACAGGTACTTGTGGAGCTGGACCTGCAGCCGCACCGGCAGCGCGTCCTCGAGGACGAAGCGGCCCAGCGCGCCGGGATCGAGCACGCCGTGGGCCGGCGAGAACAGCACCGCGTGTCGCCTCTCGTGGAGCTTCCGCTCGCGCACGACGTCCCTGGCCCACTCGTAGTCCGCGCGATCCGCGATCACGAACTTGACCTCGTCCTGCGCTCGCGGCAGCTCCAGGTTGGGCCAGTGGTTGCGCTCCTGCTCGCCGCTGCCCGGGCACTTGACGTCGACGATCGCGACCGCGCGCGGGTCGAGGCGGTCGAGCGGCACGTGGCCCGAGGTCTCGACCACGACCTCGAGCCCGCGGTCGAGCAGGAAGGAGACGAAGTCGAAGGCGGCGGGCTGGACCAGCGGTTCGCCGCCCGTCAGCAGCACGCGGCGGCAGCGGAAGCCCTCGATCTGCGCGACGAGTTCCTCGGCCGTGCGCGGGCCGCCCTCGTGGAAGGCGTAGGCGGTGTCGCACCACGTGCAGCGCAGCGGGCAGCCGGTGAGGCGCACGAACACCATCGGCACCCCCGTCCGCGTCCCCTCGCCCTGGATCGAGTGGAACACCTCGTTGACCTTCAGCACGATTCCCGACGTCACCCAAGCCTCCCTCTGTGGCACATTCTCGCAGCAGCGGCCTGGCGGCGTACGCCGAGCCGACGCCGGAGGGAGACCGCCTTGCTGACACCCCGCTTCGTCGACGCGCTGGCCCATGCCTTCGAGCTGCACCAGGAGCAGTTCCGGAAGCAGACCGAGATCCCCTACATCTCTCACCTGATGTCGGTCAGCGCGCTGGTGCTGGAGGACGGCGGGGACGAAGACGAGGCGATCGCGGCGCTGCTGCACGACGCCGCCGAGGACCAGGGCGGCACCCCGGTCCTGGAGACGATTCGCGGGAAGTTCGGCGATGCGGTCGCCAGGATCGTGGAGGCGTGCAGCGACTCGATGACGGAGAACCCGACCGAGAAGGCGCCCTGGGTCGATCGCAAGCGGACCTATCTCGCTCACCTCAAGGCGGAGACGCGAATCGGCGTGCTCCGTGTGAGTGCCGCCGACAAACTCCACAACGCCCGCGCCGTGTTGTCCGACTATCGCGACGTCCGCGAGGAGCTGTGGCGCCGCTTCAACGGCGGCCGCGACGGCACGCTGTGGTACTACCGCAGCCTCGCCGACGTCTTGAAGCAGTCCGGCTACGTCCCGCGCCTGGCCGCCGAGCTGGACCGCACGGTCAGCGAGCTGGAGCGCCTCGCCGCCCGCTGAGCCGGCCTCAGGCCTTGCGCGGGATATACATCGCCGAGCAGCCGGGGGCTTCCCAGACGCGGACGCGGAGCAGGTGGCGTCCTTCGTCGCCGAGGCCCTTCTTCACCTCGTCGAAGAAGTAGCGGGCGACGGCCTCGGCCGATGGGCTCTGGCCCGCGAAATCCGGGTGGCTGGTGATGTCGTTGTAGTGGAAGCGGGCGGCCACCGCCTTCACCGCCTCCTTCAGGTGCTCGAAGTCGACGACGACGCCGATCGCGTCGAGCTGCTCGCCGCCGGCCACCACCTCGACCCGCCAGTCGTGGCCGTGGTTGGGCTCGATCGGGGCGCCGTCCTTCGTGAGCACGTGGGTGGCGCAGAACGTCGTCTCGTAGGCTGCCTCGAACATGTGGCGATCGTAACCCGCCGCTTATCATCGGGGCGTGAACGAGCGCCCGGTCGACCTCCGTCGCGGCGCCGCTTCCATGGTCACGTCGGGCCTGCTGTTCGCCTTCATGGGCGTGGCGCTGCAGCTCGCCGCCCGCGAGCTGCCCAACACGGTCGTCGTCTTCGCGCGCAACGCGCTCGGCCTGCTGGCCTTCGTGCCGCTGCTGCCGCGCTTCTTCCGGATCGGCTGGCGCACCGAGTCGCTGCGCGAGCACCTGATCCGCGGCCTCGCCGGGCTCTTCGCGATGTACGGCAACTTCTACGCGATCGCCCACCTGCCGCTGGCCGAAGCGGTGCTGATCAACTACTCGGTGCCGCTGTTCATGCCGCTGATCGAGCGGGCCTGGCTGGGCGAGCCGGTGCCGAGGGGCCTGCCCGCGAGGCTCGCGGTCGGCTTCGCGGGCGTGCTGCTGGTGCTCAAGCCCGGCAGCGCGCTGTTCCAGCCGGCGGCGCTCGCGGGGTTGTGGGGCGCGGCCGCCGGCGCGCTGGCCCAGGTCGGCATCCGGCGCCTGACCGCGACCGAGCCGACGCTGCGCATCGTCGTCTACTTCAGCGTGATCGCGACGCTCGCCTCGGCCGCGCCGCTGCCGTTCTCGTGGCGGCTGCCGCAGACGAACGGGGTGTGGGTCGCGCTGATCGCGGCCGGCGTGCTGGCGAGCGTCGCCCAGCTCTTCCTGACGCGCTCCTACGCCTACGCTCCCGCCGGCAGCGTCGGGCCGTTCATGTTCGCGTCGGTGCTGTGGGCGGCGGGTCTCGACTACCTCGTCTTCGACCGCACGCCCGCCGGGGCGACGCTGGCGGGCGGCACGCTGATCGTCGTCGCCGGCGTGCTGAGCCTGCGCTCCGCGCCGCGCGTCACGGCGCCCACGACGATCGACGAGTAATCCCCGGCCCCGGGGCGTACCATGGCTCCCACAAGTGAATCCCCCGGGGGCCGTTTCGCCGCTTCACGGGCCCCCGGAACGGGTGTTCCGGGCCCTGTTCGCCGCCTCGCTGGCCACGCTGTTCTGGGGCCTCGTCGCGGGCTTCGCCTACTCCATGGCGCTGCACGGTCGCCCTCCCTTCGGCTCCGACCCGCTGCTCGGCGCCCGCGAGGCCGCGGTGCGCCGCGACCTGCCGGGCGCGCTGCGGCAGTACGAGATGGCCCAGCGGCTGAGCCCGGACGACGCCCGCATCGCGGTCGAGCACGGCAGCCTGCTGGTCGCCAACGGCCGCTTCGACGCCGCCGCCGAGCGGCTCGAGTTCGCGCTCGGGCGCCGCCCCGACGACGCGCGCACGCTCGCGGGCCTCGCCGACGCGCGGCGCGGCCAGGGCCGGCACGGAGAGGCGCTCGCGCTCTACGCGCGCGCGCTGGCCCGCGCGCCGGGCCACCCCGGGCTGATCCGGGCGCTGGCCGAGACCCGCCGCGAGTCGCGGCCGTGAGCGCGATCGCGCTGCCGCCGCCGGTCCCGGTGCCGCTGCTGCGCTTCGGCCGCGCCTTCGTCCACCCGTCGTTCGACCTGCTGGTGATCGGGTCGCTCTCCAGCCTGGTCCTGGCTCCCGTGCTGCTGTGGAGCGATTCGTCGGCGCCGGCCGCGTTCCTCGAGCGCTGGCTCGCCGTTCTGGTGCTGCTGTCGAACAGCGCCCACTTCGCGGCGTCGACCGTGCGCCTCTACTCCCGGCCCGGGGCCCTGGCGGACAGCCCGTGGCTGACGATGGCGCTGCCCGCGGCAGCCCTGCTGGCGCTCACGGTGGCGATCGCGTTCGCCGGAACGCTGGGCGCCCCGCTGCAGGCGCTGTACCTGACCTGGTCGCCGTACCACTACGCCGCGCAGGCGTACGGCCTGACCCTGATGTACGCGTATCGCTCCGGCTGCGCGTTCGGCGACGGCGAGCGGCGCTGGCTGCGCGCCGCCTGCCTTGCGCCGTTCCTGGCCGCGGTGGTCGGCGGCCGCCTGCTCGGCGAAGGCGGGCTCGAGGCCCGGGCCGCGGTCGCGACCGCGCTCGGCTGGGCCTCGTTCGTGCTGCCGCTCGCGCTGTTCGCCCGCCGCGGCCTGCTGGGGCTGCCGTCGCTGCCGCTGATCAGCATGGCGGTGCTGCTGTCGAACGCGGTGTGGCTGGTCGCCCTCAACCGCGCCGGGGTGTTCGCGTGGGCGACGATCTTCCACGGCCTGCAGTACCTGGCGATCGTCACGCTCTTCCACGTGCGCGACCAGCAGAAGCGGCCCGGGAACGCGCACGGCGCCGCGTGGCACGCCGCCACCTTCTACGCGGGCTGCCTCGCGCTCGGCTACCTGCTGTTCGAGGTGTTGCCGTTCGCCTACGTGCTGGCCGGCTTCGGGGTCGTGGAGAGCCTGCTGCTGGTGGCGGCCGTGATCAACATCCACCACTTCGTGGTCGACGCCTTCATCTGGCGCCTGCGCAAGGACCCCAACTACGCGATCGTGACCGACCCCGCCTGACCGGGCGGCGCGAGGCCGGCGGCGAAGGCGCGCACCGCCTCGAGGTCGTGGACGAGGCGGGCGGGCGGCAGGCTCTGCAGGAAGCGCCGGCCGTAGCTCTTCTCGACGAGGCGCGAGTCGAGCACCGCGAGGATGCCGCGGTCGCTGGCGCTGCGGATCAGGCGCCCCAGCCCCTGCTTCAGCATCAGGATCGCGACCGGCACCTGGTACTCGGCGAACGGGTTGCCGCCCTGCTGCTTGAGGCGGTCGATGCGGGCCGAGACCACGGGGTCGCCCGGCGAGGCGAACGGCAGCTTGTCGACGATCACGCACGAGAGCTGCTCGCCGGCGACGTCGACGCCCTGCCAGAACGACGCGGTCGCCAGCAGCACCGCGTGCGGCGTGCGGCGGAACTGCTCGATCAGCGCGGCGCGTGGCGCCTCGCCCTGCACGAGCAGCGGCCACGGCACACGACCGGCGAGCCGCTCGGCGACCTTGTGCAGGTTCTGGTAGGACGTGAACAGCACGAACGCGCGGCCGCGCGAGAGCTCGAGCAGTGCCTCGGTCTCCTCCGCGGCGCGCTCCACGAACGCGGGCGACTGCGGCTCCGGCATCCGCTTCGGCACGTAGAGCACTGCCTGGCGCTCGAAATCGTAGGGCGAGGCGAGCAACACCTCGTGGACCTCGAGGCCGGGCTCCGCGTCGAGGCCGAGGCGGGAGCGCAGGTGGGCGAAGCCGCCGTCGACCGCCAGCGTCGCCGAGGTGAGCACCGCGGCGCGCGCCTGCTGCCACAGCCGCTCGCGCAGCAGCGGCGCCACGTCGATCGGCGTCGCCCGCAGCGCGACGTAGCGACCGCGCGCCTCGCAGAAGTAGACGTGGTCGGGGTCGTCGGCCGAGAGCAGGAAGCCGAGCTCGTCCTTGATCTGCGCGGCGCGGGTGGCGAGGCCCGTCAGGCCCTCGCCGCGGTCGGGCACCGCGAGGATCGCGGCCGACAGGCCCTGCAGGCGGTTCAGCAGCGCGCCGCCCTCCTCGGCCGCGCGGCCGCTCATCCAGCCCGCCGCCAGGCGCTGGCCCGCGGCGCGGGCGAGCAGCTTGAACGTCGCGTCCGCGCGGTGGCGCAGCGACTCGACCTGGGAGTACACCTCGCGGGCGTCGAGGCTCGCGGCCTTCAGCTCGCGCTCGACGTCGCGGCACAGCTCGTCGACCTTCAGCGAGCTGACCTGCTTGCCGAAGTACTGCGCCGCGGTGTCCTCGAGCAGGTGGGCCTCGTCGAGCACCAGCGTGTCGTAGTCGGGGATCACCGCCCCGTAGCCCGCGTCCTTGACGGCGAGGTCGGCGCACAGCAGGTGGTGGTTGACGATCACCAGGTCGGCGCGCTCGGCCTCCTGCCGCATGCGGGTCACGAAGCAGGACTGGAAGCTGGGGCAGGAGCCGCCGACGCAGTTCTCGCTGGTCGCGGAGATCTCGCGCCAGAAGTCGACGCCGTCGGGCAGGTCCTCGATCTCCGCGCGGTCGCCGGTGGTCGTTTCGCCCACCCAGTCCTCGACCGCCTGGAACAGCGGGATCTCCTCGAAGCGGCGGTAGGTGCCGGCCTTGCGGAACGACTCGAAGCGGGTCAGGCACAGGTAGTTGCCGCGGCCCTTCATCACCGCGACGTCGAGCGGGCGGCCCAGGGCGCGGGCCAGCACCGGCACGTCCTTGTCGACGAGCTGCTCCTGCAGGTTCTTGGTCCCGGTGGAGATCACCACGCGGCGGCCCGCCTCGACCGCCGGCAGCAGGTACGCGAGCGTCTTGCCCGTGCCGGTGCCGGCCTCGGCCAGCAGCACGCCGCCGTCCTCGATCACCCGCTCGACCGCCTCGGACAGCCGCCGCTGCGCGCCGCGGTCCTCGTAGCCGGGGAGCTGGCGAGCAAGCAGGCCGCGGGCGCCGAAGAAGTGGGCGGGGTCGACGCGGGAGGGCAGCGGCGGCATGGGCGTTCAATGGTACGCGGGCGGGCGCCGCGGGCGGACCCGCAGGGTACACTCGCCTTCTCCGAGATGGCGACCTGGGCGATCGGCGACGTGCAGGGCTGCTTCCGCACGCTCGAGCGCCTGCTCGGCCGGCTCGGGGTGCGCGACGGCGACCGGCTGTGGCTGGCCGGCGACCTGGTCAACCGCGGCCCGCGCTCGCTGGAGGTGCTGCGCTGGGCCCGCGACCAGGGCCCGCGCCTCACCTGCGTGCTCGGCAACCACGACCTGCACCTGCTCGGCGTCGCCGCCGGCTGGCGGCGGCTCAAGTCGAGCGACACCCTCGAGCCGGTGCTGAAAGCCCCCGACCGCGACGGCCTGCTCGCCTGGCTGCGCGCGCAGCCGCTGCTGCACCGCGAGGGCCGCTTCGCGATGGTGCACGCGGGGCTGCTGCCCGCGTGGAGCCTCGACGACGCGGAGGCGCTGGCCCGCGAGGCCGAGGCCGCACTGCGCGGCGACGAGGCCGAGCGCGTGTTCGAGTCGCTGAAGGACGACCCGCCCGAGTGGCGCGACGACCTCAAGAAGCGGCACCGGGTGCGGCTCGCGGTCTTCGCGCTCACCCGAATGCGGGTGTGCAGCCGCGAGGGCCAGCCGCGCGACGGCTTCGCGGGACCGCCGGAACAGGCGCCGAAGGGCTGCGTGCCCTGGTTCGACGCGCCGGGCCGGCGCAGCACCAACGTCACGGTGATCACGGGCCACTGGGCCGCCGCGGGCCTGCGCGTCCGCCCCGACCTGATCGCCCTCGACAGCGGCTGCGTGTGGGGGCGGTCGCTCTCGGCCGTGCGCCTCGACGACGGCGCGGTGCACCAGGAGCCGTACGGGGACGACTAGCGCCGACGCGCCCACCACGGATACCGCTGCCCGGGGCTGTTGGAGTCGCTGAAGGTCCCTGTGATCGACCCGTTGTCGAGGACCCCGCCGTACTTCTGGAACGAGGGGTTGCCCTCCCAGGGGCGCGTGAAGGAGATCTCGCCGGTTCTCGAATCGAAGCGCACGTCCACCAGTCGTTCCGGCCTTCCCACCGCGTCGTAGAAGAGGCGCCCGACGATCTGGCCGCCCGATCGCTCGAACGTCAGCGTGCCCCGATAGTCGTTGCCCCGGAAGATCCACTCGCCGAGCACGGCCGCCACCGGGTCGCCACCCGGCTGCGAGCCCGTGCCGGCCCCGGCGGGTGGTGGCGGTTCCGCACCGGGCGCGCCGCCTGTGCTCTCGGACAGGACCCGGAAGTCGCCCGGGGCCTCGCTGGCCCAGCGGAATCCGGGCGCAGCCACCCACTGGCCCTCCTGGGGCGCCGCCACCACGTGGGGATGGATCGGGTGGGGCCGGCCGGGTTTCCAGACGACTCGCAGGTCACCGTTCTGCTCGTTGAGCCAGGCGTAGCCCGGCGCCGGGCTCCACTGGCCCTCGTTGTCAGAGGTCTCCACGTGGAGGGCGGTGGCGTGCGGCGTCCCCGGCGTCCACTGCACGCGGTGGTCCTCAGGATCTTCGTTCAGCCACCGGTAGCCGCTGGCCGGCTGCAGCATGCCTTCGGCGTCGCGCACCACGTTGGGCGGCAGCGGCGCTTCGGTCGACTCGGCCGGTGCCACCCCGCCGCCCTCCCCGGAGCCAGCGGGCGAACTGGCGAAGACGAGGCGCTCGTGGGTCACGGGGGCCGTGATGTTGTCGCAGATCGAGCGGTCGTGGATCGCCGGTGCCACGATGCCGCTGTCGACCTGCGGCACGTAGTGGCGCCGCCAGACGATCACCTCGTAGATGCCTGCGGGGACCGCCAGCGCGAAGAGCCCACGAGCGTCGGTTGTGCCCTGGGCCACCACCCCTCTGGCGTTCTTCACGGTGTCCTCACCCGTGTAGCCGCTCTCGAAAGCGAGGTCCCGGCCGGCGATCACGAGCGCCCCCGCGAGCGGCTCGTCGGGGCCGATGGCCCGGCCCAACGGGTCGCGCCTGCAGCCCGTGATGGTGCCCATCAGCCCGCCCGTGGCCGAGGGAGGCTCGGGGTCGACCGGAGGCACGCGGCGGCGCGGTCGCTGTACCTCGGGAGGGGGCGGCGGCGGGCTCTCGACGCGCCCGCTGCCGTTCGGCGCGGGCCCGCGGCGCGTGAAGGTCCCGAGCAGCCGGACGTTGCGGGTGCCCACGTTGTAGATGCCGACCAGCTCGACGGCGATCCGCCCGGAGGTCGCCCCCGGTGGGATCGGAAGGCTGACGTCGAAGGTCTCCGTGGAGTCCCGAAGAAGCTCGGCCTTGGCCGTTTGGCGCTCGCCGTCGACCTCCACCGTGACCTCGAGCGTGGCGGACACCGTAGGCGGCGTCCAACCACCCGAGCGGCGCGCCACGCCGGACACGCCCAGCCGGCCCGAACCGAGGTCGCCCTTGAACGTCAGGGTGCGGGTCCAGTCGTCGTTCTCCTCGGTCGACGTGATTCGGCCGCCACTGATCACGTAGTTCAACTGAAGGCCGTTGTAGGGCTCGGTCGGATAGGTCCCCGAATCGGCGGGCTGAGCGGTGGCCGAGGAAGCCAGACAGGCCACGGCCAACAGCAGGGCTCCCGCGGAGCGCGCAGGCATTCTCTGAGGTCTCGGGTTTCTCATGGTCGACCCTCCCGGGTCGCGACGGGGCGGCGCAAAGCCGGCGCGGGGCGCAAGAATGGTTGCGGGACGTGGGGCGCAAACGCCGCAAGTGACGTCGCAGGCATGGCCGTCAGGGTGCTGCCCAAGCTGACGCAAGATCCAGGCCCGGGGCCATCACCGGCGCGCGACCGAACGGCGTCATAATCCCGCGCCATGACCAGGCCCGGAGCCGACGAGTACGCGCCGTTCTACCAGGGTTACGTCGCGCGGGTGCCGGAGTCCGACGTGATGGGCGTGCTGGCGGCGCAGCCGGCCGAGCTTCGCTCGCGGCTGGCGGCCGTCGCGCGCGAGCAGGAGACCTTCCGCTACGCCGACGGCAAGTGGAGCATCCGCGAGCTGGTGGGCCACCTCGGCGACTCCGAGCGGGTGTTCGGCTACCGCGCCTTCACGTTCGCCCGCGGCGACGAGGGCCCGCTGCCCGGGTTCGACGAAAACGTGTACGTGGAGCGTTCCGGCTTCGACGCGCTGCCGCTGACCTCGCTGGTCGAGGAGTTCGCGGCGCTGCGCAGCGCCAACCTGGCGACGCTGCGCCGGGTCGACGCGGCGGGCTTCTCGCGCAGCGGCGTCGCCAACGGCAACCGGGTCACCGTGCGCGCGCTCGCGTACATGATGGCGGGCCACGTCCGCCACCACCTGGCGATCCTCGACGAGCGCTACCTGCGCCGCTCGGCCGAGTCCTCGTCGTAGTCGAGCAGCCGCCGGAACACCTCGCCCTCGGGCCACGGCGTGAAGCGGTAGGTCCAGCGCGCCCCCGGCCCCGGCGGCGGCGTCACCGCGGCCAGCTTGTGGTAGCGCTCCTCGAAGCGCAGCGCGAGGCCCGGCGTCCAGTGCGCGCGCTCGCCCGCGGTCGCCAGCACCAGCGACCAGTCGGGCGCGTCGTCCTCGATCACCCAGTCGCCGCTCGGCAGCTTCCGTCGCTGCGGCCCGGCGTGGGAGCGCGAGAGCTCGGTCGCGAGCGCCGACGCGGACGCCGGGCGCTTCGCCGGGTCCTTGTGCAGGCAGGCGAGCACGACGCGGTCGAGCCAGGGCGGCAGCTCCGGGCGCAGGAGCCGCGGCGCGGGCGGCGCCTCCGTCTTGTGCTTGAGCGCCATCGCCAGCGGGGTCGGGGCCTGGAACGGGAGCTTGCCGGTGAGTGCCTCGTAGAGCACGACGCCCAGCGAGTAGAGGTCCGACCGGCCGTCGAGCGCGCGGCCCTCGAACTGCTCGGGCGACATGTAACCCGGCGTGCCGACCACGAGGCCGGTGCGGGTCAGCGTGGCCAGGTCCTCGCCTTCGCCGCGGGCGAGGCCGAAGTCGAGCAGCCGGATCTCCCCCGCGTCGCTCCACATGATGTTGGCGGGCTTCACGTCGCGGTGGAGCACGCCGCGCTCGTGGGCGGCGGCCAGCCCGCGCGCCACCTCCTGCCCGAGCCACAGCGCCCGCTCGAGGTCGAGCGGGCCGCCCTCGCGCACGATCTGGCGCAGGTCGCGCCCGCGCACGAGCTCCGTCGCGTACCACGGCATGCCGGCCTCGATCCCGTGAGCCAGCACCCGCGGCACCACCGGGTGGTCGATCCGCTCGAGGGCGGCGATCTCGCGGCGGAAGCGGCCCTCGCGGCCGGCATCTTCCTCCGCGCTGGCCGCGCGCATCGTCTTGAGCGCCACCGCCTGCCCGTTCGCCTGGTCGAGCGCCTCGTAGACCTCGCCCATGCCGCCGCGCCCGAGAAGCCGGTCGACCCGGAAGCGGCCGGCAACGGTGTGGCCGACGAGGCCGCCGACCGGCGCGCCCGGCGCCTGCCCGGCGACCAGCGTCGGCGCTTCCGCTTCGGCCATCGTGGCCTGGAAGCTGGCCGACGCCCCGCACAGGGGGCAGTCGGCGTCCACCGGCGCGTTCTCGAACCCGCAGCCCGGGCAGGTCCGCAGCGGCGCCGGCACGGCGGCGGCCCCTAGACCGCGGCGAGCGTGCGCTCGTACGCCGCGAGCCGCGCGGCGTACAGCGGGAAGCGCTCGCACAGGGCGGTGACGTCGCGACGCACGGCGGACAGCTCGGTCTCGTTCTCGACTGCGGAGAGCGCGCGGGCGATGAAGCGGCCGACCTGTTCCATCTCGGCCTCCTTCATCCCGCGCGTGGTCAGCGCCGGCGTGCCCAGCCGGATCCCGGAGCCCACCATCGGCGAGTTGGTGTCGAACGGGATCGTGTTCTTGTTGACGGTGATGCCGGCCTTGTCGAGCGCGTGCTCGGCGACCTTGCCGGTGACCCCCTTCGCGAACACGTCGACGAGGACGAGGTGGTTGTCGGTGCCGCCGGAGACGAGGCGGAAGCCCTCGCCCTGCAGCGTCGCGGCCAGCACCTTCGCGTTGGAGAGCACCTGGCGCTGGTAGTCGGCGAAGTCCGGGCGCAGGGCCTCGGCGAAGGCGACCGCCTTGGCGGCGATCACGTGCACGAGCGGACCGCCCTGGACACCGGGGAACACCGCCTTGTCGAGCTCCTTCGCCCACTCCGCCGTGCTCATCGCGAGGCCGCCGCGCGGGCCGCGCAGCGTCTTGTGGGTGGTCGAGGTGACGAACTGGCAGTGCGGCACCGGGCTCGGGTGCAGGCCGGTGGCGACGAGGCCTGCGATGTGGGCGATGTCGGCCATCACCAGCGCGCCGACCTGGTCGGCGGCCGCGCGGACGCGGGCGAAGTCGATCTGGCGCGGATAGGCGGAGGCGCCGACCACGACCATCTTCGGCCGCTTCTCGTTGGCGAGGCGCGCGAGCTCGTCGTAGTCGAGCCGCTCGTCCTCCTTGCGCACGCCGTAGGCGGAGACCGTGAAGTACTTGCCCGAGAAGTTGAGCGGGTGGCCGTGGGTCAGGTGGCCGCCATGGGAGAGGTTCATGCCCAGGATGCCGTCGCCCGGCTTGAGCGTCGCCAGGTACACCGACGTGTTGGCCTGCGCCCCCGAGTGCGGCTGGACGTTCGCGTGGTCGCAGCCGAACAGCTTCTTCACGCGCTCGATGGCCAGCCGCTCCGCGACGTCGGCGAACTCGCAGCCGCCGTAGTAGCGGCGGCCGGGGTAGCCCTCGGCGTACTTGTTGGTGAAGGTGGTGCCGAGCGCCTCGAGCACCGCCTCGGAGACGAAGTTCTCGGAGGCGATCAGCTCGAGCTGGGCGCCCTGGCGGCGGGTCTCGTTGCGGACGGCGTCGGCGATCTCGGGGTCGGTGGCGCGCAGGTTTTCCATAGGGGAACCGGATCCTAGCGCTTCGAGGGCCGATAATCGCGGCCATGACCGCCATCACCACCGAGCCCCGGGGCGTCGCCGTCCTCTCCCGCCGCGGGGAGGAGCGCCTGCGCACCGGCCACCCCTGGATCTTCCGCTCCGACGTCAAGCGCGCCGAGGCCGGCCCCGGCGTGGTGGTGCGGGTCGAAGGCGACCGCGGCCGCACGCTGGGCTACGCGCTGCGCTCCGAGCGCTCCGAGATCCGGCTGCGGATGCTGGAGTGGGGCGAGCTGCTGCCCGAGAGCTGGCTGGCGGACCGGCTCGAGGCGGCGGTGCGCTGGCGGGAGGCGATCGCGCCGGGAGTGACGGCCTGCCGCCTCGTCCACGCCGAGGCCGACCGCCTGCCGTCGCTGGTGGTCGACCGCTACGGCGACCACCTGGTGGTGCAGACGCTCTCGCAGGGCATGGACGCGCTGAAGGACGCGGTGGTCGCCTGGCTGCTGCGACGCCTGAAGCCGGCGGGCGTGCTCGAGCGCAACGACCCGAAGGTGCGCCAGCTCGAGGGGCTCGAGCGCAAGGTCGGCCTGCTCCACGGCGAGGTGCCGGCCCTCGTCGAGGTCGACGAGGACGGACTCGCGCTGCAGGCGGACCTGTGGAAGGGCCAGAAGACGGGCCTGTTCCTCGACCAGCGCGAGAACCACGCGCTGGCCCGGCTCTACGGCCGCGGGCGCGGGCTCGACGCCTTCTCCTACAACGGCGGCTTCGCGCTGCAGGCCGCGCGCTCGTGCGGGAGCGTGATCGCGCTCGACCAGTCCGCCGAGGCGGTGGCCCGCATCCAGACGAACGCCGCGCGCAACAAGCTGGCGAACGTCGAGGCCCGCGAGGCCAACGTCTTCGACGCGCTGAAGGAGATGGACCGCGCGGGAGAGCGCTTCGACACGGTCGTGCTCGACCCGCCCGCGTTCGCCAAGAGCCGCAGCGCGGTGGAGCCGGCGCTGCGCGGCTACAAGGAGATCAACCTGCGCGCGCTGCGGATGCTGAACACGGGCGGCGTGCTGATCACCTGCTCGTGCTCGGCGCACGTGGACGAGTGGACGCTGGAGCAGGTGCTGGCGGAGGCCGCGGCCGACGCCGGCGTCAACGCGGCGATCGTGGAGAAGCGCCGCCAGGCCCGCGACCACCCGGTGCTGCTGGCGGCGCCGGAGACGCGCTACCTCAAGTGCTTCGTGGTGCGCCGCCTGAACTAGTCGCGCGGGGCGGCGGCCTTCACGGCCTCGCCGTGTTTCCACAGCGCCTGGAGGATCGGCACGAAGGAGCCGAGGGCGGGCCCGTCGAGCGAGGTGTTGGCGAGCACGACGATCCCGATCTCCCCGGAGGGGCTCGCCAGCATCTCGGCCCGCACGCCGGGATCGGAGCCGCCGTGCCCGACGCGGGTCTTGTTGAACTTGGTCGCCCAGAACAGCCCGGAGTTCTCCTTCTCCAGGTCCATGTTCGCGGGCTTGTTCTCCGCGCTGAACTGGAAGCGCTTCATCTCGCGCAGTGTCTCGGCGTCGAGCACCCCGCCGCTCCCGCCGACCAGCGCGGCGAGCAGCCGCGACAGGTCGGCGACGCTGGAGCGGAGCCCGCCGTCGGGGTAGGTCGTCGTCTGGTAGTGCGGGACGGGGATCGCGAGCCCGTACTGGGCGACGTAGGGCCGCGAGTGCGTCGCGTCCGGCAGCTCGGCGCGCGACCAGCCGGTGTGGCGCATCCCCAGCGGCTCGAACACGTGGCGGCGGGTGTAGGCCTGCAGCGATTCGCCGACCGCGCGCTCGACGACGAAGCCGGCGAGCGCGGCCCCGATGTTCGAGTACTCGCGGTGCGCCCCCGGCTTCTCGCGAGCGAAGTTGTCCGGCGACCAGGTCGCTCCGCCGGCGACGAGATACGCCTCGAGGAAGGCGCCGAGCGGCTGCGGGCTCTCGCCGTCGAAGTGGTACGCCCTGCGGTAGACGGGCATGCGGTCGACGATGCTCGAGGTGTGGGTGGCCAGGTGCCGGAGCGTGATCGGCGTCCCGGGCTCGTGGGGGTTCGCGACCTTGAACGGCAGGTGGCGGCTGACGTCCTGGTCGAGCGCCAGCTTCCCGTCCTGGACGGCGCGCATCATCGCCAGTCCCGTGACCGTCTTCGTGATCGACCCGACGGGCACCACGGTCTCGGGCGTGAACGGGATGCCGCGACCAGCTTCCCCGAAGCCGGCCATCCACACCACGGCCCCGTCGACGAGGACGGCCGCCCCGAGGCCGACGATGGCGGCCTCTTCCATGCGCTCGGCAATCAGCTTGCGCAGGGCCGCGTCGCCTGCGGGCTCGGCCGCTCCGGCCGCCCAGGTCGTCAGCAGCCCCGAAGCCAGGACCCAACCAGCGCACGCACGATCCATCGATCCTCCTCGAGCGACCTGGCCGACGGCCGCTCCCGTGGTCAGCGCGCCAGCCGGTCCAGCGCGCGCGAAGCCTCGCGGCGCACCCGCTGCCGCGGATCCGTTGCCGCGGCCCGCTCCAGCTTCTCGCGTGCCGGCGCCGCGACGGGGCCGAGTTCGCCCAGCGAGCGGGCCGCCGCGACCCGCACGTCGCGCTGCGGGTCGTCGAGCAGGGCGGCGATCGACGGTACCGCCGGAGCTGCAGCCGCGCCGAGCCCCGCCAGGCCCTCCGCTGCCGCCGCCCGCACGGAGGGCTTCGGGTCCGCCAGGGCGCGGGCGAAAGCCTCGCGGGCGCGCGACCCTTCGGCGTCCGCGCCCGCGGCGGCGAGCGCGACCAGGGCTTCGGCTCGAACGCGCCAGTCGGCGTCGCGCGCGGCCCGGAACAAGGCCGGCCACGCCGGACGCGACAGGGGCCCCAGCCGCGCGAGCGCCCGCACCGCCTCGAGCCGGACCCGCGGCTCGGGGTCGGCGGCGGCACCGGCCAGGGAGGCCGCCGCGGGGCCGGCCAACGGGCCCAGCTCGCCGAGCGCGACCGCGATCTCCGCCCGCCGGGCCGGATCGGCGTCGGTCAGTTCCGCCGCCAGTGCGGGGACGGCGCTCCGCGCGCCGACCCGCGCCAGGCTCGCGGCGGCGCCGTTGCTGCCGTGCCCGCGCTCGGCGGCGAGCAGGCGAACGAGCGCCGGCGCCGCCTCTCCCGCGCGAGGACCGCGCTCGCCGATCGACCAGGCTCCGAAGCTGCGGACGACGGGATCGGGCGAATCCAGCGTCGCGACCAGCCGCGCGAGGTCGACGCTCGCCGCGCCCGGGTGTCCGGCAAGCGCTTCGGTGACGGCGTGGCGGACGGCCGCGTCGGGATCGCCCAGGCTCTCGTGGAGCAACACCGCGGCGGCGGCGTGCGGGTTCAGGGCTGCGAGGGTGGCGGCGCTCTCGGCGCGCACGGCCGGGTCGGGATCCTCAGCCAGCGCGGTCGCCAGGCCGGCGGTCGCGCGGGCGGCCGCGGGGCCCAGTCCTCGCAGCGCCCGCGCCGCCGCGACGCGCACCCGCGGTTCCCGGGCGGCGCTCAGCGCCCGCCACAACTCGCGCGGATCGTCCGCGGCCACGCCTGCGGCGACCAGCACCTCCCCGTCGGACGGCGGGAGGGGCACGAGCCCGGAGTCGAGCAGCGCCGTCGCGACGCGCTCGGCGCCCTCGAGCGTGAAGTGATCGTAGTCGACGAAGCCCTTCTCGCCGAGCGGGGCCAGGGCCGGCAGCAGGTCGAGGCACGCGAGGCCCTCGGCGCGGCAGAAGCGGGCGATCTCGGCCTGTACCGTGGGCGCCGGCGCCTCCGGCAGGACCTGGAAGCGGAACGGGAACACGGCGAGCGCGAACTCCGACCCGGCCGCCTCAACCGAGGCCCGCAGCTCCCGCACCTCCGCGAAGAAGTCGGCGAGGGCCCGTCGGGTGACCGGGGAGTCGGGCCGGGTGAAGAGCTGCTCGACGCGCTGGATGCGCCGCCGGTGGCTCCCCACCGCCAGCCGCACCGCGGCCGAGCGGTCGTGCAGGTCGCGGAGGACCTGGGGCGGCCGCCCCAGGTTGTAGTTCAGCTCGGGAATGTCGTTGAGGCAGACCCCGAGCAGCACGCGGTCCGGGCGATACGGGCGGAGGATCCGCTCCCAGGCCAGCCGCTCCTGTCGCGTCGACCAGCCGATCATGCCGGCGTTGAACACCTCGACGCGGCGGCCCTCCGCCCGGAGACGCGCCTCCAGGCGCTGCGGCCACGCCTCGCTGGCGTCGACGCCGGCGCCGAAGGTCACGCTGTCGCCCAGGGCCACGACGCGGACGGCGTGCGGCAGCCGCTCGACGGTCCGCCAGCGATCGCGGAAGCCTCCGGCGTTGATCTCCTCCGGGGGCCAGGCCCGCGTCCGCGGCTGGAAGGCCGGGAACTCGCCGTCCCACTCGATCTCCCAGTCCCAGATGTAACCCGCCGTCGGCGGCGGCGGCCAGCGGGCCTCGATCCGGTGGGCGCAGCCCTCGAGGACCGCGGCCGAGAGAGCGATCGAGATCCCCGCCAGGGCCAGGTTGGCCGCGGTTCCCCGCAGCCGCGTTGGTCGGCCGGTGGGAAGGGGTGGTGCTGTTCCGCGAGACACCATGCGCGAGTGTATCCACTGTGCCGGGTCGGGACGAAGACGCGGCGTCAGCGCGGTGCGGCGCGCAGGGCGGCGTCGAGGCGGGCGTCGTGTCCGTAGAGGTCCTGGGCGAAGTGGATCGTGCCGTCGGGGTCCACGTACGCGGTGTCGTAGAAGACGAAGACCGTGGTCTCGCGCGCGAGGTCGACCCGCAGCGGCGGCCCCGTGGCCATCGCCTTCTCGATGCGCGCGCGGTCCCAGCCGGGCGAGCCGTGGAGCGCCCACTCCGCGAGCGCCGTGGGGTCCTCCACGCGGATGCAGCCGTGGCTGAAGTCGCGCCGCGCGCGCTCGAACAGCGCCGTGGCCGGGGTGCCGTGCATGTAGACGTCGCTCGGGTTCGGGAAGATGAACTTGGCGAGCCCCAGCGAGTTCTTCGGGCCCGGGCGCTGGCGCAGGAAGAGCTTCCCGCGCGCCACCGCCGCGAGGTTCTCCGGCGTCGGCGGGAACGCCGGCGCGCGCTCGTCCCCGCGGTCGACGATCTCGAGCTCCTCGCGCGCGAGGTAGCCCGGGTCCTTGCGGGCCTGCGGCAGCAGCTCGCGGCGTACGATCGAGTGCGGGGGCAGCCAGTGCGGCCGGAAGATCACGTGGTCGAGGCGCCCGCTGAACATCGGCGTCCTGTGCCCCATCGACTTCCCCACCACCACCTTCATGCGCAGCGTGGCTCCGGGCCGCTCGGGGTCCCAGGCCCAGAGCCGGAACAGCGGCACGTTGACGAACACGATCGGGTGCGCGCCGAGCGGCGGCAGCCAGCGAGCGCGCTCGAGCGCCAGCTCGATCTGGCGTACGCGCGCCGAGGCCGGGACGCCTAGCGCCGCGATCGTCCCGGCGCCGAGCACGCCGTCGGGCTCGAGGGCGTGCCGCCCCTGGAAGCGCCGAACCGCGGCGACCAGCGGCTCCGCGTAGCGGGTCGCCGGAGCGGGCGCCTGGGACGGGTCGAGGTCCCCGAACGCCTGCAGTCGCACCGCCACGCCTTCGAGGCCCTCCCAGTCGTCGCCAGGCGCCACCTTGCGACGCCCCCGTGGGAGCGGCGGGAGCGGCGCGGGATCGCCCGCTGCGGCGAGGGCCCGGTAGCGGGCGAGGGCGTGCAGGAGCCTGCGGATCGCGCCGAACGGCGGCTCGGAGGCGGCCAGCGCCGTTTCGAGGCCGGGGACCTCGCCGTCGCGCGCCGCCCGCAGGGCCCGCGGCAGGTCGATCTCCTTCGGCGCGACGTCGTAGTCGAAGCCGACGAGGCGCGGGTCGATTCGCCCCAGGCGGACGTCGCGCAGGGCGCGCAGCGCCGCCAGGGTGAGCGCGACGTCGAAACGGGCGACGGTCGCGGGCTGCGGCGCGGCGTGGAGCGACGTGCGCTCGATGGCGAGCCGGGCCGCGTCGTAGTCGTCGGGCACCAGGCCGTGCGCGTCGATGCCGGCGAGGGCAGCCAGCGTCGGCCCGAGCGCCGGCTCCGCAGCGCCCTGCTCGAACCAGAAGAGCGGGTCATCCTCTGCGGCGTAGAGCTCGGCAAGCGCGGGCGCCAGCGCGCCGAACTCGGGGCGCGCGAGGGCGTCGCAGCGGCCGCTCGCGAGCAGCGCTGCCACTTCGCGTCCCGCTTCGTCTCCCGGAAGTGGCGCGGCGCGCGCGGGCGGGACGAGGAAGGCGAGCAGCAGCAGGAGGGCGGGGGTCGATCTCGTCGGACGGCTCATGGGCCCCTCCCGTCTCGAGTCTACGCCCCAGGCCAGGCGCTTGCGGCCCCGCGGGCGCGTCCCGTAGAGTGGCCGGATGTCGTCTCGTCGCCGCTTCCTTCAGTCGCTGGGGGGCGCGCTCGCCGTCACCGCCGTCGCTCCCGCGCGCCTGCTCGCGTCGCCGGGTGAAGAGCGCCGCCTCTCGTTCCTCCACACCCACACCCGCGAGACGGTGACGGTGCCGTACCACGCCGACGGCCAGTACCTCCCGGCGGGCCTGTCCCGGCTCGACGAGTTCCTTCGCGACCACCGGACCGGCGACCAGCACCCGATCGACCCGGCGCTCCTCGACATCCTCAACGACCTGCGCCTCGCCACCGGAGCGAAGGCTCCGTTCCAGGTCATCTCCGCCTACCGCTCGCCGCGCACCAACGAGACCCTGCGGGTGGCGGGCGGCGGAGTCGCCAGCCGCAGCCTGCACGTCGAGGGCCGCGCGATCGACATCCGGCTCTCCGACGTGCGGACCACCAGCCTGCGCGACGCCGCGCTGGAACTGGCGCGCGGCGGGGTCGGCTACTACCGCTCGTCCGACTTCGTCCACGTCGACACCGGCCGCGTCCGGCGCTGGTAGCCCCCCGCTGGACGCAGCGTCCGCTCGCGCGGGCTGCGCTCACCGCTTCAGGTTGCAGACTCCGTGGAAGCTGCTGTTCTGGTCCAGCGACAGGCCGAACTTGCCGGGGCCGAGGATGCGGGAGAAGGTGCCACGCAGCGAGCCGCTCTCGAAGAGGAGCTGCTGGCCCTGGAGACGGTAGCGGCCGGACTTCCCGCCGCGGTCGCTGTACGTGCTTCCGTCGACGATCGTGATCGGGAACTGGCCCGCGCCGGGCATCGAGCAGGTGTAGCGCCCGAGCGCAAGCGCGTCGCCCCCGGACGGGGCCGGCGGCTGTGAGCGTGGACGCGGCACTCGAACCGGGGCGGGCTCGTCGTCGTCGCGCGGCTCCGGACGCGAGGACTGCGGCGGTGTGGCGGGCGGGGTGGCTTTCCGCGGCGAGCAGCGCTGCCGGGTGCCGGCCGCGTACAGCTTCCAGGTCGAGGGGTCGTACCACTCGCCACCCGGGCTCCACGAGAAGGTGACGCGGTACCAGCCGACGTGCGGCGGCTCGGTGCCGATCTCCGCGATCGTGCCGGTGCCGCCCCCGTTCTCGCTGATCACCTGGGTGCCCGGCCCGCAATAGACGGTCTGGGCTGCCGCCGTCGCCACCTGACCGGCGATGGCGAGGAGGCAGAGCAGGAAGACCGGCCCTCTCCTTCTTGAGGCAGGCCCGGCGAGGCGGGCGAGGGAGGCGGCGGAGCCGGCGAAGTAGGTCATCTGAAACAGGATCTCCTTTACTTCGAGACGCGCAATCCCGCAGCAGAAGGGCAGGTGATCCTAACCGGTGCCGTACATGACTTAGTGAAACTAATATTTCTTGACTTATAGACGCTCAGATTGTACCTTCTGGAACTGGAGGACGTGTCATGCGACTCGACCAGTTCACGGTGAAGGCCCAGGAAGCGCTCGGCGCGGCCCAGACCCGGGCGGAGAAGGCGGACCATCCCGAGGTCACGCCGGAGCACCTGCTCGCCACGCTGCTGGAGCAGCAGGGCGGCGTGGTGCCCTCGGCGCTCGCCAAGCTGGGCGTGCCGGCGCAGCCGATCGCGGCCGAGGTCGAGCGGACGCTCGCGTCCCTCCCCCACACCCAGGGCGCGCACACCCAGGTGTCGCCGAAGCTCGACGCGGCGCTGAAGGCCGCGCTGCGCGAGGCCGAGGCGCTGAAGGACCAGTACGTCTCGACCGAGCACCTGCTGCTGGCGCTGGTCGAGTCGAAGACCTCGGCCGGGGATGCATTGCGCGGGCACGGTGCGAAGCGCGAGGCGCTGCTGCAGGCGCTGAAGGAGATCCGCGGGAACCAGCGCGTCGACGACCCCAACGCCGAGGAGCGCTACCAGGCGCTCGAGCGCTACGGCCGCGACCTGACGGCGGCCGCCCGCGCGGGCAAGCTCGACCCGGTGATCGGCCGCGACGACGAGGTCCGGCGCGTGATCCAGGTGCTCTCGCGGCGGACCAAGAACAACCCGGTGCTGATCGGCGAGCCGGGCGTCGGCAAGACCGCGATCGTCGAGGGCCTGGCCCAGCGCATCGTCTCCGGCGACGTTCCGGAGTCGCTCAAGAACAAGAAGGTCGTCACCCTCGACATGGGCGCGCTGATCGCGGGCGCCAAGTACCGCGGCGAGTTCGAGGAGCGCCTCAAGGCCGTGCTCAAGGAAGTGACGGAGAGCGCGGGCGAGGTCGTGCTGTTCATCGACGAGCTGCACACGGTGGTCGGCGCGGGCGCCTCGGAAGGCGCGATGGACGCCTCCAACCTGCTGAAGCCGGCGCTCGCCCGCGGCGAGTTGCGCTGCATCGGCGCGACCACGCTGAACGAGTTCCAGAAGCACGTCGAGAAGGACGCGGCGCTGGAGCGGCGCTTCCAGCAGGTCTACGTGGGCGAGCCGGACGTGGCGGGCACGATCGCGATCCTGCGCGGGCTGAAGGAGCGCTACGAGGTCCACCACGGCGTGCGCATCCAGGACTCGGCCCTGGTCGCCGCGGCCACGCTCTCCAACCGCTACATCGCCGACCGCTTCCTCCCCGACAAGGCGATCGACCTGATGGACGAGGCGGCGTCGCGGCTGCGGATCGAGATCGACTCGATGCCGACCGAGATCGACGTCGTCGAGCGCCGCCTGGTCCAGCTCGAGATCGAGCGCCAGGCGCTGCAGAAGGAGACGGACAAGAGCTCGCGCGAGCGGCTGGCGGTCCTGGAGCGCGAGGTGGCCGACCTGCGCGAGCAGAGCGCCGGCATGAAGGCGCACTGGCAGCAGGAGAAGGACGCGATCTCGAAGATCCGCGCCGTCAAGGAGCAGATCGAGAAGGCCCGCTTCGAGGCCGAGCAGGCCACCAACCGCGGCGACCTCGGCCGTGCGTCCGAGCTGCGCTACGGCACGCTGCCGGGCCTCGATCGCCAGCTCGCCTCGCTCAATTCCGCCCTCGCCGACCTGCAGAAGTCGCAGCGCATGTTGAAGGAGGAGGTCGACGCCGAGGACGTCGCCGAGGTGGTCGCCAAGTGGACCGGGATCCCGGTGGCGCGGATGCTGGAGTCCGAGGTCGAGCGGCTGCTGCGGATCGAGGACCGGCTGCGCGAGCGCGTCGTCGGCCAGGACGAGGCGCTGATGCTGGTCGCCAACGCCGTGCGCCGCTCGCGCGCGGGGATGGGCGACCCCAAGCGCCCCGTCGGCTCGTTCCTGTTCATGGGCCCGACGGGTGTCGGCAAGACGGAGCTGGCGCGGGCGCTGGCGGAGTTCCTGTTCGACGACGAGCGGGCGATGGTCCGCATCGACATGTCGGAGTACATGGAGAAGCACGCGGTCTCGCGGCTGATCGGCGCGCCTCCCGGCTACGTCGGCTACGACGAGGGCGGCCAGCTCACCGAGGCGGTGCGCCGCCGGCCGTACGCCGTGATCCTGTTCGACGAGATCGAGAAGGCCCACCCCGACGTCTTCAACGCGCTGCTCCAGGTGCTCGACGACGGCCGACTGACCGACGGCAAGGGCCGCACGGTCGACTTCCGCAACGCGGTCCTGATCATGACCAGCAACGTCGCCTCGGACTACGTCCAGGAGATGGCGAAGCGCGGCGAGGTCGACAAGGACAAGCTGATGGACGCCCTGCGCCGCACGTTCCGCCCGGAGTTCCTGAACCGCATCGACGAGATCGTCACGTTCCACTCGCTCGGCATGGAGCACGTCGGCGCGATCGTCGACATCCAGTTGAAGGACGTGCAGAAGCGGCTGACGGAGCGCAAGCTGACGCTGAGCCTGACGCCGGCGGCCAAGGACCTGCTCGCGGAGCAGGGCTTCGACCCGACCTTCGGCGCCCGCCCGCTCAAGCGCACGATCCAGCGCCTGGTCGAGAACCCCCTCGCGGTGCAGGTCCTCGCCGGCCAGTACCACGAAGGCGACACGGTGGTGGTCGACGCCAGAGACGGCGCGCTCACGTTCGACCGGGAGCAGGTGGCATCCGCGGCGAGCTGACCGACGCCTGCCAGCGAGTGCCACAGGCGAACTCGAAGGGCACGGGGATCACGGCAAGCCGCGCAATCGGCCCAGGGCATCGCGCACGAACGCGGGGACGCGGGTGGTCCGCTCCATCCACTCCGGGCGATAGACGACCGTGCACCGCTGGCCGGTCTCGATCCGCGGCGAATCCGGCGGGGCTTCGCGAGCCACGTGGCGGCCCGGCACCAGCACGACGGTCTGCCGATGGCTTTGCACGTGCCGCCCCGTCCCCGTCCGGTACTCGAAGTCCATCACGACGACGCGCTGCCCCTCCCACTCACCTTCCAGCCGATTCCGAGCGTGGCGCCCGGACCCCCGCTGGAACAGCGGCAGGTCGGAGCAGTCCGCGAGTTCTCCGGGAGACACGGACTCGGAGAATGCGAAGCCCAGGTCGATGGCCAGGCGGCGCAGGCGACGGGTGCGAATGACATCCATCAGCCAGCTCCACCCGAGAAACAGGGCGAGCAAGAGAGCGGGAAGCCCGATCGAGGCCGTCGTCAGCGCCCAAGGGGGCAGGTCGAGCAGCGCGAGCAGGGCGATGGCGGCCGCCACCACCGCGACGCTGACGATTGCGACCAACGCGGTGAAGAAGACGTTCCGCATCAGCGGTCAACCTCGGTCGAAGGGGTCCAATATCCCACTTCGCGGCCCCGGCGGGCAGCCGGGCGCTCGCAGATCGGCGGGTTGGTTCTAGACTCCTGCCGGGGCCCCGGGGTGAGACGCGTGCGCTTGGGCCAGGTCCGATGGATCGCGACGTCGATTCCCACCGTTTGTCTCGCCGTTCTCGTGTCCTGCGGCGGACAGGCGAACCCCGTTTCTCCGCAGGTCGAGCCTGCCGCGTCACAGGAGCGGTGGGAGCTGATCACCATCCGCCAACTGCTCGACCACACCGGCGGCCGGGATCGCAACAAGCCGAACGGCGGGCTCGACCCGATGTTCCGGCCTTCGATCGCCGCCGCCGCGGTCGGGGCGCCCGCCCCGGCGTCGGCGGAGACGGTCATCCGCTACATGAAGGGGCTGCCGCTCGACTTCGACCCCGGCACCCGGTTCGTCTACTCGAACTTCGGCCACGCCATTCTCGGCCGCGTGATCGAGCGCCTGAGCAGCATGTCGTACGAGGAATACGTGCGCGCTCGAATGCTGCAGCCCGTGGACGCCCATCGCACGCGGCAGGGCCGGGCATGGGCCTGACCGCCCCCCTGGTGCCGTCCGTCTTCCCGGGTGAAGGCACGGGCCGGTCACCTACGGAGGCTACCTCGAGGCGATGGACTCGCACGGCGGCTGGGTCTCGTCGACCGTCGATCCCCTCCGATTCATGGCCGGCGTCGATGGCCGCGCCAGCCGCCCGGACATCCTCGGCGCCGGGCTCGTCGTGGAGATGACCAGCAACGGCTCCGGGCTGACGTGCGGCGGGGCCGCGTGCTCCTACGCCGGGGGATGGATGGTCCGGCCGATGCAGGGTGATGCGAACTGGTGGCACGGGGGGGCGCTGCCCGGCACCTCG
>JAANMY010000114.1_pt1 | contig 104619 bp, 92 predicted proteins | sample 7279691 | NCBI WGS metagenome assembly JAANMY01 (sample SAMN14094543, study PRJNA606508) | bioreactor metagenome | isolation source: A lab-scale SPAN reactor treating ammonium-rich wastewater day 388 | place: Ireland: Galway | collected 2018-02-07 | reverse complement strand
GGGGGCTGCGGCCGCTGCGGCTCATGGTTCGGCGGCTCAAGCGGCGCGACCCCGACAAGCTGTCGCCGCTCGAGGTGGGCGACGTGCCGCAGGAGCTGGAGCCGATGGTGGCCTCGCTCAACCGCCTGTTGCTGCAGGTGACCGCGCTGCTCGAGCGCGAGCGCCGCTTCCTGGCCTACGCCGCGCACGAGCTGCGCACCCCGCTCGCGGTGCTGCGCATCCACGCCCAGAACGCCCTGCAGGCGCCGGACCGGGCCGACCGCGACGGCGCGCTGCGCCAGCTCGAGGCCGGCATCGACCGCGCCACGCGCGTGGTGGCGCAGTTGCTGACGCTGGCCCGGCTCGAGCCCGACGCCGGTGGCCGGCACCTGGCGCAGGTCGACCTGCTTGCGCTGGCGCGCCAGGAGCTGGCCGAGCTCACGCCGCTGGCGCTCGAGCATGGCCAGGAGCTGGCGCTGGAGACGGGGGAGGGCGAGGGCGAGGGGGGCACCGCAGGCGAGGAGGGCGTTGCAGCGGCTGGGGGTGGAAGGGGCGCTGGCGATGACAAGGGCGCTGGCGACGACAGGGGCGATGCGGCGGCCAAGGGCGCCAGGGGCGGTCGGGACCGTGGCGGCGCGGACTTCCGCCTCGTCGCCGATGCGCCCGCCCTCGGCATCCTGCTGCAGAACCTGGTGAGCAACGCCGTGCAGCACACGCCGGCCGGCGGGCGGATCCGCGTCGTCCTCGAGGCGGACGCCGAGGCCGTGGTGTTGCGCGTGCAGGACAGCGGCCCCGGCGTGGCGCCCGAGCTGCGCGGCAAGGTGTTCGAGCGCTTCTTCCGCGTCGGTGGCGGATCGGGCGCCGGGCTGGGCCTGTCGATCGTGGCCCGCATCGTCGAGCTCCACCACGGCACGATCACGCTCGGCGACAGTCCGCTCGGCGGGCTGGAAGTATGGGTGAGACTGCCGCGGGCGACGGAGGGTGTGGGCGCGGGCGGCGCCCTGGGCGCGAGCGCGGACTGAGCCGTCCGCACCCGTCGAGCGGCCGGCGGTGCTGCGTGCGGCCGAGCGCGGAGGCGGTGATGCGGGTTGAGGGTGTAGCCGTCCCCCGATGCTGACGACGCACGCGGGTGGCGCCTACGCCCGCCCCGCGAACCGCTCTATCATTCGCGCTTCTTTGACATGCGCCGGTCGGCGGGCCGGCTTGAGAGCGGGTGGCAATGAAGGTTCTCGAATACGCCGGACTCGACACCGCGCGCGTGCGCGCGGCCTACACCAAGGTCTGCGAGGCGCTGGCGCGTGGGGATTTTCGCGCGGCGCAGGTGAAGAAGCTGGTCGGCGCGAGCGGCACCGCGTATTACCGCGCCCGCCTCAACGATGCCGACCGCCTGCTGTTCACGCTGCTGCGCCACCGTGACGAGACCTGCGTGCTGATGCTGGAGGTGATCGCCAATCACGCCTACGACAAGTCGCGCTTCCTGCGCGGCGCGCAGATCGACGAGGCGCAGATCGCCGATGCCGACGTCGATGCCGCGGTGCGCGAGGCGCAGCCGCTGCGCTACCTCCACCCCGAGCACACCACGATCCACCTGCTCGACAAGCCGCTGTCCTTCGACGACGCGCAGCAGGCGATCTACCGCCGGCCGCCGCCGCTGATCCTGGTGGGCAGCGCCGGCAGCGGCAAGACCGCGCTGACCCTGGAAAAGCTCAAGCACGCCGAGGGCGAGGTGCTGTACGTCACGCACTCGGCCTACCTGGCGCAGAGCGCGCGCGACCTTTACTACGCCCACGGCTTCGAGCACGCCGGCCAGGACGCGAGCTTTCTGTCCTTCCGCGAGTTCGTCGAGTCGATCCGCGTGCCGGCCGGGCGCGAGGCGAGCTGGCGCGACTTTGCGGCGTGGTTCGCGCGCATGCGGCAGGGTTTTCGCGACATCGACGCGCATCAGGCCTTCGAGGAGATCCGCGGCGTGATCGCCGCCCACGCCGGCGGGGTGCTGAGCCGCGCCGACTACCTGGCGCTGGGCGTGCGCCAGTCGATCTTTCCGGCGGACGACCGCGAGCGCCTGTACGACCTGTTCGACAAGTACCGGGCGTGGCTGACCGAGGCCGGCCTGTTCGACCTCGGCCTGGTCGCGCAGGCCTCGCGCGCGCTGGCGGCGCCGCGCTACGACTTCGTCGTCGTCGATGAGGTACAGGATCTGACCCCCGCCCAGCTCGACCTGGTCCTGGCGACGCTGAAGAAGCCCGGCCACTTCCTGCTGTGCGGCGACTCGAACCAGATCGTGCATCCCAACTTCTTCTCCTGGAGCCAGGTGAAGAGCCTGTTCTGGCGCGACCCGGAGCTCGCGCGGCGGCAGGAGCTGGCGGTGCTCACCGCCAACTTCCGCAACGGCCGCGAGGCCACGCGGGTGGCCAACACCCTGCTCAAGATCAAGCACCGCCGCTTCGGCTCGATCGACCGCGAGAGCAACTTCCTGGTCGATGCGATCGGCGGCGAGCCGGGCGAGGTGGTGCTGATGGCGGACAAGGACGCCGCGCTGCGCGGGCTCGACAAGAGCGTGCGCCAGTCCACCCGCTTCGCCGTGCTGGTGATGCGCGACGAGGACAAGGCCGAGGCGCGAAAGCGCTTCGCCACCCCGCTGCTGTTCTCGATCCACGAGGCGAAGGGGCTCGAGTACGACAACATCGTGCTGTACCGCTTCGTCTCCGACCATCGCAAGGACTTCGCCGAGATCGTCGATGGCGTCGAGGCGGCCGACCTGGCGGTGGAGAACTTGGAATACCGCCGCGCGCGCGACAAGGAAGACAAGTCGCTCGAGGTGTACAAGTTCTTCGTCAATGCCCTTTATGTGGCGTTGACGCGCGCGATCCGCAACTTGTACGTGGTCGAGTCGGACATCGGCCACCCGCTGTTCGGCCTGCTGGGCCTGGCCGAGGGCGGCGCGGTGAAGCTCGAGTCGACCAGGTCGACGCTCGAAGACTGGCAGAAGGAGGCGCGCAAGCTCGAGCTGCAGGGCAAGCAGGAACAGGCCGACGCCATCCGCCGAGACATCCTGCGCCAGAGCCCGGTGCCGTGGCCGGTGACCGACGAGGCGCGGCTGCGCGAGCTGCTGGTGAAGACCTTCCGCGAGCGCGCACCCGGCAGCAAGCATCGCCAGCAACTGTACGACTACGCCACCTGCCACGACGAGCCGGAACTGGCGCGCATGCTTGCCGAGGAAGGCGAGTTTGCCGCCGCGCGCGCCTTCGAGCGCCAGCTGGGCACCCATGGGCGCAAGACCTGGATGCCGTACTTCGGCCGCAGCTTCAAGGATGTGCTGCGCCAGTGCGACCAGCACGGCGTCGATCACCGCCTGCCGATGAACCAGACACCGCTGATGGCGGCCGCGGCCGCGGGCAACGTTGCCCTGGTCGAGGCGCTGCTCGAGCGCGGCGCCGACCCCGAGGCCACCGACCACTACGGGTGGAACGCGCTGCACTGGGCGCTGCGCGAATCCTTCCGCGACCCGGCCTACGCGCGCGGGCCGCTTGCCGCGGTGTTCGAGCGTGTCGCGCCGGCGCGCATCGACGTCAACACCGGCGAACGCCTGGTGCGCATCGATCGCCATCACGCCGAGTACTTCCTGGTGCAGACGCTGTGGGTGCTGTTCCGCAGCCGCTTCACCCGGCCGCAGCGCCGTTTTCTGGCGGCGTTCGAGGCGCAGGCCATCCTCGATGCGTGGCAGCACCTGCCCGCCAGCGTGCTGCGCACCGAGCGCAACAAGCGCCAGCACCTGTCCAGCGTGCTGGCGCGCAACGAGGTGGCGCGCGACTACGCCTACAACCGCCAGCTCTTCCGCCGCGTGGATCAGGGCTGGTACCAGTTCAACCCGCAGCTCTCGGTGCGGCGCCGGGTGCGCGGCGAGGGGGCGGAAGGCGGCGAGGTGGAATCCTGGGTGCCGGTGTTCCAGGCGCTGAACCTGCCGCTGGTGGCCGAGTTCGCCCGGCGCGAGACCTGGCGCATGGTCGACGAATACGGCGCGGCGGCGAAGCTGGCGCCGTGCCCGACGCCGACCATGTTTGAGCGCACGGTGGCGCGCGAAGAGGAGGCCGAGCGGGCGCAGGCGGAAGCCTTGCGCCAGGCCGAAGCGTTGCGGCGCCAGGCGATCGCGGCGCGCGAGAAGGCCAAAGCCGATGCGCAGGCGCGGCCGCCGGCGTGGGGTACGCCGCAGGCGAAGGCACGCGAGATCGAGCGCATCCGCCGCGAGATCGAGGCGCGCCGAGCGGCGGAGAAGGGCGGCAAATAGAAACGGGGTAATCCGCCCACGGAGGGCGCGAACCCGCGGCGCTGGTCGCCGCTTGCCTTCCCACAGCCGCGCCGATGCGCCCGGTTTGCCGGCAGCACATACCGCGCCGGGCGTGGTCGGCCAATGCTCACGAAACGATCGAGAGCCGATCAGCGTTGTCACAGGCTTGAAGGGTGGCACCGGATGCAGCGCGATGCGCTGCGCCCGACAACGGATCCGTGAGGTTCGCGTGCTGTCTTCCTCGGGACTGCCGGCCGTGCAGTGCGTGTGCCTTGCCGGTCGCCGTTCTCGAAGCGTCCATTACAAGGAGATGCGGATATGAAACCCCAACCCCATGACCCGATCCGAGCCCGGCGCGTCCCGACGCTCGGCGGCCTGCTGATTGCCGCCGCACTGTTCGCCTTTCCCGGCCTTGCGCCTGCGCAGGGTGGTGATGCGGCACGACTCGCGACCGCGACCTTCGCGGGCGGCTGCTTCTGGTGCATGGAGCCGCCGTTCGATGAGCTCGAAGGCGTGGTGTCCACGACTTCCGGGTACACCGACGGGCACACCGAAAATCCGACCTACGAGCAGGTTTCCAGCGGCAGAACCGGGCATGCCGAGGCGGTCCAGGTGGTGTATGACCCCGCCAAGGTCAGCTTCGAGCGCCTCGTCGAGGTGTTCTGGCGCAACATCGATCCGACCGACGCCGGCGGGCAGTTCTGCGACCGCGGCAGCCCCTATCGCCCGGCGCTGTTCTATCACGACGCGGCGCAGCGCGAGGTGGCCGAGCGCTCGCGGGCGGCGCTCGAGAAGGATCGCCCCTTCAAGGCGGCGATCGCGACCCCCGTCGTTGCGGCCACGACCTTCTATCCGGCCGAGGAATACCACCAGGACTACTATCTGAAGAACCCGCTCCGCTACAAGTACTACCGCAACGGCTGCGGCCGCGACCGGCGGCTCAAGCAGCTGTGGGGCGGTTCCTGATTCACGCTGAAGGAGAACAGACCATGAAAAGGCGTTACTTCCTGACCGGCCTGATCGGGGTGGCTTCCTTGCCCGTGGTCCGCGCATTCGCGGCTGCCAAGGATGTGCAAGGACGCCCGATGATCGAAAAAATCGAACGCAGCGAGGCGGAATGGCGGCAGTTGCTCACGCCCGCGCAGTTCAGGGTGCTGCGCGAGGAGGGCACCGAGCCTGCCTGGACCAGCGCGCTGAATGACGAGAAACGCAAGGGCAGCTATGTCTGCGCCGGCTGCGATCTGGAACTGTTTACGTCGGAGATGAAATACGACAGCGGCACCGGCTGGCCGAGCTTCTACACGACGCTGCCCGGCGTGTTCGGGCTCAAGCGCGATTTCAAGCTCATCCTGCCGCGCACCGAGTACCACTGCGCGCGCTGCGGCGGACACCACGGTCACGTGTTCAAGGACGGTCCCGCACCCACCGGCGAGCGCTGGTGCAACAACGGCGTGGCCTTGCGCTTCGTGCCCGCCGCGGCTTGAGCGCGGCCGCAGCGTCCCGGCCACCAGCACGGCAGTCCGCCGGGCGCTTCGTGTGCGTTCGCCAGGCGTGCCGGTTTCGGGCGCTTTTATGTCCAGTACGGACAATAGCGTTGCGCCCCAGCGCTCTAAAGTCCTTCTGCCCTGTGGCCCTGCAACACCAATCCCACTATCTGGAGCAGATATGACCAATCCAATCACCGTTCTCCGCGATACCGTGCCAGTGCCGATGCTGGATGCCTGCAAATGGGAGCGTATCGCCGGCGATCCGCACACCGTCAACCTCAACGCCTACAAGTCGGAAGACGGCCAGAAGATCATGGGCACCTGGATCTGCACGCCAGGAAAATGGCGGGTTGCCTACGACAAATGGGAATACTGCGACTTTCGCGAAGGCTATTGCATCATCACGCCCGACGGCAGGGATCCGATCCATCTGAGGGCGGGTGACATCTTCATCGTTGAACCCGGAATGAAGGGAACCTGGGAAGTGGTCGAGACCGTGCGGAAATACTTTGTCTTTGCCTGATCGCTTGTCGTCATTGCATGGACGCTGCCCCCGCCGGGTCAATCGGGGGCAGCGGGTGCGAGCGGCTGGACGGTAACGGCGCCACGCCGTGCAGCCTCTCGAGTGCGATCGTGGGGCTGCTCCGGGATCTTTCCCCCCAAGGGCCGGTCGGTCAGCAAGCTGCCTGTGTCGCGATCGAACATGTCGACGCCAAAAAGTGGAGAATTCACGCCACAGGCGCGTTTGGCGCAAGGACACAGGAGACACGCATGACCCAATCGACCGCCGCCCCCCCACGCCGTGACGCCGCTGCACCCGCTCCGGCACGGAGCCCGGGGCGCACCCTTGCAACGCGCTTCCCGCGCACGCCGCTGCTCGCCGGCACCGACGCCGAGGCCAAGCGTGCCGAACTGCTGCAGTACTTTCACGCCACCTTCGACCGCTACGAGTCGCTGTTCGAGGTCCTCGCCAGCGACGAGGCCTACTTCAGGAAGCCGATCAGCCTGCGTCACCCGCTGATCTTCTACCTCGGCCACACCGCCACCTTCTTCATCAACAAGTTCCTGCTCGCCGGCCTGATCGAGCAGCGCATCGATCCGCGCCTCGAATCCATGTTCGCTGTCGGCGTGGACGAGATGAGCTGGGACGATCTCGACGACACGCGCTACGACTGGCCCACCGTGGCCGAGGTCGCCGCCTACCGCGACAAGGTGCGCGCGGTGGTCGACCGGGTGATCCGCGACACCCCCTTCACGCTGCCGATCGGCTGGAGGGATCCGTTCTGGGCGGTGGTGATGGGCATCGAGCACGAACGCATCCACCTCGAGACCTCTTCGGTGCTGATGCGCCAGCACGCGCTGCACTACGTCAAGCCGCATCCCGCCTGGCAGCCCTGCGCCGAACACGGCGAGCCGCCCGCCAACAGCCTGGTCGACATCCCCGCCGGCACGGTCACGCTCGGGCGCAGCTTCGACGAGCCGATCTACGGCTGGGACAACGAATACGGCCAGCACCACGCCGAGGTGCCGGCCTTCCAGGCGGCGCGCTACCTGGTCAGCAACCGCGAATACCTCGCCTTCGTCGACGCCGGCGGCTATGCCGACGACAGCCTGTGGGACGAGGAGGGCCTGGGCTGGAAGCGTTACGCGCGCGCCGAACACCCCACCTTCTGGGTGCCGGATGCGAACGGCTGGGAGCTGCGCCTGCTGGCCGAGGAAGTGCCGATGCGCTGGGACTGGCCCGCCGAGGTCAATTGCCTGGAGGCGCGCGCCTTCTGCCGCTGGAAGGCGCGCGCCACCGGCCAGCCGGTGCGCCTGCCGACCGAGGACGAGTGGAACCGCATCTACGACCATGTCGGCCTGACCGACGTGCCGCACGACGCCCCCGCCAACGCCAACCTGCACCTGGACCACTGGGCCTCGAGCTGTCCGGTGACGCTGTTCCCGCATGGCGAACTCTTCGACGTGGTCGGCAACGTCTGGCAGTGGTGCGAGACGCCGACCTATCCTTTCGACGGCTTCGACGTCCATCCCATCTACGACGACTTCACCACGCCGACCTTCGACGACCGCCACGCCATCATCAAGGGCGGCAGCTGGATCTCCGCCGGCAACGAGTCGCGCCACGCCTCGCGCTACGCCTTCCGCCGCCACTTCTTCCAGCACGCGGGATTCCGCTACATCGTCAGCGAGGCGCCGGTGCTCAACCCGGCCTCGACCTACGAGACCGACGCGCTGCTGTCGCAATACGCCGAGTTCCACTACGGCGACGAGGCCTTCGGCGTGCCCAACTTCCCGAAGGCGCTCGCCGACATTGCCATCAGCGCGCAACGCCGCTTCGGCAACGGCTGCTTCGGCCGCGCGCTCGATCTGGGCTGCGCCACCGGGCGGGCGAGCTTCGAGCTGGCGCACGCCTTCGAGCGCGTGGTCGGCATCGACTTCTCGGCGCGCTTCATCCAGGCCGGTGCCAAGCTCGCCGAGACCGGCGCGCTGCGCTACACCATGCCCGATGAGGGTGAGCTGGTGACCTACCACGAGCGCCGACTCGACGCGCTCGGGCTGGCCGGGACTGCCGGCCGGGTCGAGTTCTGGCAGGGCGACGCCTGCAACCTCAAGGACGTGTTCACCGGCTTCGACCTCATCCTCGCCGCCAACCTGATCGACCGCCTGTACAGCCCGCGCCGCTTCCTCGCCGACGTGCCGCGGCGCCTGAACCCCGGCGGCCTGCTGCTGCTCGCCTCGCCCTACACCTGGCTGGAAGAGCACACCAAGCGCGAGGAGTGGATCGGCGGCTTCAAGAAGGATGGCGAGTCGTACACCACGCTCGACGGTCTCAAGGACCTGCTCGCCGCCGACTTCGAGCTGGTGCAGGGCCCGCAGTCGGTGCCCTTCGTGATCCGCGAGACGCGGCGCAAACACCAGCACACGCTGTCGGAACTGACCATCTGGAGGAAGCGCGCATGACCGCCATCGACTGCGAGGCTTTGATCGACCGCGCCGCCGGCGCGCTGATGGGCGCCTTCATCGGCGACGCGCTGGCGCTCGGCCCGCACTGGTATTACGACCTCGACGAGATGCGCGCGCGCTACGGGCCGTGGATCTCGGACTACACCACGCCGATGCCCGACCACTACCACGCCGGCATGAAGGCGGGCGAATCCTCGCAGGCCGGCATCCTGCTGCGCCTGACGCTGGAATCGCTCGCCGAGCGCGGCGGCTACGATGAGGCCGACTTCTGCCGGCGGCTGGACGAGGACTTCTTCCCGCAACTCGACGGCACGCCGATGCAGGGCCCGGGCGGCTACACCAGCCAGTCGATCCGCGAAGCCTGGCGCAAGCGCGTGCAGCAGGGCCTGCCCTGGGGCCAGGTCGGCGGCAACGCCGACACCACCGAAGCCGCCGAGCGCACGCTGGCGATCGCGGTACGCTACGCGCTCGACCCGGCGGCGCTCGCCGACGCCATCACCCGCAACACCGTGCTGACCCAGACCGATGGCACCGTGGTGGCGATGACGGTCGCCTTCGGCGCCGTGCTCGGCATGCTGGTCGAGGGCCACCCGCTCGACGCGTCGATCTCCGCCCGGCTGATGGCGCGGGTGAAGTCGGGCGCGCTGCCCTTCCACACCGTGACGGTCGGCAACCTGCAGGCGCCCAGACCGGGCGCCGCCGAGGCCCCGACCGTCGGCCGCTTCCCGTCGCCCGATGCGCTGCTCACGCCGTCCTCGATCGCCCGTGCGGCCCGCGACCCGGACGTGCGCATCGAGCCGGCGTGGAAGGCGTCGCTGGTGTATGGCATGCCGTGCGCGGTGTATCACCAGTTCCCGGCGGCGTATTACCTGGCGGCGCGCTTCGCGGACGACTTCGAGTCGGCGGTGCTGCATGCGGTCAATGGCGGCGGGCAGAATCTGGCGCGGGCGATGCTGACTGGGGCGCTGGTGGGGGCGCAGGTGGGGTTAAGGGGCATCCCGGAGCGATTCGTGAGTGGGCTTGTATACCGTGATCGCCTCCGAAACCTCACCTCTAGGGTTGCCGGGCAACTTTATGCCGATTGAAGCGCCTGCGCTTCGGTAGTCGTGCCCGCCCCTCCGGGGGTAAACTCAATTACCAACCTCGGGCGGAACCCAATCCAGCCCTGGTATCTCGACGTGGAGGAATGCGAAATCGAGTTCAATCTGATCGCCTTCGCCGACGAACTCCAGTCGGCCACGTTTCAACATTAGCTTGTTGTCTCGTGTCAATCCACTGAAGTCACGCGCTCGAAGGCCGGGAAATTCTTCCTCGAGCATCAACCACGCAAACAGTTCGGGATCAGCCTGCAATTGTACAGGCAGTACGTTTCCAACCCATAGGCGGACAGAGCAGCCAACGATGCCTAGTTCATAACGCTCGGCCGAGACCCGCTTCTCACCCCAGATCTCATCCTGCGGAGCAACTAACAGGCCCATCATGCCGGGGTCGCGCGGGAAAGCCTTCTCCAACTCCTTCCAAGGAATGCTGAAACGATACGCACACGAAGCTGGGACCACGCCCTTCATCTGCCTGGCGTCAATCACCAGACTGTAGTTGTATATCCCACGGTTGCGTTGCTGACCGGTCTTTTCGAGCCCTACCGCGGCAACGAACGGTGCCTTCGCCCATCGTCCATCACCAGTTTCCACGGCAAGGATCGGCCCTACCTTGCCAGCAATAAAATAGGTGTCACGTATCGTCGTCTCCGCAGATGCGGTTGTCGCGGAAAAGGCGAAGAGGCAACCTACCAAGAGGCGTGGCACGGTACCGTATATTGGAACGCTCATCTCTCGACTTCCCTATTTGCGAGGTGACATCGAACCCAATAGTAAAACTTTATCAACGAACTAGCGCCAGAGCGCCGCCTTAGAGATCAGGGCCTTTGTTCTTCGACGCGGCATCAAGCTTCGCCTTTTCACGAGAGATTGAGAGGTCGATCGGGTTCTTGGGATCCGACCTATAGACTGCAGCGCTTGTGATGGTGGTCGAGAAACCCGCCGCAATCTCCGGCCTTCCGTGCAATCCCGGCATTGAAGAAGTGTCGTTTGGAGTGAAAATCTCACCTTGAATCCTAACTTCTATGTAAGTTCCGCAAGTCGGATCGTAGGAGCTTTCGAGAAACGCGCTCGGCGCCTCTCTCGTAAACTTGGGCCTCCACGAGGATTCGTTACCGCGAGTCGCTTTGCACTTATTGAATACAGTCATACTATTCCCGTCTTTATCCCAGGCCCAAGCAAGTACGGTACCAATCGGTGTATTCATTACGTTGTGAAGAACAGGCTTCCCATACTTTTCGATTGCTTTATTCGCCAATGCCTCACGAAGGGGGCGTTCGTTAACGGGTATCTCCAATGAACGGCCAATAAACCAAGCCTTTGGCGCAGTTTCAGTGAATAAGGCTACAACAACCTCGTTCTTCTTCTCTGCGACGATCTCCAATGTAGGCCAGCGGACTTTTGATTCGCTGGTGATCTTGAAGGAGGGGTCCTGGCTAAGAATTTCTTGAACTTCAGACGGAGCCATTCCAATTCGTAGGCCTGCCACATCAGGCGGCGTTCCTGAACTCTTGGGGGATGAAGCCTCTTGACCCGTGCAACCGTATGTTGTGTGCAGTAGGAGCAAGGACATTGCGAGATTAGCAAAGAATCTTGACAGTCTTCGCCGTTCTTCTGTACCCACTGAAGATCTAATTCGAGTCACTTTCATTTCGGCCTCTCGATTTATCAACGGGCTATTTTTGAAGGGGTTTGAGCGTGAGAGATTTCGTAATATTTTTTGTTTTTATTTAGTTAGCTGAATTCTGGTTATATCGCAGCCTTCGCTGTGACATGAGAATCGAACCCTCGCACGCTGACCTATTGCTAGCCCTTCAGTTGCTTTGGCAAAAACCTCCCACGAAGCTGCTGAGAAAAGGCCAAGGTTTTCGGAATGAACTGTGCGGCCTTCGGCATCTATAATTTCGACGCCGCCCCAAAGATTTCCGCCCAACGTACTACCTCGAGGACCTTTAAGAGCAAGGTGATGGCACATCCGCCGGTCGTCCGGTCCAAGGTTGCACGGGCCAGAAACTGTTTTCGTTCCCTGAAAAAGCCCCTCATTGGCCACGGCGTTTCCATACTGGAAAAGCGAGATAACCATGAACCCCGCAGAATACAGAATCGACGAGATTTTGGATCTTTCAACTGATCGCAGTGAGATATTCTCAGTGAAGAATAGCGATTCATTTCTTGTCATCGGGAAGCCCTTTTAATCGTGAATTTTATCCGTTAAATGCAGAGTTTTCGCGGAGTTTGGAAAATCAGAACGGAACTCCAGGAAACGAGAATTGCTCTTCTGCTTATTGCGCCGAAGCTCACAGAGCGGTGATGCCGCAAGCAGGACTCGTTCTGTCACGTGCGGAGGGCACTTATGAGCCCGTTAGCCCCGCATATTGCTGCCAGACTCAATAACATCCAGTACGGCTCTTCTTTGAGCACCCAAGCGTCTTGGGAATATAGCGCCCTCCCCACATTGTAAGGAGAGTGAGCATGCAGCCATTCGAATGCGAGGATGGAAAGAACCAGGATCGAGCCTCCGGAAAGAGCTGAGCCTCGGTCCTTAGTGCGAGGACTAGTCTTTGTGGGCTGATTGGGGAGAGCATGATCCGTCTCTGCGCTTGACGTTTCCAGCTTCTCGGCTAGGCGTTCTATCGCGGCACCGCAGTTCGTGCAGAACGTGGCATCTCGATCAACTTCAGAGCCACACTTTTTACATAGACTTTGCATTCTTTTGCTCCATCGATGTCAAGAGTTTGCGTATCGTTAAGAGCTTATTGATAATGGCGGCTTTGATTCATTTATTTCCGTCCACTGCTCTGTAACCCAAAGATAATTACCAGAAGGTGAAATAGAGTCGGGATCATAGGGATCAGGTTCAGGCCCGGCAGCAGGTCGAAAAGAGCCGCGGCGAAGGACAGTCCAGGCAGCGAAGATTTGGAGATCGCGTTTCCACGCGCCCAAGCGGTTCCGATCAGAAGCAAGAGTGCAGCGGCGTGCAATAGGAAAAGCGGACTCAACCCGGCGCCGCTTGCTGCTGCCGCGCTGTTGATCACCGCCGAGTTGGATCCGAGATACGGAAGAAAGTATGTAGGGAGTAGCAGCAGTACATATGTCAGGACAAATAACGTCGAATTGCTCATCAGGCCGTTGGCACGTTGGATTGTTGCGGCAAGATCGACGGATGAAATTCGAACGTTGGACCTGTGGTCTTGGTTTTCTTGAGTTGTGGCGACTGCAGTGTGGCTTGTGGGCGTGTTTTTGGCTTGTGTCTCGATGCCAGTTATCCATCCATTCCCGGATGTTTCCGCTGGTGATACGGCTATTCCGCAATTCGGGCAGAACTTTGTGTCGCTCGTTAGTCCGTTTCCGCAGTTTGTGCAGAATGTGCTCATTTTCTTTCCCTTTTATCTTCTCTAGAATTTCTTAGGTAACGGAGAACGGGCTAGTCGCGCTTCGTGTGATCTTCCCGTCCGAAATAGTCGTGATCAGCCTATAGCTTCCTTTGGGTAGATCACTTGGAAGATTTACTTTTGCAGTGGATGTGTGAGTTCCTTGAGGTCGGGTGACTTCTCGTTTCCCAAGATCATAGGATTCATTGCCTGCGACGAGCGTGCGGCGCTCGGTTATGCGAACTTGATTTGCACCGTGCGGCTGCAAGGTCGTGTACTGCACGGCTGCGCTTATTGAACCCCCGGGGGAAACCGCCCGCGGCGAAACTGATGAGCCCTCAAGTTCCAGTTTGTCGACCTTCTGGTCATAACGATATTTCTGCGCCGCTTGCGCGCGTGTGGCGTTTTGCTGGTCCATATAGTTGCCAATCAGTCCGCCTGCCACCGCGCCGAGGATTGCGCCCAGAACAGCGCCCTGAGCCTTATTCCTGCTAACCGCTGCACCCAGGACGCCGCCAACAATGGCGCCAAGCCCCGCGCCCTGCTCGGACTGCGACATCTGGGGCATGTTTGCGCAGCCGCCGATCTGGGTGACGGCAAGGGTGATTGCCACGGCACATCCCGTAAGTTTTTTCATGTTTTTCTCCCGCTATCAATTGACGACAAAGATGCGATCTTTCGTGGCCCTTACGCCCTTGAAGCTTTGCGCGATCTGGAAGGCACGAGTCTTCTGCGCCGAGCTGGTCACCGAGCCTCTTAAAGTCACGCTGAGGTCGTCTGCAACCTGTGCGGCGATGCTGCCCAGACCGGCGGCGCGGAGGGCACGATTGATCTCACCCTCGAGTTTCGCTGGATCGATCCGGGTTGCCGCTGCGGGTGCACCGTCTGGCGACGGAGCCGTTGTCGGGGCGCTCTGAGCTTTCGGCTTGACGACCTTCAAGTCGGTGTCGCTCACATACTCAATGCCGTGCTGGGCGAAGGCGATCTCGATCGCGGCTTCCTTTTGCGCGGAACTCGACACCGATCCGGCGAGGCCAGCACGGCCTTCGCTATCGACGGTCACTTCAAGATGACCCAACCCGGATCGAGCAAGCTGTGCGGAGAGCGCTTGATGGACGAGAGCGGCATCTACGCGCGCAATCGGCGGTTGCTCGTCGAGGGCGGCAGGTGGCGGCGAGTCCTTTGGTGGGACGGATGCTGCTTTGGCGGGATCTTGAGGCCGGGGCAGGGTTGCTCGTTCTGCCGGTTGTGGGGCTGGCGGCGGGGTGCGTGCGCTCTCGGCCGCTGCGTTTGCCTGCGTCATGGCTGGCACTTGAGCGGCTGGGGGCGCGCGATCGATGGGTTTATCTGTCGCCTGCGCTTGGCGATTGTCGGGTTGCATATTGTCCGTCACCGGCGGGGTGGCGGATGACATGTAGAAATATCCGGCTGCGCTCAGGGCCACCATGGCGACAATGGCAATCGGAATAAGGAATCGATTCGACTGGGGAACTGATGAAGTGGCGGGGGTGATGGTGCGGTCGCGGTCAGGCTCGGGTACGGATGTCGATTCTGCGTTGCGGTCGCGTGTCGAAATGGAAGCGCTCGCAGCCGCGGTGAGGGGCGTCCCATCCTTCCGGCAGAAGAGTGCCGTACTTGCATTCGGCATCCCGCATCGGGGGCAAATGCGAGGGGGTGCGGTCTCGGTGTCCGGCTTAGCCTCTTCCGCCGTTGCCGGGGCAGCCGTCACAGGTGTCTCTGGCGGCTCTTCTGGCGGGGCAACGATTGCGGCGGGTTCAATTGAAGCAGACGGGCCGCTCTCCGGTTGTATCGCTGGTGACTCAGGCTCCTCGGTCACCGACGGCTGAGGGTCGAAGCGGTAGCCGTCGTGCTTGCAGAACTTCGCGCTGAGCTCGTTCTCGGTTCCACATTGCGGGCAGCGTTTCGATTGCCGCTCGGGCTCGACGGGCTGCAATAACGGGGTGCCGCATCGTGGACAGAACTTCGGGGTTCCACTGAGTTCGGCGTTGCAGTTTTGGCAGATCATCTTGTGTTTCCAAGCGCGCAAAGCGTTTTGTTGGGGGGGCGGAACGGCTAGCCAGCGCCCGTCGGACCATCACCAGCGCTGCGGCAATGCGTTTCAGTCAGCGCGGTAGGCGTAACCGTCCCAGCGGTAGATGGTCTGGACGTTGCGCCTGGCGCCCTCGTGCGAAACCGTATGCACAGCGACATCGGGGAAGCCCTTTATCCGCGTCTTCATGACCTCAAGCCGCCCAACCGAGACACCGATCAGCTTCGTCCAACCGTTGGGCGTGTGCATGAACAGCGCTTCCGCGCAGCCGCCACTTCCGCAGGCTGTATCAGCCACGTGGTATTCGCTGGTGCCGTCACCATTCATGTCGAAAGGCCTCAGCGTAAGTTGGGACAAGGGGGTTTGGACCGTGCATGCGGCGGAACAGGGATGCCGCCTCAGGATCGGTGCGATCTCGTCGGTGGTGAGCGCTTCGTCGGCACGGGAAGGGGGAGCAAAACATGTCAGTCCCCCCGTCAGGAGGAGCGCGGTCATTCGCACCAGGGAAGCCATGTTCACCTCCGATTGTCCGCAACACTTAGCTGTCCCAACCGTGTATCGCATGCAATTCAACGTGATGCGTTGCGAGGTCATTGCAGCGGCTCCGACAGGCACCCCGTGATCGGGCACTGAAGATAATGCATGGATCGTGCCAAACGGGTAAATGCAGGAGGACGTCTGTCATCCCGTGCAGCCCAGGGTCGTAACCATGGTCGAGTGTAAAAATTTCCGACGGCGTAATCTCTTTGGCCTGAATTTGAAAAATCTATTTGTTTTTCAATGGGGATTGGCCGTCGATGGATTGCGCGCTATCTCTTTTGACAAATGTCAATGGCAAGGCAGTCAGGCTTGGTCTTCGACCGAATGAGATCGTCGGGGGGGCGAACGCAATAGATGTAAAGAAATCCGACAGTGCCTGCAGTTGCCCATTTCGAGGGGCATCGACCTAGCGCGCCGGAACGCCCCCCGCTGCAGGTTGTTAGGCCAGTAGCGCCTCGAGGCGCTGGATCTGATGGCGCTGCAGCGTCGTGGTGGCGCAGACGCGCTCCTGCAGCAGCGTCGATCGCTCCACGCTCACTTGCACGCCCTGGCGCAGCTCGTCCTGCACCACCACCTCCGGCAGCAGCGCCAGCCAGCCGCTGTCGCGCGCCACCAGGCGCAGCATCGCCATGTCGTCGACTTCGCCATGCAGCCGCGGCCTGACGCCCGCCTACTTGCACAGGGCGTCGAACTGGCCGCGCAGCGCATGGCGCGGGCCGGGCTGCGCCAACTCCAGGCCGTCGAGTTCGTCGGGCACGCGTAGCGTCTGCCCCTGCCATGCGCTCGCCGGGCCGACGAGGCCGATCGCCTCGCTGCCGAGGAAAACGCAGTGCAGTGGGCGATCCGGATCGGAGGGGACGGGCTCGTTGGTCAGCACGAGGTCGAGCTGGTGCTGCACGAGCCGCACCGCCCGACGGTGATGATCGGCGCCCCGGAGGACGCGATCGAGCGCGTGATCGATCGCCACCGCGTGGTGCGCCAGCTGCTCGACAACGGCTGGCTGCACTTGTGGCGCTTCGAGGGGCAGGCGCTGCGGCAGTACGCCGGCGGCGGGCTGGCAGCCGCTCGCCCTCGCCCAAGGCTGAGCTCAGGCCCGCTCCGGCGCCAGCCGGGCGAGGGCTGCGCGGACGAAGGCCTGCGCATCGGCTGCGTAGTCCCAGCGCTCGATGACGCAGTCTCCGCGTCCCGGTTCCTCGCCCGGCGGGCCGGCACCGCGCCTGCCAGCCCCCCCGTCCCAGCGCACGATATTCACCGAATTGGGAAACCCGGGCCGGGTGCGCGCGGATACGGCGGTGCCGGCCTGGACCACCCACAGCCGGCGCGCCAGGCCGGGCGGCGCCAGCGTGTAGGGCAGGTGGATGTGCCCGCCCAGCACGAGATCCGCCCCCGCGGCCGACCACGCCCGCAGGGCGGCATGATGGCCGCGCAGCAGGTGCCTGCGGTCCTGGGGCCGACATGCGGCCGCCGGGTGATGTACGACCACCACGCGCAGCTGCCGTGGTCGGGCCTTGCGGAGCAGGGCGGTCACGCGATCGATCTGCTGCGGGGACACCTCGCCCTCCTTGTGCCGCCAGGCGCGGGTGGTATTGACGCCGACGACGAGCAGGTCCTGCGAGGCATGCACCGGCTCGAGTTCGGTCCCGAACGCGCTGGCATAGCGCGCATAGGGCTGCACCGCGCGCGCCCACAGATCGAAGAGCGCAATGTCATGGTTGCCCGGGACGGCCAGAACCGGTGCGCCGAGGCGGTCGACGAAGGCCTTCGCGGCGCGGAACTGCGCAGGCCGCGCCCTTTGCGTGATGTCCCCCGACAGCACCGCCAGTTCGGGCCGTTCGCGGGCGGCCAGGGCGAGGAGGGCCCCGATCACCTGCGCGCGTTCGGTGCCGAAATGGGTGTCGGAGAGATGCAGCAGCACGCTCATGGGGCCGCCCGCGGTGCGTGGGTCGTGTCCGCGACGTCGTCGCCGCGGAGCAGGTACAGGGGCGTATCCAGCACGCGGATGTCGATCGGCGTGCGCATGCGCGTCACCTCGCCGTCGCAGGCCACGACCACCTTGCGGTGTCTGGGCGCCAGCGTGGGCCTCACCACCATGTGCGTGAATTCGAAGCTCTCCACCCCGGCGGCCTCCCTGAGCCGGCCCATCGCCCCGTGCGCCATCAGCCCGAGCATCGCCAGCGTACCGATGGGCCGCAGCACCAGCGCGGCGAGGCTGCCGTCGCCGGGCGTGCCGGGGACGGTGTCCTCCGGTTCCGCCCCGAATTGCTGCAGCTGGAGCGGGTTGTTGCCCACGAAGAGCGTCAGCGTCTGCACGTCGCGCACCGTGGCACCGGTCTCGATGTGCAGGCGCAGCCGGCGCTGCGCGCGCAGCAGCGTCGCGAAGGCCGCCACGAAAGCCACCCAGCGGCTGCGGCCGAAGCGCGCCTTGAAGGCCGCGGTCTTGCAGTAACTCCGGGTAGATGCCGAGGCTGGCATTGACCAGGAAGACGCGGTCGTTGATCGACCCCACCTGCACCGGAGCGGGACGCGCATCCAGCAGCTGGCGCGCGGCGGCGAGCGGCTCGGTGGAGATGCCGTGCGTGCGCGCGAAGTAGTTGAAGGTGCCGGACGGGATGACGCCCATCGCGCAACCCGCCGCGTGCGCCGCACGCGCCACCGTGTTCAGGCTGCCGTCGCCGCCGACCGCCACCACCGCCGTGCTGCGCGCCAGCGCCGCCGCCGCGGCCTCGGTGGCCACGCATGGCAGCTCGTCGGGCCCGCAGACGAGCAGCTCGCCCTTGCGCCCGCGTTCGGCGAGGGCCGATTCGATGACCGCGCGCTTGGCGTCGCCGTCCTGCGCGCCGGCGGCGGCGTTGATCACGAACAGCAGCGGCGAAGCAGGGTCGAGCGGCGGCCCCGAAATCGGGTGGGATCGCGCGCGGGCGCTCTGTCTGGTTCGAGGCTGGACGTCTTCAGGCACGCCGCACCCGTGCGGAACTGTGCAACTTCATCAGGAGTCCGATCGAGCGTTACCCTACAAAGTCTAGCGCTTGCTAATCGGCACGGGTTTGGTCCCGCTTCGGCACGCGCGCCATCGGGATGATCGTGAAACACAGCAACAGCGATGCGCCTTCCGGATCGGAGGCCATGAACGACAGACGCAGGGCGACCGTGGAGCGGATCGCCGGGGCGCAGCTCGCGTCGATGAACGGCACGATGGCCGATGCGCTCGGCCAGAGCAACCGCCAGCGCGTGGTCTGGCTGGGCCTGCTGGCGATGCCGCTGCTGTTTCCGGTCGCGCTCCCCGGCATGGCCTCGGCGGTGGGCGCCGTGTGCCTCTTGATCGCGTTCGGAGTGGTGATCGGCCAGCCCGTCCCCTTGCCGGGCTGGCTCGCCCGGCGCGAGATGAACGGTCGCGCCCGGGCCTTGCTGGAACGCATGCTCGGCCGCGTCGTCAAGCTGATCGCCCTGTGGGCGCGGCCGCGCCTGCTGGCGCTGAGCGACCGGCCGGCCCGCGTGCTGAACGGGCTGATGCTGTCCGCCGCCGGGCTGTCGATGATGGTTCCGGTGCCGATCATCAGCTTCTATAACGTGCTGCCGGCGCTCGCCATCGTGCTGATGTCCTGGGGGCTGCGTCTGCGCGACGGACTGATGTTGCTCGGCGGCTACCTGGTCACGCTGGCCGCGGTCGCCTCGGTGATGCTGCTGTGGTGGGGCGGGGCCTCTGCCGCCGCCGGGCTGCTGTCGCTGATCGGGCTGGCGCCCGCGCAGTGAGCGTGTTCGGGCCGGGCGCTCGTCAAGAAGCCCCGCTTCAGGCCGCGAGATCGTGTTCGAACCATTCCGTCAGCGGCCGCGTCTCGCCCAGCGCGCCAAGCGCCTGGTCGACCGCATCGTGGTTGCCCCACACCACGTCACCCAGTTCGCCGCCGTCGACGCGCGCCTCGATGTCGCGGCAGTAGAGGCCGAGCGCGCGCTGCACGTAGAAGCCGTAGGTGCGGCACGCGACCGGGCGCTGGGCATAGACCGGGCAGGCGCCTTCCATCTCATCCAGCATCGAGCACACGAGGGGGCGGGAGGGCGTGCGCGCCAGTTCGGCGACCTTGCGCCGGATTGCCGCCAGGCGCTCCGGCGGCAGCGCCAGCAGGCCCTGCTTCAGCAAGGCCCATTCCGCCGCGCTCAGCCGCGGGACGTCGGCCAGTTGCCGGCAGCAGCTGGAGCAGCCGCGCGCGCATTGCCAGTCGGGGTGGGAGCTGCGGATCGCGTCGACGCGCGCGTCGATGTCGGCGTGCAGGCGGAGCAGTGGGGAGGACGTGGGGGTGGGCATCTTCGGCTTGGGTATGTTTGAGCGTCATCGCGAGCATAACGCCATCCCGCTCCAGCCGGGCTGGCGAGCGCCCGCCCGATGAATCCCACATGAACACCCCCTTCAGCACGCATTCAGGCCCGGTGGCGCAGGATGGCATCACGGTCGAAGCAAGACCGCCAACCAGACTGAAGGAGAAGCCATCATGCGTGCCACTACCCTTATCGCGACCCTGGCCCTGACCGGCGGCATCATCGGTGCCGGTGCCATGTTCGTCCCCGCGTTCGCGCAGAACGCAGCCACCACCACCACGACCCCGGCCAACTGGATGACGATGGAGCAGGTGCAGACCAGGCTCGAGTCCACCGGCTACCGCGACTTCGAGAAAATCGAGCGCGACAGCAACAAGTACGAAGTCAAGGCCACCGATGCGCAGGGCCGCCGCGTCGAGCTCGATGTCGATCCGGTGACCGGCGACATCCTCAAGACCGAAGTCAAGCGCAGCAAGTAATCAGCGGGGCCGGGGGGCGCGTGGCGTGCCTCCCGGCTGTCCGGCCTGGCAAGAGGAGCGTGCATCATGGATCCGCGTCCCACCGATTTCTTCCTCGACCTGCCCGTCGCGGAGGGAACATTTCGATTTCCGCTTCGTTTCAGTGTTCAGGACGGCATGGCCGCCCACTTCCACCTGACGACGAAAGGACACCCTCGCTATGAACATCCACTCTGCCGCCCGACTGCTTACGGTCAGCGCCTTCGCCATCCTCGGCGCCGTGTCGGCGATCGCCCCGGCCACGGCCGCCGACAGCCACAGCCACGATGCCGCGCCGGCCGTCCTCAAGCTCAATGACGGCGCGCGCTGGCAGACCGACGCCGCGCTGCGCACCGGCATGGAGTCGATCCGCGGCGCCGTGGCGCACGCGCTGCCCGACGTGCATGGCGGTCGTTTCAGCGCCGCGCAGTACCAGGCCCTGGGCGATGCCGTCGAGCAGCAGGTCGGCTACATCGTGCAGAACTGCAAGCTCGAACCCGCCGCGGACGAGGTGCTGCATGCCGTCATCGCCGAGATCGGCAAGGGCGTCGATGTGATCGCCGGCCGAACCGGCGGGGTTGAGCGGGAGCAAGGGGTCGTGCACCTCGTCGGCGCGCTCGACGCGTATGCCAGCCACTTCGATCATCCCGGCTGGAAGGCGCTCGAGAGTGGGCACTGAGTGGCCCCTGAGCGGGCACTGAGTTCGCCTGATCGGCATGCGCCCACCGCAGCCCTCAACGCCGACCCTAACGCGCGCGCATGACTGACGCGCGCGATATCGACGCCCGCACGCGCGACGACGAAGCCGATGTCGCCCGCGCCCGCGCCGGTGACACCGCCGCCTTCGCCGCCCTCGTGCGCCGTCACCAGGACCGCGTCTTCAGCTTCATCCTGCGCATGCTCGACGCCCGCGACGAGGCGATGGAGCTGACCCAGGACGTCTTCGTCAAGGCCTGGCAGGCCTTGCCCGGCTGGCGCCCCGAGGCGCGCTTTTCCACCTGGCTGCTGCAGATCGCGCGCAACGCCGCCCTCGACCAGTTGCGGCGCCGACGGGTGGTCCAGTTCGCGCCGCTCGACGACGGCATGGACGTGGCCGACACCGCACCGGGGCCGGAAGCCCGCTACGCCAGCCGGCAGCGCCAGGCACTGCTCGAGAACGCCCTGCAGCAGATCGCCGCCGAGCACCGCGAGATCCTGCTGCTGCGCGAGATCGAGGACCTGTCCTACGCCGAACTCGCTGCCGTGCTCGGCATTGCCGAGGGCACGGTGAAATCCCGCCTCGCGCGCGCCCGCGCCGCGCTGCTCCAACATTTCCGCCCACATGCCGGAGTCCGCGATGACTAGCACCTGCCCACCCGCAGACGCCTTGTCGGCCCTGATCGACGACGCGCTGCCGCCCGCTGCCCGCGACAAAGTGCTCGCCCACAGCGCGGCCTGCCCACTGTGCGCGGCGCAGCTCGCCGAATTGCGTGCGCTGCACGAGGCTTTCCAGGATCTGCCTGCCACAGCGCTCGGCTTCGATCTCGGTGCGCGCGTGATCGAACGCCTGCAGGCCGATGCCCCCGCCGCGGCGTCGCGCCCGCCGCGGCGGGGGCACTGGCTCGCGTCGATCAAAGGCTTCTTCACCCCCGTGCTGGCCTGGCGCGCCGCCCTCGTCCCGTTTATCGGCACCACGGCGGCGCTCGGATTCGGCGTGGTGCTGGGCGGCATGCTGCTGATCGAGGATGAAGCCATGCCGTCCGGCTCGCCCAGCGCGACCCTCGTCGCGATGAGCCTGTTCGACCCCGTGCCACCCGGCAACCTCTGCCCGCGCGCCGACGCATGCGCGCCGAAAGGAAGTTCAAGATGAAACCCGCAAGCCTTCGCCTCGCCCTGCTGCTGTCGGTCGCGCTCAACCTGGGCGTGATCGCGACCGTCGCCCTCGACCGCCTGCGCACCCCCGCCGCAGCGCCCAAGCCGGCGCTGCATCAGGTGCTGGGGCTGAACGCGGACCAGCGCGCCCGCTGGGAGGCCGCCGAGCGCCCCTTCCTGCAGCAGTTCGATGCCGCCACGGCGCAGCTCGAAGCGCACCGCGCCGCGCTGATCGACGCGCTCTTCGCCGACACGATCGACAGCGCGCGCATCGAGTCCGCGCGCGCGGCCATTGCCGAACTGCAGCAGACCCAGCAGCGACTGATCATCGAGCAGTTGATCACCGAGCGCGCCATCCTCGATGCGCAACAGCGCGCGCAGCTCGCGACGCTGCTGCGCGACCAGCCGGGCACGCGCAGCACGGTCGAAGATCTGCACGGACGGTAGGTGCGCCTCAGCGCATGTCGAAGGCTTCGTGACGGATGCGGATGCCGGTCAGTCCCGCCGCCGCCAGTTCGCGCCGGAGTGCGTCCAGCAGTCCGTGCGGCCCGCAGAACCAGACCGCCGCCTGCGCGCAGCCCGGCGCACGGGCGCCCAGCCGACGGGCGTCGAGTCGTTCGCCCTGCTGGCTGCTCACCACGTGCAGGCGAACGCTCGGCAGCGTGCGCGTCAGCGCCTCGAGGCGGCCGACGAAGGGGTCGTCGTCGCGGCTGCGCACGCAGTAATACAGGTCGGCGTCCGGCGCCTGCGCGGGTGTGTCCTGCAGCGACTCGAGCCAGGCCAGGAAGGGCGTGACGCCGATGCCGCCGGCGACCCATAGTTGCCGCCGGCCGACGTCGCCCGGTGCCAGATTGAAGCGGCCGTAGGGTCCTTCCACCGTCACCCGCGCGCCGGGCTGCAGGCGCTGCGCGAGCCCGCGCGTGTAGTCGCCGAGCGCCTTGATCTCGAACGTGACCCGGCGATCGCCGCGGTCGGCGCTGGCGATGGTGAACGGATGCTCCCCTTCCACTCGGTCGAAGGTGACGAAGGCGAACTGACCGGCGCGATGACCCGGCCAGGCCGTGTCGAGCCGGCAGCGCACCCGGGTGAGACCGGGCGCAGGTTCACTGACCGACTCGATCACGCCCCCGCTGCGCCGGCTGCGGCCGATCCATCCCGCCAGGGCATGCACGCTCGCCGCGCTGCCGCAGGCGATCAGCAGCCCGAGCAGCACCCCCACCGGCTGCGTCCAGTAGCCGATCGGCGCCAGGAAGGCGGCGTGGAAGGCCAGCATCAGGTACAGCACCGGCATGATCTTGTGCAGGTAGCGCCAGAGCCGGAACGGAAAGCGCTTCCACAGCGTCAGCACCAGCATCGCCAGCAGGGCATAGACCGCGATCTCGCCGAACTCCTCGCCCAGGTCGCGCATTGCCTCGAAGAGGCCGCTGCCGTGTTCCCGGGGGAGTCGTCCATCGCGCCCGACGAGGGTCTTGATGACGTCGTCCGACAGCTCGATCAGCCAGTGCAGCGCGGCAAAGGCGATCGCCAGGATGCCCGACCACTTGTGCACCCGGTAGATGCGATCCATGCCGCCGAACACGCCTTCCAGCCTGGCCGGGCGCGTCGCCAGCACCATCGCCAGCGACATCAGCGCGAACGACCACAGCCCGGTGAGCGTCAGCGCATGCTCGCGCATCGCCCAGGCGCTCAGCGGCGTGGCCTGCGCACCCGGGGTCGGCAGCGCCCATGCCCAGGCCAGCGCGACCAGGGCGAGGTAAGCGAGCAAAAAGCGCTTCATGCCGGCACCCGCGCTCAATCGTCTTCGAAATAGCCTTTGTTGGCGTCGACGTGGCAGGCCGGGCAATTGGCCTTGCTGCCCACGTCCTTGGCGCGCCATTCGGCCTCGCTCACCTCGTCGTGCTCGTGGACCCACTTCGGCAGTTCGGTGATGCGCAGGGGCGCGGCGCCGCGCGGCAGGCTGCGCAGGATGTCGCCGCGGTAGCCGGAGGCATCGCCCGCATTGGCCACCAGGTAACGCGTGATGGCGGCGGTCGTGTCGGCGTCCAGGCTGGCGTCGTCGCCGAAGTGGTCCTGCAGGTCGGCCATCATCCGCTTCCACGACGCGGCGGGCAGCATCGACGGAGGGAAGGCCAGGTGGCAGCTGCCACATTCGCTCAGCGTCGCCGGGTCGGTGACCGGCGGAAAATACTCGTCGTCGCCGGCCTGGGCGCGGCCGAGGACGAGGCCTGCGGCAGACACAGCGAGCAGGACCATGAAAACGGGGCGGAAGGGGATGTTCATTGCGTTCTCCGGTAATCGTGTCGGCAGGGGGTCACTGCTGCGCCATGTAGGCGAGCCAGTCGCCCTTTTCGAGCGGCGTGCATTCGCGCCCGAGCACCTCGGTGCAGTTGCGCTTGAACCACTTCTCCACCTTGGCGGGGTCGGCGTAACGCGCGGGAGAGACCGACGCAGCCATGGGCTCGATCAGCTTGCCGGTCTTGGTCTTGCCCGCCTGGCGGGCGTCATCGCCATGGCAACTGGTGCATGCGGGCGTGTCGGGCTTGCCGCCGGCAAAGCGCGTGCGGTGCAGCGTTTCGCCGCGCGCGGCCGAGAACGCGGTGAAGGCGGGGTCGGCGCTGCGGGCGGCGTCGGCGTAGCCGCCGATCAGCGCCGCCGGCGGGGCGGCCACGGCGGCGTGGCCGCCAAGGCCGAGGGTGAGGGCAAGCAGCAGCGGGGGGACGATTCGGTTCATGGCGGGGCTCCAGCGCGTCGGTTCGATTCCGGCTCCGGCGGGGCACTGCGTGCGGTGCGCGGTCGGAGGCTGGAACCAAGCCTAAGGCCCGGCTGCTGAACCCTGGCTGAACGGGCTTACTTGACGAAGTGGCGCGTGAATCGGCCCGACCCTGCGCCGCCGCAGTGCGCGCGCATCCTCACGCCCGTCGGCGCAGCGCGCCGTTGGCCGCCTCTGCCTCCATGTGCAGCAGCCTGAGCGCGCGCAGACGCGCGAGGCTCCAGCCGCGGCCGAGCATGATCATGCGCGTGTCGAGGTGTTCCCGGACGGCGGGCGCGGGCGCGTGGCCGAGGTCGTGCATGCGCTTGTGGCGCAGCGCGACATAGCGCAGCGGATGGCGGCGGCCGAGCGCCTGCCACAGCGCGTGTGCGCCCACCGACTGGCGGGCGCCGCTGACGAGGCAGAAGCCGCTGTCGTGCCCGGCCAGGCCTGCCAGGCCATCGAGGGCGAGTTCGTAGATGGCAGTGGCGATGCCGCGGCCCTGGTAGTCGGGCGCGTACTTGGAGTGCGGTGCGCGCACGTGGCGGTCGGTGCGGCGGTCGACCTCGATCAGGCGGTTGAAGACGGTGTAGCCGGCGAGGCGGGCGCGCGCAGGGTCTTCGACATAGATGTAATGCTCGCCGTCGGCCTCGCGGTGATGGAGGACCAGGTCGGGGAAGGGCGAGGGCAGCCGCGTGCACTGGTGCAGGGCGTCGCCCGGGGTGTGGAGGCGACCGTGGAGGGCCTCGAGTTCGGCTTCGATGGATTGCGGCGGCTGGTTGACGTCGATGCGCAGTTCCATCCGCGGCGGCGGCAGGAGGTGCGCCGCGCAGGCGGCGAGCAGGCGCAGGGGACGGCTCTGCAACACGCGCTGCAGGCCGGGCAGCGGTGGCGGCTGCTGAAAGGCGAGCGCCGAGCGCGGCGAGGGGGCGAGCGGCGACAGGGACGGCAGCGAGAGGGATCGCAGCGAGATGGATCGCAACGAGATGGATCGCAACGAAAGGGACGGCAGCGAGGGCGCGAGCGTGATCATGGCCTTGTCTCCCGTCAGCATGCCGCGGGGCCGGCCCACCAGCCGCTCATCAGGCCCGCGGGTTTGTGCGCGGCGCTGACGCGGGCGCTGGCTTCCCAGGCTTCCATGTGCACGCCGAGCCCGGCGAACACTCCATAACCGTCGCCCGCACGGATCGCCTCGCCCGCGTGCAGGCCTTCGCCGGCCCGGATAGCGCCGCCGGCCGCGACCACCGCGTCGGCCTTGATGCCCCAGCCGGCCTCCAGATGCAGGGCCGCCTCGATCGAGCCGCCCGCAGTGATGCCTTGTTCGGCGCGCAAGCTGGCCTCGGCGACGATGTCGCCGCCGACCTGCAGGCCCTTGCCGCAGCGGATGTCGTCCTCACCGTGCAGGTCGAGGCCGACGAAGGTGTTGCCGTCCAGCCGCAGCCGGCCGGCGCAGCGCAGGTCCCAGCCGATGCGCGCTTCGCCGCGGCAGTGCACGTCGCCGGCGCAGTCCACGCCCCAGCCCGCACGCAGGTCGCCGCCGATTTCGATGCGGCCTTCGGCACGCACCGCGCCTTCGATGCGCACATCCTCGCCCACGATCAGCTCGCCGCCGACGCGCAAGCCGCCGCCGGCCTGCAGCCTGCGGCCGACACGGACGATGCCGTCCACCTCGATGCCGCCGCGCACCCGCAGCGTGCCGGAAAACACGATCGCCTCGGCGTCGATCGCGTCGAGCTCGCGCACCTCGTCGGTCGGGCCGAACTGCTCGAGCAGCCAGCAGGCGTCGCCGACGCGGCCGGCGGCGACCATCTGGTCGAGCAGCTCCTGGTAGTGGCCGCCGTCGTTGAACTGGCGGACGAACCAGCGGAATCCATCGGTGCAGGGCCGCTTCGCCCTGACGAAACTGCGTGTGAGAACCATGACATCACCCCTGTGCAGGCGTGCCGCGGCGAACAGGCCGCGGCGCGCGGGTTGCGGTGCTTCAGAGGCAGCTTCGGCGGGGTGGATGCAAATGCCCGGTCGGTATCAATGGCCTGTGGCCCGACCGCATGAGCGGTCCCGGATCGGCGGGTGGGTGGCGCGTCCCGCGTCGGCTGCACGTTGAACAAGGCACGCGGCGTGCGCGCCCTGGGCAAGGTGCCGTGCGGGGTGGCGGGGCTTCAGCCCCGGGCCGGATCCCGCACGGCCTGGGAAAGCACGGCGGGAGACCCTGTGACCTTGAAGGCGAGCTGTGTCGCCAGATCGCGCAGCGGCGAGCCGTCGCAAGCGATGCCGCGCACACGACCGCCCACGCGCAGCGGCGCGTGTGTGACGACAGGGCGATGGGCAGCGGGCATGGACGGGCGGGTGGCGATCGGTGGAAAAGCGAGATTATAGGCCAGCCGGCTGCCCATGTTGCGTCTGAGCTTCCTCTGGGGTTCCTTTGGGGCTATGCGGACGCGGGTCGAGGACGGCACTTGTTCGCCTGCGCCGACAAGTTTGCTCACGATCGAAACGCCCCGTCGGAATGGGTTTGCCGCCTGCGCCTGAGATAATCCCCGCAGTTCGAATGCGCGCGCTGCACAGCAGGACAGGGCACGCGCGCTCCACCCGACACATCCACAGGACGCCCCCTTCATGCCCATCATCCCGCGCCGCCGCGCCGCCGTGTTCGCCCTGGCCCTGGCCAGCCTTCCGCTTTCCGTCCACGCCGTGGACAACATCCGCCCCGGCCTGTGGGAGTTCCGCTCCACGCACCTGAGCATGGGCGGGCTGCCCGACATGTCGGCGCAGATGGGGCAACTGCAGCAGCAGCTCAAGAACCTGCCCGCCGACACCCGCCGCATGATCGAGCAGCAGATGACGCAGCGCGGCGTGAGCCTCGGCCAGGACGGCACCGTACGTAGCTGCATCACGCCCGAGCAGGCGCGCCAGGACAACATCTTTTCGGGCAAGGTCGAAGGCAACTGCACCCTGACCGACGTGGTCAAGACCGGCGACACGGTGACCGGCACGCTGCGCTGCACCGGGCCGGATGCGACCGGCAACTTCAGGGCGCGGATCGCCAGTCCGGAACACTTCACCACGCGGGTGTCCATGCGCTCCTCGCGCGGCGATCTCGACGTCGAGACCGAGGGCCGCTGGCTCGCAGCACAGTGCGGTAACTGAAGCCAGCCTGGGCAGGGCACCGGCGCCAGGATCGCCCGCAGCGGTGCGCCCGGTTGCGCCGCCGCCGTGCGTCTTCCTTGCCTATACTGGGTACAAGCTAGCGTGCGCAGGGAGGTCACCATGTTCTGTCCCCAGTGTGGCAAGGAGAACGAGTCTGGCGCACGCTTCTGCGGGCATTGCGGCGCAACCATCGGTGACGGTGCACAGGTTTCGCGGCCGACGCCTGAACCAGCGGCCGAACCGCTGCGGATCGTGACCCCGGGCACTGCGAGCGGGGTCGTATCGCCCGGGCTCAAGTGGGGCGTGCTTGCGCTCAGCGTGCTGATGCCGGTGGTCGGCCTGATCATGGGCCTGTACTACTGGATCAAGGCCGAGTCGCCGGACAAGGTCGCGACCGGCAAGACCTGGTTCTTCGGCGCGCTGCTCATCGGTGTCGTCTATTCGCTGCTCAGCAGTGCGCAGTACTGAGGCGGGGCCTGCGCCATGACGACCAATCTGGCCACCGTCGAGATCACACGCGCACGGTCTGCGCTCAACATGCTGCGTGCGTACAGCGTGCTCATCGATGGCGACAAGGTCGATGCACTCGATGCTGGCGCAACGCGGCGCTACGCATTGCCGGCCGGGGCGCACGAGATCGGCGTGGCGATGGATTTCTACAAGAGCCTGCCGTGTGCGCTGACGCTGCGTGAAGGGGAGACCGTGCGCCTCGAGTGCGGTGAGAAGGCGCCGCTGGTCGGGCAGGGCGGCTTCTCGCTGCGCGGTCTTGGCGACGCGCTGGGCTCGATGCTGTCGCCGAGCGACTACTTCTACCTGCGCGTGGTCGGGGGCGAAGCCAATGCGGTGTCGTCCGACGACGCGGCCCCCATCCAGCAGCCGCGGGCGCAGGGACGCACGGCCGCCGAGCCGATGATCTTCCTCTCCTACCGGCGCGAGGATTCAGAACACATCACCGGGCGCATCCGCGACCGCCTGGGCACGCACTTCGGCGACCATGCCATCTTCCGCGACGTGGATTCGATTCCCGCGGGCATGGACTTCGTGCGCAAGGTGGAGGAGACGATCAAGGCAGCCCGCATCCTGGTCGCGATCATCGGGCCGCATTGGGCGGATGCGTCCGACCGCCAGGGGCGTCGTCGGCTGGAGCTGGCCGAGGATCCGGTGCGCTTCGAGCTCGAGACGGCGCTCGGCGTGGGCCTGCCGCTGGTCCCGGTGCTGGTGAACAACGCCCGCATGCCCGAGCGCGAGGCCTTGCCCGATTCGCTCGCTGCGCTGCCCACGATCAATGCGGTGATCATCCCGCCCGAGCCCTACTTTGCCGAGGGCGTGAAGCGTCTGGCGTCATCGATCGAAGCGCTGATCGCCCCGCCGCAGGCTGCTGCCGCGCCGGCATCGCCGCGCCGGCAGTTCTGTATCGCCTGCGGCAACCGGCTGGCGCCCGACCAGGCTTTCTGCACGCGCTGCGGGCAGCGGGTGTGAGCGCCGGCCCGTTATGCGCGCCTGCAGCGCGGAACATGTCCCCTGACGTGACGAATTCGTCATCCGGCTGCGTTTGATCGATGACCGCGGGCGTGGGCTTGGCCATCATGGGGTCAACCGCCGGTTTTCGATTTCGGTCCGGTCAGTCGAGCGGGGCCGGTTGTTCGCCGGGCGCGTTGCCCGCGCCGCCTTCGCGCTTGCACAAATGCCATGAAAAGCCACCTCGCAGAAGACATCCGAATCGCCAATCCGCGCTACCACCATCCGGCCCGGGACGGGCTGTACCGTCCGATCGCCTTCATGTTCGTCACCGAGCGCATGCGCGACGACATCCTCGCCGAGCGTGCGTTCTTGCTCGCGTCCTTGCCCGCTGCGCTCCGCGAACGTCAGCACAAGCTGTTCGCACGCTACGACCCGGCGGTGGGGGCCGAGGCCTTCAAGCAGATGCTGCGCCTGTACGGGTATCCGTTCGCCAGTCAGCGCTGAGCCGGTGGGCGGCTGCGCGCTTGATCAGCGCGCCAGACGCTGAGCGTGCCCCTGGCGCTCGCCCGCCTCGAGCTGCTGCGCGAAGGCGGGGAAATCCAGTCCGAAGCGCGCCTTCAGCGCCAGTGCCTGGCTGCGCATCCAGTGCCAGCGCGGCGCGAAGGCCGGGTCGCGAAAGGCGAACACGATGTGGTTGCCGTCCTCGCGCACCGGGATGGCGATCACGCGTTCGTCGAACACTTCCAGTAGCCGCGCCACATGGGCGGCATAGCCGCTGCGCTCGCCGGCCACGTTCATGACCAGCATGCCGCGCCCGCTCAGGTGGCGATGAGCGTGGTGGTGGAAATCCGCCTCCAACAGCGCGCCGGCCACGCCCTCGGCACCGAAGGCGTCCACCAGCAGCACGTCGCAGCGCGTCGGCGCGTCCTCGATCCAGCGCACGCCGTCGCCGGGCACGACGCGGAAGCGCGCATCGTCGGGCGGCACGCCGAACAATCCTCGCAGTGCGATCACGTGCGGGTCGATCTCCAGCGCGGTGAGGTCGGCCGCGGGCAGGTGGCGGTGGCAGAAGTTCGCCAGCGAGCCGCCGCCCAGGCCGAGCATGGTGATCCGGCGCGGGCGCGGGTTGAAGAGCAGGAAGGCCATCATGCGCTGGGCGTAGGCCAGCACCAGCGCCGCCGGGTTGTCGATGTCCATCACGCTCTGCACGTAGCCGAGGCTGAAATGCAGCGCGCGCAGGCCGCCGTTCTCGAGCACGAAGGGCTTGTGGTAGCGGCCCTCGAGCAGATTGGAAGCGAGCGCCGCGGCGTCGCTGCCGGGCGGCTCGAGCAGGCGCACGACACCGGGTTCGGACGGGAAGGGGCTGGGCAGCTCGAGAAGCGAGGTCACGGGATTGGGCAGGCAGAAACCGGGTGCGGGAGTGGGGTGGCGTGGAGGGAGGGGTGGCGTGGAGTGTCGGGGTGGCGCGGAGTGGCTGCGTGGGGCTGGCGTGGGCGCTGGCGAAGCTGCCGAGCGCCTGGCGGCGGATCAGTGCGGCGCGTCCTTGCGCGCGGGGGCCGAGGTGGAGTCGGCGCCAGGCGCCGCGCCGGCCTTGCCCGGGTTGAGGCGCTCGGCGAGGCCGCGCAGCACGCCGGCGGCCAGGCTGGCGAGCAGGTCGGCCTGGTTGAGCAGCGTCTTCATGCCGCCCTCGACCTGCGACAAGGCCAGGCTGCTGCTGGCGCGCGCCAGTTCGGCGGCCGCATCGCGCACGCGCGCGCCGGCGGCGGTGCCGCTGTGGCGCATGTGTTCGGCGAGCTCGGTCAGCGTCGCCCGGGCCTCGCCGGTGGTCTTGCGCGCGGCCTCGCCGAGCGCGCCGATGAAGTCGTTCTCGAGGCTCGAAAACGGTTCGAACGATTGGCGCAGGCCTTCGCGCGAGAACTCCGCGCTGCGGCCGATGGCTTCCTGGATGGCGAGCTGGGTCGCCTGCGCAGCGCTGGCCAGGGCCTGGTCGAGTCCGCTCATGGCCTCCTTGAAGGCGGCCGTGCGCGCGCTATCGACCGGCATCGCCCCTTTCTGCGCGCCTTCGAGCACCGCGTTCATCACCCCGCGCAGCGCCTGGCTGTCGAGGCGGCCATCGGTCAGCGCGGCAAGGGTGATCGCGCGCACGCGCTCGGCGATGGATGCGGGGTCGGCACCGACGGCGGCTTCCACGTCGCGTTCGATCTGGCGGGTGTCGAGGCTCATGTTCGTTCTCCTGGGCGTGAACGGAAAAGCGGGAAATCTCCGCTAACCGGCAGTCTAGCCAGTCCGGGGATTTCCCGCTTCGGGGCGGGCAGGGGCGACCGGCCGGGTCGCCCGTTCTGCGTCAGTCCCAGATCCCCGGTGCGAGCTTGCTGCGGATCTCCGGATACTTGTTCGCATCGAAGGTCGGCAGCTTGCCGGCGGCGCGCTGGGCGTCGTAGTCGCGCGCCAGCTTCACCGCCAGGCCCGACAGCAGCAGGATCGCGACCAGGTTGGTGATCGCCATCAGGCCCATCGCCACGTCGGCGAAGTTCCACACGAAGGGCAGCGAGCCCACCGCGCCGAACATCACCATCACCAGCACCAACAGGCGGAAGATCAGCAGGCCCGCCGGGTGGTTGTGCTCGATGAACACCAGGCAGTTCTCGGCGTAGAAGTAGTTGGCGACGATCGAGGTGAAGGCGAAGAACAGCACCACGATGGCGAGGAAGTACTTGCCCCAGCCGCCCACCTCGCTGGTCAGCGCGTTCTGCACCATGCCGACGCCGGTGCCTTCGACCGGGCCGGCGAGCAGGATGATCGCCGCCGAGGCGGTGCAGATCAGGATCGTGTCGATGAACACGCCGGCCATCTGCACATAGCCCTGCGAGGCCGGGTGCGGCGGGTAGGGCGTGGCTGCGGCGGCGGCGTTGGGCGCCGAGCCCATGCCGGCCTCGTTTGAGAACAGGCCGCGCTTGAAGCCGTTGAGGATGGCCGCGCCGATGCCGCCGGCGGCGGCTTCGTGGAAGCCGAACGCGCTCTTGACGATCACCGCCAGCACGCCCGGCACCTCGCCGAGATTGGCGATGATGATGCCGATCGCCACCACCAGGTAGCCGACCGCCATGAAGGGCACCGCCAGTTCGGAGAAGCGCGCGATCGAGCGCAGGCCGCCAAAGATGATCACCGCGGTGAGCACGGTGACCGCCACGCCCACCACCAGCGCCGCGACGCCGACCTCGTTGCCGCCGAGCGTGAAGCTGCCCATGTCGAGCTCGAAGGCGCCGACCATGGCGCCGGCGATGGTGTTCGACTGCACCGAGTTGAACGCGAAGCCGAAGGCGATGATCAGGAAGATCGAGAACATCGTGCCCGCCCAGCGCTGGCCGAGGCCCTTCTCCATGTAGTAGGCCGGGCCGCCGCGGAACTGGCCCTTGTCGTCGAGCTGCTTGAAGAGCTGCGCCAGCGTGGCCTCGACGAAGCCGGTGGCCATGCCGACGAGCGCGATCACCCACATCCAGAAGACCGCGCCCGGGCCGCCGAGCGTGATCGCCACCGCCACGCCGGCGATGTTGCCGGTGCCCACGCGTGCGGCCAGCGAGGTGCACAGCGCCTGGAAGGAGGAGATGCCCGAGGCGTCGGACTGGCGGCTGCCGCGCAGCACGGTGAAGGTGTGGGTGAACTGGCGCAACTGGATGAAGCGCAGGCGCAGCGTGAAGAAGATACCGCAGCCGACCAGCAGCCAGATCAGGATCTTGCCCCAGAGCAGGCCGTTGAGTTCGTCGACGACCGTGTTGGCGAAGGCTTCCATCGGTGTGTTCTCCTGCCGCTCAGGGCGGCGACTTGTTGTGGTGCCCGGATCACGGGCCTGGAAAAAAGAGGTGGCGGATTCTAGCGCAGTCGGCCCCGGCCTCGTGCGATCGGACGCGGTGGGGTCGGACCTCGTGGGCGCGGGAGTGCCCACCGTGGGGCGAGGCGCGGCCCTTAGCCGTTATCATTGCGCCTGGCCGCGCAGGCTCCGCGCTGCCCAGATCCAGGAATCGAATCGTGATGTCTTCCATCTTCCGTGCCGGGGGGCTGCGCCGTTGCGTCGTGGCGACGGCGCTCGTTTTCGTCGCATTGCCGGGTGCGTCGCACGCCGGCGCACTTGAACTGCCGCAGGCGCGCAGCGTGCCGGGCGGCGTGGCGCTGGTCGAACTCGGGCCGGCGCTGGTGGCGCCGCAGGCGAGCGTGGACGGCGTGCCGGTGCTGGTGAGCGGCCGGCCGGGCGGGTGGACCGCGGTGGTCGGCATCCCGCTCGAGGCCGAGCCGGGCGAGCGGGTGCTGGCGGTGCGGCGCGAAGGGGCGCCCCCGGAAAGCGTTCGTTTTGCGGTCACGCCAGTGCGCTACGCCGAGCAGCGCCTGAAGGTGGCACCGGGCAAGGTCGACCTGTCGCCCGAGGACCTCGCCCGCCACGAGCGCGAGCGCGCGCACAGCGCGAAGGTGATCGCCACTTGGACGGCGGCCGCGCCCGCGACCCTGCGCATGGCCCAACCGGTGCCGGGCCGGCGCTCCGGCTCCTTCGGCCTGCGCCGCGTGTTCAACGAGCAGCCGCGCAAGCCGCACGGCGGCATGGACATCGCCGCGCCCAGCGGCACGGCGGTGGTGGCGCCGGCGGCCGGGCGGGTGATCGACACCGGCGACTACTTCTTCAACGGCCACACGGTGTGGCTGGACCATGGCAACGGCCTGCTGACGATGTACTGCCATCTCAGCCGCATCGACGTGCAGGTGGGCGATGTCGTCGCCACCGGCGCGCGCATCGGCGCGGTGGGCGCCAGCGGGCGCGTCACCGGCCCGCACCTGCACTGGTCGGTGATGCTCAACCAGACCATGGTCGATCCGGCGCTCTTCCTCGCCGCTGGTGCAGGCTGAGCCGTGCGCCCCGTCCCTGGTCCCCTGTCGCCAACCTTGCGCGCATGGCCCGGGCCGTGCGTGGCCGTGCACGCATGAATCACGCCCCCGTCCGTCCTTTTGCAGCGTCGCCGGCGCGGCGCGCGCTGATGCGCTTTGCCTTTCCCTTGTTCGCGCTCACCCTGCTGATCGCCGCGGTCAGCGCTTTCGGCTACCGCTCGCTGAGCGAGGAGATCCGCCGCGAGACGCATCGCACGCTCGCCGTCATCGCCGAACAGAAACGCCAGCAGATCGAGGGCTGGCTGGGCGAGGCGCGGGTCGATGCCGAGATGTATTTCTCCGGCCACTCCCAGCTCGAGGCCGTGTTCGAGCACTGGATCGACGGCGGTCGCCAGGACAAGGCCGCGTTTGCGCGCATGCACGCGCTGGTCGAGGAGGTCGCGCGCCTGCGCGGCTGGCAGGCCGTGGCGCTGGTCGATGCCAGCGGGGCGGCGGCGCTGACCCTCGGCGCGCCGGACCTCTCCGGGCACGCCGAGCTGATCGCCGACGTGCTGCGCCGCCCGCGCGTGGAGCTGGTCGACCTGCATGCCGACAGGCAGGGCCGGGTGCATTACGGCGTGCTGGCGCCGGTGGGCTCGCCGGTGCGGGGCGTGGCCTACCTGACCTGGCAGGCCCAGTCCGAGCTCTATCCGATGGTCGAGGCCTGGCCGGTGCCCACGCGCAGTGCCGAGACCTACCTCGTGCGCCGCGACGAGCGCGGGGTGCGCTTCCTGACCCCGCTGCGCCATCTCGATGCCGCCGCGCTCAGCCTGACCCGTCCGCTCGACACCCCCGACCTGCCCGCCGCGCGCGCCGTGCTCGGCGAGCGCGGCATCCTCGCCGGCGGGCGCGATTACCGCGGCGTGCCGGTGCTGGCCTACGCCGCCGCGGTGGCGGGCACGCCGTGGCTGATGCTCGCCGAGATCGACGAGCGCGAGGCCTATACCGGCATCCGCACGCTGACCTGGGGCATGGGCGTGGTGATGGGCCTGGGCCTGCTGCTGGTGTACTCGGCCGGCTACCTGATGTGGCGCCGCGACCGCGAGCAGCAGGCGCTCACCGCGCTGCAGGCGCGCCAGGCCGCCGAGGCCCGCTTCCGGGTGATCTTCGAGCAGGCCCCGCTCGGCGTGGTGCTGCTCGACCCGGAGAGCGGGCTGATCACCGAGGCCAACACGCGCTTCGGCGAAATCGTCGGGCGCCCGGCCGCCGCCCTGGTCGGCGTCGATCCGATGGGCCTCACCCACCCCGACGACGTGGACGAGAGCTGCCGGCAGCTCGCCCGCCTCAACGCTGGCCGCATCGCCGGCTACCGGCTCAACAAGCGTTACGTCCGGCCCGACGGCACGCCGGTGTGGGTCAGCCTTGCCTTTGTGCCGGTGCAGGTGGCGTCCGAGGATGCGCCGCGTTACCTCGGCATCGTCGAGGACATCTCGGCGCGCATGGAGATGGAGGAGCGCCTGCGCCAGGCCTCGGCGGAAGCGGCCGCGGCCAACGCCGCCAAGAGCGAGTTCCTCGCTCACATGAGCCACGAGATCCGCACGCCGATGAACGCGGTGCTCGGCCTCGCCCAGGTGCTCGAGCGCGAGGCGCTCGCCCCCAACCAGCGCGACATGGTCGAGCGCATCCGCAGCGCCGGCCAGTCGCTGCTCGCGATCCTCAACGACGTGCTCGACCTGTCGAAGATCGAGGCCGGCCAGCTGCGCCTCGAGCCGCGGCCCTTCGACCTCGCCGCGCTGCTCGCCAACGTCGACAGCCTGATGGGGCAGGCCGCGCACGGCAAGGGCCTGACCCTGCGCATCGAGCCGCCGGCGCTGCCGGCTGGGCTCTTGCTGGGCGATGGCCTGCGCATCGAGCAGGTCCTGTTCAACCTCGTCGGCAACGCGATCAAGTTCACCGAGCGCGGCGAGGTGGCGGTACGCGTGCGCGCCGACGAGGTGGCCGACGCAGGCCTGCGCCTGCGCGTGGAGGTGCGCGACACCGGCATCGGCATTGGCGCCGATGCGCTGGCGCGCCTGTTCACCCCCTTCACCCAGGCCGACGCCGGCATCAGCCGCCGCTTCGGCGGTACCGGGCTGGGCCTGTCGATCTGCAAGCGCCTGGTCGAGCTGATGGGCGGCACGATCGGCGCCGACAGCCAGCCGGGGCTGGGGAGCTGCTTCTGGTTCGAACTGCCGCTCGAACGCGTGGCTGCTGCGGACGCTGTTGCTGTGCCGGTCTTGGCGCCGGCGGCCGTTTCAACAGGGCTGCGACTGGCGGGTGCGCATGTGCTGGTGGTCGACGACAGCGCGATGAACCGCGACCTGGTCGAGCGCGCGCTGGCGCTGGAAGGCGCCACGGCGACGCTGGCGGCCGACGGCCAGCAGGCGCTCGAGGTATTGAAGAGCGGGGCGCAGGCCTTCGATGCGGTGCTGATGGATGTGCAGATGCCGGTGCTCGATGGCCTCGCCGCCACCCGCCGCATCCGCGCCGACCTGGGCCTGACCGCGCTGCCGGTGATCGCCTTCACAGCCGGCGTGCGCGACGACCAGCAGGCTGCGGCGCGTGCGGCCGGTGCCGACGACGTGCTGCCCAAGCCGATGGATCTCGAGCAGATGACGCAACTGCTGATGCGCTGGATCGGGCGGCGGACGACCGCGGCGCAGGCGACGACACCGGCGCCCGGCGACGACTTCCCCGCATTGCCCGGCATCGACCGCGAGCGCGCGATGCAGCGCCTCGGCAAGGACCGCGGGATGTTCCTCGGCCTGCTGGAGATGTTCATCGAGGACAACGCCGGCGTGGTGGCGCAGACGCGCGCCGATCTCGCCCGCGGCGACACCGATGCTGCCGCCCGCCGCATGCACACGCTGCGCAGCAACGCGGGCTTCATCTGTGCGCTCGAGCTGATGGACGCCGCCGGTGCGCTGGAGAAGGCGATCGAGCAGGTCGACCCCGGCGATCCGGGTGTCGGTGCCGGCCTCGATGCGATCGAGGCGCGCATCACTGCGATCGTCGACGCGGCGCACGCGTTGTCCTCGGTGTCCTCGTTGTCCTGATACCGCGCGGGGCCAAGGGCAGCGCCACGCGCGAGCTCACGTGGACACGGTGCAGGGCGCTGCCTATGCTGAGTTCAAACACGATGCGTCCGATACGCGACGGCCGCTGCCGGCCACCGCGGCGCAGGCGTGTGCCCCGCCGCAGCAGAACCGCATGAGGAGACTGCAATGTCCGACGCACGCATCACCCCGGCCGAGCTCAACCGCAAACTGGCCGACCTCTCCATCCCCGAAAGCGAGCTGGCGCAGTACTTCGTCACCGACGACGATCACTCCGGGCTGTTCCACCCCAAGCTGGAGCTCAACCCGGCCACGGTCGAGCTGCCCGCCGACCCCGCCGAGCGGCGCGCACGCAGCGAGGCGGCGATGAACTTTGCCAACGGCATCGCGCGCATGCGCCGCCGCATCCGCTTCGACCGCATGATCGCCGACGGCTACAAGGGGCCGGTGCTGGTCTCCGAGGGCGACTCCTGGTTCCAGTACCCGATCAAGCTCGAGGACACGATCGACCACCTGTACGCCAAGGGCTTCGCCGTGCGCAGCCTGGACGCCGCCGGCGACACGCTGGAGAACATGCTCAAGGACCGCGAGTACGTCGACGCGATCGGCGAGGCCAGGGCGTCGATCTTCCTGTTCTCCGCCGGCGGCAACGATGCGCTCGGCGGAGGCAACCTGCGCGCCCACCTGCGCGATTTCGACCCCGCGCTGTCGCCTGCAGCGCACGTGCTGCCGAGCTTCGAGCAACTGCTCGATCACGCGCTGGCGATGTACGAGCGCGTGCTGCGCGACGTCGAGGCGCTGCCCGGGGTGGTGACGATCTGCCACGGCTACGACTACGTGATCCCCAACGCGGGCAAGTGGCTGGGCAAGCCGATGATCTCGCGCGGCATCAAGGACGGCGCGGTGCAGCGCGGCATCGCTGCGCACATGATCGACCGCTTCAACGAACGCCTGCGCCAGCTCGTCGCCCGCTTCGGCGAGCGCGCGATCCATGTCGATGCGCGCGGCGCAGTGGGCAACACACTCAATGTCTGGCACGACGAGCTGCACCCGAAGAACCCCGGTTACGCGCGCGTCGCCGAGCGTTTCGAGCAGGCGATCCAGGCCGTCGCCGGACGCACGCAGGCGCCGCGCACCCGCGCCACAGGCAAGAAGGCGGCCGCAAAGGCGGCCGTGAAGGCCCCTGCGCCCGCGCGTCGCGGCTGGTCGGTGCACATCGGCCTGAACAAGATCGATCCCGGGCACTACGGCGGCGACGCCGAACTCTTCGGCTGCCATTTTGACGCCGAGGACATGGAGCGCATCGCCGCCGAGCGCGGTTTCGAGAAGCGCACCGTGCTGCTCGACGAAGCGGCCACCCGCGACGCGGTCAAGAAGTCGATCGCCGATGCCGCGGCCAAGCTCAAGGCCGGCGACGTGTTCATGCTTACCTATGCCGGCCACGGCAGCCAGGTGCCGGACTTCAACTCGGATGAGGACGACGGCGCCGATGAGACCCTGTGCCTCTATGACGGCATGCTCATCGACGACGAGATCTACGAGCTGTGGTCGAAGTTCGCCGACGACGTGCGCATCGTCATGATCTCGGACAGTTGCCACAGCGGCACCGTGTCGCGCGCCGCGCGCACCGCCCAGCCGGTGGCGGCCGACGGCCAGCCCACCGTGCGCACCCGCCTGCTGCCGCTGGCACTGGCGATGAAGACCTTCCGCAACCATCGCGACTTCTACACCGCGCTTGGCCGTCAGCACCGCGGCCCGGACGAGCGCGTGCTCACCCGCGAGCTCGACATGCCGCTGCGCTGCCCCGTGCTGCTGGTCGCTGGTTGCCAGGACAACCAGGAATCGCAGGACGGCGTCGGCAACGGCCGCTTCACCCAGGAGCTGCTGCGGGTTTGGGACGAGGGGCGTTTCGACGCCGACTGGACGACGCTCGCCCGCCGCATCGTCGCCAACATGCCGCCCAACCAGACCCCGCGCCTGACCCTGATCGGCCGCAGCCCGGAGGCGCTGGCGGCCGAACTGCCGTTCAGCATCTGAGCGCGAGGACGCGACGGAGCCCGCTGCGCTCAGCCTGCGCGATCGTCGTCCGCCCGCGGCGCATGGCCGAGCCGCTCCATGCGCACGGCGATCGCGATGCGTTCGCGGATGCGCGGATCCTTGGCGTGGGCGGCGATCGCGGCGAGCGTGATGCCGTTCTGCATCGTGACTTTCGTCGACGCGCCGGCGTCGAGCAGCATGTTGATGATCTGCCAGTGGCCGTTGGCGACGGCCTTGAGGAGCGCGGTCGAACCGTCCGTGGCGGCGACGTTGACCTTGGCGCGGTGCTGCAGGAGCAGTTCGACGATGGCGGTGTGGCCGCGCGCGGCAGCCTGCAGCAGGGCGGTGATGTTCGCCCGGCTCACGGCGTTCGGCTCCGCGCCCTTGCGCAGCAGCAGTTGCACCACCTTGGCGTGGTCGTTGAAGGTGCCCCAGTGCAGCGGCGTGTAGCCGTCGGCATCCTGCGCGTGCACGCTCGCGCCGAGCTTGATCAGTTCGATCGCGAGTGCCTCGCGGCCGTTGAAGGACGCAAGCATCAGCGGCGTCCATTCCCGCGTGTCACGCGCGTTGACGTCGAAACCGGCATGCAGGAAGAGGCGGCAGGTGTGCTCGTCGCCGGCCTCGACCGCGCGCGCGAAGCCGGCCATCGTGCGCGGGATGTTGAGCCGGTCGAGCTCGGCGACCGCGCGCTCGTAACCCCAGGCATCCTCCGCATCCCCTTTCGCACTTGCGCCGTGCTCCTGCTCCGGCGGCTTGATCACCCCGATATGGTCGTAGGCCAGGCTCAGGGAAAGGATCTCGGCGCCGACTTCGGGCGGGAAGCCGCGCCGGCCCGGTCGCCGCGACACCATCAGCTCCGAGAAGTATTCGGTGAGCGCGTCGGGGTCGTTCCAGTACTCCTCGAGCTTGCGCATGACGTGCGGAAACCCTGCAGCCAGGTGGTGCGGGTACTTGTCGGCGAATGCCGACGAGAGCAGGAACGCAAGCGGCTTAGGGGTATTGGTCATGTCCGTTGCGTGCGCAGGCGGTCAGGACAGCGGGGCGCGGTCGATCAGCGAAAGCGGCAGGTTGATGTCGAACAGCTTGGCGTTGACCACCGGGATGCCGAAGCCGAGCAGGCGCGCGCGGTGCATCTGCAAGTACGCCTCGGCGCTGACGGCGTCGGCAAACAGGTAGATGCCGCCGGCCTCGCCGCTGTTGCGGTTCTCGGTCCAGATCTTCCACAGCAGCCCCGGCTCGTGCGCGATCGAGGCTGCGAGCGCCTGCATGCCGGCGGCCATCTCCTTGCCCCACGGGCCTGCGAACGGAAAATCGACCTGCAACAGAACGGCCATCCTGCACTCCTCGAGAGATCAAGCGCGGCGCACAGAGCAAGCGCAACGACTGCCGCATGCAGTCATTTTAGCAGCGCATTTCGATTGGGCCGAACGCCTGCATGCTGCTGCGTGGCGCCGCGCTAATCCCTGAAGAAACGCCCCGACAAGGCTTCGAGGCCAAGGCTGTGCAGCAGTTCCGTCAGCCGGTCGCCGGCGCGCTCGCGCGGACGGTCGGGCTGGAAGCGGGCGATGATCAGCTCGTTCTTCATCGAGTGTTCCCAGCCCACCAGCTCGGTCACGGTGACGTCGTAGCCGTGGGCCTCGAGCTGCAGGCAGCGCAGCACGTTGGTGACGTGGCTGCCGAACTCGCGGGTGTGGATCGGGTGGCGCCAGAGCTCGGCGATCGGGTGCCTGAGCGCCTGCTGCTTGTGCTTGCGCAGCTCCGCGGCGACCTCGGCCTGGCAGCAGGGGACGAGCACGATCGCGCGCGCACCTTTCTTCAGCGCGAAACGGATGGCGTCGTCGGTGGCGGTGTTGCAGGCGTGCAGCGCGGTGACGATGTCGATGCGCTCGGGGAGCCGCTCGGAGGTGATCGACTCGGCCACGGTGAGGTTGTGGAAGCGCATGCCCCCCGAGAAGCCGAGCTTGTCGGCGAGCCGGCGCGAGCTCATCACCAGCTCGTCGCGGGTCTCGATGCCGTGGATGCGGCCGTCCGGAGCGTGCTGCTTGAAGAACAGGTCGTGGAGGATGAAGCCGAGGTAGGACTTGCCCGCACCGTGGTCGACGAGCTGCACGTCGGGTCGCTCGGCCAGGGCCTCGGCCAGCAGGGGCTCGATGAACTGGTAGAGGTGATAGACCTGCTTCAGCTTGCGCCGGCTGTCCTGGTTGAGCTTGCCGTCGCGGGTGAGGATGTGGAGCTGCTTGAGCAGCTCGAGGGATTGCTCGGGACGGATTTCGGGATGCTGGGCGGTCATGGTGTCGGGCGGGCCGGGAAGGCGGAACGGACGCCAATGTACCCCGCGCGCCGGGCCTGACCAAGCCCGGGCATGGCGCCAGGACGGGGTCGTGGTGGGCGATCGGGGTCATACTATCGGCTGGATCGAGGGCAGGGGGTGGTGCGCGCCGGCGGGTGTGCACCCGCGTCAAGGAAGCCAGGAAGATGCGGCGGGGATGAGGGTGGCGGAGATGAGGGGCTGGATCGAAGGATGGGTGGGACGCGTCCTGCTGTGCGTGCTGCTGCTGGCGACCGCGGCGGGCTGCCAGAAGGCGGAGATGCCGGTCGGCAGCGCGCCGCCCGACGATACCTCGGTCGCCGCGGGGCCGCCGGAGGCTCCTGCGCCCGCCCCGGCACCGCCGCCAACGCCCGCACCCGCTCCGGCACCCGCTCCCGCACCCGCTCCGGCGCCTGCGCCCGTCTCGCCGCCACCGGCCGCCAACGGCGGTGGCCATGTGCTCGCACCGGCGCTGCCGGACTTCCCCTGGCCGCCGCCGCGCTATTCGGCCTTCGAAGTGCTCGAACGCGACTGGCTCGCGCCCGCGGCGGATGCGCGCCTGGGGGCCGCCGCGCAGCGCCTCGAGGCCGCCTTCGACGCCGCCGGCTATGTCGAGCGCAGCTACTACCGCGTGCCGGGCGGCTTCGCGCTCGCCTCGCGTGCCGAGCAGATCCGCGACGACGCCAGCCCCTATCCCGCCCCCGAGCGCTGGAGCGTGGACCCCGAGGGCGCCGGCCGGAGCTTCGCCGACCGCCTGCGGGCGCTGTTCAACGCGCCGCCGGGACACTACCGGGTGATCGTGTTCGTCGTCACCGACCAGGACTTCGCCGCCGCGCCACGCACCGCGCCGGAGGCCGAGGCGCGCGCCTGGGTGAGCGGCGGCGGACTGCGCCTGCCGGCCTCGATCGCCGCGCTGCCCTTCACGCCGACGCACTACGCCAGCGCGCTGATCTACGAGTTCGAGCGCCGCAGCGAGCGCGAGCCGGCCGACGTGCGCGTGCCGAGCGCCACCCCGGGGCGCGTGCATCTGGAAAAGGGCGGCCTGTGGCAGGCGCTGGTGGCGAACTGAGATGCTGAGCACGGACGATTTTCGTCGCCTCGCCGCGGTGCGCAGGCTGGGGCTGGTGTCGATGCTGCTGGCGGTGGCCTGCCTGCTCGGTACCGCAGGGGCGCTGATGCTGTTGCCGTATGCCGGGCCCGCCGGGCAGGCGATCGTGGGCGGCGCCGGGCTGGCGGTAGCGGGTGTCGCGTTCGCGTTCGGACGCATGATCAGCCTGCGCCGCCCGGGCGTGCGCCGCATCGGTTTCCTGGCGGTCGGGCTGGCGGCGGCATCGGCGGTGCTTTTTGCGCTGCTCGCGGTGGCCCGGCCCGAGGCGGCGGGCTACTTCCTGGCCTGGCTGGTGGTCCACCTCGCCTACGCGGGGTTCGCGCTGCATCGCCTGGTGCGCTGGCCGACCGGGGAGATGGCCGACGAGCCGCCGGTCGCGCTCGGCATCTTCATCTCCTACCGCCGCGACGACAGCCGCGAGACGGTGGGCCGGCTGCATGACGCGCTGAGCCGCGGCTTCGACCCCGCGCGCATCTTCCTCGACGTCGCCGGGCAGGTGCCGGGCGAGGACTACCGCAGCGTGATCGGGCGCGCGCTCGACGCCGCCGAGGTGGTGCTGGTCGTCATCGGCCCGCGCTGGCTCGACATCAAAGATGCCGAGGGCCGGCGCCGCCTCGACGACCCCGAGGACATGGTCCGCATCGAGGTCGAGAGCGCCCTGCAGCGCGGCAAGCACGTGATCCCGGTGCTGGTGCAGGGGGCGGCCATGCCCGCCGACGAGGCGCTGCCTGCCGCGCTGGCGCCGCTGGCCTTCCGCATGGCCTCGCCGCTGCGCCCCGACCCCGACTTCCGCACCGACCTGCTGCGCCTGGTCGATGCGCTGCGCGCGCACGCCGAGGGCGGTACCGACTGAACTGCGCCCGGCAGGCGCGGGCGGACAAAGGAGAAAGATGGTTCAAGCAGCACACCCTGGCGCGGACGCAGGTGCCGCGCGGCGGACGGGGATTCCGCCCGCCTTCATCGTGATCATCGCCGGCATGGTGGCCGCGCTGCACATCGGCAAGATCCCGCCCGCGCTCCCGGTGCTGCGCGATGCGCTCGGCGTCAGCCTGGTCGAGGCGGGCTTCCTGCTGTCGATGGTGCAGATGGCGGGCATGCTCGGTGGCGTGTTCATCGGCCTGGCGGCGGACGGCTTCGGCCTGCGGCGCAGCATGCTGCTCGGGCAGCTCACGCTGGCGCTGGCCAGCCTCGCCGGGGCGTGGGCGACGCAGCCGGCCGAGTTGCTGGTGTTGCGTGCGGTGGAGGGCTTCGGCTTCTTGCTCGTGGTGCTGCCGGTGCCGAGCCTGATCCGGCAACTGGTGCCGCCGAGCCGTCTGGCGCTGCATCTGGGGCTGTGGGGGACCTACATGGCGACCGGCACCGCGCTGGTGCTGGCCGGCGGTCCGGTGCTGATGGCCGTGGTCGGCTGGCAGGGACTGTGGGTCATCCTGGCCGTGGTGTCGCTTTCCGTGGCGGGCTGGCTGTTGCGGCGGGTGCCGTCCGACGCCGCGCGCCGTGCGGCAGCCGCCGCCGCGACTGCCTCGGCCAACATGGCCAATGCCGCCAACGCCGCCAACGCGGCCAACGCCGCCAACGCGGCCAACGCGGCCAACGCGGCGGCGCCTGCGCGCGTGCAGTGGTCGGCGCGGTTGCGCGACACGCTCACGAGCTGGGGGCCGTGGCGGGTGGCGATCACCTTCGCGATGTATTCCAGCCAGTGGCTGGCGGTGATCGGCTTCCTGCCGTCGATCTATGCCCAGGCCGGACTGTCCGGCCAGCTCGCCGGGCTGCTGACGGCGTTTGCCTGCCTGGTCAATGTCACCGGCAACGTCGCCGCCGGGCGCCTGCTGCATCGCGGGGTGTGCGCCCGCCATCTGCTCTACGCCGGCTTCGTGGCGATGGGGCTCACCGCCTTCGTCGCCTTCAGCCCGCTCACCGCCGAGGCGCCGGTCGCGCGCTATCTGGCGGTGGTGGTCTTCTCGGCGGTCGGCGGCCTGATCCCGGCGACGCTGTTCGCGCTCGCCGTGCATGTGGCGCCGAACGAGCACACCGTGTCGACCACCGTGGGCTGGATGCAGCAGTGCTCGTCCACCGGCCAGTTCCTCGGCCCGCCGCTGGTGGCGTGGGTGGCGGGCGCGGCGGGTGGCTGGCAGTGGACCTGGGTGATCACCGGCGTGGCGTCGGTCGTGGGGCTGGTGCTGGCGAGCCGGACGCGCTACCAGCGTCCTTGACGCGGACGCCCCGACTCAGCGCTCGGCCTCACTTTCCTCACCCAGCCTCCCGGTCCAGCCGCGGGCAAGCGCTGCCGCAGCGCGTGCCGGGGGCAAGTGCGCGCCGCCGCGGTCCCTCACCCCCGCCGCCAGGCGTGGTAGCGCGCCAGCCAGCCGAGCACGCGCTGCGGCGCATGGGCGCGCTTCCATTCGCCCGCGGCGTACTTGTTGGCCTCGGACAGCGTCGGGTAGGTGTGGATGGTGCCGAGGATCTTGTTGAGCCCCAGGCCGTGCTTCATCGCCAGGGTGAATTCGGCCAGCAGCTCGCCGGCATGCTCGCCGACGATGGTCGCGCCCAGGATGCGGTCCTTGCCGGGCACGGTGAGCACCTTGACGAAGCCGTGGCCGACGCCGTCGGCGATGGCGCGGTCGAGGTCGTCGAGGCCGTAGCGCGTCAGCTCGTAGGCGATGCCGCGCGCGCGCGCCTCGCGCTCGTTGATGCCGACGCGCGCGACCTCGGGGTCGATGAAGGTGGTGTGCGGCACCACGCGGTAATCGACCTTGAAGCGCTTGAGCTTGCCGAACAGCGCATTTACCGCCGCGTACCAGGCCTGATGCGCGGCGACGTGGGTGAACTGGTAGGGGCCGGCGACGTCGCCGGCGGCGTAGATGTTGGGGTAGAGGGTCTCGAGGTAATCGTTGGTGACCACGGTCTGCTTAACCGGGATGCCGATCTCCGCCAGCCCGTAGCCGTCGAGGCGGGCCACGCGGCCCACGGCGCACAGCAGCTCGTCGAACTCGATCCGCATCTCCTCGCCGGCGCGGGCGACGACGATGAACTTGCGTGGGCCGTCCGGCGTGTCCTCACGCTCGCAGCGCAGCGCCGCGACGCCGGTCAGCACCTGCACGCCGTCGCGCGCCAGGCTGGCGTGGGCGAAGGCGGCGACGTCCTCGTCCTCGCGCGGCAGCAGTTGCGGCGCACGGCCGACCTGTGTGACCTGGGATCCGAGGCGCGCGAAGCACTGCGCCAGCTCGCAGCCGATCGGCCCGCCGCCCAGCACCACCAGCCGGCGCGGCGGGGTGTCGAGCCGCGCGAAGGCCTCCCACACCGTGTCGCTGGTCCGGTAGCCCACCGCCTCCAGCCCGGGTAGCGGCGGCACGGCCGGGCGCGCGCCGGCGGCGATGACGATGCTGCGCGTGGTGATGCGCTGCGTGCCGCCGTCGTTCAGCGCCACCTCCACCGTCCACGGATCGATGACGCGTGCGTAGCCCTGTACGACGTCCACGCCGAGCCCGGTGTAGCGCGCGACGCTGTCGTGCGGCTCGATCTTGCGGATCACCTCATGCACGCGCGCCATCACCGTGCGGAAGCTGAAGCGGGGCTCGGCGGTGTCCAGGCCGTAGTGGCTCGCGTGGCGGATCTGGTGGGCGAGCTTCGCGCTGCGGATCAGCGCCTTGCTCGGCACGCAGCCGGTGTTGAGGCAGTCGCCGCCCATCTTGCTCGCCTCGACCAGCGTCACCTTCGCCTTCACCGCGGCGGCGATGTAGGCGGTGACCAGCCCGGCGGCGCCGGCGCCGATCACCACCAGGTTGCGCTCGAAGCGCACCGGCCTTTGCCAGCGCGCATACACCCGGCGCGCCTGCACCCAGGCCACGAGCTTGCGCGCGAGCAGCGGGAACACGCCGAGCAGCGCAAAGGACAGCAGCAGGGTGGGCGACAGGATGCCCGCCAGGCTGGTTACCGCCGCCAGCTCGGTGCCGGCATTCACGTACACCAGCGTGCCCGGCAGCATGCCGAGCTGGCTGACCCAGTAGAAGGTGGCGGCGCGGATCGGCGTCAGCCCCATCAGCAGGTTGATCAGGAAGAACGGGAACACCGGCACCAGGCGCAGCGTGAACAGGAAGAAGGCGCCGTCGCGCGCGATGCCGTCGTTGATCGCCTTCAGGCGCTCGCCAAAGCGCGCCTGCACGCTGCCGCGCAGCAGGTGGCGAGAGACGAGGAAGGCGAGGGTGGCGCCGATGGTGGACGCGAAGGACACGATCAGCAGGCCCCAGCCGAGGCCGAACAGGGCGCCGCCGGCCAGCGTCATCACCGCCGCGCCGGGCAGCGACAGCGCGGTGACCACCACGTAGAGCACGAAATAGGCGCCGGCCACCAGCAGCGGCGAGGCGTCGCGCCAGGCGGCGAACTGGGCCATGCCGGCCTTCAGGCTGTCAAGGTCGAGCTGGCGGTGCAGGCCGAGGCCGAAGAACGTGGCGACCAGCGCGACGACGAGGAGCAGCAGGAGACGTTTTTTCACGGAGGGCTCGGAAAGGGAGGGGCGGTGCACAGTCGTTGCAGCGGGTCGATTCCTTACACGCCTTCCGCCAGCCTGCGGTGCTTGCGGATGAAGCCGCGGTCGATCCAGTCCTTCCATCGCCACACCCAGCCGCCCTCGGCCGACCAGTTGCCCCAGGACGCGATCGCATGGCGCGGGCCGCAGGCGATCAGGTAAAGGGAGCGCGGCTTCGGCACGTAGGCGTGCGGCGGGCGGCCGTCGAGGGTGGCGAGCAGGTTGGCGGCGAGGATCGGGCCCGCGTGCACCGCATGCACGCCGGATCGGGCAAGGGCGCGGTCGGTGCGCGCGCAGACGTCGCCGGCGGCGAACACCTCGGGGTGCGAGGGGCTGCGGTGGTGGGCGTCGACCTGCACCCAGCCGTCCGCGGTGCAGGCGAGCCCGCTGTGGCGCAGCCAGGACTGCGGGCGGGCGCCGGTGGCGGCGAGCACGCAATCGGCGGGGAGCAGGCGGTTCTCGGTCGCGAGCGGAGCCGAGGGCGAGCGGTGGTCCAGAGGAGCAGGGTGATCGGCGGACGCGAGGGGATCGGCGGGGGCCGCGCGGCCTGATCCGAGGCTCTCTCCCAGGCGCAGCCCCCCGGCTTCGCCGGTCGCGCGCTGTAGATGCACGGTGATGCCGGCCACATCGAACTGGCGCAGCACCCGACGACGCACGCGCTCGGCATGATCGGCGAGCAGGCTGGTGGGCGAGCACACGAGCGCAAGCTCCGCCTTCGCCGACCGGCGGCGCAAGGCCTCCGCTGCCGCCAGGACCAGCTCCACGCCCGCGGCGCCGCCGCCGACCACGCACAGCCGAAAACCTTCCGTGGCGCATGCCGCTTCCAGCACCCGCGGCCAGGCGGCGAAGAAGGCGGGCAGGGGCTTGACCGGCAGCAGGCGGTCCGGACCGAGTGCGTCCAGCGCCGCGGTGTCGGTCTCGCTGCCGATGTCGAGCGACAGCAGGTCGTAGTCGAGCGTGTCGTCGAGGGTGCCCCCGGGGGCGCCGTCGAGGGTGTCGCCGTTCGCGATCTGCAGCCGTCGCTGGTCGGCATCGAGCGCGGTCGCCGCACCGATCAGCAGGCGCACGCCGGCCGCTGCCGCGAGTGGGCGCAGGTCGATGCGGCAGTCGTCCTCCCGGTAATGCCCGGCGATCCAGCCCGGCAGCATGCCCGAGTAGTATTGCCAGGGCGACGGCGTGAGCAGCACCGTTTCAACGCCCCGCGGGCGGGCGCGGGCAAGCGCGCACAGCACGGCGAGCTGGGCGTGGCCGCCGCCGAGGAGCACCAGCCGCTTCATCGTCATGCCTCGATTCTCATGGCTTGCAGGGGAACTGCTTCAACGTAAGGTTTTCCGATGCTGGAACGACAAAGAAACCTGATCGGCCGTTCGGGTTCCGGAGCGGCCATCCATGCAGTCGATCTTCCACCCCAATCCTTGCCGATCTTCCGACCGAGACCGCACATGCACGCCACGCTCCCGCTGCTCCAGTCCTCCGACTTTCCCGCCATCCGTCGCCAGGCCACCGCAACGCTGCAGGTCAATCTCGGTTATCGCTGCAACCAGTCCTGCGTGCATTGTCACGTGAACGCCGGCCCCAATCGCACCGAGATGATGGACGCCGAGACGATGGCGCTGATTCCGCAGGTGCTCGCCGCGCGCGGCATCGGCACCCTCGACCTCACCGGCGGTGCGCCCGAGCTGCACACGGGTTTTCGCGACCTGGTGCGTGCGGCGCGTGCGCTTGGCGTCAAGGTGATCGATCGCTGCAACCTCACCGTCCTGTTCGAGCCGGGCCACGAAGGGTTGGCCGAATTCCTCGCCGAGCACGAAGTCGAGGTGGTGGCCTCGCTGCCCTGTTACTCGATGGACAACGTCGATCGCCAGCGCGGCAAGGGCGTGTTCGACAAGAGCATCGCCGCGCTGCAGCGGCTCAACGCGCTCGGCTACGGCCAGGAGGGGTCGGGCCGGGTGCTGAACCTGGTGTACAACCCCCAGGGGGCGGTGCTGCCGCCGCCCCAGCCGGCGCTCGAGGCCGACTACAAGCGCGAACTGGGGGCGCATTTCGGCATCGTGTTCAACAGTCTCTTCGCGCTCGCCAACATGCCGATCCAGCGCTTCGGCTCGATGCTGATCTCGAAGGGGCAGTTCAACGGCTACATCCGTTTGCTCAAGGACAACCATCGTGACGCCAACCTGGCGCAGGTCATGTGCCGCTCGTTGATCAGTGTGGACTGGCTGGGGCGGCTCTACGACTGCGACTTCAACCAGCAGCTCGACCTACCGCTGATGGAAGGGGGCGGCATCCGCCACCTGCGCGACCTGCTGCACGCCGATGCCGACGGGTCGCCGATCCGGGTCGCCGAGCACTGCTATGGCTGCACCGCGGGCAATGGCTCGAGCTGCGGCGGTGCGCTCGGGGCCTGAGCGCATGGCGCTGTCGATCATCGTGCCGATGCTGAACGAAGCCGCGGCGCTGCCCGGGCTGCTGTCGCAGCTTGCGCACTGGCGCACGCGCGGCTGCGAGGTGGTGCTGGTCGATGGTGGCAGCACGGACGGCTCGGCCGACATGGCGCGCGCCGCGGGCTTCACGGTGGTGGACGCCGAACGAGGCCGCGCGCGGCAGATGAACGCCGGGGCCGCCAACGCGGGCGGCGAGGTGCTGCTGTTCCTGCATGCGGATACGCAGTTGCCGGCGGAGGCGGATGAGACGGTGGGCGCGGCGCTGGCCGATGCCGATCGTGAATGGGGGCGCTTCGACGTGCGCATCAGCGGGTGCGCCCCGATGCTGCGCGTGGTTGCTGCATCGATGAACCTGCGCTCGCGCCTGACCGGCATTGCCACCGGCGACCAGGCGATGTTCGTGCGCCGGGCGGCGTTCGACGCGGTGGGCGGTTTTCCGCTGCAGCCGTTGATGGAAGACATCGAGCTCTCGCGCCGTCTGCTGCGGCGCTCGCGTCCGGCCTGCCTGCGGGCGCGGGTCACCACCTCGGGCCGGCGCTGGGAGCAGCGCGGCGTGTGGCGCACGATCGTGCTGATGTGGCGGCTGCGCTGGGCGTACTGGCGCGGCGTGCCCGCCGAGGTGCTGGCCGAGGCCTACCGGTGAGCGGGCTGCGCATCATCGTGTTCGCCAAGGCACCGCGCCCGGGGCTGGCCAAGACGCGGCTGATCCCGGCCTTGGGTGCCGCCGGGGCGGCGGCGCTGGCGGCGCGGATGCTCGCGCACACTCTGGACCAGGCCCTGGCGAGCGGGGTCGGTGCGGTCGAATTGTGCGTCGCACCCGCACCTGGGGATGCCGTGTGGCAGGGCGTTGAACTGCCGGAAGGCTTGGCGCTGACGGCGCAGGGCGAGGGCGATCTGGGGGCACGCATGGCGCGTGCCGCGCAACGCGCGATCGAAGCGCGCGAATTGTGTGCGGGCGAATCGTGCGCGGGCGTGCTGCTGATCGGCACCGACTGCCCCGCGCTGGACGCCGCCTGCCTGCGCCGGGCCGCGAACGCGCTGAGCGAGACCGATGCGGTCATCGTCCCCACTGCCGACGGCGGCTACGCATTGCTCGGTCTGCGCCGCTTCGATACCAGCCTGTTCGCGGACATCGCCTGGAGCACGCCCGCGGTGGCCGCCACCACGCTGGCGCGGCTGGATGCGCTGGGCTGGTCGTGCACGCGGCTGGCGCTGCTGCACGACATCGACGAGCCGGCCGATCTGGAGCATCTGCCGCCGGGGTGGTGAGCGCGACCCGGCAATCGGCTGAAGGGCGAGCCGGACGGGTTCGCGCGCAAGCCCTTGCCTATCGGGGACCGAGGCCGCGCAATGGATAGCGTTTCCGGCACAATCGGGCATGACTTCACCCAAGCGGAGCGACCGGCCATGAACATCCACCCCTTTCTGCTCTTCCTCCACGTCGCCAGCGTCGTCGTCTGGGTGGGCGGCATGTTCTTCGCCTACGTCTGCCTGCGCCCCGAAGCCGCCAGCCAGCTCGAGCCGCCGCCGCGGCTGCGGCTGTGGCGCGGCGTGCTGGCGCGCTTCTTCACCTGGGTGTGGGTGGCGGTGGCCGCGGTGCTGGCGAGCGGGCTGGCGTTGCTGCTGCGCATCGGGTTTGCTGCGGCGCCGCTGTACCAGCACATCATGTTCCTGATGGGCTTGGTGATGATCGCGATCTACGCCTATGTCTTCTTCGCGCCGTATGCGGGTTTGAGCAAGGCGGTCGCGGCCGAGGACTGGAAGGCGGGCGGCGCGGCGCTCGGCCGCATCCGGCAACTGGTGGGCACCAACCTGACGCTCGGCTTCCTGACCATCGCCATGGGGACGATCGGGCGCTGGCTGGGCTGACATCCCTGCGGCCCGGTGCGCCCGGCGTCGTGGATTACCCGCATCACCCTGTCCTCGTGCTTTGCCATGCGCGCTGGCGATGCAACAATCGCCGGGCATGTCTGCAGCCATCCACCCCCACCCGGAGATGACACGAATGAAGACCACCCGTCTTGCCGCTGCACTGTCGATTGCCACGGCCACCCTCGCCACCCTGGCCGCCGGTCCGGCCGCTGCCGAGACCGTGCGCTGGGCCGCCGCCGGCGACGCCCTGACCATGGACCCGCACGCCCAGAACGAGGGCCCGACCCACGTCATGAACCACCAGGTCTACGACTCGCTGGTGTTCCGCGACCAGGCGATGAAGCTCGCGCCGCGGCTGGCGACGTCGTGGCGCATTACCGACGACCCGACGGTGTGGGAATTCAAGCTGCGCGAAGGGGTGAAATACCACAACGGCAACCCCTTCACCGCCGACGACGTGGTGTTCTCGATCCTGCGCGCCAAGCACGAGAACTCCGACATGAAGGGCCTGCTGACCAGCGTGGTCGAGGTCGTCAAGGTCGATGAGCACACCGTGCGCATGCGCACCGATGGCCCCAACCCGCTGTTGCCCAACAACCTCACCAACCTTTTCATCATGGACCGCGAGTGGTCTGAGGCGAACAAGGTCACCCTGCCGCAGAACTACAAGGCCGGCGACGAGACCTTCGCGGTGCGCAACGCCAACGGCACCGGCCCCTTCCGGCTGGCCAAGCGCGAGCCCGACGTGCGCACCGAGCTCGAGCGCAACGAGGACTACTGGGGCAAGGGCAGCTTCCCGATGGAGGTGAGCAAGGTCGTGTTCACCCCGGTGCGCTCGGCCGCCACCCGCGTCGCGGCGCTGCTGTCGGGCGAGGTCGATTTCCTGCTCGACCCGCCGGTGCAGGACCTCGAGCGCCTGTCCGCGGCCAAAGGCATCGTGGTGCGTTCCGGTCCCGAGAATCGCACCATCTTCTTCGGCATGAACCAGGGTGTGTCCGAACTGCGCACCTCGGACATCAAGGGCAGGAACCCCTTCGCGGACAGGCGCGTGCGCGAGGCGATGAACATCGCGATCAACCGCGAGGCGGTCAAGCGCGTGGTGATGCGCGGCCAGTCGGTGCCCGCCGGCATCGTTGCGCCGCCCTTCATCGACGGCTACGACAAGGCCCTCGACGTCGTGCCGGCGCCCGACGTGGCGCGCGCCAAGGCGCTGCTCGCCGAGGCCGGCTACCCGAACGGCTTCGCGGTCACGCTGTCCTGCCCCAATGACCGCTATGTGAACGACGAGGCGATCTGCCAGGCGGTGACCGGCATGTTCGGCCAGATCGGTGTCAAGGCGCGGCTCGATGCGCGGCCCAAGAGCATCCACTTCGCCGAACTGCCCAAGGGCGAGCTCGACCTCTACATGCTCGGCTGGGGCGTGCCGACCATGGACTCGCACTACGTCTTCCACTACCTCTACGAGACCCGGACGGACAAGGGCGGCGCGTGGAACGTCACCGGCTATTCGAGCCCGAAGGTGGACGAGCTGACCAAGGCCATGAACCGCGAGATCGACCTCGGGAAGCGCGCTGGCATGGTCGCCGAGACCTGGAAGACGGTGCAGGACGACGTGGTCTATCTGCCGATCCACCACCAGATGCTGAACTGGGCGATGAAGGACAACATCGACTTCCCGGTGCAGTCCGAGAACTATCCGTACTTCAAGCTGTTGAAGTTCAACAAGTAAGTCCGCCGCCCCATGCTCGCCTTCATCCTGCGCCGCCTGCTGCAATCCGTGCTCGTCATGCTGACGGTGGCGCTGGTCTCTTTCGGCCTGTTCCGCTACATCGGCGATCCGGTGAACAACATGGTCGGCCAGGAGGCGACCATGGCCGAGCGCGAGGCGCTGCGCGAATCGCTCGGCTTGAACGAGCCGGTGCCGCTGCAGTTCCTGCGCTTCGTCGGCAACGCGGTGCGGGGCGAGTTCGGTGTGTCCTACCGCATGGCGCGGCCGGTGGCCGACGTGATCGCCGAGCGCCTGCCGGCGACGCTGGAGCTGGCGCTGATCTCGGGCTTCGGCGCGCTCGCGCTAGGCATCGCGCTCGGCGTGTATACCGCGCTGCGCCGCGACGGCTGGCTGAGCCACGCGATCATGGGGCTGTCGCTGGTAGGCGTATCGCTGCCCACCTTCCTGATCGGCATCCTGCTGATCTACGTGTTCGCGGTCGAGCTGAAGGTGCTGCCGGCCTTCGGCCGCGGCGAGGTGGTGGACCTGGGGTGGTGGACCACCGGGCTGCTGACCACGTCCGGGCTGAAGTCGCTGGTGATGCCGGCGATCACGCTCGGCCTCTACCAGCTCACGCTGATCATGCGCCTGGTGCGCGCCGAGATGCTCGAGGTCCTGCGCACCGACTACATCAAGTTCGCGCGCGCGCGCGGGCTGAGCGACCGCGCGGTGCATTTCGGCCACGCGCTCAAGAACACCCTGCTGCCGGTGATCACCATCACCGGGCTGCAGATCGGTTCGATCATCGCCTTTGCCATCATCACCGAGACCGTGTTCCAGTGGCCGGGCGTGGGCCTGCTCTTCATCACCGCGGTGCAGTTCGTCGACATCCCGGTGATGGCGGCCTACCTGGTGCTGATCGCGCTGATCTTCGTCGTCATCAACCTGATCGTCGACCTGCTGTACTTCGTCGTCGATCCGCGCCTGCGCGTGCAGCGCAGCGGGCGCGGGCACTGAGCCGGCCCATGAGTCTGGCTGCTGCGTCTGCCCACTGAGCCCGCCTGAAGGATCCGGATTCGAGCATGTCTTCCGCCCCGCATTCATCGCCCCCGCGACCCTCGCCACCGCCCGGCGCCGGCTACGCCCCTCGCGCCGAGCGCCAGCGCTCGCGCTGGGCGCGCTTCGTCGACAGCGACGTCTTCGACAGCTTCATCCATTCGCCGGTGACGGTGATCGCCGCGCTGGTGACGTTGGCGATCTTCGCCGCCGCGCTGCTGGCGCCGGTGATCGCGCCGCACAACCCCTTCGATCCGGCCACGCTCAACCTGATGGACGGCTTCACCCGCCCGCTGCAGGCCAACGAATTCACCGGCAACGTGTATTGGTTCGGCACCGACGCCCAGGGGCGCGACCTGTTCTCGGCCATCCTGTACGGCGCGCGCGTGTCCATCCTGGTCGGCTTTGCCGCGGTGGCCTTCGCCGCGCTGCTCGGCATCACCCTCGGGCTGATCGCCGGCTACCGCGGCGGCTGGGTCGACAGCCTGATCATGCGCGTCGCCGACGTGCAGCTGAGCTTCCCGGCCATCCTGGTCGCGCTGCTGATCTTCGGCGTGTTCAAGGGCGTGGTGCCGCCGGCGCTGCAGGACAGGATGGCGGTGTATGTGCTGGTGGTGGCGATCGGCCTGTCGGACTGGGTGCAGTACGCGCGCACCGTGCGCAGCTCCACGCTCGCCGAGAAGAACAAGGAATACGTGCAGGCCGCGCGCGTGATCGGGGTGCCGGCGCCGCTGATCCTGCTGCGCCACATCCTGCCCAACGTGATGGGGCCGGTGCTGGTGATCGCCACCATCGGCCTGGCGCTGGCGATCATCCTCGAGTCGACGCTGTCCTTCCTCGGCGTCGGCGTGCCGCCCACCCAGCCCAGCCTGGGCACGCTGATCCGCGTCGGCCAGGACTTCCTGTTCTCGGGCGAGTGGTGGATCGTGTTCTTCCCCGGGCTCACGCTGCTGCTGCTCGCGCTCGCGGTGAATCTGCTCGGCGACTGGCTGCGCGATGCGCTCAATCCGAGGCTGCGCCGATGAGCGCGCCGCACATCGACCAGAAGAACGCCGGCGGCGGCGTGCCGCTGCTGTCGGTGCGTCACCTGCGGGTGGAGTTCCCCTCCCGGCGCGGCACGCTGGTGGCGATCGACGACGTCTCCTTCGACATCGCGCGCGGCGAGGTGCTGGGCGTGGTGGGCGAATCGGGCGCGGGAAAGTCGCTCACCGGCGCCGCCATCATCGGCCTGCTCGAGCCGCCCGGGCGCATTGCCGGCGGCGAGATCCTGCTCGACGGCGAGCGCATCGACAGGCTGCGCGCCGAAAAGCTGCGCCGCCTGCGCGGCCGCCGCATCGCGATGATCTTCCAGGACCCGCTCACCAGCCTGAACCCGCTGTACACCGTTGGCCAGCATCTGGTCGAAACCATGCTCACCCACCTCGACCTCAGCCCCGCGGCGGCGCGCGAACGTGCGCTGGCGCTGCTAGACGAGGTCGGCATTCCGGCGCCGGCGCAGCGCATCGACCACTATCCGCACCAGTTCTCCGGCGGCATGCGCCAGCGCGTGGTGATCGCGCTCGCGCTCTGTGCCGAGCCCGAACTGATCATCGCCGACGAGCCCACAACGGCGCTCGACGTCTCGGTGCAGGCGCAGATCATCGCGCTGCTGCGCCGGCTGTGCCGCGAGCACCACACCGCGGTGATGCTGATCACCCACGACATGGGCGTGATCGCCGAGACCGCCGACCGCGTCGCGGTGATGTACGCCGGGCGCCTGGTCGAGATCGGCCCGGTGGCCGATGTCGTGCGCGCACCGGCGCACCCGTACACGCGCGGGCTGATGGGCTCGATCCCGGTGCTAGGCGCCGAGGTCGAGCGCCTGGTGCAGATCGACGGCGCCATGCCGCGCCTCACTGCGATCCCGTCCGGCTGCGCGTTCAACCCGCGCTGCGCGCAGGCGTTCGCGCGCTGCCGCGAGGCACGCCCGCCGCTGATTGCCGCCGGCATGACGCGGGCGGCGTGCTGGCTGCACGCGCAGGGGGGCGATGCGTCACCCGCCCCTGCCGCGCTGCGCTACGGACGGGGAGGGCAGCCATGAGCATCATCGAACGCGCGCTCGCCAAGGCGAAGCACGAAGATCGGGCGGCGGTGGAGGACGCAGAGGGGCTTGCCCATCAGCCGACTGGCGTCGTGGGAGCGGGCTTGCCCGCGAATGACGGGCCCACGTACGCCGCTTTCGCGGGCAAGCCCACTCCCACAGGGCCCGCGCCTGCAGCAGGGGTCGAGCGCGAGGAAGGGGCTCGCGCCGACCTCGACGCCGACGCCGCTGCCACTACCGACGCCCAAGTCCAAGCCGAAGTCCAAGCCGAAGCCGCAACTGCAGCCGAAGCCACATCGCGCCCCAGCGCCGAAGCGCAGGCCTCGGCCCTGTTGCGCGTCGAGGACCTGCGCTGCGTCTTCGACGTCTCCAAGCCCTTCCTCAACCGCCTGCTCGAGCGCGAACCGCGGCGCTGGCTGAAGGCGGTCGATGGCGTGTCGTTCGAGATCCCGCGCGGCCAGACCTTTGCGCTGGTGGGCGAGTCCGGCTGCGGCAAATCCACCGTGGCGCGGCTCATCGTCGGCCTGCACGAGCCGTCTGCCGGGCGCATCGTGTTCGATGGGCGCGACATCGCGCAGGTGCGCGGCGGCGCCGAGCGCCAGAAGCTGCGCCGTCGCTTCCAGATGATCTTCCAGGACCCCTACGCCAGCCTGAACCCGCGCTGGCGGGTCGAGCGCATCATCGCCGAGCCGATCCGCGTGTTCGGCCTCGAGCGCGACGCGGCTAAGATCCGCGCCCGCGTCGCCGAGCTGCTGACCCAGGTCGGGATGGCGCCGGCCGATGGCACCAAGTACCCGCACGAGTTCTCCGGCGGCCAGCGCCAGCGCATCTGCATCGCGCGCGCGCTTGCCAACCGCCCCGAGTTCCTGGTGTGCGACGAGCCCACCTCGGCGCTCGACGTGTCGGTGCAGGCGCAGATCCTCAACCTGATGCGCGACCTGCAGGACCAGCTCGGTCTCACCTACCTCTTCATCAGCCACGACCTCGCGGTGGTGCGCCACATGGCGAACCGGGTCGGGGTGATGTACCTCGGCCGCATCGCCGAGATCGCCGACAGTCGCACGCTGTTCGCGCGCCCGCGCCACCCCTACACGCGCATGCTGCTGGCGACGATTCCCAGCCTGGCGATGCGCGGCCAGCGCGCCGACCTGGTGCGCGGCGAGGTGCCCAACCCGATCACGCCGCCTTCGGGCTGCAGCTTCCACCCGCGCTGCCCGCTCGCCAACGAACGCTGCCGGCGCGAGGCGCCGCTGCTGCGCGCGCTCGGCGGCGGCCAGCAGGTGGCCTGCCACGCGGTGGAGGAAGGACGCGACCATGAATGAAGCGGTACAGGACGACGCGATGAGTGCAAACTCGACGGCGCCGGATTCAGGCTCGGGCGCTGCGCCCGCGCTTGAGCCGCGGGCGACCTCGGTGCCCGCCGCCGCAGCCCTGGCCCCCAGCGCCGCCCCCGCCGCTGCGCGCGCGCCGGCGGCGACTTCTCCGGTCGGTCGCATCGCCGTCGTCATCGGCTCGGGCGGGATCGGCGGCGCGCTCGCCGAGGCCTTGCGCAGCGCAGCCGAATTCGACGCGGTCGTCGTGCTTGGCCGGCGCAGCACGCCGGCGCTCGATCTGGTCGACGAGGCCAGCATCGCCGCCTGCGCAAAGTGGCTCGCTGCGCGTGGCGCGCCGGAGCTGGTGATCGACGCCACCGGCATCCTGCACGGCCCCGGCATGGCGCCGGAGAAGAGCTGGCGCGAGCTCGACCCCGCCACGCTGGCGCAGGCGTTCGCGATCAACGCCATCGGTCCGGCGTTGCTGATGAAGCACTTCCTGCCGCTGTTGGCGCGCGACCGGCGCGCGGTGTTCGCCACCCTGTCGGCCAAGGTCGGCAGCATCGGCGACAACCGGCTCGGCGGCTGGTATGCCTACCGCGCCTCGAAGGCGGCGCTCAACCAGCTCGTGCGCACCGCGTCCATCGAGCTGCGCCGCAGCCGGCCGCAGGCGATCTGCGTGGCGCTGCATCCGGGGACGGTCGATACCGGGCTGTCGGCGCCTTTCGCCAAATCCGGCCTGCAGGTGCAGGCGCCGGCGCTCGCCGCGCAACGTCTGCTTACCGTGCTCGCCGGTTTGAAGGCGGAAGATTCGGGGGAATTTTTCGATTACCGCGGCGAGCGCCTGCCGTGGTAGCTGACCGGCGCAGCGGACAAGCGGGCGCTCGTGGGCAACACAAGAGGAGAGCGCAATGAGCAACACGAAGGCAATCGTGAGCGGACACAGCCGCGGCCTCGGCGCGGCAATTGCGGGCGAACTGCTCGAGCGTGGCATCCCGGTGCTCGGGCTGGCGCGCAGGGGCAACGCGGCGTTGGCTGCGCAGCACGGCGACAAGCTTGCCGAGGTGGTGCTGGACCTTGCCGACAGCGCTGCGCTGGCGGCCTGGCTGGCGGGCGGCGGGCTCGGCGACTGGATGGCTGATGGCGAGCAGGTGCTGCTGGTGAACAACGCCGGCACCCTGCAGCCGATGGGGCCGCTGCCGCTGCAGGAGGTGGACGCGGTGGTGCGCGCGGTGGCGGTGAATGTGGCGGCGCCGCTGATGCTGGCCGCGGCGTTCGCGCAGGCGGGTGCCGCGGTGGGGACGGGCGCGAACGGCAATGAAGCCGCAGGCGAGGTGCGCGACCGTCGCGTGCTGCACATCTCGAGCGGTGCGGCACGCAAGCCTTATGCCGGCTGGAGCGTGTATTGCGCCAGCAAGGCCGCGCTCGACCACCATGCGCGCGCGGTGCAGGCAGACGTCACGCCGGGGCTGCGCATCTGCGCGCTGGCGCCGGGCGTTGTCGACACCGAGATGCAGGGCGAGATCCGCGCCAGCACGCTCGAGCGCTTTCCGCTGCGCGACCGCTTCGCCCAGATGCAGGCGAGCGGCGGCCTGATCGCGCCGGCCGAGTGCGCGATGCATGTGGTCGACTTCCTGCTCGACGAGGATTTCGGCCGCGAGCCGGTGGTCGATCTGCGCGAGCTGATGCAGTGACGCGACGCGACGCTCAAGGCGCGGCGCGGCGGCCCTTGCCGTTTGCGTGCGCGCCGACCATGCCTGTGCGAGCAAAGGCCGCGGCGTGGTGAGATTGAAGCGGCGCGTGCTGCGCTTGGTGGTTTGGCTGCGCCGCCACCCCGGGCTGATCGCGGCCTTCGGCTTCGTGTCCGGGTTGCTCAGCTTCTTCCTGGTCGAGCGCCACGAAGGCGTGGCGCGGCTGATGGCGGTGGCGATGCTGGCGAGCTGGGTGCTGCTGGTGGTCGAACGGGCGCTGAGCAAGGCGGTGTCGGCACGCTTCGGTTTCGGGCTGTCGCCGATGCTGGTGCGCTACCTGACCCAGTTCACCCACCAGGAGAGCCTGTTCTTCGCGCTGCCGTTCTTCGTCGCCAGTACCTCGTGGAACAGCGGCCAGGCACTGTTCACCGGCCTGCTCGGGGCGATGGCGCTGGTCACCATCATCGACCCGATCTATTTCGGCCGGCTGGCGAAGCGGCGCTGGCTGTTCCTGAGCTTTCACACCCTGACGCTGTTTGCGCTGCTGCTGGTGGTGCTGCCGCTGATCCTGCAGGTGCCGGCGATGCAGACCTACCAGCTCGCGCTCGGCGTGGCGGTGGTGCTGTCCTTCCCGACCCTGGCCGGTTCGATCACGGTGCCGCGCTGGTGGCGCGGACTCCTGGTGCTGGCGCTGCTCGCCGGGCTGGGGGCCACCGGCTGGCTGGCCCGGCTATGGGTGCCGCCGGCCACGCTGCGCCTGACCCAGGTCGCGGTCACCGCCGAGATCGACGTCGAGCAACGCGCGCCGCGGCAGAGCCTGCGCAGCCTCGGTGTCGAGCGCCTGCACCGCGACGGGCTCTACGCCTACACCGCTATCCATGCACCGCTCGGATTGCGCGAGCGCGTCGTTCACGTGTGGCTGCACGAAGGCAAGGAAGTCGACCGCATCGAACTCGATGTCGCCGGCGGGCGTGCCGAGGGCTATCGGGCATGGACGCACAAGCGCAACTTTCCCGAGGCGGCGCAGGGACGCTGGCAGGTGCGCGTGCTGGCCGCGGACGACCGCATGATCGGTACCCTGCGCTTTCGCGTGGAGGCAGCGCAGTCGGATGGGTCGGATCAGGCAGCGGCGAAGGATGCGCCTGCGAAGCCGGAGCCGCCGCGTGCAGAAACCGAAAACGCTCCCGCCGCGCGCTGACGCGGCGCCTTCAGCAGATGCGTTCCCACAGGCTCTGCTCGTCCTCGAAGTGGTCGAGCTCCAGGCCCTTGAAGTCGCTGCGCGACACGATGCCGACGACCTTGCCGTCGACCACCACCGGCAGGTGGCGATAGCCGCCGTCGCACATCATGTGCAGGGCATCGAGTGCGGTGCGTTCGGGGGCGATGGCGTCGGGCTCGGGCGTCATCACCGCGGACAGATGGATGGCGCCCGGGTTGCCGCCGCCGGCGATCACCTGCACCGCGTCACGGCCGGTGAAGATCCCCTTGAGGTGGGCGCGGGCGTCGGTCACCAGCACAGCGCCGACGCTGCGCTCGCACATGCGCTGGCAGGCGGTCTGCACGGTGTCGGTGGGGCGCAGCATCAAGGGGTTCTGATCCTTGACGATGAAGGAGATGTTGCGGTTGGTCATGTCATCCTCCGGGTCTTCTTGTCTGTGTGAATATCGTCACACTCTAGGCTCGAAGTTGCTTGACCGCGTTGACTTTTGTTAAGGGTCTCGTCTTGCGCCTGTACCTATGCCTGCCCAGGTGGCACTGCAACGCCGCAACGCTGCGTCTTCGTGCGCTGTTTCATGGCGGGGCGGGCAAAGCCGTGCCGCAATGGGCACGGCGGGTGTAGCCTTTCGCCATGAGTACGAAACCTGCCACACCCGATGATGGCGCGTTCGCCACAGCGCCCGCGGCCTTGCCTGCCCCGCAAGGAGATGCCGCCTTCCCGCTGAGCCTGCGCCGCGTGGCGGTCGACACCTACCGCGAGAACGTCGCCTACCTGCACCGCGACTGCGAGATCTACCGCGCCGAGGGCTTTCAGGCCCTGGCCAAGGTCGAGGTGCGGGCCAACGGCCGGCGCATCCTTGCCACGCTCAACGTGGTGGACGATCCGCGCATCGTCCGCTGCAACGAGATCGGGCTGTCGATCGACGCCTTCGCGCAGCTTGGCGTGGAAAACGGCCATCCGGCGATGGTGGCGCAGGCCGAGCCACCGTCCTCGATCCCGGCCCTGCACCGCAAGATCGCCGGCGAGCGCCTCGACCGTGACGACTTCCGCGCCATCGTGCGCGACATCGCCGCGCACCGGTACTCCAAGATCGAGCTCACAGCCTTCGTGGTCGCCACCAACCAGGGCGAGCTCGACCGCGAGGAGGTGTATTTCCTCACCGATGCGATGACCTCGGTCGGCCATCGCATCGACTGGCGCGAGCGTCCGGTGGTGGACAAGCACTGCATCGGCGGCATTCCGGGCAACCGCACGTCGATGCTGGTGGTGCCGATCGTGGCCGCGCACGGCATGCTGTGTCCCAAGACCTCGTCGCGCGCGATCACCTCGCCGGCCGGCACCGCCGACACCATGGAGGTGCTGGCCAACGTCGAGCTGCCGATGGAGCGCCTGGCCGAGATCGTGCGCGAACATCGCGGCTGCCTGGCCTGGGGCGGCACCGCCAACCTGTCTCCCGCCGACGACGTGCTGATCTCGGTCGAGCGCCCGCTGTCGATCGACTCGCCGGGGCAGATGGTCGCCTCCATCCTGTCGAAGAAGGTCGCCGCCGGATCGACCCACCTCGTGCTCGACATCCCGGTGGGGCCGAGCGCCAAGGTGCGCTCGATGCCGGAGGCGCAGAAGCTGCGCAAGCTGTTCGAGTTCGTCGCCGGGCGCATGAACCTGACCATCGACGTGGTGATCACCGACGGCCGCCAGCCGATCGGCAGCGGCATCGGCCCGGTGCTCGAGGCGCGCGACGTGATGCGGGTGCTCGAGAACGACCCGCGCGCGCCCAACGACCTGCGCCAGAAGGCGCTGCGCCTGGCCGGGCGGATGCTCGAATTCGACCCCGACGTGCGCGGCGGCGACGGCTTCGCGATCGCGCGCGACATCCTCGACTCGGGCCGTGCGCTGGCGAAGATGGACGCCATCATCCGCGCTCAGGGCGGCAAGCCCTTCGACCACAACGCGCCGCAGCTCGCCCGCCTCGCCTTCGAGGTGATGGCCGACGCCGACGGCCTCGTGGCCGGCATCGACAACCAGCAGCTCGCCCGCATCGCCCGCCTGGCCGGGGCGCCGAAGATGCAGGGTTCGGGCGTGGATCTGCTGAAGAAGCTCGGTGACCCGGTGAGAAAGGGCGAACCGCTGTACCGCGTCCATGCCGACTACCCGGCCGACATGGAGTTCGCGCGCCAGGCCAGCGCGCGCGCGAGCGGCTACACGATCGGCGGCGCGGACGAGTTGCCGCACCTGTTCGTGGAGTTCTGAGCATCCCATGCCCCCCGGGCGGCGGAGGGTGTTCGCAAAGAAAACAAGCGCCTGAACGCTCAGAGCGCGGTCGTGCGCAGGGTCGCCGACTCCACGACCAGCTCGGCGGCGACCCCGCTTGCAACCTTGATCGGCAGCGCGGGCCAGGCCGCGAGCGCGGGCGGCGCGATGCTGAGTTCGAAGCGGTCCTTGTCGCGCTTGGTGAAGGCGAGCGCCTGAGCGCCAAGGCTGAACACGGGTTCGTGCCCGGCTGCAAGGCCGGGCGCGCTGGCAGGTGCGGCCTCGAGCCAGGTGGACTGCAGCGCAAGATCCACGGCGCGGCCTTCGCCGTCCTCCGGTACGCGGTGCACCCGCCAGCCATTGCCGCCGGGCTCGGCGAGCCACAGCCCGCGCCCCTGGGTCACCACCAGCTCGACGCGCAGCGCCTGTGGCTGCAGGTCAAGCGCCGGCCAGCGTACCGCGAGCCGCTGCGGTCGGCTGGCGGCGCCGTCGGGCTGGGCGGTGTCGAAGTCGAAGGCCTGCTCCACCAGCACCGGCGTGCCACGGCGGGCGGAGGCGGGCAGTACGCGCAGCACGCCGGTGAGGCGCTCGGACAGCGGATGCCAGTCGAAGCTGAAGCCGGCCAGCGTGGCCGGTGCGTCGAGCGGGCGCTCGCCGCTCACGCGCTGGTCTTCCTCGACCAGCAGCCCGGAGCGGGCATCCGCCCCGCCGATGGTGGGAAGCTCGCCGGCCGGCGGGGTGTCGGCGGCGCGCAGCCGCCCCTTCAGGGTGAGTTGCAGGGGACTGCCGTCCTGCGTGGGGGCGAGGTCGAGGTCGCGGCTGGCGTGCTGCTTGCCGTCGAAGTCCAGCCGCAGCGGCGCGCCGAGCAGGGCATGCTCGGCCTGCAGGCTGAGCGCGACGTTGCTCAGCTTGACCAGGCAGGGGGCGTCCGACTCGATGTCCAGGCGCAGGCGCGGCAGCACTTCGGGCACCGGATCGCGCTGGCAGAACGCAAGCACCTGCTCGAGCGCGGCGCCCCACTCCTTGGCGAGCGGGTCCGCGGGCAGGGTCACCGGTGCGCCCTGCTCGCCGGGCAGCATGGCCTGCCACAGCAGGCGGTCGCTGCCGTCGGCCTCGCCACCTTCAAGGACGAGGCGCAGGCGCGGGCTGGCGGGGCGGGCGGCGATGCGGATGCGCGGCACCAGCGCGGAACCCCTGAGAATCCCCAGGATTTCCTCGTGGATGGCGAGCTGCGTGTCCGCCTTGTCGTGGGCGATGGCCGTGCCGGTTTGCGTCCCGGTGGCGCGGGATCGGGACCGCGCGGGCAGGGCACGCAGGTTTTCAGTCATATTGATCTGCCCGCCGAGCGGAATCGAGGCCGTGAACTTCACCACCAGCGGCGAGCCCACCCAGGGTGGATTCAGCGCGGTGCCGGTGCGCCCGGTCTGCGCGGCCTCTGCGCTGACGGCCTCGCCATCTGCCCGGTGCAGGCCGAACTCGAGCGTCAGCCCGGGGAAGGGGTCGTCGATGCGCACGATCGGCGCGGGCCACACCAGCTCGAGGCGGGTCTCAGCTTCGCCATCGTCCTCGGCGAGGTCGAACCAGCGCGCGTCGTCGGTCTCGAGTGAGAACTCGGCGGAGCGGAACTGCGCCTGCAGCGTCGACCCGCCCAAGCTGAGCGCGCTGGCGCTGCGACAGGCCTCGGGCAGCGGCAGCCACAGCGAGGTGCGGAACGCCGCGACCCCTGCGCTGGTCACCGGGAAGCGCAGCTCGATGTCGAGCGCCGCGCCCACCGCCTCGGCCAGGGTCGGGTGCGCCTTGCGGTAGAGGGCGAAGGGGGTCGGAGCCGGCATCTCAGCCTCGGGTCAGGCGCAGGTTGTTGGCGCTGACCACGTTCCTCAGGTTGGTGTCGACGCTGTCGATGCGGGTGTTCAGCGTGACCCGGTTGCGGTCGAAGGTGGCGAGGTCGGTGTTGAAGCGCGAGACGTCGGTGGAGAACTGGCCGTAGCGCACGTCGAAGTCGTTGAGCCGGGTGCCGATCAGCGTGCTGCGGCTGTCGAAGTCGGCATAACGGGTGTCGAAGCTGGTGTAGCGCGTATCGAAGCTCGAATAGCGGCTGTCGAAGTCGGCGTAGCGCGTGTCGAAGCTCGAGTAGCGGGTATCGAAGCTCGAATAGCGGGTATCGAAGGACTGGTAGCGGGTGTCGAAGCTGTCCACGCGGGCGTCGATCGCGAGGCGGTCCTGGTTCACCGCCTGGGCAAGCTCCTGCACCTGCCGAAGCTGCGTGTCGACCGCGCTGGCGCGCGCTTCGACCTCGCGCGCGAGCACGCCGATGTGCTCGAACTCGGCCAGGTTCAGCTCGGCGACGGTGTCGATGCGCTGGCCGAGGTCCTGGCGGGTCGCCGCGTTCAGCGTGTAGCTGCCGAGCGTGCGCGGACCGACGCCCGCCGCCGCCACGCCGAGCTGGGACACCACGGCGTCGCGCGTCGCCGCCGGCAGGACGTCCACGCCGCTGCCGATGAAGCGGTCGACGGCCGTTTCGACCTGGCGCTTGCCCACCCACTCCGCGGCACGGCCCGCGCGGCCGGCGAGGTGGGTCTGGGCGAGGTTGAGCAGGTCGTCGATCACGGCGCCGTCGCCGGTCTTCGCGCGCGCGGCGAGGTCCTCTTCGAGGCCCGTGCCGCCTTCGAGCACGTCGGCCAGAAAGCTCACCCAGGGCTCGACCCAGTCGATCCAGGTCGCGGTGCGCACCGCGCGCGCGATGCTGCTGCCACGGTCCTCGGCGTCGAGCACGTCGGCCTGGATCAGGCCGCTGTCCACCGGCCATGCCAGCTTCCAGCGCGCGCGGCTGATGGTGTCGATGGCGGCGCCGTGGGCGTCGCGCACATACAGATCGACCGCGCTGCGCAGGCTGTAGCTGCGGTCGCGCAGGTAGGTGTCGGCCATCGCGCGCAGGCCCGCTTCGAGCGCGAGCGGATGCGCGGCCTGCGGATCGAGCCCGCCGAGCGCGGTCTCGAGCGCGGCCTGCTGGTTCTCGGTGAGCGGCTCGGCGGGCGGGGTCAGCAGCTCGAGCTCGGCGCTGCCGTCGCCACCGGTGAGCACGGTCACCGCCTGGCCCTCGATGCGGCGGAAGCCGTACAGATACACCAGCCGGCCGATGCTGGTCTGCACCGTCACCGCGACGCCGGCGCGCGGCGTGCCGCCGTGGTCATTGACCTGCAGGCGCAGCGTGCGCGGCTCGCCCAGCCAGGCGTCCTGCGGGTGCAGGGCCAGGGTCAGCACCAGGCCGGTCTCGGTCGGGGTGGCGTAGGGGTCGCCGTCGTAGAACAGCTCGACCCAGCGCGTCGGCTCGAGGCCGAGCGCGGCGACGCAGATCTCGGTGAAGCGCTCCGGGCCGATCAGCCGGATCGCGCGCACCTGCACGATGTCGGTGAAGCGCCCGCCGAGCGCCGCGCGCGCATCGAGCAGGCGCTGACCGAGGCGCAGGCCGATGTCGGGCTCGCCCGGGAACTCGATGTCGCGGTCGAGCTGCGCCGCGCTGGTCGCCGTGTTCAGGAACTCCAGCACCCGTGCCGCCTGGACGGCGGACAGGTCGCTGGGCTGAAGGTAGACGATGGGCATGGCGGGGGGCGTCGGCTGCGGTGGAGATGGAGGAGGAGGTGACTCAGCGGTTGATCTTGGTCGCCAGGCCGCTCAACGAGGTGTTGATCGCCTGCAGGCGCGAGCCGAGGTCGGCGACCTGCACGACGTCGATCTTGTTGATGCCGTCGCCCAGCGCGCGCAACCCGGCGCTGATCTCCTTGCCGGTCTTTTCGGCGGCGAGCACCCGGCTCTCCAGCACGGCGACCGCCTGCTTGGAACCGGCAGCGTCCTGTGCGGTGTTCTGCGCGGCCTTGGCGGCCTGGCCGACCTGCTGGGTCACGGTGGCCTGCTGGCCGTAGCCGGCCGCGACCCCGGTGTCGGTCGTGCCGGTGGCGAGCTGCATCTGCATCGCCCCCATCATCATCGCCTTGCCCTGCTGCATGGCCGGGTCGCTACCTGGGTTGATGACCGTAGCGGCCTTGTCCAGCGCCCGCATCTCGCGGATGCGGCCGAGCACGCCGCGCGCGCCGGCGCGCTTGTCGAGTTCGCTGACCATGCGGTGGACGAGGTCGGGCACATGCAGGTTGTCCTTGAGGATGCGTCCCCAGTCGAGCTCGGCCTCCTCGAAGATCTCGACGTGATCGTGCGACCAGTTCGGGATCCACTCGCGGAAGTTGACCTGCACGGTGGCGACACCGCGCGTGGGGTCGGGCGAGGTGGCGACCGAATCGGGCTTGGCGAAGGCCATCACCGTGGCGCGGTAGTGCTCCCATTCGCCCTGTGGCCGGATGATGCCGCCGATCACGCGTCCGCCGGTGAACTGCTCGAGGTAGGTGTCCGCGTAGCCGCGCACCGTGGCGTTGGCCTCGTACATCGTGCTGACTGCACGGAAGGCCATCTGCGCTTCCGGGTCCTGCGGCGAGGCGGCCTCCTGCAGCACCTTCATCACCGTCTTGCCGCTGCTGCCGGCCTGGGCCTGCAGCACGCCGGCGAAGCTGCCCTCGGTGCTCGGCGACAGGCCCCGGGTGAATTGCGAGCGCAGTTGCAGGCGCACCTGGCCGGCGTTGTTGAACTGCACGGCGAGCGCGTTCTCTTCGGCGTTCTCGCGCACCACGAAGCCGGGCGCGGCGCGCAGCCGGCCCCAGGTGGCGACGACGTCGAGCCAGGGTTTGGGGTCGGGCAGCGGCTTGCCGTCGAGCGTGGTCGCGGTGAACACGAGCTCCGCGGCCTGGCCGACGAGGTAGTTCTCCTGCGCGGTGCTGACCTTGAGCAGGTAGTTCTGGCGCAGCGGCGCGGTCTCGGCGTCGATCTTCTGCACCAGCGCGGGCAGGCCTTCGAGCGGGTCGATGCGGGCATCGAGCGCGGCGATGGCGGCGAGCATGTTGGTCTCGAGCGTGCCGACCTCGGTCTGCAGCACGGCGAGGTCGGTGGTCAGCGCGTCGAGGCTGGTGCCGTAGGTGGTCAGCACGCTCACCAGCGTGTTCCAGTCCTCGGCGCGGATCAGGTGGCCGGATGCCTTGCCGCCGAGGGTTGCCGCGGCGTCGCGGGCGTCTTGAAGCGTCATGATGTGCTCTCCTTCACGATTCTGCCTTCCACCATCAGTTGCAGCGGCACGCCGGCGGGGCGGGCGCGCTCGATCAGGTTCCACACCCGTTCGGCGAGCGCCGGGTCGGCGGCGGCGCCGGGGTCGGCCAGGCACAGGCGGATGCGGATGCCCGCGGCCGGCGGCAGCAGGCGCAGCGCCCACAGCCGCGCCGAAGGCGGATAGGTGAACGCCGCATGGCCGAACTGGCCCTCGCCGTCGGGGTCGGTGCCGAAGACCGGGTCGGTGCGGAAATGACCGGGCACGGCGGCGCGTCGGGCGGGCGCCGGGAACAGCTGGCCTTCCTTCGACCACCAGTCGCCACCGCTCGCCGGCGGGGTGGGCGCCGGGGTGACGAGCTGCAGGTAGCGCCAGCGCTCGTCGCTGCGCCCGCTCGCTGGCGGCAGCCAGGGCGCGACGCCGTCGACGATGCGCAGCTCGTCGGGCTTGATGCGCAGGCGCAGGGTGTCGGGGGCCACCTCCCCACTGGCGGTGAATTGCTGGGTGGTGGCGTCCCACGCCCCGAGCTCGGCGCGCACCGTGGGCGCGAACAGCACGGCGGCCACGGAAAGCCCGCTGCCCAGGCGCTCGGCCAGGCCGGCATCGCCAAAGCGGCGCTCGTTGCCACGCCAGCGCAGCCAGCGCGCCTGCGCGCGGTCGAACTGCCAGTGGCCGCGCGGCTCGGCGGTGATCTCGGACGGATAGGCGGTGTCGGCGCGGCCCTCGCCGATCCAGGCGCCGGCATCGAAGTCGTGGCGGGCAAGGTCGCGGCCGTCGAAGCGGAACAGGCCGTTGTCGGCACCGATCCACAGCAGGCCGCGCTCGTCGCGCTGCAGCGCGTGCACCGCGCCGATCAGCTCGGGGAAGGCCTCGAGCCGGGTGCCTTCGCCGTCGGCCACGTGCCAGCGCGCCAGCCCGGCGGGGCCGCCGAGCCACAGGCTGCCGTCGGCGGTGGTGGCGAGCGCGGTGAGCGCCGGCAGCGGGCTGGTCATGGCCGCATCGGGCGCGGTCTCGGGCTGCCAGTCGGGCAGGTGCTCGGAGACGGCTGTGCCCTGGTAGCGCCAGTAGCGGCCCTGGCGATACTCGAACAGGGCGTTGGCTGTGGCGATCAGGTCGCGGCGGCTGGTGCCGGTGGCCGGATCGTGCTCGACCAGGAAGGCGTGGATGTCGAGCGCGGCATGGCGGCGCTCGACGAGGCTGCCGTCGGCGGCGATCACGCTCAGGCCATCGGTGCCGCCGGCGATCACGCCGTCCGCATGCGCGGTGAGCGCCCGCACGGCACCGCTGAAGCCGGACACCGCCTGCCAGCGCAGGCCACCCGAGCTCGGCCACAGCGCGCAGCGGAACAGGCCGGCGTCGGTGCCGAGCCAGGCCGCGTCGCCGCTGCAGCACAGGGCGTGGAAGGGGCCGGCGGGGGCGTCGGTGTCCACCGCGGCGAAGGTACTGCCATTGAAGCGCTGCACGCGCCAGGTCTGCAGCGTGCGCTGGATCGCCCACAGGCTGCCGTCCGGCGCGCGCGTCAGCGCGACGATGCGGCCGGCGGGCAGGTTGCCGGCCTCGCTCCACGGGCCGTTGGCTGACGGGTCGCGGCCGGCGTTGGCGGCGGTCTCGAGTGCGCTGGCGACGAGCTTGCCGTCGCGCACCAGCCAGGCGCGGCGGCTGGGCGACAGGCGCAGGGCCTGGTCGGGGGCGAGGGTGCCGGTCCACGCCACGCCGATGCCCACCGGCGTGGCGCCCGGGGTGTAGCGCTCGATCATCGGCGCCGCGGTGGGGCCGATGACGCTGTCGGGGGCGGCGCCGACGATCACGAAGCCGGCGGTGTCGGCGGTGTCGATCTTCCAGCGTGCCAGCGGGGCGACGTGATCGCCCTGCTGCACGCTCGGCGGCGCGGTCAGGGCCTGGGCGGCGCCGCGCAGCGCCACCGGCTCCTCGATCGAGAAGCGGCCGCGCTGGCGCGCGAGCGGCGCGGCCATGTCCTCGGGCAGCGCGGCATCGACCAGGCGGCGCAGGGCGTCGGGCGTGCACAGGCCGAGTCGCCAGGCGTCGACGATGTCGGCCAGGCGCTGGCGGTATTCCTCGACGTTCTCGCGCAGGCTGGCGGGCTCGCGCCAGGGCGGCAGGTCGAGCAGCGCGCCGAGCCGCGCGAGGTCGCGGATCCACGGATAGCGCTGCAGCTCGGCGCGGTCCTGGGGGGCGCGCACGTTGGTCGCGCCGAGGCCGCGCTCGCGGCGGTGGGCCTGGTAGTGGGTGGCCCACAGCGCGGCGTCGGCGGTGTCGGCCCAGTGCGCGCGCAGCACATGCTGCAGGTTGGCGGCCGCCTCGCCCTGGGCGGCGCCGACCGCTGCGAGCCAGTCGGCGAGCAGGGTGCGATCGTCCGGCTGCGGCCGCCAAAGCGAGGGCAGCAGCGTAGTGAGGCGCTCGATCTGGCTGGCGAAGGCGGGCTCGCGGGTGCTCATGCCGACCTCCGGGGCGCGGATGTGAGTGCGGATGGAGACATGCGACCTTGTGCGGCGTGCCGCCTCGAGAGGCGCTCGCGTGGCGTGTGGCGCAGGCGTGAGCACATGATCAGGCCGCCTTCGGCTTCACTTCGACGCTCACGCCGGCGAGCGAAAGGCGTTCGCCGGTGGCGAGCGCGAAGCTCGGGGCGTCGGCGCTCTCCAGCACCTGGCTGAGCGCATTCGGCCGGGTGAGCACCCACTGCACGGTGTACTTGCCGACGTCGCTTGCGCTCGCGCCGGCTGCGCCGCCGAGCTGGGCCTCGAAGCCGGCGCTGGTCCATCCGGCATGCGGCAGAGGCAGCAGGCGGGTGAGCCGGCCCCAGCCGAGCACGCGCTTGGCGTCGTCGGCGGGCAGGCCCTGCTCGGCGAGCTGATTGAGGACCGCGATCGCGGCCTCGACCGCGGCGGCGAGCTTGGCCTGATCCGGGATCGGTTCGCCGCGCGGATAGCGCACCGCCAGCGTCAGCCCGGTGGCCAGCGCCGGATCGACGATGCGCAGCTCGCCGAGCTCGGCGCTCTTGCCGCCCAGCGCGAGCAGGCCGCCGGCCACGTCGAGCACCGGGGTGCCGTCGGCGGTCGCCGTCCTGATGCGAACGTCCTCCACGCCGTCGACGCCGATCGCCAGGCCGGCGAGCCGGCTCAGGCTGCCGTCGGCGGCCAGCGGCAGGCGGGCGAAGTAGTCGGCGTAGCGGCTGCGGATCTCGTCCTGCAGCGCGCGCAAGCGGGTCTCGGGCAGGCCGGTGGCGGAGACGAGATGGAGGTCGAGGTCGATCTTCAAGGGCGGTTCGCCGGTCAGGATGTCCACCTTGACGCCGGCGGGACGTACCTGATCCACCGCTTTCCTGATGCGCGCAAACTGGTCGGGACCGGGCACGCCCTGCAGCGTGACGCGCACCAGCCCGGGCGAGGGTTCCTCGATCTCGGCGCGCAGGCCTTCGGCGGCGACCGCACTCTCGAGCGCGCTGCGGGTGCCGCGTGCCGAGCCGGCGAGGAAGCGGCGGGCGCGGCTGCGCAGCTCGTCGTCGTTCTCGTCGCGGTCCAGGCGCGAGGTGGCGGCCGGGTTGGTGACCGACTCGATGCCCGCGATCGGGCGCACCATCAGCACCAGGCTGTCGGGCGGCAGGCCGTCGTTGTCGGCGACGAGGTCACGCGCGGCGACCTTGGCCGCGGGCTGGCCGTCGACCAGGGTGAGGTCGGCGGTGGTCTCGTACTCGATCGCGCCGTCGGCAGTCGCCACCCGGGTGCCGGCGGGGATGGTGATCTCGCCGGCGGTGTTGCGCGCGCGGGTGAAGCGCAGCTCGCCGCTGTTGCGCCCGGCGCGCACGCGGCGGATGCCGAGCAGGCCCACCACATGGTCGAGCGCGCCGCCGCTGGCGGTCTCCAGGAAGCCGGCGCGGTACACCGTCTCCATCTGCGCGTACAGGCCGGCGGTCTCGAGCGCGACCGCCTCCATCAGCGTGCGCACCACCGAGCCGGGGTAGAGGTCGTTCACCCGCATCTCGCGCTGGCGTGGCAGGTAGTGGATCTCGAAGGCGGTGCCTTCGTCGGGGCGGGCGCCGCCGGCCTTCCATTCCAGCTCGGCGCCGTCGGCCGACAGCAAGTAGTCGGCATCGGGCGCGAAGCGGAAGGTTTCGCCGTTGCGCGCCCCCCATACCGCGGTGATGCGATCCACCGGCGGGCGCTCGAGCGCGTGGCGGTAGGGCTCGCGCGTGGCCTTGGCCGGCGGGTAGGGGTGGGCCTCGCCGCTCACTCCGCCCAGCAGGCGGTTGAGCAGGCTTTCGGCGACTTCGGGATAGGTTTTGCGGCGGAAAGACATGGTGTCCTCACACGGCAAGTTCGATGGAGAAGGGGCCGATCGTCACCAGCTCGGTGGCGGCGACCGGCTTGACCCGCAGCAGCACGTCGACCGTGGAGCGGGTGCCGGGCGAGGGTTCGACGCGCAGCTCGGCCACCTTGTCGATGCGCGGCTCGGCCTTGAGCGCCTCGAGGATGAAGAGCCGCAGCAGGTTGCGGCGCGGGCCGTCGTTCTCGCGCCCGATCAGTTCATGCACCCGCGAGCCGTATTCAGGGTGACCGAGCGCGGCGAGCTCGCCGCGCGGCGTGAGCAGGCGCAGGATCACCGCCTGGGCGAGGTTCTCCAGCCCGTCGCGCGGCACGAAGTCCCACGCCGCACGCGGCTGCTTCGCCGTCTCGGTGAGGCGATACACCGGGCGCAGCTCGCGATGCACCGCATGGATGGCGATGTCGCACAGCAGGTGGGCGGTCGAGGGCGGGCGGAAGCTGGGCATGGGGTTCATCCGATCAGCACGGTGCCGCTGGCGATCACGGTGCCGGCGGGCAGGTCGGCGGGGTCGTTGCAGGTCTGCGCCATGTCGCCCATGCGCGCCGCCGCCTTGCCGTTGATCTGCACCGTGGCGGAGCCGGCGAGGATGGTGGCACTGTTCGACGGCGACTTCTGGAACGGGCCGGCAGTCGGGATGTGGCTGGGCGTGTTGGTGGCGGTCGAGTCCTTGGTGGCGGCGGCCTTGCCCTCGATGTGCACGTCGGACGACAGGCCGCCGTCGATGGTGCCGACGAAGGGGCTGGGCAGCGGGGTCGGGATCGGTCCGCCGGGGCTCGGCACCATCTGGATGTGGATGTCGGTGGCGAGGATGCGGTCGCCTTCTTTCGCGGCAGGCAGGCTCATCGTCTCGTCTTCCCTAGTTGATCTTGACCATCGCGCCCTTGAGCACGAGGTTGCCGCTGGCTTCGACCGTGGCGTCGCCGTCCGCCCTCAATGTCAGCTTGCCGGCGGCCTTGAGGTCGAGGTCGCCCGGGGCCTCGATCTTGATCGCACCGCCGCCGTCGATGGTGACGGTGGCGTCGGCCACCTTCAGCGTCATCACCGGGTCGTCGTCCTGCACCTCCATCCTGAAGCGGTCGCCCATCAGGCTGACGGTGAAGCCGATCGGCGAGGACTGGCGGATCTCGACGCGCACGCCGCTGTCCTTGGCATCACTGCCGGAGGGCAGCTGCAGCACCCAGTCGTTCTCGACGTTCTCGGGCGGGGTGTCGGATTCGTTATACAGCGTGCCGGTGACCACCGGGCGGTCGAGCGCGCCGCCGATGAACTGCACCAGCACCAGGTCGCCCACCTCGGGCAGGCTGGCGAAGCCCTTGCGCGGGGTGAGCACCGGCACGTGGCGCAGCACGAGTTCGGTGCTGCGCAGCACCACGTCGGCGCTGTAGGGGCCAGGGTCCGACGGATACACCGCCTGCACGCTGCCGATCTCGGCGAAGCGGTGGCTGGCGAGTTCGCGCCGGATCAGCTGGCGCAGGGTGTCGTAGAGCTCGCTCATGCCGGCACTCCCGTCGCGCGCGTGATGAAGCCCTGGCCGGGGGCGAAGCGGTGTTCGACCGCCACCGCCACCCATGTGCCGTCGCCGCGTCCGCCCGGGCAGTCCTCGAGCGCGAACGGGCTGGCGATGTCGAGTGCCGGGCAGCCGGGTACGGTGATGTGCACCCGGCCGGCGGGCTTGGCGCCCGCGCCGGTCAGGCTGCCGAGCGCGCCGGCCAGGCCACCGGCACCGCCGGGTACCGCGCCGCCGCCGCCCGCCGCCGCCCCGCCGGCCGGCTTCTCGCCCGCGCTCCACGCGCCCTCCTTGGCCTTGCCGGTGGGCAGGCCGGCGAAGGCGGTGATTGCCGGGTCGTGCAGCTCGGCCTGCAGGCCGAGCAGGTCGCGTCCCCAGCCCCAGGTCGCCACCGGCTGGCCGCGGGAGGCGCGCGCATTGAGCCGGCCTTCGGCATCCATCCACACGTGCACGCCGGTGGCCTGGCCGAGGCGCGCCATCCATTCCCACAGCGAGGCCTGGGCGTCGATGGCGAGGAAGGCGTATTTGGGCCCGGCGTCGATGTCGCCCGGGGTGAGGCTGGCTTCGCCCGCCCACAGCTTCATGAGGTCCGCGAAGCCCTGGTTCTCGTAGCCGGCGTTGCGCCGCACGCGGGTAAGCGGCGCGGCGGCGGCGCCGAGCGCCAGCTCGAGCACGCCGCGGGCGCCGCCGATCAGCGTGACCGGGCCGGTGAACACTGCGGGCGGATCATCGCCGGCGCCCAGCTGCAGCTTGAGCACGTCGCCCGCCGCCAGCGCGGGAAAATCGCTGCCGGGCAGAAAGCGCAGCCGGCACGCGGACAGCGCCGGCGCCGGCAGCAGGCGGACCTCGGCCTCGATCAGCGCGGCGGTGAGCGGGTCGGGCTGGGCGGGGCCGGTGAGCAGCGCAACGAGGTCGGCACCGAAGCCGCCCGCCGAGGGCGCACCGCCCCCGCGCGATACTTTTGCGCGCGGCGGGGGGAGCGTGCCGGCGCCGCTCGAGCTGCCGAGCACGCCGCCGAGGCTGTCCATCAACGCGTCGCCGATCATGGCGGCAGCCCCGTGGTCCGGGTGTTGCGCGAGCGGTACCAGCGCAGGTTCTTCAGCACGCCGTCGCCCGGCGCCTCGGCGAACACGAAGGGCAGGGTGTAGTCGCTGAGGTCGCCGTCGGTGACGAGCTGGGTGGCGCCGAGCGGCTCGGGCGTGGCCGGCGGCGCGGGGCCGCGCAGCACGTGCAGGTGCAGGTGGTTGTGGAAGCTCACCCCGGTGCTGCCCGCGCGCATGATCGGGTTGCCGCGCCGCACCCGGGTGCCGATGATCTGCTGCGGCGTCTTGCCGTACAGCGACTGCCAAAGCGCGCGCACGCCCTCGGTGGCCCCGTGGCCGTAGATCGCGTAGGTGGTCACCGCGGTGCCGCCCTGGTCGCGGTCCTGGGCGTCGATGCGGGTGTCGTGGCGGATGGCGATGAAGTTCCAGCCCGGGTTGTCGTTGCGCCAGCTCGCGCCCATGACGCCGTCCGAGGCGGTGCGCGCGGCGTTCTCCTGCGCCGTGCTCGGGTTGATGTTGTCCGGGATCCAGTCGAAGAAGTCGACCACGGTGCCGTCGCGAATCGCCAGGATCTCGTCGCCGAAGTCGTGCGCGAAGTCATAGGCGTAGATCTGCGGGAAGCTGTTCCAGCGCGCATGGCTGAAGAAGCCGAGGTTGGCCTGGCCGACGTACATCGCGCTGTCGGCGGCGTAGGGCAGGTTGTAGGGCGAGCTGGCCTTGTCCGGGTAGCCGGCGAAGTCGCTGCGGGTGTCGGGGTAGGGCGTGTCGGCGGGGTCGATGCGCGGGTTGTAGCGCCCGCCGTCGGTGCTGCCGTCGCGCTGCGAGTAGAACTCGATGATGAAGGTGAGCGTGCCGAACAGCGCGCCCAGGCCGACCTTTTCGCCGAGCTGCAGCGGGGTGTGGTTGCGCGCGATCGCCCACGCGATGAAGGTGCCGAGCATGTTGCCGAAGGCGTTGATCAGCGGCGCGCCGAGCAGCATCCACGGGAAATACAGCGGGCCGAAGGACGCGCCGCCGTTGATGTCGAAGGGCAGGCCGTAGTCGTCGCGCGGGATCAGCGCGCGAAAGCCGAAGCCGATGGCGAGGTTCACCAGCCCGATCACCGGGTCGGCGCGCTGCCAGTTGGCCGGGCGCAGGTCGTCGCCCACCGCCGGCGGGCCGTCGGGGCCGGTCTGGTTGATCAGCGTGAACAGCGACAGGAAGAAGTCATTCACGCCCTGGGTGGCGCCGCTGATGGTGTACGCCGACAGCGCGTCGCCGCCGATCAGGGTCAGCCACTGCAGGAAGCCGAGGCCGGCGGTGGTCTTGGTGTGCACGCCCTCGAAGGAGCCGCCGAGCACGGTCAGCATCGGCAGCAGCGAGGAGAACAGCCAGCTCGAACCCACGCCCCAGCCGAGCGAACGCACGATCAGCGAAGGCAGCGGCGCCTCGCCGGCGCCGCGCGCGACCGCGTCGGTCCAGTTCCACAGCCAGAGCGGGATGTTGCAGGCGTACTCGCGCTCGCCCATGCCCATCGCCACCGCATGCCAGAAGCCGGCGGCGCTCTTCTGCAGGATGGCGGTGGCGCGCGTCCAGTCCTCGAGAAAGCCGGGCGAGATGGCGCCGAAGCTGAAGTGCTCGCGGCTCGCCGGCCCGGCGAACTGCGGCGCCTGGTGCCAGGCGAAGGGTACGTCGGCGCGGTGCAGCACGGCGTCGTCCACGGTGGCGCGGCGCAGCACCAGGCACTTACGGTCGGTGGTGAGCCAGACTTCATCGCCCGGGTAGCCGGGGGTGATGTTCTGCAGCAGGCCGGTGCCGAAGCCGTTCTGGAAGCCCTGGCGGTGACGTGCATAGAGCCAGGAGGCGTACCAGCAGTACTGGCCGTCCTGGCTGCGCGGGGGGACGCCGGTCGAGCGCGCGCCGCGGCTGCGGGGGCCGCGCGCCGTGGCTGCCGGGCTCGCGGCGGCGGGGATGGCCGCGCGTGGCAGCCCGCCAGGGGCCTCGGCCGCGGCGGCGCGGGCGATTTCGGCCAGCACGCGCAGCACCGCCTCGATGCGTCCGAGCAGGCATTCGGCCTGGCCCGAGATCGCCGGCAGCGGGGTCTCGCGCAGCGCGCGGATGAGGATGCCGGCGAGGCGGTCGATGTCGAGGTCGAGGGTGGGGAAGCGCGGATAGACGTCGCGCTCGAGCCGGCTGAGCAGGCAGGCGAAAGCCTCGCGCACCGCCTTCACGCGGGGGCTGGCGCCCGCGGGGTGGGTGCGCAGCTCGGCGCGCACCTCGCCGAGCAGCACCAGGAAGTCGGCGCGAAAGCCCGCCTGCGAGAGGCCGAGCGTGTCGGTGAGGATGCGCTGGGCGCGCTGCAGCGTGCTGCGGATCTGCGCGTCGGTGAGCAGGCCGGCGATCGGCGCCAGGCGTTCGAGGCCGTCGGCGAGGCGTTCGAGCAGCTCGGCGGTCGAGGCCGGCGTGGAGCCCGGGGGAGCGCCCGGCGTGGAGCCTGTCGCCAGGCTCGCTACTGGCTGGGTGATCGGTTCGATCAGGCCGCGCAGCTCGGTGAGCGCCTGCGGCAGGCGCGGGCCGAGGCGGGCGAGGAGCGCATCGGCAAAGCGCTGGCCGGCGGCCTGGAAGGCCGGCAGCACCGCCTCGGCGGCGGCGGGGTCGAGGCTGAGCTGATGGGCGATGGCGACGATCTCGTCGGCCATCTCGTCGCCCACGCCGCGTCCGTGCATGCGCGCGAGCATCTGTGGCTGGATCAGGATTGAGCCGAGCATGGTCCCGTTCTCCTAGGTGCCCACGCTGACGCTGGCGCTCGCCGAGGCGCCGCTGCCGCCCGGCGCGCTGGCGAGCAGCCCGGCATAGGCCTGGTCGACGCGGCCGATCTGCACGCGCAGCTCGGGAGGCAGGCTGTGCACCCAGTCGATGACGAGCTCGATCGAGACGCTGATGTCGAGCGCGGCGACCAGCGGCTCCACCGTCGCCCGCCAGGTCTCGTCCAGCGGCTGCAGCAGCAGCGGGTCGGGGTCGAGCGCGCCGACCTTGGCCTGCAGTTCCTGGTGCAGCGCGTCGAGCTGGGCGCGCAGCGCCGGCGGGATCACGGTGTCGAGCGAGATGCGCGCGAGCAGGCGATCGCGCGTGGCCTCGATCGGCTGGCGCAGGCTGGCGGGGTCGAGGGCGCGCAGTTCGCCGAGCAGGTCGCGGTACAGGGTGTCGACCTGTTGCGCGTAGAGCGCGGGGTCCAGGCCGGCGATGCGGTCGGTGAGCGACTCGATGCGCGCGAGCAGGTCGGCGAGCGCCTGCGGTGCGGCGAGCAGCTCGTCGAGCTTGGCCTGCAGCGCATCGACCAGGCTGCGCAGCGCGGCAGACGCCGCCTGCAGCAGCGCGACCAACACCTTCAGGCTGTCGAGGAACAGCACCAGCGGCTGGCCGAACTGGCGCATCAGAGCGTCGCGTACCCATTGGCGGACCTGGGCCGGACTGCCGGGCAGCAGCGCGGCGAAGGGACCGTCCGCGCCGGGGAAGCGTTCGGACAACTGGTCGAACAGCGTGGCCAGGCGGGCGTCGGTCTCGGCGACGCGGCGCTCGAGGGCGGCGAAGGTATTGAGGGCGTCCTCGGCGGTGCGCGTCGCGGGGGCGTCGAGGAAGCTGGAGATGGCGTTGGCATTGGCCGGCGGCAGCGCGGGCAGGGCACTGCGGGTGCGGCTGCGTGCGAGCGCGAGTTCGCTCAGCAGGGTCTGCGCGCCGGCGGCGGGAAGTGCGGCGGCGAGGCCGTTGCGAGCCGTGGTCCACTGCGCACGCAAGGCGTCGGCGGCGCTGGCGAGCGCGGTGGTGCGCAGCGCCGCGAGTGCGTTGGCGAGCTCGCCGCCGGCGGTTTCGGGCACCTTGGCGAGCACCTGGTCGAGCCAGGTGTCGAGCTGGCTGTCGGCGTCGCCGAGCGCAGCGAGCTTGCCGACCAGGTCGTCGGCGACGTCGAGCGCGCTGTCCAGGGTGTTGCCGAAGCTGCGCACCTGCGCCAGCACGCCGCCGAGCGCATCGCCGAGTTCGCCCGCGGGCATCGCGGCATCCAGGCCCTGCAGTGCGCCCTGGACGGCGTCGGTCAGCGGCTTGAGTAGCGTCGATGGGCGCAGCTTTTCCAGCTCGCCGATCAGCGCGGCATGCGCCTGCGCGGCCGGCCGCAGCACGGCGGCGACGTCGAGCTGACGGCCGAGACGCTGGCGGGCGTCGGCCAGCGCGCGGTCGGCCTGTTCCAGCCACTGGGTGGGGCTGAAGGCCGCCAGGCCGTCGCGCACCGCGCCGTAGGGCTCGGCAAGCAGCGGCTGCAGCGCGGCCCGCGGCGACAGCGCGAGCAGGCGTTCGCGTGCCTGCTCGGGCAGGGCCTTGATCTGCAGCAGCAGCTCGACCGGGCTGCCGTCGAGCTGGACCTCGAGCTCGACCACCAGGGGGTCGGTGAGCGGCACCAGCGACTGTGGCAGCACGCCCATGGCCTCGCGGATCAGTTCGGGCCCGGGGGCGGGCAGCGTGGCCGGGTCGATCGCGCGTAGCACGCCCTGGAGCTGGCCGATGGCGGCGATGACCTCGTCGGCGACCGGGGCGAAGGAGATGCGCGGCAGGGATTCGGCGAGTTGCTTGATCTGCTCGAGGAGCGCGATCAGCTCGGCGACCTCGCCTTGCTGGGTGAGGTTGGCGATCGGCTCGAGGATCTGGCGCAGCGGTTCGGCCAGCGCTTCGGGGTCGATCGCGTCCATCGCCGTGTCGGCTGCCTGCAGGGCCTCGCCGAGCGCCGAGGTGGCGGGCGAGAGCGCGCTCGAGAGCGCCGATTCGATGGCGGCGACCGCCTGCTCGAGCGCGGCTTCGAGCTGCTGCTGCAGGTTGGCGAGATCGAGCGCCTGGATCTGGCTGCGGGCGTCGCCGAAGGCGCGTTCGGCGCTGGCGCCGAGGCCGGCGAGCTGCTGCTCGATGGCGGCGATCGCGTCGCCGGCGGCGTCGAGTGCGTCGGTGACCGGGGCGCTGACCGCGCTGATGTCGAGCAGGTCGAGCACCGACTGCAGGCGGTCGCGCACGTCCTCGATGAGTGCGGTGAGCGCGGCGAAAGCGTCGGGCGGCAGGGTCGGCACGGCGAGGCCGCTGATGCCCTGGGTGAGGTCGGCGAAGCTGGCGCGCGGCTGCAGCAGCACCAGCGTGCGGCACAGGCCGGCGTCGAGCGCGCCGGGGAGTTCGACCAGGCCCGACATCAGGCGGGCGCGCGCATCGAGCGCGGCCGCGCCGAGTGCGCCGGTGTTTGCGCCGGCAAGGGTGGTGAGTGCGGTCTGCGCCGTGGCGAGCGCGCTGGCGGCGCCTGCGGCATTGCCTGCCTGCGCCGCAGTGGCGAGCGCGGTCATGGCGTCGACGAAGCTGCGACCTGCGATGCCCACGGCGGCACCGGACTGGGCGGCGATGTCGGCCGCCGGCAGCGCGCGCGCGATGCAGCCGCTGGTGTTGGCGGCGATCAGTGCGGCGAGCTGGGTCACCGTCTGCACGAGTTCGGCCTGCACCGCGGCGGCGTTGGCATCGTCCCAGCGGATCAGGGTGTCGAGCGGATCGCGCAGGTCATCGAGGATGGGCAGCGAGCGGAGCTGGAAATAGCCCGGGCGGAAGGTGCCGACGCGTGCATGCACCCAGCGCAGCAGGCTGGGCACGGTGAGATCGGCGGGCAGGGTGTCGATCAGCGTGCGCGCAGCGGCGACCTGGTCCGCGCTCAAGGCGCCGGCGCTGGCGGCGGGTGCGCCAGAGCCGGATGACCCGCTGCCGCCCTCACCGCCACCACCGCCACCACCGCCACCGCCACCACCGCCACCCGCGGCGGCTTCAATCCCAAGGCCGCAGCGCCAGTCGTTGCCGAACAGCGCCTGCAAGCGCCCGATGCGGGTGAGCAGCGGCGCGAAAGCCGCCTGCAGGTCGGTGCCGAGGCGTTCGGGCAGGGCGGCGATGTCACCCTGCAGGCCCTGGGCGAGGCCGCCGAGTTCGCCCTGCAGGCTGGGCAGCAGGGTGCCGAAGCTGGCGCTGAAATCGAAACCGCCGGACAACTGCGGCAGCGCCAGCCCGCCCAGATTGGAAAGCGCGCTGCCGAAGTCGCCCGGCGGGCCGCTCTGCCAGCTGGCGATCAGCTTGCCGAGGTCGCCGAAGGCGCCGCCGATGCCGCCCGCAATGGCGGACAGGTCCGCGCCGGATGCCGTGAGGTCGAGTTGCGCGAGCAGTCCGGCCATGGTCGCTTACTCCAGCAGGCCGCGCAGGCCGGCGCCGATGCTGCCGAGCTGGCCGATCGCGGGCGCGGTGTCGCCGAGGATGCCGGCGAGCGGCCCGGTGGGGTCGGAGATCGCCGGCAGGCTGCCCAGCGCCTCGAGCGCGTCGAGGGCGCCCATCGCCTGGTCGAGCAGGCCGGCCGCGTCGTCGAGCAGGCTGGTGTCGATGCCGCCGAGCACGTCCGCGGGCGGCGGTGGCGGGGGCGACTCGGTAAGCCACAGCGTGTAGTCGATCTGGTCGGGCGCGCTGGCCTCGGCCTGGACGTGAAGTTGCTGCAGCAGCACGTACTGGATGTCGGTGCCGGTGGCGATGTCGGAGACGAAGGCCATCGGTTCGCCGGCGAGGTATTTCTCGCGCACGGCGTTGAGCATCTCCAGCCCGGCTTCGCTGCCGAACACCGAGCCCTCGATGACGATGCGCGCCGGGCGGCGGTCGAGGTCCTGGAACAGGCTGCCGGCGCGCCCCGGCACCGGCAGCTCGAGGAAGTCGCGCGTCTCCAGCGTTTCCAGCCGGGTCACGCGCGGCAGTTCCCAGTCGGAGAGCATGGGGGTGAGGCTCATGTCAGATCGACTCCCCTGAGCCAGGCCTGTTCGCGCAGCAGGCGCTCGAGCCCGGCCGCGAGGTCGGCGGGGCCGTCTGCGGGCTGGCCGGATGCGGGCGCAGCGGCGGCCGGCCACGCCTTGGCACTGGCTGCCGCTGCGGCCGTGGCCTGCGCGGCGGGCGCTGCCGCGCCGAGCAGCCGGGATGGCGCGCGCAGCAGCGGCGGGCGCTCGGATGCGCGTTGCGTGCCCGCCTCCGCAGGGCCGGCGCCGGTGTCGGGGACTGGGCGCAGGAACAGCGGTGCGACCAGGGTGCGCAGCGTGTCGGTGGCGGACTGCAGGTGCGCGCTGGCGTCGGCAGCGCTCGCCGTAGGCTGCGCGTTCACGGCCGGGCGGGTGTCCGGGCGCGGGGCGCCGTGGCGCTGCAACAGGCTGCCGATGAGTTCGCCGACCGAGCGCCCGCTGGCGGAAGCCTGGGCGGCGTCGACCACTGCCGCGGCGCCGGAGCGGGCCGTGCGCGCGAGCGTTCCGCCGGCCTCGGGGCGCGCGACAGGGGCGGTGCCCTGCAGCACGACGTCGATGAGTTCGCCGACCGACTGCGCGCTGGCTGAAGCCTTGCCCGCGCCGGCCGCTGCGGCAGCGCCCGATCGAGCCGTACGCGCGAGCGTACGGCCGGCCTCGGAGCAGGCGGCCGGGGCGGCGTGGCGTTGCAGCAAGGCCTCGATGAGCGCGCCGACCGACGGGGCGCCCGCCGAAGATGCGCCCTCGCCGGCCGCTGCAGCGGCGCCGGAGCGGGCCGTGTACGCATGCGTGCGACCGGTCTCGGGGCGCGCGGCTGCGGCGGCGGTGCGCGCTGCGGCCGACGGCGGGAGATCCGCCGCCCGGCCCGGCGCCTGACGCAGGCTGTCCGCGGCGCTGGCCAGCCCGGCTGCGGCGGCCCCTGCGTTTGCGCCAGGGGGTGCAGCGGCCGTGGGCGCGGCCCGCTTGCCCGTGTCGGCGCGCCGTCCGCGCGCCTTGGCGCCGGCTTCGGCGGCGTTCGCTGCGTCGACGAATTTCGGCATTACGAAGGGGTTCAAGGGCAGCGCGACGGCGAAGGGGTTGAAGCGCGCCGCCGCGGGCAGGCGCTCGAGATTGCCGGTGCGCGCCACGGCCACGCCCGTGACGGCGGCGAGCAGCGCGGACAGCCGCGCCTGTGTCGCCTGCAGGTGCTTGCTGGCCGCATGGAAGGGCGCAAGGGCGGCCGCGAGGCGGCGCGGATCAGCCATGGCGGCCGCCCTCCTCGCGCAGCATCTGCAGGTGGAGCAGGATCTGGCCGAGGGTGAGCTCGCCGATCTGCTGCGGCGTCCACCCGAATTCGCGCGCAAGCACATGGGCGGCGCGCGCGATCGGCTGCTCCGCGGCCTCCTCCAGCGCGGCGGGGGCGACGGCGAGGCCGCTGATGCGGTTGACCTCGGCGAGCAGGAATTCCATCAGCCCGATCGGCAGCGCCGACACCTGCGGCAGCGACAGTTCCGGCACCTGCAGCGCCGCATGCACCATCAGCGCGCCGGCCAGGCTGTCGCTGTCGCGCGCGGCACGGCTGATCAACTGCAGGTCACGCACGGTGAGCGGGCGCAGCTGCACCCGCCCGGCGAAGCCGCTGCGCCCGGCCTCGATCAGTGCGGCCGGCACCTCGATGTCATAGGTCGCGGCGCTCCCGGCGAGCAACTCGTCGGCGCCGAGGTAGGGCTCGGGCGCCGCGCGGGCAGCCTGCGCGCGCGCCTCCGCTGCCATGCTCATCGGTTCAGCCTCGTTCGTCGCGGACGGTCACGTACAGCGCCTGGAAGTCGGCGCCCTCCATGACGAAGTCGTCCTCGGGCATGCCGAGGTTCCACTGCTCGAGCTTGACGTCGTGCAGGGTCACGATCGACTTGGTGCCCGGGTTGGCGGCGTTCTCGGCCATCAGCGTGATGTTGAACGCGGGCTGCACCCAGGACGCGCGCGGGCGCTGTTCGCTCGCTTCGCCGAGCAGCAGGCGCAGCAGCGCGCCGTTGAGCCAGGCGCGGTCGATGTGGCCGCGGACGCTGACGTTGCCCGAGCGCAGCTCGCTGGCGTAGCGCTGGCCGATCTCGTGGAAGGGGCGGATCGCCGAGCTGACCTGGACGGTGACGCCGGTGACGCGGCCGACCTGGATCAGGTCGTTGCCCTCGATCACGGTGCCGGCGGCGCCGCCCTCGGGCCCTTCGCCGGCGGGGGCGAGCAGGATGGTACCGTCGGCTCCGGTGTACACCTGGTTGTTTGCGGCAGATGGCATGTCGGTCTCCTTACCTGCGTATTCAGGACAGCGCGAGGGTCACGCGGATGTAGTCGATGCTGAAGGTGGGTTGCATGGCCACGTTGACGATGCAGCGCCCGGCGATCTCGTCGGCGCGTGTGGCGGTGACCTCGAGCTGGTAGCCGGTGAGGGCCTCGTCCACCACCATGGTGGTCAGGAAGCTGTCGAGCGCGCCGTGCAGCGCGGTGCGCACGCGTTCGTTGTTGAGGCGGCCGACGAAGGGGTTGGCGACCTGGCGGATGCCGGCCTTGGCGAAATCGACGATGCGCCGGGTGGTGATCTGCGAGAAGGCCTCGCCTTCGGTGGTGATGCCGCGCACCACACGGACGCCCTGGCGGATCTCGAGCGGGCACACGTTGGCCTGCAGCAAGGACTTGAGCTGGCCGTAGCTGTAGCGCGTGACGAGCTGGGTGACGCCTGGCAGCACCTTGTTGGTTGGGCTGGCCTGGGGCGCCAGGCTGGCGATCAGGCCTGCGACTGCGGCGGCGGTGTAGTTGCCGGGCAGATCGACCATGGCGCCGGCGGCGGGGTCGTAGGCGCGTACGCCCGGGGTGACCAGCACCACGCGCTTGTTCGCCGCCACCTGGGCGGCGATGTCGGTGACCGAGCTTGCGTCCGAGCCGACCACGGTGATCATGTCCTTGCCGTCGCTTTCGGCGGTGTTGGTTGCCGACGGCAGCACCTGCAGCGCGGTGGCGGTGGCGAGCTCGGGGGCGATCAGGATGTTGACCGTCTCCTTCAGCAGCTCGGCGGCGGCGCTGGCGAAGGCGGCCTGGTCGGCGCCGCTGCCGAGTGCGCGCGCGTATACGGTGCGTGCGCCATTGGCGAACAGCAGGGCGAGTCCGCGCATCAGGTTCTGCGTGCCGGCCGACAGCGCGTCGGACGGGGCGTAGAGCTTGGCCGCGTCCTCCATGCTGCCGAGGATGTGGGTCTGCCCGATGGCGTCGGTGACCCCGGTGGCCGCCGCGGCCGTGCCGACGATGCCGACGTTGCCGAAGCTCACGCCCTTGGGCGCGATGAGCCCTTCGGCCTGGACCCGGATGAATGTGCCGGGAACGATCTGTTCCGCAAAGTTCTCTTCCATCGCCCGCTCCTTCGATCCCCGCTGGGGAGTCCGTTCGCCCCGCGCGGGGCATTGCCGATGCATGTCGCGAGCTGCGCGCCATGCGGTTTTCGATCCCGTGCGCTCAGCCGTCGGGCTCGATGTCGAGGACGAGATCGGTGATAACGCCCTCGCCTGTGCTGGGTGTGCTGATGAATTCGAAGTCCACGTCGAAGGCGAGCGTGCGCGCATCGTCGACCGGCACCCGGTCGAGGCGCTGCACGCCGTGCGCAAGGCGCTCGGCACGCGACAGGCTGAGCAGGTCGGCGCCGAGGCCGACGACGTAATTGCGTGCGGCGGTATCGTTGCCGCCGGCGACGCCGATGGAGACGCGCGCGCGGATGCGACGGCCGAACTGGCCGGCAGCGGGCGCGACATGATTGCCGACGTAGCCACCCAGGCCGAGCGGACGGATGCGGCTCGGCTCGACACGCACCGTCCGCGTCATCCCGCCGGGGACGGCGGATGGCAACAGCCCCGCGATCGCGCTGTCGAGCGCGGCGAGCGCGTCCTGCGCCAGCACGTCGGGCATCGTCTTCTCCTGCGGGCGTCGTGTGCAACGGTGTCGGGGGTGGTGCTGGAAGCCGCGCCGGCGCTCATTCTTGTTCGCATGACCGGCTTCCCTGTTCTAGTAGCCCGTTGCGGGTTTGTCAAACCGGCCTCGTGCGCGACTTCGCTGCGCCCGCCGTCGGGGGCCTTGCTCGTGGTCCAATCGCGTGTCGCGGACCATCTGCCGCGGGTCGTGAAATGTGTCGCGCCTGCGCTGCCGCAAGGGTTTCAGGCCCCCGCTCAGGGGGTATACGCTTGCGGCGATGAAGATCGAAGACACCGTGCTGCTGCATTTCGAGGACGAGTCCGAGGAGGCTGCGCGCCTGGCCCGCGCGGCCGGGCTCGATGCGGCGCTGATCGAACGCCACCGCTTTCCCGACGACGAGCTGCGCCTGCGCCTGCCCGCTGCGCTGCCCGCACGCGTGGTGCTGTACCGCAGCCTGCACCGTCCCAACGAGAAGCTGCTCGAACTGCTGCTGGTCGCGCGCAGCGCCGGGAAGATGGGCGCGCAACACCTGACCCTCGTCGCCCCGTATCTCGCCTACATGCGCCAGGACAAGGCCTTCCGTGCCGGCGAGGTGGTGAGCCAGCGCATCGTCGGCGAATTCCTGGCCGGACTGTTCGATGGCGTGATCACGGTCGATCCGCACCTGCACCGCATCGACACGCTCGCCGAGGCCATCCCGGTGCCGCATGCGATCGCACTCTCGGGCGCAGGCCTGCTTGCCGATGTCGCCGTGTCGCACCGCGAACGTCCGCTGCTCGTGGGCCCCGATCTCGAGTCCCGGCAGTGGGTGGAAGCCGCCGCGCGGCGCCATGGGCTGGATTTCATCGTGTGCGAGAAGCTGCGGCATGACGACCACCGCGTCGATATCGCGCTGCCCGCGGGGGCGGATCTGCGTGGGCGGGCGGTGGTGATCCTCGATGACGTGGCGAGCTCGGGCCACACCCTGGCGCGTACCGCCGAGCGCGTGCTGGCGGCCGGCGCGGCGTCGGTCGATGTGGCGGTGACGCACGCATTGTTCGCCGGCGATGCACTCGCGCTGATCCGCGCTGCGGGCGTGGGCGAGGTGTGGAGCACCGACTGCATCGTGCACCCCAGCAATGCGGTGCAGGTGGCGCCGATGCTGGCCGAAGCCCTGCGCTCGCTGATGCCTGTTTGAGCTCACCGCGGCGCGCCCGTCGCGACGCTTCGTCCGTCGCCGCTCGTCGCACCTGCCGTCTCCCGGACGAGGCCGCCGCACGCCCTCGCCGATGACGGTTTCAAGCCTTAGTGCTAGCATCCTCCCTTGCGCAATGCAGCGAACCACTGCCGCCCGGGCTGGCGGTGCGGTGTCGCGCGAACAAGAATCGGAACGAGGAGGCGCGTGGAGCAATCGGTCAGGACCGTGGTATTCGCCGATCTGACGGGGAGTACCGGATTGTTCGAGTCGGCAGGCAACGTGGCGGCGACGCAGATCGTCACCCGCTGCACGCACGCGCTCGGCCGTCATCTGGCCTGTGCGGGCGGGCATGTCGTCAAGTACCTCGGCGATGGCGTGCTGGTACTGTTCGACGATCCGGTGGCCGCCGTGCAGTCGGGCGCGCGCCTGCAGGAAGTGTTGCAGGAGCTCGCCAGCGTCGAGCTGCGGCGCGCGCCCCTGGGCGTCAAGACCGGCATCGATCGCGGCGCGATCGTCGAGCATGACGGCGACTGCTACGGCGATGCGGTGAACGTGGCTGCGCGCCTCAGCGACCGCGCACAGACCGGCGAGACCCTGATCGGCGACGCGGTGTTCGCCAGCCTGCCCGAGTCGCTGCGTATCGCCTGCCACAGCCTGGATCGCATCACGATCAAGGGCAAGGCGGAGCCCTTGCGGGTGTGGCGGGTCGACTTTGCGCGCACGGCTGAAACCACGCTGACCACGCTGCTCGGCTTCCAGGAGCTGATCGACGGCGAACGCTCCGTGCGCCGCATCGACATCGACCGCCTTGACCAGCACATCGAGCTGCATGCCGACGATGCGCCGCTGATCATCGGCCGCGGCGACGGCGTCGGCTTCTCGATCGACGATCCGCGGGTGTCGCGTCGCCACGCCCGGGTCGAGTGGATGGGCGGGCAGTGCCTGCTCACCGACTTCAGCAGCAACGGCAGCTGGGTGCGCTTCACCGGCTCGGCGGCGCCGGTGATGCTGCGCCGCGACACCTGCACGCTCTACGGCGAGGGCGAGATCGGCCTGGGTGCGACACCCGACGACTTCACCGCGCCGACGCTCAGCTTCAGGGTCATCGACCACGGTTGAAATCGTGCCGGCCCGCCCCTGCTGCGCTGGCGAGCGACGCCCCAATCCTCCTGATCGAGTTGCGATGAGACCGGTCCGACTGCGCGCCCTGACCCTGCTTCCGATCCTGTTCCTGCTTCCCCTGACCTTGTGCGCGGCGGAATGGTCGCCGCGACCGCTGGCCGAGATCGCGATCTACCCCGAGTTCCGCGCCCCTGCCACCGTGGTGGCGCAGGAGGAGGCGCGCATTGCCGCCGAGCTGTCCGCGCGCATCGTCGCCATGCCCGCGCGCGTCGGCGCTGCGGTGGCACGCGGTGCCGAACTGGTACGGCTCGACGACGCGAGTTTCCGCATCGAGCTCGACCGTGCGCGCGCCCAGATCGCGCTCATCGACAGTCGCATCCGTCTTGCCCGCGCGCAGCTCGCGCAGTCGCGTGCGCTTGCCGCGCGCGGCTTCATCAGCGCCGATGGCCTGCGCATCCGCGAGACCGAAGTGGGCGTGCTGCAGAGTGAACGCGACGCGGCCCGTGCCGCGCAGGCGGCGGCCGAACTCGCCCTGGCGCGCACCGTGATCCGCGCGCCCTATCATGGCGTGGTGCGGGCGCGGCTGGCGGCGGTCGGTGATCTCGCCGCGCCGGGCACACCGCTGCTGGTGCTGGCAGCCAGTGCGGATGCCGAGGTGCATGCGCGCGTGCCCGAGGGCCAGATCAACGCGCTGCAGGCCGCGGGGGCGTGGACGCTGGTCGTCGGCGATGTCGAGCATGCGCTGCAGATCCGCCGGGTTTCGGCAGTGGTCGAGGCTGCCGGGCAGGCGCGCGACGTGGTCCTGCAGGGCGAGGGCGTGTTGACGCCCGGACTGGCCGGCGAGCTGCGCTGGCGCAGCACGGTGGCGCATCTGCCGCCAGCCTACGTGCAGCAGCGCGAGGGCAAGCTGGGCGCGTGGGTGGTGCGCGAAGGCGCGCCGGTGTTCGCGGCGCTGCCCCACGCCCAGGCGGGGCGGCCGGTGGCGGTGGACTGGTCGCCGCACACCGCGGTGGTCGATGAGGGGCGCTTCACGCTCGGGCTGGTTGCGGCGCCGGAGGGTAGGCAACTGAGTGGGCAACCGAGCGGGAGCGCGCAGTGAAGGGGTTTTACGGGCGGCTGATCGACAATCACCCGCTCGCCAACATCGCCTTCCTGATGGTGCTGCTCGGCGGTCTCTTCAGCTACCTGACGATGCCGCGCGCGCAGGACCCCGAGATCAACTTCAACTGGGTCAGCATCATCACCACCTTGCCGGGCGCCTCGGCCGAGGACGTGGAGCGCGAGCTCACCGGTCCCCTGGAAGACGCGATCAAGCAGGTCAAGGACATTCGCTTCGTGTCCTCGTCGAGCCGCGAAGGCGTGTCGTCGATCCTGGTGCGCTTCGAGGAACTGGCCGAGCGCCAGTTCGACAAGCGCGTCAATGACCTGCGCCGCGAGATCCAGAACAAGGCGTCGGCCGAGCTGCCGCTCGACGCAACCGACCCGGTGGTGCTCGAGATCACCAGTTCCAACGGCTTCCCGACCGCGATCCTGGTGCTGCACGGCAGTGGCGGCGAGACCCTGCGGCGCGCGGGCTTCCTGATGAAGAAGGAGCTCGAAGGCCTCGATGGCGTGGACCAGGTCATCGCCGCGGGGCTGGATGATCCCGAGCTGCACGTGGATTTCGATCCGGCGCAGGTGGCGGCGGCCGGGCTGTCGCCGGTGCAGGTGGCCGACGGCGTCGCCGCGTGGTTCCGCAACACGCTGGCCGGCCGGGTGCGGGTGCAGGACCGCGAGTGGCTGGTGCGCATGGAGGGCAAGACGCCCGACCCCGAGACCCTGGCGCAGGCCGCGGTGGTGACGCCGCAGGGGCGGGTGGCGCTCGGCGAGATCGCCGAGGTGGTGCGCAGCCACGAGCGCCCCAGCCAGCTCGTGAGCTACAACGGCCGGCCGTCGATCATGCTGTCGATCACCAAGCAGGCCGACGCCAACACCCTCGAGCTGGTCGAGCGCCTGCAGGCCTTCGCCGGCGAGCGCAATCCATTGCTGGCAGGGCAGGGTGTGCAGCTCGCGCTGATCGACGACCAGACCCACGCCACCCGCCACGCCATCGGGGTGATGGAGTCGAACGCGATCTTCGGCCTGTTCGCGGTGCTGGTGATGTGCTGGGTCTTCCTCGGTTCGCGGCTGGCGCTGCTGGTCGGATTGGGGGTGCCGTTCGCGCTCGCCGGCACCTTCATCGCGGTGGATCTGATCGATTCCACCCTCAACCTCACCGTGCTGCTCGGCGTGGTGATCGCGCTCGGCATGCTGGTGGACGACGCGGTGGTGATCGTCGAGGCCATCTACTACCGCCTGCAGCGCGGGGACGAGGCACGCGAGGCGGTGGTCGGCGGCGTGGCCGAGGTCGGGCTGCCGGTGCTGTCCTCGGTGCTGACCACGATCGCCGCCTTCCTGCCGCTGATGCTGTTGCCGGGCATCCTCGGCAAGTTCATGTTCATCGTGCCCTTCGTGGTCACCGTCGGCTTGCTGGTGAGCCTGATGGAGGCGTTCTGGATCCTGCCCACCCACATCCTCGCGCTCGGCATGCAATCGGCGCGGCGCACGCGCGCACAGGTGCTGCGCGAGCGCCTGACCCACTGGCTGCGGGTGAAGTACGCGCGTGCGCTGGTCGCCGTGCTGCGCCGGCGGTGGCTGACCGCGGCGGCGCTGGTGCTGCTGGTGGCCGGCGCGGGCGGGGCGGTGGCCTCCGGACTGGTCAAGGTGCAGTTCTTCGCCTTCGACTCGATGCGCCTGTTCTACGTCAGCGTGGACATGCCGGCCGGGGTGACGCCCGAGCGCACGCTGGCCGAGGCCGAGCGCGCGGCGCGGGTACTGGAGCAGGCGATCGACGCCAGCGAGCTGCGCGCGATCGCGAGCTACGCGGGGCTCAAGTTCACCGACACCGAGCCGGTCTATGGCGACGAGTACGCGCAGGTGCTGGTGTCGCTGCTGCCGCGTGGCGCCGACATGCGCGACACCGCCGACATCATTGCCAGCGTGCGGCCGCGGATCGAGGCCCTCGGCGGCGAGGCGAAGTTCTCGTTCATGGAGATGAAGGGTGGGCCGCCCACCGCCAGGCCGATCTCGGTGAAGATCAAGTCCGACGACTACCCCGAGCTGCGCGCCGCCGCCGATGCCTTGCTCGCAGAGGTCGCCCGCCTGCCCGGGGTGAAGGACCTCACCGACGATGACGTGTCCGGACGCAGCGAGATGCGGCTCGTGCTCAACCGCGAGAAGCTCGCCCGCACCGGAGTGAACCCTGCGGAAGTGGCACGCCTGCTGCGGCTGTACGGCGAAGGCGAACTCGTCGCCACCACCCGCGATGGCGGCGAGAAGCTCGAGGTGGTGGTGCGCGCGCGCCCGGAGAGCCTCAACGACGTCACCGAGCTGCTGCAGCGCGTGGTGCCGCTCGCCGATGGCCGCAGCGTGCAGCTCGGCGAACTGGTGGACCACGAGCTGCGCCTGTCAAAGGGCTATATCCGCCACTACCAGCTCACGCGCGCGATCACCGTCGAGGCCGAGCTCGATCGCAGCCAGATCGACACCGTCGAGGCCAACGATCGCCTCAAGGCCGCCTGGGCGCAACTGCAGCCGCGCTTCCCGGGCGTGGAGCTGGACTTCTCCGGCGAACTGGAAGACATCCAGGAGAGCCTGGACGCGATGGGCAAGCTGTTCGCGCTCGGCATCGGCCTCATCTACCTGATCCTCGCCACCCAGTTCCGCAGCTACTGGCAGCCGCTGATCATCCTGCTGACGGTGCCGCTCGCCTTCACCGGCGTGGTGCTCGGGTTGCTGGTGTCGGGCAATCCGCTGTCGCTGTACACGCTGTACGGCGTGATTGCCCTCACCGGCATCGCGGTGAACTCCGCGATCGTGCTGATCGACGCCGCCAACGAGCGCCGCGAGGCGGGCATGAGCGTGCAGCATGCCGCGATCTACGCCGCGCGCCGGCGCCTGGTGCCGATCCTGATCACCTCGACCACGACCATCGGCGGGCTGCTGTCGCTGGCGATCGGGCTGGGCGGCAAGTCGCTGATGTGGGGGCCGGTGGCGGCGAGCATCGTGTGGGGGCTGGGGTTCTCGACTGTGCTGACGTTGTTTGCGGTGCCGCTGGTGTATCGGATGGCGATGGAGCGCGGTGGGAAATAGGCAACAAGGGTGGGCTTGCCCCGTGCGCACAGCGGGCGTTTTAGTTTCGATCCCTGGCGCATAAACCCGCCGGTGACGCGCGGGGTGTTCCTTCCGGGGCTGCGGAACTCACCTTCGCTTCGCTCGGCTCGGACAGTCCTCGCCCCTTCACGAATACCCCGTGCGCGTCCCTGCCGCGAGCCGTGACGTGGAGACGGCACATGGCATGAAGACCGGATCAGGAGGAGGCCGTTCGCGTCCCCGCAACGAGCCGTGAAGTCGAGACGGCTCGGCAATGACGTGGCGCGCCCATGCAGAAAACAGCTGATCGACAGCCAACCACCACAGCACGGCGGTAGAATGCTGCGCCGCGACAATCTTGCCGCCTCAGCCCCTCATCGAACCCGCCCGCCATGGACGCCTTCCTCGTCTCCACCGCCATCGTCGCCCTCGCCGAAATCGGCGACAAGACGCAGCTCCTCGCCTTCATCCTCGCCGCCAAGTTCCGCCGGCCGTGGCCGATCGTGCTCGGCATCCTGGTGGCGACGCTCGCCAACCACGCCTTTGCCGCCGCGGTCGGCGCCTGGCTGACCACGCTGATGGGGCCGCAGACGCTGCGCTGGGTGCTGGGGCTGTCCTTCATCGCGATGGCGGTGTGGACGCTGATTCCCGACAAGCTCGACGAGGACGACGCCAAGCTGCCGCGCTTCGGCGTGTTCGGGGCGACGCTGATCGCCTTCTTCCTCGCCGAGATGGGCGACAAGACCCAGGTCGCCACCGTGGCGCTGGCGGCGCAATACCAGATGCTGGTGGCGGTGGTGGCCGGCACCACGCTCGGCATGATGATCGCCAACGTGCCGGCGGTGCTGCTCGGCGACCGCATCGCGGCGCGCATGCCGGTGAAGCTGGTGCATGGCATTGCGGCGGCAATCTTCCTCGGCCTGGGCATCGCCACGCTGGCCGGTGCCGGCGAGTCGCTCGGCTTCTGAGTATCCCGACCCGCACGCGGCGGAAAGCGTTCGAAAAGAAAACAACAGCTTGCAGAAGGTTTCCTTCAAAGGTGGCGTCGCCGGCCCGCACTGCGGTGCCGGCTGCTATCCTTGACCGCTTTTTCCCGGAGCGCTGATGGAATCCGCATTTCGCTGCGGTGCCCGCGAGGGCCTGCGCGACTTCCTGCCGATCTCGGTCGGCCTCTTGCCGTGGGCGATGGTCACCGGCATCGCGATGCGCTCGATCGGTCTCACCGAGCTCGAGGCGCTCGGCATGAACCTGCTCGTCTATGCGGGCACCGCCCAGCTTGGCGCGCTGCCGCTGATCGCGGCCGGGGCGCCGCTGTGGCTGATCGTGCTCACCGCGCTTGCGCTCAACCTGCGCTTCGTGATCTTCAGCGCGGCGATCGCGCCGGTGTTCCATGACAGCTCGTTTGCCCGCCGCCTGGCCTCGAGCTACCTGCTGGTCGATGGCGTGTTCGCGGTGGGTGCCGACAAGCTGCTCAGTGCCGACGATCCGCACTGGCGCTGGGGCTACTACATCGCGCCCTCGGCGTTCAACTGGTGCGTGTGGCAGGTGTTTACCGCGCTCGGCATCTTCGGCGCCGAGTTCATGCCGCGCGACTGGTCGCTGGAGTTCATGGTGACGATCGCGCTGATGGTGATGATGCTGCCGATGGTGCGCACGCGGCCGATGCTGGTGGCCGCGCTCGCCGGTGGGCTGGGCGCGGTGCTGCTGCGCGGCCTGCCGCTGCGCCTGGGCGTGGTGGCGGGGATCGCGGTCGGCATCGCCGCCGGCTTCGCCGCCGAGCACTGGCAGCAGCGCGGGGAACGATCGTGACCGAGGGCGTGTGGTTGTGGGTGACGTTCGCACTGATGGCGATGACCACGGTGGGCACCCGCGGCAGCTTCATCCTGCTCGGCGAGAAGGGCCGCCTGCCACCGGCCCTGCAGCGTGCGCTGCGCTATGCGCCGGCGGCGGCTCTGTCGGCGCTGGTGATGCCGGATCTGCTGCTCGACGGCGGTGCGTTCACGCCGCTCAACCCCAAGTTCGCCGCCGGCCTGGTCGTGCTGGCGGTGGCGCTGCGCTGGCGCAATCCCTGGCTGCCCTTCATTCTCGGCATGGGCGTGCTGCTGGTGATGAGAAAGGGGCTGGGCTGGTAGCGTCCGCTACCGGCACCCGCCCCTCGGGTAGCCCATCCGGCGGCGAAGCGTTCGGCTTCGCCGCAGGGGGTTTCGGGATCAGGCCTTCTGCGCGACCCCGTGCTCGTCGCCGGCCTCGATGTCGGCGGTGTTGTCACCGATGATCGACAGGTCGGTCCTGGCACGCTGCGCGGCGTTCGGGCGCTCGATCAGCCACCACAGCACCAGGCCGATCACCACCGCATACACGGTCGCCTTCGGGTCGGGCATCGCCAGCGTCACCGCGACGATGCCGGCGACGCCGCGCTCCGTCGAGTTCTTCAGCTCTTCCATGCCCACCATGATGCAGATGTAGGCGGTCAGCACCAGGGTCAGCGACAGCGCGATCGGCAGCACCGGCTTGAAGATGGTGACCAGCGGCAGGATGAAGACTGCGATCAGGCCGGTGATCCAGAACGTGCCGCCACCGGAGTAGATCGAGTCCATCGCCTTGCGCCCGAGCGCATAGCGCTCGGCGACGGTGGCGTGGGCAGCGGTCCACAGCGGGCCGGCGAGGCCGGGCCACGGCGCGAGCAGGGCATGCAGGCCGTTGCGCAGCGCGGTGACCATGTGCACGCGGGTGACGTCGAGCTCGATCTTCTCGTCCTGGCGCAGGTGATCGACGCGCTTGCACAGCGTGAAGCCGACCAGGATGTCGCCGAAGGCGATGACGTAGGCGATGATCGCGGTCGGGATCGCGAGCAGGAACATGTCCAGGCTGGGCATGCCGACGTTGAACACCAGGTAGTTCATCATCAGCCCGAAATCCGGCTGGGTGATGCCCCATTCGATCGTCGGCAGCGGGTATTCGCCCACGCTCCAGCCCACGATCATGGCGATGATCATGCCGGGGATCATGCCGAAGTTGGAGATCGCCTTGGCGAGCCTGCTGGTCTCGACGATGTGCTTGAAGGACAGCGAGAACAGGATGTAGGCCGACACGATCGAGCCGATCAGCAGCGAGATCGGCGTGGCGTCGATGCGGCCGCCGGTCTTGAGCTCGCCCATCATCGCCGCGATGCCGGCGCCGATGATGATGCCGCTCTTGAGCGAGTTGGGGATGGTCGTGACCAGCTTGTCGCCCAGCCCGGTGAGGCCGAGGAACAGGAAGATGATGAAGACTTCCACCTGCAGCGCGAACATCGCCTTGACCGCTTCCGGCCCGGGCTCGAAACCCTGCAGGAACAGCAGCACCACGGGAATGGCCGGGGTGATCCAGCCCGGCACCAGCGGCACGCCGAGCAGCGCGGGCAGCAGGTAGCCGATGCCGGCGATCACGCAGAAGGCGAGCGCCGCCTCATAGGGCATGCCGAGGTACTTCATCAGCAGCGGGATCATGCCCAGGCTGACCACGAACATGATCAGGCCCTGGATCATCTCCGGGAATTCCCAGCGGTAGTGGATGAAGGGCAGGCGGATCTTGAATGGACCGAGCGGCCAGTAAGGGTGCTCGGCGCCGTGTTGGCGTTGAATGGCCATGGGGTACTCCGGTTGTCGTTGTTCTGGGCATGAGCCGGCCCGCCGGCCCGTGTCTTGCGACAACGGGCCGGTCGGCGAGGGCGCGGCGGGGGAGGGAGGACCTTGGAGGAGGGCTTACTCGATGGCCGAGGCGGACTTGGCCATCTCGCGCAGGGCGAACTTCTGGATCTTGCCGGTCGAGGTCTTGGGCAGCACGCAGAACTCGATGTGCTTGGGCACCTTGTAGCGCGCCAGGTGCTCGCGGCAGTGGGCGATGATGTCGTCGGCGGTGATGCCGGCGCCTTCCTTGACCTCGATGTAGGCGGCGGGCACTTCACCCCACTTGGCATCGGGGCGGGCGACCACGGCGGCGGTCATCACCGCGGGGTGGCGGTACAGCACCTCTTCCACTTCCAGCGAGGAGATGTTCTCGCCGCCGGAGATGATCACGTCCTTGGAGCGGTCCTTGATCTTGACGTAGCCGTCCGGGTGCATGACCGCCAGGTCGCCGGTGTGGAACCAGCCCCCGGCGAAGGCCTCGGCGGTGGCTTTCTCGTTCTTCAGGTAGCCCTTCATGACCAGGTTGCCGCGGAACATGATCTCGCCCATGGTCTCGCCGTCGGCGGGCACCGGCTCCATCGTCACCGGGTCGAGCACGGTGATCGCTTCCTGCATGTGGTAGCGCACGCCCTGGCGGCCGTTGCGCTCGGCGCGGCGGTCGATCGGCAGTTCGTCCCACTCCGGGTGCTTGGCGCACACCGAGGCCGGGCCGTAGGTTTCGGTCAGGCCATAGACGTGGGTGATGTCGAAGCCGATCTTCTCGGCGCCCTCGATGATCGCGGCCGGGGGCGCGGCACCGGCGATGAGGCCGGCGACGCTGTGCTCGATGCCGGCGCGCAGGCCGTCGGGGGCGTTGATCAGCATGCCGTAGACGATCGGCGCGCCGCACATGTGGGTGACCTTGTGGCGGCGGATCAGCTCGTAGATCAGCGCCGGGTCGACCTTGCGCAGGCAGACGTTGACGCCGGCGTTGGCCGCCATCGTCCACGGGAAGCACCAGCCGTTGCAGTGGAACATCGGCAGCGTCCACAGATACACCGAGTGCTGCGGCATGCCCCAGCTGATGATGTTGGAGGCGGCGTTCAGATACGCGCCGCGATGGTGGTAGACCACGCCCTTGGGGTTGCCGGTGGTGCCGGAGGTGTAGTTGAGCGCGAGCGCGTCCCACTCGTCGGCGGGCAGGTGCCACTGGAAGTCGGGGTTGCCGCCGGCGAGGAAGTCCTCGTACAGCAGCGTGCCCACGCGGTCCGTGCCGGGGTATTCGTCATCGAGCGCGTCGATGACCAGCGGCTTGTCGCCTTCGAGCAGCTCGAGCGCGGGGCGCACCACGGCGGCGAATTCGGGGTCGGTGATCAGCACCTTGGCCTCGCCATGCTTGAGCATGAAGGCGATGGCTTCGGGGTCGAGCCGGGTGTTGAGCGTGTTGAGCACCGCGCCGGTCATCGGCACGCCGAAGTGGGTTTCGAACATCGACGGCACATTGGGCAGCATGACCGCGACCGTGTCGCCCTTGCCGATACCGTGGGCCACCAGCGCGCTCGCCAGGCGGCGGCAGCGGGCGTAGGTCTCGCGCCAGGTGTAGCTGTGCGCGCCGTGCACGACGCTGGTGCGCGTCGGATAGACCATCGCGGTGCGCTCGATGAAGCTGAGCGGCGACAGCGGCACATAGTTGGCCGGGTTCTTGTCCAGACCTTGTTCGTATGCGATTTTCGACATCCTTCTCCACTCCCATTTTTGCAAGGGTTAGCGATGCGGCTGGATCGCCGGGCACAGGCCGGGCATCCATACCGTCGGGTATGGAGAATGGCAAAAAATCTTGTCGGCAATTGCGTGGGAATGTACTCAATCTTGTCCAGGCCTTGCCGGGTGGGGCGCGGACTCTAGAATGCTCCGTTGGTCCTCTGGCGCAGGGGGCACGAGAGAGGTCCCCCGTGGAGGCGTGTGCACGCAAATGAGTCAGGATCAGCCATCGTCGGGTCAGGAGGCGCTGAGCCACAGTGAACTGCGCCTGCGCCAGATCACCGACACCATTCCCGCGCACATCGGCTACTTCGACCGTGACTGGGTGTTCCGCTATGGCAACCGGCGCTACGCGCAGTGGTTCCGGACCTCCACCGATCACGTCAAGGACCGTCCGATCCTCGAGGTGATCGGCCCGCACGTGTTCGCCCAGGTCGAGGACAAGGTGCGGCGTGCGCTTGCGGGCGAGGAGGTGACCTATGAGTACAGCATGCCCGGGCCGGGCGGCGAGACGCTGTACGCGCGCAGCACCCTGGTGCCCGACTTCGGCTCGGACGGCGAGGTGATCGGCTGCTATGTGCACGCGGTCGATATCACCGAGCAGCGGCGCACGCACAGCGCGCTGGCGCAGGCGCAGAAGATGGAGGCGATCGGCCAGCTCACCGGCGGGCTGGCGCACGACTTCAACAACATGCTCACCGTGGTGATGGGCAACCTGCAGGGCCTGGTCGATGCGCTCGGCGATCATCCCGCGGTGGCGGAATACGTCGAGCCCGCACTGGCGGCGGCCGAGGGCGGCGCGGGGCTGATCCGGCGCCTGCTCGCGTTCTCGCGTCAGCAGCCGATCGCGCCGGTGGTGGTCGAGGTCAATGAGCTGGTGCTCGACATGGCGCGCATGATCCGGCGCTCGCTGCCGAGCACGATCACGGTGTCGACCGCCTCGCGCGACGTCGACCTGCGCGCGCTGGTCGACCCCAACCAGCTCGAGAGCGCGCTGCTCAACCTCGCGCTCAACGCGCGCGACGCCATGCCCAATGGTGGCGAGCTGCGCATCGAGTGCTCGCTCGAATGCATCGAGGGCGCAGCGGCGGCCGATCTCGAGCTGCCGCCGGGCTGCTACGTGCAGATCACCGTCGCCGACAACGGCACCGGCATGGATGGCGCCACGCTCGCGCGCGTGTTCGAGCCCTTCTTCACCACCAAGAAGTTCGGCCTCGGCAGCGGGCTGGGCATGGCGATGGTGTACGGCTTCATCAAGCAGTCGGGCGGCGGCGTGCGCATCCGCAGCCGGCAGGCGGTGGGCACGACGGTGTCGCTGCTGCTGCCGCAGGCGCCGCGCGCGGCCGCCGACACCGTCCCTGCGGGCGAGGGCGGCCATGCGCCAGTCGCCCCTGGCGCCCGACGCCGCCCGTTCGAAGGCCGGCTGGTGCTGCTCGTCGAGGATGACGACAAGGTGCGCGATGTGGTGCGCAAGCAGTTGTCGGCGCTCGGCTGCGCGGTGCTCGAGGCCGAAAGTGGCCACGAAGCGGCCGACATGGTCGAAAATATCCCTGCGATTGCACTCGTGCTGTCGGACATCGTGATGCCGGGCGGCATGGACGGGCGCGCGCTGGCGCGCTTCGTGCGCCGCTTCCGCCCCGAACTGCCGGTCGTGCTGATGAGCGGCTATGCCGACAAGGCCATGGCCGGCCGCGAGGATGCCGACATGCCGGTGCTCGGCAAGCCCTTCACCCAGGAGCGCCTGGTCGAGGTGCTGAGCGCCGCAATCGCGTGAAGGCTGGCCGCCCGCGCGGCCGTGTCCATTGCGTGGAGACAGGGATTTGAGCGACAAGCCCCAGGCGCTGATTCACGTCGTCGAGGACGATGCCGCGGTGGCGCGGCTGATTACCGCCACGCTCGAGCGTTTCGGCTACCGCCATGCCGCGTTCTCGACCGGCGGTGACTTCCTGCGCAAGTTGCGTGTGCAGGTGCCCGACGTCGCCATCCTCGATCTCGGCCTGCCCGACATGGACGGCATGGAGGTGCTGCAGCAACTGCGCAGCCGCTACCGCTTCGGCCTCCTGATCGCCACCGGCCGCGACGACACCCACGACCGCGTGATGGGGCTGGAGCTCGGTGCCGACGACTACGTGGTCAAGCCCTTCGAGCCGCGCGAACTCATCGCCCGCGTGCGCAGCATCCTGCGCCGCTACCAGCCCGAGCCGGCCGCCGACGCCCAGCCGCCGGGCGTCGCCCACTTCGTGGGCTGGCGCTTCGAGCGCGCCACCCACCGGCTGATCTCGCCCGAGGGCGTGGAGGACACGCTGAGCCTGGCCGAGTCGCAGTTGCTGATCGCCTTTCTCGAGCGCCCCAACCAGATCCTGTCGCGCGAGCAACTGCTCGCCGGCCGCGACGTGGCTGCGCTCGACCGCAGCATCGACCTGCGGGTGTCGCGCCTGCGCAAGCGCTTCGAGCAGGGCGGGCACAGCGGCAAGTTCATCAAGACGGTGTACGGCGCGGGCTACCTGCTGGCAGCGACCGTTAACTGGGGTTGAGCGCACGCACCATTGCGGTCTCAGGCCGGTTCGGCCCAGATGTGGCGGGCGACGGCGTGCTCGATGGCCAGCTCCACGTGCTCGCACAGCAGCACCGTCATCGGCGTCTGCTGCAGCACCTTGACCGCGTGCGCGGCCGACAGCCCGTAGGCGTGGAGTTGCTCGCGCTGCAGCGCGTCGATCTCGTCGCCGAAGTCGGTGATGCGCACCATGCGGCCCACCGGCGTGCCGGTGAGGCGGATGCGTTCGTGCGCCTGGGCGGGTGTTGCGTTCATGGGCGCGGATTCCTTCAGAAGATCAGCCGCAGGCCGTGGTTGAGCACGCCGCCGATCAGGAAGGCGGTGGGGATGATCATCGCCAGCATCAGCGCGGCCACTTTCAGGCCCTGTTCCTTGACGATCATCATCAGGCTGGCGATGCAGGGCACGAACAGCGTGATGGTGACCATGCCGACCACTGCCTGCACCATCGACAGCTCGGCCTGCAGCGCAAAGAGGCCGCTGGCGCCGAAGTCGCGGCGCAGGAAACCCATCACGAAGGCGGCGCTCGCCTCCGGCGGCAGTCCGAGCCAGTCCACCACCAGCGGCTTGCCGGCCTCGATGATCCACGGCAGCGCGCCACTGCGGTCGAGCGTGAACATGATCAGCGTGCCGATCAGGAACAGCGGGATCACCTCGACCAGGTACCACTTCAGCCGCCCGCCGCTCTTCTTGAGCACATTGCCCAGCACCGGCATGCGCATCGGCGGCAGTTCGGTGATCAGCGGCACGCGCCGGCCGGGGACGACCTTGCTCGCCAGCCAGCCGGTAAAGAGCAGCACGCCGACGATGCACGCGACCCAGATCAGCGTCGCCGCAAGCGAGATGCCGCCCAGGAGGCCGAGCACCACGCCGAGCTGCGCCGAGCACGGGATCGCCAGCGCCATCAGGTAGATGGTGATCAGGCGCTCGCGCGGGGTGTGCAGGATGCGGGTGGTGAGCGTGGCCATGGTCACGCAGCCCAGGCCGAGCACCATCGGCAGCACCGCGCGGCCGTTGAGCCCGATGGCGGCGAACATGCGGTTGGCGATCACCGACAGGCGCGAGAAATAGCCGGAGTCCTCGAGCACGCCGAAGGCGAGGAAGAAGGTGGTGACGATGGGGAGGATCAGCGCCAGCGCGTAGGTCATGCCCATGGTCCACAGGCCGTACTCGCCGACGAAGAGGTCGGCCAGCCAGGGCGTGGCGATGTGAGCGCGCACGAAGTCGGTGACCGCCGGGTTGAGCACCTCGCCGAAGAAGTCTTCCTCGAGCAAGCCGACCAGCGTGCTGGCGCCGAAGTCGCCGACGAACAGATACACCAGATACAGCACGCCGAGCAGCATCGGCCAGCCCCACAGCCGGTGCACCGCGGTGCGCCCGAGCAGCATCGACAGCGTGCGGTCCTTGCCCGCGGCCTGCTGGGTGACGGTGCGGGCGAGCGCCTCGGCCGCGCCGCTGCGTTCGCGCGCCAGACGTGCGGGCAGGGTGTCGCGGCCGATCGGGGCGGTGAGTTCGGCCAGCGCCGCGTGCACCTTGGCGCTGCCGGGCTGGGCGGCGAGCCAGTCGGCGACCTCCTGGTCGCGGCCGATGGCGAGGATGGCCAGGCCACGCGCGGCCAGGCGCGGATGCGGGCAGTTGGCGAGGATGAGCTGTTCGACGCGGACGATGTCGCGCTCGAGCACCGGGTCGTAGCGCAAGAGCGGCGCCGGCACGGCGGCGCGCGCCAGGGCGTCGGTGAGCGCCGTGACGCCTTCGCCGCCGGTCGCCACGGTGGCCACCACCGGGACCTCGAGCGCCTCGGCCAGCGCGCCGACATCGACCGTGACGCCGCGCGCCCTGGCCTCGTCGGTCATGTTGAGCGCCATCACCATCGGCACGCCGAGCTCGGCGAGCAGCGCGGTGAGGTTGAGCGTGCGGCGCAGGTTCTTGGCGTCGCCGACCTGGATCAGCGTGCGCATGTCCTCATTGAGCAGCGCGCGCATGGTGGCGCGCTCGTCGTCGCTGCGCGAGGGCAGGGCGAGCACGCCCGGAGTGTCGAGCAGCGAGGCCTCGCGGTCGAAGCGCGGCGTGGCGCGCGACACCTCGACCGTGGTACCGGGGTAGTTCGACACCGTCACATAGGTGCCGGTGAGGCGATGGAACAGCACCGACTTGCCGACGTTGGGATGGCCGACGAGGGCCAGGGTGCGAAGCGCGGTGGTGGCGGAGAGCGAAGGTGCGCAGTCCATGAAGGTCGGGTTTCCGGGGGTAGGATGTCTGACGAATGATAATCGATCGTATTTTGGCGTTTGCTGATTTAGCTCAAAAGTGCGGCAGATTGTGCTTGATTCGCAGCGGGCTCGGTCGGCGCCTTGCGCAGGGCTGACAGCCATTGCGGATCGGGCGACATTTCGGCGCCCTTGCCACCTCGTGCGCGCGCTGCGCCGCGCCGGCCTGCGCCGGGCGGCCGATGGTGGGCAGGGTTCCGCGCCGTGCGCGCGGCGGCTGGGTTCAGGCGCCGACCACCGTCCAGTGGTTGTCGGGCGCGATCTCCACCGGCCAGCGCAGCAGCACCGGATCGCGCTGCGGGTGCCAGAAGCCGAGCCCGCGCGGCGAGCCGATCAGGCTGGCGTGGGTGCCGTCGAGCGGGAGTTCGGCGAGCGCACCCGCCTTGTTCAGCTCGGCGATCACCTCCAGGCGCTCGGGTGCCGCCGGGTGCCAGCGCGTCACGCGGTTGCTGCGCTCTGCGGACAGGTAGAAGCCGCCGTCTTCGCCGGTGGCGATGTCGCCGCAGTAGCCCGCGCCCACCGTCTCGCGGCTGGGGATCTCCAGGCTGTCGCCGTTCCACACCGCAAGGATGGGGGCTGCAGCGCGCTCGGCCGCGTCGTCGTGCTCGGCCTGCAGCGCGACGCCGACCAGCGCGCGGCCGCCGGCTGCCGGCGGGGTGCCGAGCGCGAGGTGACGCAGGCTCAGGCGCTTGTCCTTCAGCCACCACTGGCCAAGGCGCTCGCCGTTGTGCGGATCGAGCCGTACCAGCGAGGAGTCCATGCGGTCGAGGTCGCGCTTGCGGTCGCCAGCGGCGCGCAGGATGCCGCCGTTGGCCACCACCAGCTTGCCCTCGGCGTCGAACACGAGTTCGTGCGGCTCGACGCCGCGGGTGGGGAACTCGGCCTCCTTGCGCAGGCTGTCGCGCCGGCGCACGGCGATCCAGCCCTGGGTCGAGCCGGTCTCGGATTCGGTGGTGTACAGCCACTCGCCGGCGGGGTCGAAGACCGCGTGGCCGTTGAGCGTGCGCCCGCTGTTCTCGTCCGCGAGCGCCTGGCGGGCGAGGACTTCGCCGTCGGCGGCGCAGCGCATCAGCCAGGGCCCGGGGCGGTTGGCGCACACCAGGAAGCCGCCGTCGCCGTCGGGCAGCAGGCCGTGGACACGGTCGGGGACAGCGACCGCGGTCTCGATGCGGGCGAGGCCCTGCTGCCAGTCGGGCGCGAGGATGCCGACGTAGTCGGTGGCGCCTTCGGCCTTGGCGCCCCGCGAGGCGCCGTCGCGGGCGATGTCGTGCAGGCTGCGCCAGGCCGCGATCAGGCGGATTTCGGGGAGCGCGCCGGCCAGGGGCGCGGCGGCGAAGAGGGTACGGGGCAGCAGGGCGAGCGAGAGGCCGCCGCCCAGCGTGCGCAGGAAGTCGCGTTTGTTCATGGTGAGTTCGTGCAGGGCGCATCGGCCCGCGCCGGGGAGGCGTGCGGCCCGGCCGGGTCGCACGCGCCCGGGCCGGGCGAGCGGGGTGGAAGGGTCAGAACTTGTATTCGCCGGTCAGGATGATCGCGCGGCCGGTGCCGGGGATCGCAAAGCCGCCCTGGTCATACACGGCGTCGTAGTACACCCGGTCGAAGATGTTCTTGACGTTGAGGCGCGCGGCCCAGTTCTTCTGCTCGTAGGCCAGCATCGCGTCCCAGCGCGCATAGCCGGGCGCGGTTCTTGGCGAGAATGTGCCATTAACCTAAGAACCTCAGTTGATGAGGTGCAGCGCGTCCGAAACGCTGGCAGGCTACGGGTTTGGCGTTGATCGAGGAAGTCACCCGATGGGTGAGTCGAA
>JAANMY010000111.1_pt1:0-102500 | contig 105194 bp, 86 predicted proteins | sample 7279691 | NCBI WGS metagenome assembly JAANMY01 (sample SAMN14094543, study PRJNA606508) | bioreactor metagenome | isolation source: A lab-scale SPAN reactor treating ammonium-rich wastewater day 388 | place: Ireland: Galway | collected 2018-02-07 | reverse complement strand
GAATTTCACCCTGAGGGGACGACCCGTGCGGAGTTTTTCCAACAACTCCCCCTCCGGAACAATGTCCACCGCACCACGCCGGATCGCGGCAAACTGCGCTTCGGCACTCTTCATAGGTCCACAATCTCCTGCACCCGGCGGATGGCAGTGGCTCGCCCCGAGTCCACCGCAACATCAACGATGGCCCCCTGGACAATGATCGGTCCGCCGGCAACTTCGAAGCGAACCGGCAAGGGACTCCGGAACCTCCTGACCGCCAAATCTGGTTTTACACCGATCACGGAGTATCTGGGGCCGCTCATCCCGACATCAGTGATGTAGGCGGTGCCACCCGGCAGAATTTGCTCGTCTGCGGTCTGAACATGGGTATGTGTGCCAAGCACGGCTGACACCTGGCCATCGAGCCATGCTGCCAGAGCTACTTTCTCGGACGTTGCCTCGGCATGCATATCCACGATGATCACACATGACGAGGCAGAGATCTCAGGCAACAACCTCTCCATTGTTTGAAAGGGGCAGTCGACCGGGTCCATGAAGACCCGACCCATCAGGTTGACGACCACGACTCGGCTGCCGTCTGCGGTGCTTGCGTCTATCCAACCACGTCCCGGCGACCCGGGGGGGAAGTTTGCCGGCCGAAGGAGATGGTCGTCTTCCTCCAGTAGGGGAAGAATTTCGGATCGCCTCCAGATGTGGTTTCCCGAGGTGATGACCGCGGCACCTGCCGCACGCAGTTCCTCGACGGAATCCGGGTCGAGTCCTGCCCCGGCTGCAGCATTCTCTCCATTGACGATTGCCAGATCGATCTGTTCCCGATCGATCAGACGCGGTAGAAACCGGCCCACAGCCTTGCAGCCGCCACGGCCAACGACATCGCCGATCAGCAAAATCCGCATCGACAGACTCCTGCAACCACCCTTCTGTGTCTAGCGGGCAAATTCACTGGAACGGGTCTCACGGATCACCGTCACCTTGATCTGTCCCGGATAGGTCATCTCCGCTTCGATCTTACGGGCTATCTCGTGGGCCAGGTCAGAGATACCCTCATCGCTGACCGCGCGTGGCTCCACGATGATCCGAATTTCTCTTCCGGCCTGGACCGCGAATGATTTCTCCACTCCTTTGAACGAATTACTGATGCGCTCCAGATCCTCGAGCCGTTTGACGTAGCTCTCCAACATCTCTCGGCGGGCACCCGGCCGAGCGCCCGAAAGGGCGTCTGCCGCATCGACCAACGGCGCCAGAATCGTCTCCGCCTTGACCTCCTCGTGGTGCGCCGCAATGGCATTCACAATCTTGGCCGATTCTCCATACTTTCGTGCGATGTCGGCTCCGATGATGGCATGCGAGCCTTCCACCTCATGAGTCAACGCCTTACCGATGTCGTGCAGGAGTGCCGCACGACGCGCCTGCTTCTCGTTGAGGCCTAATTCGGCAGCCATGGCGCCGCAGATAAAGGCCGCCTCGATCGAATGCATCAAGACATTCTGGGCGTAGCTGTACCGATACTTGAGCATTCCCAGCAGTTTCACCAGTTCCGGGTGCACACCGTGGATTCCGACTTCGAAAAGAGCCTTCTGGCCAGCTTCCCTGACGCTTTCCTCGAGTTCCTGTTCCGCTTTCCGGACGACCTCCTCGATCCGCCCGGGATGAATTCGGCCATCGGAAATCAGGCGCTCCAGCGCAATACGCGCAATTTCCCGGCGGATCGGATTGTGGCAGGAAACGAGGACGGCCTCTGGTGTGTCGTCAACGATCAGATCTACGCCGGTGGCTGCCTCGATCGCGCGGATATTTCGGCCCTCGCGGCCGATGATACGACCTTTCATTTCATCATTGGGTAGATGGACGGCGGAGACGGCCCGTTCCGCTACAAAGTCCCCCGACAAGCGTTCGATGGCAATCGAGATGATCTTCTTCGCTTTGCGGTCGGCTTCCGCACGTGCCTCCTCCTCGATCAGCCGGATCCGCTTGGCCGCCTCGTGCCGTGCCTGATCCGACATCTTCTCCACCAGAGATTGCTTCGCCTCCTCACGGGTCATGCCAGCAACACGTTCGAGTTGCTGCTGGGTTTCGTTCAGCATCCTGGCATATTCCGTCTCCTTTTCCGTAAGCCGGGTCTCCAGTTGACGCACCGATTGCTCTCTCTTTGCAATTTCTCCTTCGCGTTTCTCGAATTGCTCTCCACGCTTATCCAGGGTCTCCTCTTTTTGCGCCAAACGGCGTTCGAGAATCTGTACCTCACTGCGACGCTCGCGCGACTCGCGTTCCGCCTCGGTCTGTGCCTGGAGGACGACCTCCTTGCCTCTCAGTTCCGCCTCTTTCAGGATGGCTTCCGCCTCCGCACGTGCTTCGTCCAACGCGCGCTGCGCGGCATCTCCGGCATCCCGCACCTGTCGTTGTGAACGTTGCCGGCGCGCCAACTCGATCGCCGCAGCCAGTACGACGGCCAAGCCGACGGCAATCGCCAACATGGTCAAAGTATCCGTCATGGGAATGATTCTCCTTTCTGGAGGGAGCCTGACGGGGCGTTGTCCGAAGAACACCGAACAACCCCGCTCTCCGAAATGATGTACTGCAAAAGGACATCCCAAGGCTCTTTGGGGATCCTGGAAACCTCTTGAAAATCATAGCCGATGCCCACGCGAGTGATCGCGGATGCGGGAGACAGGAGCGCCAACAATCGATCGTAAACCCCGGCGCCCCGTCCCAATCTCATCCCCGAACGATCCCATGCCACAACAGGCACCAGCGCCAGCGCCGGAGATTCCACTTCCAGGACGCATCTTCCCTCGGGTTCAAACAACCCGGGACGAACCTGCTTCAGTGGAGAACCGGGATGCCACGGGACCACCCCCAAGCGGTCCCGCCAGCAGGGCAAGTAAACAGTCAGGCCAGCATCACGCGCGAGATCCAACACCGCGCCCATCGCCACCTCCCCTTCGTGTTCGAGGTAACCAATGACTGCTTTTGCGTGGCGGAAAATCTCCAGCTCCGCCAGCCAGCGGGCTACTTCCCGGCCCGCTGCGACCGACTGTGCTGGTGAGATCTCCCGGCGTCGCCCCCGCATCTCCCGCCGGATTGCCAGCCTCAGGTCTTCCATCTCCGGCCCAGTTGACGACCGGGGCGAATCGATAGCGATTTCCGTGGGTTATCGATTTCAGTCTGAATTATGAACAGCAGATCTATGAAACTCGATAAAAGCTTCGTTCTGCAAATGTGTTTCAGAATTTCCTATCGGATATGCAGCAGCCAAACCCGAGAACCCACCTCTCACCACATCCGAACCACCCCTCCGAAAAGAGCACACAACTGCCGACCGAACGGCCTCTCCCCGGTGGATCGTCTCTCCTTTCCTCTCAAGCCGGGCGGTTCCAAATGTGTCCGCCCGTCTCTTGGAACGTTCCTATTCATTCATTAAAGCGAACATTAAAGCGAAATTTCGACGAAACCATCACGCAGTCAGACGATTCCATGGATGGTTCGAACGATCGTTCGGAACGCCACTAGTAGGCTTGGCCGGCGCTGTCAACGAGGCATTTGCGCCGCACCACTGGCCTAGGATAGCAGGGCGTCAATGAACCCTTCCGCGTCGAACGGCTGAAGGTCTTCCATCCTTTCTCCAAATCCGACGTAGCGGACGGGAGTCCCGAGTTCCGCCTTGATCGCAAAGATCACTCCACCCTTGGCCGTGCCATCCAATTTCGTCAGGACGACCCCGGTCACCTGCAAGGCTTCTTGAAAAACCCGGGCCTGGGCGAGGGCGTTCTGTCCAGTGGTCGCATCGACCACCAGGAGAACTTCGTGTGGGGCGCCAGCGATTTGACGTCCCATCACACGCACGATTTTCTTGAGTTCTTCGATCAGGTGTTGTTTGACATGGAGCCGCCCGGCGGTATCCACGATGACGACATCCACATCGCGCGCCTGTGCGGCTGCCATACCGTCGAAGACGACCGCAGAAGGATCTCCACCGGCCTGGTGACGCACGCATTCGGCCCCCACTCTCGCCGCCCAGACCTCGAGTTGTTCACCGGCGGCCGCTCGAAACGTATCGGCAGCAACCAGGAGAACTTTTTGCCCATTCGCTCGAAAGCGGTGTGCCAGCTTTCCAATGGTCGTGGTCTTGCCAACTCCGTTCACACCCGCCACGAGGATGACATGCGGCTTGTGCAAAGCCATACGGGGCGACTCCTCGGCTGCCAGGATGGCCAGAAGTTCTTGACGCAAGGCCCCACGGAACTCCGCGAGATCCCCACCCTTTTCCAGAGTTCGTCGCATCTTTTGCAGAAGAGCGGTCGTCGTTGCCACACCGACATCCGCGCCCAGAAGGATTTCTTCAAACTGCGAGAGGCGCTCGCTGGCAGCGGACTCGCGAACGAAGCCATTTTTCAATCGGTCCCAGAAACCGGCGCGTGTCTTGGTAAGCCCCGCGATGAGTCCGGTTTCGGCTGGCGCATGGCCATCGTCCCGAACCATCCCTGTCCGGTGCCAGCGCCGCAAAACGACAATGAGCGTAGCGGCGATGAGTCCGAGTGCTACGGCAATCGCAACGAGGGTTTGCTGGTCCATGATCCGGCCGGCGCCAGCTTTCTACGAGTGCATATTGACGGAGATCACCTTGGAGAGTCCGGGCTCCTGCATCGTCACCCCGTACATGACGTCAGCCGCCTGCATCGTGCGCTTGTTGTGCGTAATCACGATGAATTGCGATTGGCTGCTCATCTCCTGCACCAACTCCGTGAACCGGCCGATGTTGGCATCGTCCAAGGGAGCATCTACCTCGTCGAGGAAGCAGAAGGGAGTCGGATTGATGAGGAACAGGGAGAAGATCAGACTGACGGCAACCAGCGCCTTCTCACCACCTGACAGCAGGGTCATCGTCTCGAGTTTTTTTCCGGGAGGCCGCACAACAATTTCCACACCCGATTCGAGCAGATTGCCTTCATCTGTCAGGACAAGGCGTGCCTCGCCCCCGCGGAAGAGGCGTGGCACGATCCGTTGAAAGTGCTCATTCACCGCCGCAAAGGTTTCAGCGAACTTCGTGCGTGAGGCACGATTGAGCCGCTGGATGGTCTTCTCGAGATCTCCCAGGGAACGCTCCAGATCATCCCTCTGGGTCCGTAAGAAGACAGCACGCTCTTCCAGATCGCGGAGTTCGTCAATGGCGCCGATGTTGACCTCACCCATACGGCCGAGTTTTTCGCGGAGCACTTCCAGCCGGGAGGCTGCGGAAATCTCCTCCTCCTCGGTCGGCATCGTTTCGGGTTCCGGGATCTCGACTCCGTGGCGTTGTTGAACCCCCTCGGCCAGATGATCGAGGCGCAAGCGCTGTTCCGCTACCGCAACCTCGAGACGAGTCGCCCCTTCCCGCCTTGTCTCGAGCGCATTGCGTACCTGCTCCATCCGCTGCTCATGAGCCTGTAGATCCCTCGACCTGGCCTCGTACACGGAACGGCGCTCGTGAATCTGCGCCTCTGCCTGATCCCGCTCGGCCAGCCGGAGAAGCCGCTGTTCATCTGCATCGACGACGGACTGTTCCAGCCTCTTCCCTTCCTCTTCCGCGCGCAACTGCTCCTGACGAAAAGACTGCTCTCGACGCGCCGCTTCCTCGATTTGCGCTTCGAGCCGCACCAGCGTAGCAACACTCGCCTGATGGCGTTGGCGTCCTTCGGCCGCGCGAACCTTCAGCGCGGTCACCTCGCTGGCCAGTCCCTCCACTTCTTTCTGTGCCAGTTCTTTCTGGGCCTGCCGCTGGTCGACTGCCTCCGATTGGCGCGCAGTGTTTTCCTTCAAATCCAGCAGATGCTGGTTCGCCAGCGCGACCGACGCGTCGCACTCCTCCTGCTCCCGCAGGGCCACCGCCATGTCGGCTCGACACGCTTCGATCTTGTCGACCCATCGCGGACGCTCGGCATCGAGCTTCGCCAGCTCTTTTTCTGCCGTGACCAATTCCAGAGTGAAGGAGTGCACGTCCCGATCCAACTCACGCAGGGCCGTCTCGGCCTCATTCTGCCGGGCCAGTACTTCCTTCAACTCTCCATCCGCCCTCTCGAATCGCTTCTGGAATTCGTCGGCTTCCGCCTGGAGTTCCAGCAACATCCGCCGCCGCGCAACAATCTCCTCCTCGACAGGCCTCTCGCTGCCGCCGGTGATCACCCCGGAGGCGTCAATGGTATCCCCGTCCGGCGTCACCATCGTCACGTGAACCCCATTACGCCGCCATAGACCCAGACCCGAATTCAGGTCGGGTACGAGCACCACCTCACCCAGGAGAGTCTCTGCAATCTCCTCGTAGGACGGCTGCACTTTGATCAACTCGATGAGCCGCCGAGTGCCGCCGTTCATGCTTTTTGAGCCATGCCCATTGAGGTCCATGCGGCGTGGCGCGAGAGGGATGAAGCTCCCACGTCCCGAATCCTCTCCCCGCAACGCGCTCACCGCCTGAACACCATCGGCACCATCACGCACAATGACGTATTGCAGTCGCTCACCGAGCGCCGCGGCTACAGCACGTTCGTATTCGGCGGGAATCTCCAGCACGTCCGCCACGACACCGAGCACGCCGCCGTCGGGCTGCGCTTCCCGGAGGATCGAACGCACGCCGCGCTGGTAGCCTTCGTAGTTCTGCTGAATTTCGCGCAACGAATCGAGCCGGGAACGCACCTGCAGCAAACGGGAGGTCACCGTGGATCGTTCGCCCTCCCAGAACCGGCGTTGCTCGGCAAGAGAGCGTACACGTTCGGCATGCGCCTCCATTTCACCCTTGGCGCTATGGAGCCTTTGCGCAAAACCGATGACATCGAGGCGACGTGTCGCCAGGAGCCGCTCGACTTTCGCCAGCTCGGAGGCTGCGTGCGCAAGTTCCTGGGCATCACGGCGATGGCGCCGTTGCGCTTCCTCTTTTCGCTGCGCCGCACCTTGCAACTGATTCCGGTACTCAGCCTGTCGGCCCGCCAGTTCCAGAAGCGCGCTCCGCAGGGATTCGACTTCGGTCGAGACGGCGATCGAGCGCTGCCGTGTCGCGGCAAGGAGCGCCTCGGTACGAGCGAGTTCCCCTTCGACTTCCCGCAGAACCGCGGCACTCTCGTCACGCTGGGCGATCTCCTGCTCTCGCGCAACCCCTGTCGCCGCCGCATTCCTGAGAATCGTGTCAACCTCTTCCCGCATCTGAGTGACCCGCCGGCTGCGTTCTGCGGCCTCTCTCCGCAGAAGGTCGACGCGATGCTGGAGACCCTGGCACTCGTTTTCCAGCACGGCGGCCTGCTCGCGCAAAGCTGAGAGCTCCTCTTCCGCCCGGGAAACCAACTCGACCAGACCACGGCGTTGTCCATCGAGTTCGCCAAGCGTGGCCACCATCTCCTCTTCCGCGCGCCGGACGTCGCGCAATTCCTGCTCCGTATCGGACAAACGGGCACGCAAGCGCCGGCGTTGCACTCCAGACAGCAGCAGATCGAGGCTTCGCGCCTCGTCCTGGTAGCTTCGGAACTGGTCGGCTTTTTTGGCAAGCCGGTGGAGATACTGGATCTGACGTTCCAACTCGCGCAGGACATCGCTCACGCGGAGCAGATTCTCGCGGGTCCGCTCCATCTTGCGCTCTGCCGCCAGTTTACGGCTCCGATATAGAGTCGTTCCCGCGGCCTCTTCGATGAAAAGTCGTCGATCTTCCGGCTTGGCATTCACCAGTTGCTCGACACGGCCCTGCTCGATGATCGCATACGCCTTACTGCCAACCCCCGTGCCGAGGAACAGCTCGGTGATGTCTTTCAGCCGGCAGGGCATCTTGTTGATGGCGTATTCCGATTCGCCCGAGCGGAAGTAGCGGCGTGATATGGTGATTTCCGAAAGCTCCCGGATGTGGGCAGGGATCGTGGAAATATCCAGGTCCAACTGTGAGGGCTGGCGTTCTTCGGGATTATTTTCGAACGTCAAGGAAACCTGCGCCATACCGAGCGGAGCGTTGCGATCGTTCCCCTTGAAGATGACATCCTCCATGGAGTTGCCGCGGAGGTGTTTGGGACTCTGCTCGCCAAGTACCCAACGAATCGCATCGACGACGTTCGACTTGCCGCAGCCGTTGGGTCCGACGATTGCCGTGATCCCCGTCGGAAAATCGAGCACCGTCCGTTGTGCGAACGACTTGAATCCGATTACTTCGAGTTGTTTGATCCGCATCCCATCACCGCAGCCGTCTTGATCGCAATCGCGCCTGAGTAATCACATCAAAACCGGGGGCTGTCAATCGAAGTTCCGCAAGATGTAGTGGGTCACCACGATTTGACCCACTATCAATCGCGGCTTCCTTTAAGGAGGGCAATCGAGATTGAGGCGCGAAAAATACACATTGACGCCCGATGCGACCCGGTGCGTGCGCCCCACTCCAAGGATCCGATTGAACCCCTGCTGGAAATGCGCACGAACCGAAAACGCGTAATCATCCAGATTTCCAGCGCTCCAACTCACGCGTTCCGTGCCATCCCTGTCGAGGTAAAGGATGGTGCCTTCAGGCTCGCCGCCGCTACGCCCCCGCGCGTAGCTCACCACCCAGCCGTCTCCCACGGGATTGATGTCTGTCGTGAAATTGAGGGAGCGGGCAATCGATGAGTCGACGACATAGGACGGTTCGAGAAAGAGGTCCCGGTGCAAAACGGATGCCGTCGAGTTGCGAGAGAACAACGCCATCCGCATCCTCCACATCGTGTTTCCCGGCGCATTCAACGACTGCACCTCCCGCCAGACAGCGCCGAACCGAAGGCCATCCCAGGCCACGCGCGGATTGTTGTCGTTCAGCGACCCTTTGTTGGGCACAATCGATTTACTGGCAGAAATGAAGGTGCCAGGATTGGTGATGTACTGGCTCACGACGCCTGTCGCTGCGGCGTCTTTCCACGAAGTCACGACCAGCCCATTGCCGTCATAGGCAAATTTCGGTGCGAATGAGTGAGTCCCATCGAATTCGACGATGCGCAGATCGGATCCCCGGCTGGCGCCATGATCGGCAAGTTTGTACCCGAAAGAGCACTGATGTGATCCCTGGCACACCACCTCGATGCCAACCATGAACCCGTCCAGATACGGCACCATATCGCCGATTCCGCCTGAATAGCCGAGATCGGTCCGGATCGGTCCGACGCGCGGAGACAACGAACCATCGATGCCCACGTCGTAGTAGTACTGGTAGGTCACCTTGGCGAAAATGTCGTTGTTGACCAATTCGTTGACAAGCAATCCGAAGTGATCGTTGCGCCAGGCAACCAGATAGAGAGGTTCGCGGTCATGCCGCCGGATGTCGACCAGAGGCATGGGGCCTGCGGAGATCTGGCCGTTCAAGTCGACATGCGCGTAGTACAAGGTCGACGGCAGAGTGAGATCAAACGTGTTTGCCGTCTTGTCACGCAGCCAGAACACCCCCCAACCGCCGCTCGTGGGCACCGTGGTGAGAACGTGCGCGCGTCCCGCCTGCAGAACACCTGAGCCATTCCGTTCGTCCGGATGAATGGCCAGAAGCAGCGGCGCATCGAGCGTGGACTCCCTACCTGCGGTGCAGTTGGCAGGTCCGGCTGTACGGGTTACCGTGACTGCCGGTGTGGCAGACCCCGGGGCCGTCTGGGTCGGGCTGTGACTCGGCGTAAATACCGGCGCCGGAGACGTTGTCACAGCCGTGGCTGGCGGCACACTGGCCGTCGCGCTCGGCCGGACGGAGGGCGCGGAAGAGGCGGTCGGTGACGCAGTGACGACGCCGGTGGGCGGTGTCAACGCGCTGTTCGGTGTCCAGTCCCCCGAGCAATCCCCTAATCTGATCGCGCGAAAGGGCAACCATCGGGAAGAACCCGGCGCTGCATCAACCGTATAGCTCCCCGTCCCACACACGGGCCCAAAGACGGGAGGCACGGCCCTGACGGCAGAAGACTCTTCTCCGACAGGGAGAAAGACGAGTTCCGATCCGCACTGTGAAGCCACAGGCAGCCGGGACCGGTGGCCCACTGCATATTGCAGCATAAGTGACGCGTCGACGGCGGTGATGGCCCCCGAACCATCCGCATCACAGGCAAGGATTTCTTCCGGCTGCAGCGAACGCAAGCCGACCGCCGCCATCAACGCAGTCACCGCATCCAGGGCAGTGACACCGCCGGGTGGGGGCTCGGAATACCGTGGCGTGACGGAGTAAGTTCCGGATTCAAGAGACTGTGTGTTGAATGTCCCTCCCGGATCGGTGACGAGAGATTGCGTTTCTGGACCGTCGACATCGACCACAACACCCGCCAAGGGTTCGGCCTTCCCGAAATACCGCACTTCGCCACTGATCTGCGCCGTGCTCGAGGCGGGAACAGCAGACAAAAGCGCCCCGAGGAACGCCGGCAGGACTGTTGCAAAAGCGTGTCGGTCCAGCATACGAGCAAGATCCCATTGCAGGATTTGCGCCGAACGGGTCAGGACCACCTATTCCAGAAGTTCGGTGTTCCAGTACGAAATATCGACGATCGACTGAAACGGCACCCAGTCTTTGTGGCGCTTGGGGTTGAACGTTTCCAACATGAAGGGGGTCCAATCCGGCCGTCTGGGGAGGCGCAACAACTTCATCGCCGCCTGCTCTGGTGTCCGTCCTCCTTTGCGATGGTTGCAGTTCAGGCACGAGCACACGACGTTGTCCCACCGGGAAAGACCACCTTGCGATCGGGGAATGACATGGTCCAGGTTCAGTTCGTGTCGCGGGAAAGAACGCCCGCAGTACTGACACGTATAACGGTCTCGCCGGTAGATGTTGAACCGACTGAAGCGCACCTGGCGCTTGGGGATCCGGTCGTATGCGATCAGCAGAATCACACGGGGCACACGGATCGCCCGCCCCACCAGGCCAACGCTCTCCTCGTGCAAGGAAACCGAAAGATCCGCCCAACTCTTGAAGTCGAAGGTCTGGTACTGACTGTCAACTGCACGTGCAAGATCTTGATATAACAACGAAAATGCACGCCGTACCGAGGTGATATGCACCGGGGCAAAAGAGCGATTGAGGACCAGGACTTCCGAATTCAGCACTGCGCCATCCGCTGCCATCCTCACAACGCCTCAGCCAGCACGAACGAGGCGTGACGCTATCGGCATCGCTCAGGGAAGTCAACCGAAGTCACCGAGACCGGGGTCTCCCCCGACGGGGCATCCACCGAAGATCCATCGGTCGATCGCCGGGCCCACTCAGATGCCTACCGAGGATGGGGTATTCCGGTGCGGCGGGAACACGTCTGGAACCGTATTCTTGCCGCGCGGATGCGGGCTCCCTATGATGGCCCGACGCCCATGCGACCCGCCAATTTCAACATCGAGCGCGCATACGAGAACCTGCTCCATCGCGTTCAGAAGCCAGGCCGCTACCTCGGGAACGAACGCGGCATGGTACGCAAGCCGATCCGGCCGGGACTTCTCCGGTTCGCGCTGGCCTTCCCTGATGTCTACGAAATCGCGCAATCCCACGCCGGCCTGCAAATTCTCTACGATCTTCTGAACCGGCGCACCGACGTTTACGCGGAGCGCGTCTACGCCCCGTGGTTGGACATGGAAGCGGAGTTGCGCCGCGCCGGCCTGCCGTTGGTCACGCTGGAGACGTTCACTCCGCTCGCGGACGTCGACATCGTTGGATTCACCCTCCAATACGAACTTACGTACACGAACCTCCTGGCCATGCTCGAATTGGGCGGGATCCCTCTGAAATCGTCGGAGCGGACGGCACAGGCACCCCTGGTGATTGCAGGCGGGCCGTGTGCACATAACCCGGAACCTCTCGCGGAATTTCTGGATGCATTCCTTCTGGGAGATGGGGAGGAGGCCATTCACGACATCTGCAACGTGCGCCTGCAGTGGGACGGCAGGAACCGGAGCGATCTGCTGGAAGCTCTGGCCGAGATACCTGGCATTTACGTGCCAGCTTTTTTCGAACCGAGATACGACACGGCCGGCCGATTGACTGAAATCCATCCTCTCAAGGCAGGCTACACGAGGGTCGTAAAGCGAATCCTACGCGATCTGAACACCGTTCCGATCCCGCAAACCTTCATCGTGCCCACCACGGGGATCGTTCATGACCGGCCTAGCGTTGAAGTCATGCGCGGATGCGTCAAAGGCTGCAGATTCTGCCAGGCCGGGTACGTCTACCGTCCCCTGCGAGAACGCGGTCCGGAACGGGTACTCGAGCATGCCGAAACGGCGTTGCGTCAGACAGGACACGATGAGATTTCACTCCTGAGCCTCAGCACGGGCGATTATAGCTGCGTCAACCCGGTCCTCACGGATCTGATGAACCGGTTCAGCCCGCAACGTGTTGCCGTGTCGCTACCCTCCACCCGTGTCGATGCGCTGGCCCCATCGCTGCTCGAACAGATCCGCCGCGTGCGAAAAACAGGCTTCACCATCGCACCTGAAGCGGGCAGCCAACGCCTGCGCGACGTGATCCAAAAACAGTACCAGGAAGAAGAGCTCGTCGAAGCGGCAAAGGAGATCTTCGATCTGGGCTGGCGCTCCATCAAGCTCTATTTCATGATCGGCTTGCCGAGTGAGACCGAAGATGATCTGCGCGGGATCATCGATCTGGCGAGAAAGGTTTCTGCGGCGGGGAACCACAAGCGCCAGGTCATTGCCAGCGTCTCGAACTTCATTCCGAAGGCACACACACCGTTCCAATGGGCCCAGCAGGTTTCGACCGCCGAAATTGAAAACCGGCAAAATCTGCTGCGCGGCGAGTTGGCGCGCTACCGGATTCGATTCCGGTACCACGACGCGCGACTGTCACTCCTGGAAGGCCTCTTGTCGCGAGGAGATCGACGCACCGGAGCCCTGCTCCTCCGAGCGTATCAATCAGGTTGCCGGTTTGACGGGTGGAACGAGGAGTGCCGATTTGACCTCTGGGAAAAGGCCATGGCCGATTGTGGATTCGATGCCGAATCGGCTCTGCGGCGGCGGCCTCTCGATGAAATATTGCCGTGGGATCACCTGAGCTGTGGCGTCAGCAAGGACTACCTTCAGCGTGAGCTTGCCTATGCCTTCGAGCGCACACTCACCCCCGACTGCAGTATCGAGCGCTGCAGGTACTGCGGGGTCTGTGATTTCAAGGAGATCCGCAACATCGACTACCACCTTGCGGGAGCCAAGGCAGCAGAGCACCGTGGCGAACGAATCGCACATTGGGCCAGCGAGATCGTTGGGGGGGAGGACCCTACGGCATGGGAACCACGGGGCTGGCACAAGGTCCGCGACAGGCAGAAAGATGGAGGCAGTCCGCCGGGCGGTCTTCAGTCATCGAAGGGCGAGAACATCGTCACGTCCACCGCAAGACCACTGTCGGACGATCGCGCACTCGGCAATGCGGAAGAATGGCTTACCGCGGACGGGGAAGGTGTACTCGCAGCGCCGGCAATGCAGACCCCCCGCGCAACCGCTCGGATCCGACTGAAGTATCGAAAAGTCGGTCTCGCCCGATTCATCGGCACCCTCGAAATGACCACCCTCTTCTACCGTGCCGTACGCCGTGCCCGGGTGCCGATCGCCTTCTCGCAGGGTTATCACCCGCTGCCGCGTTTCGCGTTCAGCCCAGCTCTGCCGCTGGGTACCGAGAGCGAATCTGAAATCGTGGACCTCCACCTGACCGAGCGATGGGAAGCCAGCTTTCTCGCAGAAACTCTCAATCATGAATTGCCAGCCGGCCTGAAGATTACCGACGCTCGGGAAATCCCTCTCGATGGCCCCAGTTCGACCTCCGAAATTCAGGGCTTCCGCTATCGCGTGGACGTGAGTTCAGCAGGCATCCCCGGAGCGGAGTTGGCCCGGCGCATCCACGAGTTTCACAACGCGCGAGAGTTCCCTCTGCAAAAACACTCCAAAGGCGCCGCCCGGATCGTCGACGCCCGGAGCTTTGTCATCGACATACGAGTCACCGGCGAGTCGGAACTCGACGTGACGCTACTGTTCGGCCCGCAGGGCACGTTGAAGCCGGCGCAGTTGCTGGGCGCCATTCTCCATCTCGGGCCCGAACAGACAAATGAATTACAGGTCAGGAAACTCGACACCCTTTTTCGGCAAACGCAAGAGCGAACGCTCCCAGGCACTTTCGCACTACCGGTGTGAGAAAATGGCCCGTGAAATCATCATCAATTCGACACCCTTCGAAACACGTGTCGCTCTGGTCGAGAACCAGCGTCTGCTCGAAATCTTCATCGAGCGTGCGCATGGGAGAGGTGTGGCAGGAAACGTCTACAAAGGCCGAGTGACACGCGTCCTTCCGGGGATGCAAGCAGCATTCATCGACATTGGACTCGAAAAAGCTGCTTTCCTGCACGTCTCCGATCTCGACTCCGAGCCTGAAGAAAGTTTCGGGGAAAATGGCGACATCGATCTCGAAATCGCTTCGTCGAATGGGAACTCCGTCCCGGGTGCAACCGCCCGCCGGCTACCGATCGAAGAGCGACTGAAGAAAGGCCATGAGCTGATCGTCCAGGTCGCGAAAGAACCCATTGGTTCCAAGGGCGCCCGGGTAACCGGAGTCATCTCATTGCCCGGGCGGCACCTGGTTTTCACGCCCTATTCGAATCAGATCGGGGTGTCGCGCCGCATCGAAAATGAAGAGGAACGCACGAGACTCAAGGAAATCGTCCTGTCGGAACGTCCCGAACAGGGGGGCTTCATCATCCGTACGGCATGTGAAGGACTCACCAAACGCGAGATCCAGGGGGATATGCGTTTCCTCGCAAAGCTCTGGAGGCGTCTGCAGGACAAGGCCAACAGTGCCGGCGCACCGGCACTGTTACATTACGATATGGACCTGGTGCTGCGCTCGATGCGTGACCTTTTCACGGCCGACACACGGCACGTTCTGGTCGACAGCAAACGTGAATTCCAACGTCTCAGCGAGTTCCTCGAAGCCGTAATGCCGCGGTTCAAGAATCGGGTCGAGTTGTACGAAGACACCGATCCCATTTTCGACCGTTTCGGGATCGAAGTGCAGATCCATCGTGCACTGGAGCGAAAGGTATGGCTGCGCTCCGGCGGTTATCTGGTCATCGATCAAACGGAAGCTCTTACGGTGATCGATGTGAACACCGGACGCTATGTCGGCAAGACAGATCAGGACGAGACGATCCTCAAAACGAATCTGGAAGCGGTGAAGACCATTATCGAACAGATCCGTCTCCGCAATATCGGAGGGCTGATCGTCCTGGACCTCATCGATATGCAAAATACCGAGCATCGGAAACAAGTCTTCGAGGCGCTGCGTGAGGCGCTGAAGAAGGACAAGGCCCGGTCTCGCTTGCTACCGATCTCGGAACTCGGACTGATCGAAATGACTCGCAAGCGCTCGCGCGAGAGTCTCACGCAGATTTTGTGCACCCCCTGCCGGAGCTGCGAAGGCACTGGCCTGATGAAATCGACTGCGACTACCGCGTATGAGATCCTGAGGCGCATCCGGCACGAAGCGGTACGCAATCCATCCCTGGTCCAAATCGCAGTCCAGGTGCATCCCGAAACGGCACAGTACCTCCAGCGGCACGAAGAACGTGTTCTCGGATTGCTGGAGGCACAGCTCGACACAAAGATCGTCATCAAGGCAAACTCAGCGCTTTCCGTGACCCAGTACGAAATTCTGGGCATTGACGCAGCCGCGTGATTTTCCAGCGTACGACCGCCGCTTCGTTGCAGCGTGTACCGTCGCATACCGAGCCGTTGTTCGAGCTCGTTTGAATTGCCTCGTTTCGTAGGTAATATCTCGTGTTCAGTGATCGATCCGGCTGTCGCGCGCCAGGTGACAGGATCGTCCAGAAGAATTCAATATTCGAGGAGAACAAAGCACGATGGCTGAACCTCTGCCGGAAGCTGCGGTCGCAGCACCGTCAAAACCTCGCGAAGAGCGCGAGTCGGTCGTCATCCGTTTTGCCGGAGATTCGGGCGACGGCATGCAAGTGACCGGAATGCAATTCACGAACGAATCCGCCTTGGCAGGAAACGACCTGAGCACATTGCCGGACTACCCGGCCGAGATTCGTGCGCCAGCCGGCACGCTGGCGGGTGTTTCGGGATTTCAACTCAATTTCTCGAGTCGCGCGGTTTTCACGCCGGGTGATGATCTCGATGTGCTGGTTGCCATGAATCCCGCCGCATTGAAGGTAAACCTCGGCGATCTGAAACCAAACGGCATCCTCGTAATCGATCGCGAACAATTCAACGAGCAGAACCTCAAGAAAGCAGGCTATGAGGTCTCGCCCGTCGACGACGGATCGCTCGCCGGGTTTCAATTCTTCCCCATCGACATCACCAAACTGACTGCGACAACGCTACAGGACACGGACCTTCCGGCACGCACGGTAAATCGCTGCAAAAACTTTTTTGCGCTCGGCCTGATCTCCTGGCTCTTCCAGAGACCGATCGAAGCCACGGAGAAATGGATTGCGGCGCGCTTCAAGAATCAACCCGAACTGGCGGAAGCGAATCAACGGGTCCTGCGTGCCGGATTCAATTTTGGTGATACGACCGAAGTCTTCGCCAATTCCTACGAGATCAAGCCGGCCCGCATCGCCCCGGGGCTTTATCGGAACATTACCGGCAACACCTCCATGGCGCTCGGCCTCGTAGCGGCAGCACAGCGAGCCGGACTGCCCCTGTTCCTTGGCAGTTACCCGATCACCCCGGCCAGTGACATTCTCCATGAACTGGCGGGACACAAGGATTTCGGCGTCATCTCGTTTCAAGCCGAAGATGAAATCGCCGGGATCGGCTCTGCGCTCGGGGCGGCCTTTGGTGGAGCGCTCGCAGTAACCACGACGAGCGGCCCCGGCATGTGCCTGAAAGCAGAAACCATGAATCTGGCCGTGAGCGTCGAACTCCCGCTGGTAATCGTCAATATCCAGCGTGGCGGTCCGAGTACTGGCCTGCCAACAAAAACGGAACAGTCCGATCTGCTGATGGCTTTTTATGGCAGAAATGGCGAATCGCCCATCCCGGTCCTCGCCGCGGCGACCCCATCGGACTGTTTCTACATGGCGATCGAAGCGGCACGCATTGCCACGAAGTACATGACCCCGGTTATCCTGCTGTCCGACGGCTACCTTGCCAATGGAGCCGAACCGTGGCTGATCCCTCATATCGAGGATCTGCCAGAGATCGCTGTGAAGTTTCGAACCGAAGGCGGCGAGTTCTTCCCCTACTCGAGGGACGAGCAAAGTTTCTCACGTCCGTGGGTGGTCCCTGGCACACCGGATCTGGAACACCGTATCGGCGGTATCGAAAAGGAACATCTGACCGGCAACGTAAGTTACTCGCCATCGAACCACGAACAGATGGTACGCCTCCGCGCCCGCAAAATCGCCGGCATCTCGGAGGATTTACCACCGACACAAGTGAACGGCCCTGCCTCCGGAGATCTCCTTGTGGTTGGATGGGGGAGCACCTACGGAGCGATTGCCGCTGCTGTTGCTCAGGCCCAGGCAGAAGGAAAATCCGTGTCGCACGTACACCTGCGACACGTGAATCCCTTCCCCAAGGATCTCGGAAAGATCCTGCGCCGGTTCAAGCGGTGTCTGGTTCCCGAAATGAACACGGGGCAACTGGTACGACTGATTCGAGCCGAGTACCTGATCGATGCCATTGGTCTGAACAAGATCCAGGGTCTGCCTTTCAAAGTCGCCGAGATCTCGCGACGCATCGATCGCATGTTGGAGGCATGAACGATGAATACCGTGGCAACACCCCCGAAAGCTTTGACACGCAAGGACTTCGTCTCCGACCAGGACGTTCGTTGGTGTCCCGGCTGTGGAGACTACGCCATCCTGGCACAGGTCCAGAAGGTCATGCCCGAGTTGGGCGTCCCCCGTGAAAACATCGTGTTCATCTCTGGTATCGGCTGTTCGAGCCGCTTCCCCTACTACATGAACACGTACGGCTTCCACAGCATCCACGGCCGTGCCCCGGCAATCGCCAGCGGCTTGAAAGTCAGCCGACCCGAACTCTCGGTGTGGGTCGTGACCGGTGACGGTGACGCCCTTTCGATTGGCGGCAACCACCTGATTCACATCCTGCGGCGCAACATCAACGTCAACATCCTCTTGTTCAACAACAGGATTTACGGCCTCACCAAAGGCCAGTACTCCCCCACATCAGAACAAGGCAAAATCACCAAATCCACACCGATGGGGTCAGCCGATTACCCGTTCAACCCGATGTCGCTGGCCCTGGGAGCCGCTGGAACGTTCGTCGCCCGGAGCATCGATGTCGAAGCAAAGCATCTACAGGAAATGCTCAGGCGGGCTTACGAGCACCAGGGTACATCGTTCGTTGAGATCATGCAGAACTGCAACATTTTCAACGACGGTGCATTTGCGAACCTGACGGAAAAAGGCACCAAGGCAGATTCACAACTCGTCCTCGAACATGGCAAGCCGCTGATTTTCGGAAAAAACCGGGATCTCGGCATTCGCTTGAACGGCCAGACCCTGGAGGTCGTGACGCTGGGGAGCGGCATCAGTGAATCGGACTTGATCATCCACGACGAAAAGGATTCCGCTCTGGCCTTTCTGCTCAGTTCGATGACGCCTGACAAATTCCCCACTCCGATCGGCGTGCTGCATGCGATGCAGCGTCGCCCCTACGAAGACATCGTCGCTGAACAGATCCGGGGGGCACAGAAACGATCCCCCGGCGACCTCCAGGCCCTGCTCCGGCAGGGTGACACCTGGACCGTGGAATAACCGCACCGTCCGGATGGCTCGCAGGGAGGGATCCCACAGCGGTCCCTCCCCGCATTTTCAGTTGGTGATCCGGACGATCATGTGCGCCGGACGACTCCAGCGCCCCTCCAGATCCCGGATCCATACACTGACACGTGTATCCCCCCGCTGGAAAGCAATCGGCTCGCTAATGAATCCACAGAACTGAATCGTCGATCGGCTATCGACAAATCGATAACGTCCGTCTGGAAAGCTGGTGCAAGCCTCGTCGTTCCCACGCCCTACGGGATTACCGCTACCATTTTTGAATCGGCAACCCAGATCATTGATGGCGTTCGCTTCTTCCTGAGTCGGAGGAATACCGAAATCCTGACCAACGGACGGCACGCCGCCCAGTAGGGGGGGGAGCTCATCGCACACGGCGGGACTACCGTTGCCGAGCGCCCGCGAAACGACCACCACGATATCCGGTAACGAAGAAGGGTCGGCCGGATTCCAATTGAAAGTTGAAGGGCCCACCGCCACGTTCCGTCCTCCAGGCCGGCCTTCGATGACGAGAGAAAATCCACTCGAGAAAGCCCGTTCATAAATCGGTGTTCCATCTTCCGCCGTAGCCGACGCGGTGAGAAGGCTGTCGTCGGCACGGGTCATTCCAAAGAAGACGATCACGGGTTCAGGAGGAATGGTTGGAGTCGGCGTACGCGTGATTGTTGGCGTCCGCGTCACGGTCCGTGTTGCCGTCACGGTCGGGGTACGTGTCGCTGTTCGAGTGGAGGTCGGGGTATACGTATCGGTCACGGTTGGGGTGATCGTTGGGGTTCTCGTAACCGTGGGCGACGAGGTTGCCGATCGAGTCGATGAAGGGCTCCTCGTTGGCGTGAAGGTCCTCGTCGATGTCGCGGTCGCTGACCGGGACGGAGTTCCGGTCGGCAACGGAGTTCGTGTTTCGCTGGCAGTCGGTGACGGCGTCGCCGTATCCCGCGGGGTAGGCGGCAGCGTGTGTGTGCCTGTCGGCATCGGGTCAGTATTTGTCGGTGTCGGGGATACCGTTCGTGTGTGTGTTGCCGTTCGGCTTGCCTGGGGGGAACGTGTCACCGTCGGCGTCCGGGTGGCTGTTTCGGTCGGAGACGGCGTTTCGGTCAGTCGGGGGGTTACCGTGGCGGTTTTGGTACGCGTCGGTGTCCATGTCCGCGTCATTGTCCGAGTTGCCGTGAGAGTCCAGGGCACCGTATCCGTCGGCATCGGGGTCGGACTGGGGCTCTGTGTTGGCTTACGAGTTCCCGTAATGGTTGCCGTCGGTGTTCTTGTCACCACGGCCGCGATGGTCCAGGTCGCCGTGGGAGTCAGAGTCGGCGTCCAGACCCGGGTGCCCGTGACCGTTGCACGCAATGTTCGCGTGGGAGTGGCCGTTCTGGGTGACGGGCTCACCCTTGTATCCGTGGCAACCGCTGGCGGCGTTTCGCTTGGCGTCCTCGTGGCAGTGGGAGATTCTCGGACCGTGACGGTAGGCGACCACGTCGGGCGAGGCGTTCGAGTGCGGCGTGGCCGCCGGGTAGGTATCGGCGTTGACGTCGCCGTATTTGTCGGCGGCACAGTGGCGATGTGCGTCATGGTGTGAGTCGGAGGTGCCGTCATTGAGGGTGTAGGCGTCCATGTCGCAATGATTTCTGTCTCCGAACCTGTCGCTACGGGAGTTTGTGTTGGTAACGAGAGGGTCACGGTCGCGGTCGGTGATTCTGGAATGGCGATGGTTATCGTCGGCGTCCTCGTCACGGTGGTCGTGGCAGACGGCGTGATCGTCCGCGTCGAAGTTGCCGTACGCGTCACGGTAGGAGATCCGGTGCGTGTCGCAGTGAGCGTCGGCTGACGTGTCTGCGTTGCGGAATTGGTTACGGTCGGTGTGGGTGTTTCGGTGCTGGTGGATCGCCTTGTCGCCGTCCGCGTAGGAGAGCAAGTGGGGGAGACGGTCTCGGTGTGAGGTGCGGTGCTGGACGGTCGTGGTGATGCAGTCGACGTCAACGTCGCAGTGGCAGATGCCGTTGCGCTCCGCGATGCGATCGGTGTGCCTGAAGGGGTCGCTGTCCACATCATGGGTCGCGTTGCGGTCTGCGTCGGCGTAGGACTCAGCGGATTGCCGATTCTCACATACATCGAAATTGGCGGGCCGAGATTTCCCCCGGCATCCCGGACCTGTACGGTGATGAGCGTCTCGCCGGGTGGAAAGGAGCGAACCGTCGAAATGGGAAGGCAGAACTGGATCGTCCTCGGAGCACCCGTAACGAAAGTGGAGATACCGAACTCATCGACCGTACAGGCACGACGGGCACTCACGTTGACCGTCGCCCCGCAGGCAAAATCATTCAGCACTGTCGTAATTCGGGCCGAATCACTGAAATCAACCGGGTCAACACCCGGTACTCCCCCTTCGCAAACGGCCGGATCGGCATCTCCGAGAGGCCGACCGCTTTGAATTTGCAGGTCGGGTCGTCCGGTTGCCGATGCCGACTGTACAACCGACGTCCCTACGGCCAAGCCGGCCGTGCCGGGTGCTGCTTCGACGATCAGTTGAAAACCAGAGCCACCGCTCCGCTGAAACACCGGTATCCCGTTCACCCTTTCGACTGGGGAGATAATGCTGCCATCAGGTCCGGCGATTCCGATGTGGTTCACCACCGGTCCCGATCGAATCGTCGAAATCAGGGCAACGAGCGCCGTCAGGTCCGCAACGTCTCGCGAACCATCGTTGTTGACGTCACCGTTGCTACAGCCGAAGGACCCCTCGATGAAAAGAGCACGTTCAAGTGTCCGTAGATCCTCCGAGTCGATCAACCCATTACAGTCCACGTCGGCAACGACCGCTGCCGGTGCCATTTGAGGACCGATAAGGAGAAGGACAGCAAGAACCCGGCGCAACACCTTAGAAAGACACACCCGAACCCCCAAGCGCCCCTTGCGCCAAGCTGCCCTTATGCCCATCACAATCAGAACGGTCAATATAGTGGTATTGCCTCGCGGTGGCAGCACGTTCCCCATGCTGGAGAACGCGCCCGATGCGGAGTATAGATGTATCACGGAGGCTCGATGTCGACAGAGAAGGCCCCATTGCAGCGAAAGATGCAGTCCGAATCCGGCGACACGAGCTCCATTCTTGGAGAATTCCACGAGAAGCTGCGACGGCTCCAGAGCGCTGCCGAGATCGTGCTGATCAAGACGCAGCGGGAAAACGAAAGGGCACAGAATCGGAGACAGCGTCACACTTCGGAGCAGATCCTCGAACGCGCCCAACGGCTGAGATCGGAAATCGAAGCGCAGGTACAGGGCATTACTCGCACCCTCGATGCACGTGCCCAGGGGGTGTTTGGCGCCCTCTTACAAGAATCGATGACACAACTGGTCGTGTTGTTGAAACGGTTGAATCCATCCTCCCGCAAGGAAATCCAACGTTTGATCAGACGCATCGAATTCCTCGAAAGACAGCTCAAACTCCGGCGCACACGGCGTCGAACGACCAGACAGGGTCCCCGGACTTAGCCGTACACGGCGTCAACGGACGATTGCCCGGGGCCAGGCCGCACTGCCGCCGGATGTAGCTGCAATGACAACCGGCGCAGACCTGGTCTCGATCGCAGGGGCAACCATCTCCAGCCGCACTGGAGCAACCCCCTGGTTCACTATGCCGAGTTTTGCAGCCGCCGCATAGGATAGATCGATTCCGCGGCCCCGGACGTATGGGCCGCGATCCGTAATTTCTACGATCACAGACTTTCCCGTGTGCAAGGCCGTCACCTTGATCCTGGAACCGATTTCGAGCGAACGGTGTGCCGCCGTAAGATGATCCTTGTTGAAGCGTGTGCCACTTGCGGTCAATCGCCCGTGGAATTGCCCTCCATACCAGGACGCTTTGGTGATCTCTTTGTATGGGCGCTTGTACTGGGCCCACGATGGGAACGAGAGTGAAGTCACGGCACCGACCACGCCGGCGGCAAGCAAACACAACGAAATCTTTCGCTTCATGAATCCCTCCATGTTTTGCGACACATGGAGAGGTCGTCCTCAAGTGCTCCTGTACGGAAGCTCCTCTCCTTGAAGGCCGACGAAGTTAGCTGACGGGTTCGGGCTCAAAGAGTTGCCCGTCCCGGTCCCTTTCCTGACCGAGATTCACCCCATTAAAAAACTGGGTCCTCCGCTCCCCTCTCGGGGATTAGGCCTGGTCGCAACTCCGTACAATGGCAAAGTGCCACCCCTAATGCAACCTCTTTTTGACCAGACCCTGACCATCGCCAAAGCGACGCTCGCCTGTGGAATCGTCACTGGACTGCCAGTTGGAAGCCGTGCCGCGGGCCAAAGCTGCAACCGGGGTCCGTGGCACGTGCCGTGCTGCTTGGTTTGCCAACTCTCAACAGGGGGACGACTGCATGCAATCCGAAAAACCTTCAGGAGCACCCGTGGCCAGCCTACGTCGCCGCCTCAGGATGACTCAGGAGGAATTCGCCCACGCGATCGGAGTCACCGTATCGACGGTCAACCGGTGGGAGAATGGTCACATCGAACCGAGCCGGCTGGCGCGCCGTGCCATGGAAGCCCTTGCCTCGCAGTCGGAAGTCGAGGTGCAATTCACCTCAGTCGGGCAAGCACCCGACAAGGGGAACTGAAGCCTTCTGCTCGCTTTGTCTGATTCGCCAGTACCCCGATCAGCACCTCAATAAACCAAGGCTGCCGCCCGCATCGGTGCTCCACTTCGATCCGCAACAGCCAGCGGAAACCCGACAAAGACGACTGACGGCTCGTCAACCAGATGTCCGAGGTTTGTCAGCCCCTCGATCACTGCGATTCCTGCGTGGAAAAGAACCAGGCGTTCGGCCCAGACTTCTTCAGGCGGCCGATCCTTCTCCAGCAGTTCCGCATACCGATGCAGGCTTCCGATGCTCGGCATATCCGTCGCAACCGCCTTCACTTTCCTGGCAGTCAACCACTCTGCCGCTTCCACGGAGAGTGGCGCATAGGTCGGCCAGTCATCCTCTTGAGGCTGCGTATAGCCGATGAACAGCAGGACGACGTCATCTGCTCGAACCGTGTAGTTCTCGAGATCACTGGTCCGGATGGGTGAGTGGCGGTCTTTCCACCGCAAGTCGATCAAGCGCGCCGGACCAAAGACCCTGTCCAATGGAATCTGGTCTGCTCTTTCCCCGCCTTTCAGCAGTCGTCCGGGAGCATCCAGATGGGCGCCGATATGACTTGGCAATTCGAAATAGGTGAGACCGAATGAGTACTGTTCCCGGGCCGGGTGGATCGGAGTGAAGCGGAGGCGCTCTCGGACGCCCAAAAATTCCGTTGCCCGGCGGCCGAGTTGCCGCACCGGCAGATCCTCCGTAATCACAGGAGACAGATCGACGATCTTCCTCGGGAGCGGCGAGCGAGAGGAGTCAGGACCCGAGCACCCGCTCAACAGGACCACGGAGAGGCTCGCCACCGCAACGAGCCCGAGTATCTTCCCGTTTGAGCGTTGTTGCGATCTTCGCGCTTGTCCGTCCCACACCATCAGGACCTCAATCTTCCAGATCACCGGCGCCTGGCAGCCCCTTGACCATGTTCCACCGAGATTAAAGGGGTTTTCGATTGATAAACACTTCCCCACGGGGAAACGCAAGCACACATCCGGGCTTCGAGAATCGCACCGATCCTTTGCAGCGCCTTCCGATGCCACCAGCCGCAATGGTTCATTCAGGGCCTGTCGCAGCGATCGCAGTCTTTGGTCCGATCCTACCTACGACCTAACGTTTCTTCGAATCGCTGGTGTCACTCAGCAGATCGGCAAAGCTTCCGAATGACTTCTTGCGGTTCGTCCTTTCCAGGACTCTGGTTTCATCCTGTAGGTCCTGCGCGATAGCTTCATCACGACTCTGTCTTTGTTGTTCGACCATCGACAGACTCACACGGCGCTGAATCGAATCGATCCCAAGAACCGTTACCTCAACCTTCTGGCCGATCTGCACCACCTGACGCGCATGGGCAATGCGGCGGTCGAGCGTCAACTTCGACACGTGTACCAGCCCTTCGAGCCCTGGTTCGAGTTCCACAAACGCGCCAAAGGCCTCGAGGCGCTTTACCACGCCTGGCACAGTGGATCCTACGGGAAACCGTTCGGAGACAGTAGACCATGGATCACGGGCAAGTGCTCGGAGCGACAGAGCGACTTGTCCTCGGCCACCATTCTCGGCGGATGGGAGCTGAATCCGAAGTACTTGCGCATCCACGGTTTGACCGAGAGACAAAACCTCAGACGGGTCTCCCACCCGACCGTATCCCAGTTCGCTGATGTGAATGAGTCCGTCCACGCCACCGATGTCGAGGAATGCTCCGAAATCACGCAGAGATCGCACAACTCCCGTAACGACCGAACCAACCTGCAGGCGTTCCCAGGTTTGCGCGGCTGCCGCAGCGTTCTCCTCCTCCAACAACTCACGCCGAGAAACCACGACGTTCCGGCCACCTGAATCCACCTTGGTAACGTAAAACCGCAGTCTTTGGCCGACGAATTGAGAGGCCTGTGGTTTATCGGGGCCGCGACGGACGTCGATCTGGGAGAACGGACAAAACGCACGCACTCCACCGATCTGAACGTCGAAACCACCCTTGTTCTCGCCGGTGACAAGCCCCTCGACGGCAATTCGATGGGCCAGGGCCTGTTCGATTTCGGCCGGTAGATGTGCCCCACGCCCGAGGGTCTTCTTCAGCAGGATCGACCCACTACGCCGGCCATCGTCGACGACAGTAGCCTCCACCAAATCGCCCACCTGTAGGGCGGGTTCACCGGTTTGGGGCATACGGAACTCATCGAGTGACAAGACAGCTTCACCCTTTGCACCGACCGCCACGAAGGCGCTGTCCTGCCCAACGGCAATGACGCGTCCCTGCACGACGTCGCCAACGGAAAGTTGTTTCCTGCGTCCCTGGTTTGCTTCACTTGCGGCGAAAAGAGCCGGAAAGTCGTCCTCTTCTGTTGCTTGTTGCTTCTCGCTTTGTGCTTCGACCTTGTCACTCATAGATACCGGTACTCGCTTCGTTCACTCAAAATGGATTGGGGCTGCTCTTCAGGTACGTATGACCCATCAGAAAGGCATCGACACTGCGGGCACACTCCCGCCCTTCCCAGATCGCCCATACGACCAGGGATTGTCCCCTTCGCATATCGCCACAGGAAAAGACACTGGGGTTGTTGGTTCGGTAGGCTCGATCGGCCAGAACGTTGCCGCTTTCCGTCGTCTGGATACCAAACTCTTTCAATAAATAGTTTTCCGGACCAAGAAATCCCAGTGCCAACAGGACGAGATCGGCATCGATCTCAAAGTCACTGCCCGCCACCTCTCGCAGGATTTTCCGTCCCGCCTCCGCCACCCAGTCGACGCGGACCGCGCGCAGCTTTTTCACCTTACCGTGATCGTCGCCGAGAAATGCTTTGGTGTTGATGCTCCAGTCCCGGCGCACCCCTTCCTCATGAGAAGATGAAGTCCGCAGAACCATCGGCCAGTAGGGCCACGGCGCAACATCTTCTGTTCGACTGCCCGGGGGCTGAGGCAACAATTCGAATTGTAAAACGGACAACGCACCCTGGCGGTTTGATGTCCCAACGCAATCCGACCCTGTGTCGCCTCCACCAAGCACAACCACCCGCTTGCCTTTCGCCGAGATTTGGTCCGGCACCTCTTCGCCCGCGACCCGCTTGTTCTGCTGTGGCAGGAATTCCATCGCAAAATGGACCCCTCGGAGTTCTCGTCCCGGAACAGCCAGATCCCGCGGCCGTGTGGCGCCGCAGGCGAGAACGACGGCGGAGAACTCTTCCGTCAAACGCGCGCCCGGGAAATGCACTCCAACATTGGTGTTCGGCCGGAACGTCACACCTTCAGCCTCCATCTGCGCCATGCGTCTATCGATGTAGTGTTTCTCCATTTTGAAGTCAGGAATACCGTATCGCAGCAGACCGCCGATCCGGTCCGCGCGTTCGAAGACGGTGACCCGGTGACCAGCTCGCGCCAACTGTTGGGCACACGCCAATCCCGCGGGTCCTGAGCCAACGACCGCTACACTTTTCCCGGTGCGTCTTTCGGGAACGAGGGGTCGGATCCAGCCTTCCTGGTATCCATGGTCGATGATCTGTTTCTCGATTTGCTTGATGGTAACCGCCTCACTGTTGATGCTCAAAACGCAGGCTTCTTCGCAAGGCGCAGGACAGATACGCCCCGTGAAGTCGGGGAAGTTGTTTGTCGAATGCAGCCTTTCGAGGGCTTCTTTCCAATGGTCCCTGTAGATGAGGTCATTCCAATCGGGGATGATGTTTCCGAGCGGGCATCCCTTGTGACAAAAAGGGATGCCGCAGTCCATGCACCGCGCCGCCTGCTCTCGCAGTTTTTCGTCCGAGTGTTTGCCCTCGATCTCACGATAGTCCTTCAACCGCTCGGCAACGGGGCGACGAGCCGGCAACTTGCGGTCGAACTCCATGAATCCAGTGATTTTACCCATGACTGATCACCTGGTCCTGTGCTGTGCCGTCCTCAAATACTGGCCAGTCTCGCGGCATCCGAATCGAGGTGCTGCCTTTCCAAAATCTTCTGGTACTCGGAGGGGAAGACCTTGATGAACCGCCGCAGATGCTCCTTCCACCCCGAAAGGACGCGCCACGCGACCGCACTTTGGGTATATTCGTAATGCCGGCGAATGAGATCGTGAAGCTGCGCGATGTCGCACTCATCGAGGGGTACGAGGTCGACCATGCCCATGTTGCAGCGCTTCCGAAAACCGCCGTCCAAATCGAGCACATAGGCAATCCCGCCACTCATGCCGGCAGCAAAATTACGCCCGGTCTGACCCAGCACGATCACGACCCCGCGCGTCATGTACTCGCATCCATGGTCTCCAACACCCTCAACGACGGCTGTCGCTCCGCTGTTGCGGACACAGAATCGTTCGCCTGCCTGGCCTCGGACGAACACCTCTCCGCCCGTCGCACCGTAAAGCGAAACATTACCGACGATCATGTTTTCCTCGGCGAGGTAGCCAGCATCCGCCGGTGGGCGGACAACGATGCGTCCGCCCGAGATCCCTTTCGCAAAATAATCGTTTGCATCCCCGACCAGTTCCACAGCGAGGCCATTGGCCATAAACGCCCCGAAGCTCTGGCCAGCGGTGCCAGAGAACCGGATCTTGATCGTTTCCGGAGGTAACCCCTCCATCCCGTAGCGTCGCGAGATCTCGGCCGAGAGCAGAGTACACGTGGTGCGATTGAGGTTGCGGATCGGCATCTCGATTGCCACAGGCCTCTGTTGTTCGAGAGCGGCGGCCGACCGTTCGATCAACTCGGTATCGAGCACCTTGTCCAATTCGTGATCTTGTGGCCGCTCGCACCGAATGGCGACATTGGCCGACACATCCGGTTTATGCAGGATCGGACTGAGGTCGATCCCGTTTGCCTTCCAATGGTCAATCGCGTCAGTCGCATCGAGCATCTCAACGCGCCCGACCATTTCATCGACAGTGCGAAATCCGAGCTCCGCCATGATCTCGCGCAATTCCTCTGCGATGAAAAGCATGAGATTCACGACATGCTCCGGCTTGCCCTCGAACTTCTTGCGCAGCACGGGATCCTGTGTGGCGATCCCCACCGGACAGGTGTTCAGGTGACAAACACGCATCAGGATACATCCCGAAGCCACCAGGGCTGCCGTTGCAAAACCGTATTCTTCGGCACCGAGCAACGCGGCAATGGCCACATCCCGTCCGGTCTTCAACTGGCCATCCGTTTCCACGCGGATACGGCCTCGCAGATCATTCATCACGAGCACCTGCTGGGTCTCCGCAAGGCCAAGCTCCCAGGGTAGACCGGCGTGTTTGATCGAGGTCAGGGGGGAGGCACCCGTCCCGCCCGAATCGCCGCTGATGAGAACGACATCCGCCTTTCCCTTCGCCACACCCGCCGCCACAGTCCCAACGCCGACCTCGGAGACCAGCTTGACGCTGATGCGCGCGCGGTCGTTCGCGTTTTTCAAATCGTAAATGAGTTGTGCCAGATCTTCGATCGAATAGATGTCGTGGTGTGGTGGGGGCGATATCAAGCCCACACCGGGTGTGGCGTACCGAATCGCAGCGATGTACTGATCCACCTTGTGCCCCGGGAGTTGCCCCCCTTCGCCCGGCTTGGCGCCCTGCGCCATCTTGATCTGGAGTTCATCCGCATTGACGAGGTAGTAGCTCGTGACTCCGAATCGTCCCGAGGCGATCTGCTTGATGGCGCTGCGGCGTAGGTCTCCATTGGCATCGCGCACGTAGCGTACAGGATCCTCGCCTCCCTCGCCCGTGTTGGATTTGCCTCCCAGACGGTTCATCGCAATCGCCAGATTCTCATGTGCCTCGCGACTGATGGATCCCAGAGACATGGCACCCGTCTTGAAGCGTTTGACGATTTCGCTGGCCGCCTCCACATCTTCGAGCGGAATCGGATAACCCGTCTTGAATTTCAGCAGGCCACGGATCGTGCAGAGCTTGTGGTTCTCGTCATTGAGAAGGCGTGAGTACTCCTTGAACAACTGGTAGTTCCCCGAGCGGCAAGCGTGCTGCAGTTTCGCAACCGTGTCGGGGTTGTACATGTGATACTCGCCACGACGGCGCCACTGGTAATGACCGCCACCCTCCAACTCCTGGTCGAGTGTCTCGGGAGTGTCGTACGCCAGGCTGTGCCGCAGGGCGCACTCGCGTGCGATCACGTCAAGCCCCACGCCCTGGATGCGCGAAGCAGTCCACGTGAAATACTTGTCGATCGTTTCACGGTTGATTCCGACAGCCTCGAAGATCTGCGCTCCCCGATAGCTCTGCACCGTCGAAATCCCCATCTTCGTCATCACCTTCAGGAGGCCTTTGTTGGCCGCAGCCAGGTAATGATCCACCGCTTCTGTTTCACCGAGACCCTGCAACCGCCCATCCCCGGCCATTTGCGCAATGGTCTCACAGGCCAGATATGGATTCACGGCACCGGCGCCATATCCGACAAGAAGTGAGAAGTGATGCACCTCACGCGGCTCACCGGACTCTACGACGATCCCGCAATGAGAGCGCAGGCCTTCTCGGATCAGGTGATGGTGGACAGCACCCGTAGCCAACAGGCTGGGAATCGGTGTCCAGGTCTCATCGTGCTCCCGGTCCGACAAAACCAGAATGTTGTATCCCGCCTCGACAGACTCCACGGCCACGGCACAAAGTTGTTCGAGCGCTTCCTGGAGGCCTTCACCACCTTCGTTGACATTGAACAGGGCCGAGAGAGTCCTGGAGCGCAGACTGCCCCCGCGCAGGCTCTTGATCTTTTGCAATTCCTCCGTACCGACTACCGGAACGTCGAGTGCGAGTTGACGGCAGTTCGCGGGACCTTCCTCGAAGAGGTTGTGCTCCGCCCCGATCGTCCCCTTCAGCGACATGACTACTTCTTCCCGGATTGGATCGATCGGAGGATTGGTCACCTGAGCGAAGAGTTGCTGGAAATAGTTGAACAGCAGTTGTGGTCTGTCGGAAAGAACAGCAAGCGGTGTGTCCGTGCCCATCGAACCGATTGCTTCCTGACCGTTGATGGCCATCGGGGCGAGCACGAACTTCAAATCCTCCAGTGTGTACCCGTGGAGTTTCTGATCTCGCGCCAAAGCAAATTGGTCCGTCGGGGGCGGCAACGTGTCGGGAGCGGGGAGCGCCGACAATCTGATCAGGTTGTCCGTCAGCCACTTCCGGTACGGCCGGCGAGCGACTACCGACTCCTTGATCTCTGCATCATCGATGATTCGACCCTGCACCGTATCCACCAGAAACATCCGGCCGGGCTGTAACCGGCCCTTGTGCACGATATTGCCGGCTGCAGTGTCGAGCACCCCGACTTCCGAGGCCATGACGACGAAACCGTCTTTCGTCACCACATAACGCGACGGGCGCAGCCCGTTTCGATCTAAAACTGCGCCGATGAACCGCCCGTCCGTGAAAGCAATCGAAGCCGGGCCGTCCCACGGCTCCATGATGCACGAATGGTATTCGTAAAACGCGCGCTTCGCGTCACCCATACTCTCGTGTTTTGCCCAGGCCTCCGGAATCATCATCATGATGGCGTGGGGCAATGAACGGCCGGTATGGAGCAACAGTTCGAGGACGTTGTCGAATTTCGCCGAATCACTCCCCGACTCCTCGACGATCGGCAACAATTCCCCGATGTCCTCTCCGAACAGGGGAGAGTGGAGGAGTTGCTCTCTGGCGCGCATCCAGGTTTCATTACCGCGCACCGTGTTGATCTCGCCGTTGTGTGCAATGAACCGATAGGGATGTGCCCGGTCCCAGGAGGGGAAGGTATTGGTGCTGAACCGCTGGTGCACGAGGGCAATGGCACTTTTCATCGCCGGGCTGCGCAGATCCACGTAAAACAAGGGGATCTGCTCGGGTAAAAGCAATCCCTTGTAGACCAGGGTCCGAGTGGACAGGCTTGCGATGTAGAATGCTTCCGAATCCCGCAACCCCGCCATACGAACTGCTGCCTCGACACGCTTGCGAACCATATAGAGCTTGCGTTCGAACGCCGAGGCATCCTGGACCTCCCTGCCACGCGCAAGGAACACTTGCCTTATTTCAGGAAGCGTTTCGTGGGCCAGGGGGCCGCAATACTCCGCCCGCGTGGGCACTTTTCTCCAACCCAGAAGCTTGAGCCCACACTCTTTCGTGATTCTTTCGAACAATCCCAGACAGATGTTTCGCTCGTAAACGTCGCGTGGCAGGAACACCATCCCCACGCCGTAATCGCCTGGGTCCGGCAACTGGATCCGCTGGGAACGACATTCATCACGCAGAAATTCGTCCGGAATCTGGATGAGGATCCCGGCGCCATCTCCCGTATGCGGGTCACAGCCGCACGCCCCACGGTGCGTCAGATTGTCGAGTATCTGCAAACCCTTGATGATGATGTCGTGCGACTTCTCTCCGCGGATGTTGACGACAAAGCCAACGCCACACGCATCGTGCTCGTAACGCGGATCGTAAAGTCCCTGCTCTTTCCATCTATGGAGCTGTCTCATAGGCCGGCACCTAGACATCCCTGCGCGGGATGCGTTTGTTCCTGACGCGGCGTACCCGCTCGGAGGCGGGTCCGACATCCGTAGGAACTCTGATCTGGGTCTGCTCCGACCGGGTCGAGAGCACCACCATCGTTTCAGTTCGATTGACACCCTGGATCGAACGGATGGCGCTGATGAGCGTTTCCAAGGACGACGTGTTCCGCGTCTTCACCTTCAACAAAAGCGTGTGCTGGCCGGTCACGTGATGACACTCGAGCACCCCATCCAATCGCGAGATACCGTCTTCGAATTTTCCGATCAGCCGGGGGTGACTGATCGACACACCAATAAAAGCTGCCACATCCCGGCCAAGGCGCCGTGCATCGACGATCGCTCGATACCCGACAATCACGCCCCGATCTTCGAGCTTCTTGATGCGCTCAATGACCGAGGGGGCTGAGAGTCCAACCTTTTCACCGATCTTCGCGAGCGGCAGCTTACAGTTCTCCTGCAACACCACGAGGATCGCTGAATCAATCGGATCCAATTCGATTTCAGTGGTTCCTAATTTCATAAGCCATCCAACTGTACCCGCCTAACGAATAGATGATGGATAAGCATCTGGTCAATATATCTTTAGCTCTATTCCTGATCGGCCTTTCTCCAAACGTGAACGGGGCAATTTGCATCTTCAAAAAGGATTCCAGACAAAGCGACAGTGTTCCACGAGCAGAGGACAGAGAAGGAATGCAGGCGCGTGAGAACAGAGGCAGTGAAGTGCAGGTCATCACGACCCCTGAAAGAGAAGGAAAACCGTACGGAGCTGACCCGTCTCTGCCGGCGTCATGGGACCGATGCACCGCGATGTGGACGGCACGCCCCTCGCTCCGTCCCCTCCATGCCTCCACATCGCCGGAGCGCAGAAGGGGTGGAATGGAGGATAATCAATTACCCCTGGAGGTGGGTCCTTTGTATTGCGTTGCGAGGGTCAGTTTCCCGGCGTTGGCAGCAGCGGAATCCGGGTATTGCCCGGAAGATGGGATGCGCCGAGATACGATGCGGCGGTACCGGACTATGCCCCCGGGAGGATCCGCACGGGGATCGACCCGTGGCAGGTGGATGACGACGAGGTATGACGGCACAGGGTGCCGGGCACAACGAAGCCGAACACGATTCGTGCACCTTCACCGGCAGTCACGGAAAACCCCCGCAACGAGATGACTGCCCATGAGGGGCGGAATAGATCGTGCGCTGGTTTGCTACGGGTTGAGCAACGGGTGATATGCTCGAACCAGGGTGCGGCGGGGAAGAATCCGCGGAGTTGCCGGACGAAGCGACTGCTGCGCTTCAGAGGCCGGCCGGCGCAGGAGGCACCAGCGGATCATCCTCGGGACAATCGCGTCTCAGTGGCTTCGCAACCCGCAGAACTCTTCGTAGTCGATCAGCTCCGTGATTGTCGGGTTGTCACCACACATCGGACAAGCCGGATCGCGGCGGAGCTTATGGATACGCAGCTCCATGCTGAGCGTGTCGAAGTAGGCCATCCGGCCGATGAGAGGCTTCCCAACGCCCAGAATGATCTTGATCGCCTCGACAGCCTGCACACATCCGATGAGTCCGGGGAGGACTCCTAAAACACCGGCTTCGGCACAACTCGGAGCAGCACCGGGAGGGGGAGGTTCCGGAAACAGACATCGGTAGCAGGGACCTTTTTCCGGGTAGAATACCGCAGCCTGCCCCTCGAACTGAAAAATGCTTCCGTGCACGTTCGGCTTGCCGAGCATGACACACGCATCGTTCACCAGATATCGTGTGGGGAAATTGTCACAGCCGTCGATGATGACATCGTAGTCTGCAAATAATCGCATGACATTATCCGACGAGAGGCGTTCCTGATAACCGACCACACGCACGTCCGGATTGAGAGCTTGAAGGGTTTCACGAGCCGACTCCACCTTCGGCATTCCCACCCGTTCGGCGGTGTGAAGGATCTGGCGTTGCAGATTACTCATGTCCACAGTGTCATGATCAATGATTCCAATGGTACCGACACCGGCAGCCGCGAGGTAAAAAGCGGTCGGTGATCCGAGGCCTCCTGCCCCGATCAGAAGAACTTTCGCATCGAGGAGCTTTGCCTGTCCGGCTTCACCGACTTCAGGCAGGAGAAAGTGGCGACTGTAGCGGCTGAGTTGTTCGGCAGAAAACTGGCGATCCTGCTTCCAGGGATACCCAGCGTTCTTCCACGCAGCATACCCTCCACTCATTGAAACGACGTTTTCGTAACCCATCTCTTTCAACTGCCTGGCGGCCAGAAGCGAGCGGGTTCCACCTGCACAATAAGCGACGATCGGCCGTGATTTATCCGTAACTTCCTGTTCAATACGAATTTCAAGAAAGCCGCGCGGCACGGAAACAGCTCCGTCGAGGTGCCCTTCGCGAAATTCATCCTTTTCCCGCACATCGAGCAACACCGCATTCGAGCCCTGGGCAAAGTGCTCCTTCACTTGATCCACACTCCACTCCGGCACAACCCGGCGGGCCTGGTCCATCAAATCCTTGAACGTATTCGCCATTCCCCTACTCCTTCGCTCGCTTTCCGAAGACGGAAAGGGAAGCGTCCTGTGAGAGAAATCCAATAGCGCCCCCCCCGAAACGAGTCTATGTGGCGGCAAGTGACCCAATGCCAGCGTGAAAGACTGTCTCGCCGAGGTTCGATCTTGATTCCACGCGAAGATCAGGATCGCCACACGGCGGGGAATGCGTCCTTCGGTCCGGTCGGACTGACAACCAGGACAAGGGCAGACGGCCCCCGCAGTCTACCGCATCGGGTGATCGTGCCGGCCCGATCCGTCTCCGCCTCGGGCTTGCTGTGGGACTACTGTCGGCCCCTGTTCACAAGGTGCAAAGCGGCGCCTTGGCCATCAGGGCAGCCAGGATCTGCGGGAATCTTACTCCCGCCCCTGGAGTCCCAGTTCCTTGACGCTCGGGCGGCCACGGAGCCGTTCAATCCAAGCCGAAACGTTCTGGAGGTTGGCGTCAAACTCGATGCCCAGTTGTGGCAGGATGACGACACGCGGAACAAAAGCGACGTCGGCCAGGGAAAACGGGCCAACGAGATATTCCTTCTCGTAAAGCAACGGCTCGAGTCGCCTCAGAATTTGGAGGATTTCCCCTTGAAATTTCTTGAGTTTCTCGAGGTCTCGTTCGTCTTCGGGCTTGTGTGACTCAGTCAGAACGATATCGACGCGCGGGATGAAGAGATTATCAGCCAGATCTTCGAGCATGCGGGCGCGCGCCCGGCCGGCAGAATCCTCGGGCATCAACGCTGGGTTCGGGTATTCCTCATCCAGATACTCGTTGATGATGGTCGAATCGTAGATCACCATCTCTTCATCGGCCAGAACCGGCACCTTGCCGTACGGATTGAGCTTCAAGAACTCCGCCGAGCGCTGTTCATTCCGCCGCAAGTCCACCAGCTTGCACTCGAATTCCAGTTCCTTTTCAGCCAGAACTACGCGTACTTTCTGCGAAAAAGGGCAGTCCGGATAGTCATACAATACGATCATCAGCGCCTTCCCCTCAAGAATCTCGAATCCGTCGTCCGGGCTCGCTTCATCGCAGAAAATCCCAGACCTGTCTACCTGCAAGAGGTCGAAAATCCTTTAACCAAGGTGTTTCCAGGCATGGTACGAGCTTCGCACAAGGGGACCGGCCTCCACATGCCGGAACCCGAATTGCACAGCCAGTGTCCTGAGTTCTTCGAACTCGGCAGGAGAAAGATAGCGCTCGACGGGCAGATGCCGGGATGACGGCCGGAGATACTGACCGAGGGTCAGGATGCCACAGCCGACCCGCTGTAGATCGTGAAATACGGCACGTAGCTCGTCATGGGTTTCCCCCAGCCCGAGCATCAGACCGGTCTTGGTCACCAGAGAGGGGCGCTTCTGCCGAGACTGTTCGAGAAGTGCCAGGGATCGATCGTACCGGGCACCGGGCCGCACTGTACCGTACAGCCGGGGAACTGTCTCCAGGTTATGGTTCAAAATGTCGATGGGTGCCGCAACGACGATGGCGATTGCGTTCGGATTGCCGCGGAAATCGGGTACGAGGATCTCGACCGTGCACTCGGGAAGTCGCTTCTTGATCTCTTGCGCCGTTTGGGCGAAGTGCGCGGCTCCCCCATCGGGCAGGTCATCCCGATTCACGGATGTAATGACGACATGATGCAGACCCAGTTCCGCCACCCCTTCTGCGACACGCCGGGGCTCATCCGGATCTGCTCGTTCGGGCCGGCCGTGCGCCACGGCACAGAAGGCACAGTTCCGCGTGCACACATCCCCCAACAACATAAACGTCGCCGTCTTGTGGCCCCAACATTCACCGATGTTCGGGCAATGTGCCTCTTCACACACCGTGTGCAACCGCAAGGATTGAACCAGCCGTTTGATCTGAGAAAAACCCGGACCGGACGGAGCACGTACCTTGATCCACTCGGGATGTCTTCGTGGCGGAAGATTCATGCGCACTCCGACAAAGGAAAGCGCCAGAATGTGGCGCAAAACGATTCGACGAACACACGGCTGACTTCTGCCATGGAGAGCGCTTTCCCCAGGCACTGCTCCAAGCTCGTCAGCCGCAAGTTGGGCATCCGACACGTCACGATCGACGCAAAATGTACCAGATCCGTGTTCACGTTCAGGGCAACCCCGTGGAACGTCGTCCACCGCCTCAGCCCGACCCCAATAGAGGCGATCTTGGCACCGTCCACCCACACGCCAGGCGCTCCTTCGCAAACCCCGCCCGCAACACCGAAGATATCGCAGGTGCGGATCAGGACCGATTCAAGGTTGCGCACGTACCGGTGTACATCACGTTCCGGCCGAGAGAGGGAAAGGATCGGGTACGCAACCAACTGGCCGGGTCCGTGAAAGGTAGCACCACCACCCCGCCCCGTTCGGATCGCCGGCACTCCCAGACGCTCCGGAGCACCCTGGAGATCTGCCTCATCGGCGCCTCGTCCCAGCGTATACACCGGTGGATGTTCCAGAATCAGAAGATAGTCGTCCGCATCACCTGCGAACTTCCGGGAAAGCAGCTCTTCCTGGATAGAAAGCGACTGAGAGTACTCGACGCTTCCGAGATGCCGAACGATCAGCGCCATGAAGCGGCAAGGCTACTCGAAGCTGAGAAGCCCCGCAACGCAGTCTAGTGGGGATTCAGATGATTCCGCAAAAATTGGATGGTGCGCTGCCAGGCGTCTTTCGCAACGTCTGGTCGGAATGAATCAGGGCGTGTGTCATTGAAAAATGCATGGCCAGCACCCGAATAGACCTTGGTCTGGAACCGCTTTCCGGACTTGCGCAGACGGCTCTCCAGTTCCTTCACGTCGGCGCGCGGAATCATTGCGTCGTCTTCGCCGAAGAGTCCCAGATAGGGACAGGTCAATTGCGGTGCCAGATCGAGCGGATCTTGTGGCCGGTGCTGCAATTTTTCCTCGTAACGAAGCATGCCATAGAAACTGACACACGCCGCCAGACCGGGAGAGATGCAGGCCGTCATCAATGCGTACTGTCCGCCCATACAAAAGCCAACGATCCCGATCGAGCTCGCCCGGACATCGATCCGGCTGCCGAGGAAACGGACGGCCGCATCGATATCCCCGATGATCTGCTCGTCTTGCAGCTCTCGCATCCACGCAAGAGCCGATTCGATCGTGGGCACATGCGGTGCCCCTTCACGGCTGTACAGGTCGATCGCCAGGGCAAAAAAGCCCTCGGCGGCAAAACGGCGGGCAATTTCGCGATAATGTTCGGACAACCCGCGTACATCGTGAACGATAATCACGGCCGGAGAACGTTCGTGGCGCGGCAGCCATGAACCATAGGCCCCTATACGTTGGCCGTTCCGGACAAAACTCAATTCCTCACTGCGGGGCGTAACTGGCGGCATGGTGATTTGTGTTCCTGCGGTATTTCACACCGTGAGCCTCAGTCAATCGGGCACACGTCACGACCGATGGATCAGCGACGAAATTTCCTCCCAGGTCTTGGGTACAGCCTCCGTCAACACCTCACATCCACCCTCCGTCACCACGACGTCATCCTCGATCCGTACACCGATCCCGCGATAGCCTTCGGGCACATCGTCGCGCTCTGGAGAAATGTAGAGTCCCGGTTCCACCGTAAGAACCATCCCTGGTTCCAGCTTACGCACCTCTGAACCAACCTTGTACGCGCCAACATCGTGGACATCCATCCCGAGCCAATGGCTGGTTCGGTGCATATAGTAGGAGCGATACAGCTCCTTCTCGATCGCCTCGTTTTTGCCTGTTTGCAACAAGCCCAGGGCAATCAGTTCTTCGACCAGGACTTCGACGGCACGATGGTGTGGCTCATCGTAGGCATTCCCAGGACGAACCGCATCGATCGCAGCAAGTTGCGCGCGCAGCACTGCATCGTAAACAGCACGCCGTTCCGGTGTCGACTGGACGCCAATCGGAAATGTGCGTGTGATGTCGGAGCAATAATGATCGTATTCCGCGCCTGCGTCGATCAACAACAGTTCGCCATCCTGCAACTGTCGATTGTTTTCCGTGTAGTGCAGAACCGTCGCATTCTCGCCAGACGCGACAATGGAAGGGTATGCCGGCCCGGCCGCTCCGAGACGACGGAAAGTCGAGTCGAGCAGAGCCTCGATCTCGAATTCATACATCCCGGCACGCGCCGCATGCATGGCAAGGAGATGCCCGCGGGCAGCCACTTCGGCGGCTTTTCGTAGCCGTACGAGTTCCTCCTCGCACTTGAACAGTCGCATCTCGTGAATGAGTTCTGCCGAATCCACCAGCGTCGTGGGCCCACTTCCCGAACGAGGCCGAAGCTGTTGCCAGTGGCGCATCCAGCCCACGACACGATCGTTGAACGCCGAGTCGCGTCCAAAACGATAAAACAGCCGTTCGCGCGACGCCACCAACTCGGAGATCGTCTGCTCGAGTTGCGCGATTGGGTAGCCCCGGTCGGCTCCGAAACGCGCAACCGCGCCTTCGACTCCGGCGCGTCTCCCGGTCCATGTTTCACGCCCGGGATCTCGCGGTCGCACAAACAAGAGGAACTCCCCATCCGGATGTCCCGGGAGTAGCAGGCAGACCGTCTCGGGCTCGGCGAAACCGGTGAGATACACAAGGTCGTTGTCGGCACGGTATGGATACTCGACGTCGTTCGAACGCACCACTGCAGGCGATGCAACCACGAGCAGGGCCGCATCCGAACCCATCCGACTCATCAACTCCTTTCGCCGTCGGGCATAGACCTCGCGACTACGGGACTCGGCTGTAGCGGAAACATCCGGTCCCACCGCCAGATTCGACAAGGTGAGAACTCCTTACGCCTCGCCGCTCGGCACCAGTTTTTGCAACAAGTCGATCGGTACCGGCAGAATCACGGTGCTATTCCTCTCGGTGCCGACCTGCGCAAAGGCCTGGAGCATGCGTAACTGGATCGCCATGGGTTCAGCTTCCATGATGGAGGCTGCTTCGCTCAGGCGCACGGCAGCCTGATACTCTCCTTCCGCGTTGATGACCTTTGCGCGGCGCAGTCTTTCTGCCTCCGCCTGACGGGCAATCGATCGCTGCATCTCCACCGGTAGATCGATGTGCTTGACCTCGACGCTGACGACTTTGATGCCCCATGGTTCGGTATGCGCATCGATAATGTCCTGCAGTCGCGAATTGAATTTTTCTCTCTCGGCCAACAATTCATCGAGATGTGCCTGTCCACAAACACTGCGCAGCGTTGTCTGTGCGATCTGCGAGGTCGCGTAGAGGTAGTTCTGCACCTCGACAACGGCCCGACTGGCGTCGACGACTCGGAAGTACAGTACGGCATTCACTTTGACCGATACGTTGTCACGCGTGATCACATCCTGGGACGGCACATCGAGGGTAATCGTGCGCAAATCCATTCGATACATCTGTTCGATCAGGGGAATCACGTAGACAATTCCCGGCCCTCGGGTGCCCGCCAATCGTCCAAGCCTGAACACGACAGCTCGCTCGTATTCTCGGACGATTTTCACCCCGGAGGCAAAAAGAACCAGGGCAATCACGATCACGGTGGTCAATGGTGCCGCCATCATGGAATCACCTTACCATACCACGCAAGACAACGCGCAGTATTCCGTCTAGAATGCGGGTTACGCAATCTCCACGAAGGTTTTTATGTTCGAAGGAATGTCCACCCGGCGCCGGGCTTTGCTCAACTCACTTGCCTATACGGGCCTGGTGGCTCTCGTGGCGGGTCTGGCGTATCTCACCTTCCGCGCCACCACCCTGCGTCAGGAATCGGCTGACATAGGGAGAGACAACGACGTAGTTCCGCTTGTCGAATTGGACAATCTGACCAGCCGAGTGGAACGCAGTTCCGACAGTGAACGAATCGGATTCTCCCTCCGGCTGAGAATTACTGCCCCTGGCCGTCTCGAAGCCCAGGTCTTCGTCGTTGCCCGAAATGACCGTGTAGCGCCAAAGCTCTGGGGAGTTTGGCCGACACAGGGCCCCAGTGGAGCGATCACGACAGGTGGGCACTTCCGCAGTGAGGCTCAATCTGGGGAACGACTCGAGCTGACACAGAGTTGGACCAAAATCACCGGGTCGATCGCCCATCCCCTCGGAGCTCCGGCCTATGAATCACTCATGGTCTACGTTGTCGGTCCAAAAGGCGAAGTACTTCTCTCACGCCCCTATGCCCTGCCGCCCTGAACCAACCGGTTGCAAGAGATCATCCGCGCAAAGCAGGGGAAATTGGACGGTCCTTCCCGCTGTTCCACCCGTGACGGCCGGACACTTCCGTGCTCGACGTGGGGCACCTCTCCCAACGTTCCAGAAGGGTACCCGGCAGATGCGGTGACGTGTTCGTTACTTCGAATTGGTCAGCGGCGAGCCAGACTCAAGGCACCCGCATCGGGGCGTACCCCAAGATGTTCGACCGCGTTGAAGACAAGTTGATTTCTGAGGGTGAACCGGATCGAGTGGGGAGACCAGCTGAAGTGCTCGCAGATCGACAGGAAGCTGAATGTATGAGCGCAGCGATCATCCAAGAAATAGGAGCGCGCAGTTTGTTGACGCATCGGATCGGGACTTTGAAGATCCCAGAATGCAGACTCTACGACCGCCAGCAGAAGACGTTCTTCAGGCTTCAGCGCCGGTCGCAGACGCTCAACGTTGAGTTCCTGAACCAAGGATCGCATACAGTGGAGATCCCCCTCCTGGTTGAGTTGAGCCTCTCGACCGCCCCTGGCTCGGCGCCGGGCCGCGGAGAGGCCCAGACGAGAGACTCAGGCCTCTTACCACGGGTGCAAAGTCGAGCGCAATGAAAATTCCTCGTTCGCCGCGGCGCTACGGATCTATTCAAGCTCAAATTTGACACCTGGCCTCCCCAGTTCCGGGGTGGGGGTGAATTTGTAATCGGCGTACCGCGGTTTTACCGGGTGGATCGGCCGGTCGCGCGCCCCCGGTTCTTCTACATCTTCCGGACCTGACTCCTCCGGCTCCGATTCCTCGTATGCATCCATCAACGCCTCGCGTCCTTCAGCCGATTCCAGGCCTGGACGCTTCGGCCGACGACCATACACCTGCATGCAGCGTTCTACCCAGGCCACGCTCGTCCCCAACCTTTTCGAAATCTCGGAGAGATCAGCCGAACGGCCATGATCCTTCGATACCTGCGCGTTGGAGGCGCGCATAACCTCGCTACACGGCACTTGACCCGCGCGCGCACCGGGAACGGCCCACGCGCCAGCAAGCAAGGCAAGGAAGAGCAGAACGGACCTCAGAAATCGAAACATCCCGGCCCTTTTAGCGCAGTCGCTCTCCTAACCCCATCAAAAACTCGCGCGAACGGCAAGACAAACCCAGATTCGGGGTATGCGGCTCGGAAGGGGCATCCGGATGGATCGTCGGACTCAGATATTGCGGACTTCTCTGAATACGCCCGCAACATGCACGCACACTCATGGATCAGGAGGACGTTCAACCTTGCGAAGAGCGCCTCTCACGGGGCATTCCTACCTATTTTTCAGTAGGTTCCCAATCACCGAGAGTATCAGAGGCAACCGTAAGCCCTTGATTGAGAAGAGCGATAACCACATCGGTCTTCGTCGCTGCAAGTTCGCGCGCCACCCGTTCGATGGCCTCGTTCACATGGGCAGGAATCTTCACGTTCATCAAACGCGCTGAACTCCGTTCACGATTCTTCAAGTCAGCGAGCCGCAATTCTGATCGCATCGAAGGATCTCCTTATCACACGTCAATGTTGAGACATTTAGCGCGATCTCATCGCCTTGACAATGGTTTTCTCGTCGACTCTGGCCGACACAGAGTCATGAGGCCGCAGCACCCGTGGCGAGATCAGGAAAGAGGTAGGCATGCATCCCGCGCAGGCCGCCGACACTGTGGATATCCGTAGTGAAGTTCGGCACAGTGACCAGCGTCACGGAGGCATCGAGCAAGCGCTGGAAGGCCTCGACACGCAGAGTGTCGCCACGGCCCAGAGCCTCGTAACTGTCGAAGTTCTCCGCCAGGGCCGCGGCATGCTCGCCCAACCCGAGTCTCACGAGGATTTCTCTGACCTCATCCCCCGCGGGCGTCTTTCGGCCGCTCACCATTTCATGGTGTGCCCGATTGAGAACGACGGCACGCAACTGAACGCCAAGATCGCGTACGCGGTTCAGGAAGAACTCGGCCTCGGCCAGTACCTGTTCCTCTGGGGAAGCGACAAGGAGGAATGCCGTATCTGGGGAACGCAACAGGGAATATACGCGGCGGACCCGTGGCTCGAAATTCTCGAACAGTCCACTCATGGCTGTGAAAAATTCAGAAACCTGTACGAGCGCCGAAACCCCCGTGGCGTCCTCGAGGCGCCGGAACAAGAATCCGACCGTGCGATTCACGAAACGCATCGTGGCCCATCCAGCGGAGAAATACGGGCGCAGAAACCACTTGATGATACTCCGGTCGAGAAAATCGGCGATCCGTTGGGGAGCTTCGAGGAAGTCGAGGGCATGGCGTGTGGGCGGCGTGTCGACAACGACCAGATCGTAATCACCGCTCTCGTGCAGCGTACAGAGTTGTTCGATGGCCATGTATTCCTGTGAGCCTGCAAAGCTTTGCGAAAGATGCTGATAAAAGTGATTTTGCAGGATACGTTCCCGCACATCGGCGGACGGCGCATGTCGCTCGACAAGTTGATCCCAGGCCCCCTTCTGGTCGAGCATCATGGCCGAAAGCATTCCGGAGGGCACTTCGTCAGCCGCAACGGCCGTGCTGCGATCGCCAAGAGCGCCGACTCCCAGGGCATTGGCCAGCCGCTTTGCCGGATCAATGGTCATCACGACCGTGCGGCGCCCTCGCAGGGCGGCACGCAGGGCAATGGATGCCGCCGTCGTCGTTTTCCCAACGCCTCCGCTACCGGCGCAGATGATGACGCGGTGGCGCTCGATGACGCCGTCAAGCCCGTCCATGCTTGGCGCTCCGGCGCGACGACACAGTCAACTGCTCGCCCATACACTGGGCGAGCGATCGAACCTGCGATTCACCGAACTCTTCTGCAAAAACGAACGGCAATTCGATCAACGGGAGTTCGATCGAGGCCTGCAACCGGCGCAGATAGGATTCGTGGATGACGCTCCAGCCGGATTCTTCGCGTGCCCGCATCAAGGTTTCCGTAGCAAGAGCCCTCTCCCGAGGGTCTCGAAGCCTGCTGATCCCTGAGGCAAGTTTCTCCACGGCCGCGGGTGGAAACGCGGCGCGGTGAACCCGATTCACAACAAGGTATCCCATGGGCATATTCAGTTGATTCCGCAAGCGCTCGTACATTTCACACGTTTCGTTCACCGGCATTTCTTCCGGGATGGTCACGAGGTTCACTGCCGTACGCTCGGGATCCTGGAGCAAGTCAACGAGCCGTTGGCTCTCCCGCCCGACCAGACCGGCACGAAAGACCTCGTTGGCAGCGCTCGGCATCCCCAGATACTGCAGGCTGTGACCGGTTGCAGGAGCATCAAGAATCACGATATCCCAGCAACGCTCGCCCGTCTCGTCGTCGAGACGCTCCGCCTCGTACCAGATCTTGCCAATCGTCATCAACTCCTTCAGACCGGGAGCCGCAGCGACGAAATACTGATAGATTCTGCTGTTGAATACGGCCTGCAGGACCCGTTTGACGGGAAAAATGATCTGCAGATATTCGGCCAGGGCCGTGCTGCCTTCCACCGACATCACCGACAGCCCGGGGCGCACAGCGCGCGCCTCACCGACGGCACCCGGCTCGATTCCGAGCAATCGTGCGGCGCGTCCAGCGCCGTCGATCTCCGCGATGAGCACCTTCTTTCCGGCCTGTGATGCCAGCCAGCCCAGGGCACAGGCAACCGTGGTTTTTCCAACTCCCCCCTTCCCAACGATCACCAGGAGGCGCCGATCGAACAAGGGCGGTACGACACGATGTCTAGGTTCTTTACGCAACGTTCTCACTCGACTTGTCGCAACGCAAGACATGCGTTGGTTCCACCGAATCCAAAAGAGTTTGTCAGCGCGATTCGCACCCTCGATGATCGGGCCTGATTGGGAACATAGTCCAGATCACACTCTGGGTCTGGGACTTCATAGTTGATCGTGGGCGGAATCACCTGATGGTGCAGTGTCAAAGCGGTAAACGCAGTTTCTATCGCACCTGCCGCACCAAGTGTGTGCCCCGTCATAGATTTTGTGGCGCTGATCGCAAGTCGCGCACTATGAATTCCGAACACCCGCTTGATTGCCAGGGTCTCGTTGAGGTCGTTGTAGGGCGTCGAAGTCCCATGCGCATTGATGTAGTCGACATCCTCTGGTCGAATCCCGGCATCGATCAATGCGTGTCTCATACAACGAGCGGCTCCCTCACCTTCAGGAGACGGTGTCGTGATGTGGTAGGCGTCTGAGGTCGCCCCGTATCCGATGATCTCCGCATAAGGGCGTGCTCCGCGAGCCATCGCTCCCTCCATACTCTCCAGGACCAGCACCGCAGCGCCCTCGGCCAGAACGAATCCATCCCGATGGCGGTCGAACGGTCGGCTCGCCCGCACTGGATCTTCATTCCGCGTCGACACGGCTCTCATGGCACAAAAACCCGCCATGCAGATGGGCGTGACACCGGCTTCGCTGCCACCCGCCAGCATCATGTCCTGGTAGCCGTAGCGCACCAGTCGCGCTGCCTCGCCAATGGCATGGCATCCCGATGCACAGGCACTATTCAGCGCGTAGTTCACCCCTTTGATACCGAATCGCATTGCAATATGCGCCGGCGCCATATTCGACGTAAGTCTGGGGATAAAAAATGGGCTGAGCCGTTTCAAACCTTCTTCGTGAAAAACGACGACACCTTCTTCTACGGTCTCGATTCCACCCATTCCGGCCCCCAGGATCACACCGATCCGCTCCGAATCGGCCCGCCGGAAATCAATCTTTGCGTCATCCACAGCACCCTGTGCCGCCGCAAGGGCAAACTGGATGAACAGATCCATCTTCTTGATTTCCTTCTTCTCGATGAAGAGCGCCGGCGCGAATCCCTTCACTTCGCCCGCCATACGACTGGGGAAGGACGAGGCATCGAAACGTGAGACGGACGTGATTCCCGAGCGACCGCTTTGCAGCGCCTCCCAGTTGGTGGTCAGGTCGTTCCCGAGTGGGGTCAGCAGGCCGAGCCCGGTAATGACGACACGGCGATCGGTACGGGGCATCTCGGGTGCTCTTACTGGACGCGCCCGACTGCTTCAATGCCCCGAAACAAAAACGGGGAGTCCCCGAGAGGGACTCCCCGTTTTCTTACGGGCGGTACGCTGGACGACTCAGCGTGAACGCCGGCGGACGATCAGCAGACCGGCCAGTGGCAGAAGCAGCAACCAGCCATTGTTATTGCTGGAACCGCTGATGTGACAGCCGCCCTCGTCTTCGAGGTAGGTCACGCCCCCCGGTGTCCTCGTCGCCGGAACGCGTGTGTGCGTCGCAGTGACTGTCGCCTTTGGCGCCGTCGCGGTCGGAGTATTCACCACCGGTGGCACAGTGTTTGTCGGGACAACCACCGTAGCCGTGAATGTCGCGGTCGGAACCACTTCGGTCGGGGTCGGCGGTATCACCACGGCGCCCTCGACACAGAGGATCCCGCTTCGCCCTGTGGCGCCCTCGATACGCGAACCTGCTGGCGAGCTGAGAATCACACCGCTGACATCCAATTCGCCTCCGGTGCTGACCGTCACGTTGCAGGTATACAGGACCGAACCATCCGGAATCGCATCGGTGTTTTCCGTGGAAAGAACCAGAGCGCGAATGCCCGTGCAGGTCCCCTCTGTGCAGCCCGCCGGACGGAACGCAAACGAAGTACCGCCCTTGTCGATCCCCGGGTTCACCGTGCAATCGGGCTTACCATTGGCCTTGCGATTGATCGTCGCACCAGCGGCGAACGCAATATCGTTCTGGGTGCCGGCGACCTGTGCTTCACCCGCAGCCAGCTTCACCTCGATCGTTCCCGAGGTGGAACCCGAGGGGAGATTCTGGTCATTCACGTAGAGCGCAGGACCCTGCGGTGCAGGACGTGGTTCAGCACATCCAACCGGCGGCTCAATTGTACCCCCGATGCACACACGGCCACTCTGACTCGACGCGCCTTCGACGCGCGTTCCGGCGGGCGTGCTCAAAATGATACCGCTCACCTCCAGTTCGCCGCCCTCTCCGGATACCGTCACGTTACAGGTGTAGAGGACCGCCCCGTCAGGAATGGCGTCCGTATTTTCCGTGGAAAGGACCAGGGCACGAATGCCCGTGCACGTTCCCTCTGTACAACCCGCCGGACGGAACGCAAAGGAAGTGCCTCCTTTGTCGATTTCTGAATTCACCGTGCAGTCGGGCTTGCCATTGGCCTTGCGGTTGACCGTCACACCAGGCGCAAAGGCGATGTCATTCTGGGTGCCCGCCACCTGTGCGGCGCCCGCAGCCAATTTCACCTCGATCGTTGCCGAGCTGGAACCGGCTTCGAGGTTCTGGTCCGCAATATAGAGAGCGGGACCCGCAGGCGCAGGACGCGGTTCAGGACAAGAACTCGGCGGCTCCTCGCCGCTGACCGTGATCGTTCCATTCGTGCCATCGGCACCGGCGATACGTGCGCCGCTCGGATCGCTGGCGATCACACCGGAGATGGTGAGTGGTTTGGCACCACCTGAAGCCGAGGCTGGAATGACAACCTTGCAGGAATACAAATCCGAACCATTGGGAATCGCAGTCGTATCCTCGGTCGAAAGGACCAGGGCACGGATCCCGGTGCAGGTACCCTCCGTACAGCCCGCCGGACGGAAGGCAAACGAGGTCCCGCCCTTTTCGATATCGGGATTTACCGCACAATCGGGCTTTCCGTTGGCCTTGCGCCCAATCGGTGCATCCGCATCAAAGGCAATGTCGTTCTGGGTACCAGCCACTTGCTCACCAGCACTGGTCGTGAGCGTGACAGACACCGTCACCGTGTCACCCGGGTTGCCACTGGCAGAGCCCACATTGAGTGCTACCGCCGCCTCCGCTGCCGATGTTCTCAGCAACCCTGCAGCGAGCAGCGAACCGAGAACTGCGATCTTCCTACGCATGGTCACTCCTCCCTAACGATTTCAATTGATCCCTGGATTCCGTGTGCGCCGCAGCGCACCGCCGCTCTACCTTAAACAGCCCGTCGACGTCTAGACCGCTCAGGCGAAAAAGTAACGAGCGGTCCAAACCCTCATTCGAAGCACATCGAATCACGCCCTCGCTCACGATGACGGACAGCCGTTGAGAGCATTGTTTACGGCCTTGATGATTTCATCAACGGTGATTACGCCGTCCGAGTTGAGATCACCAGCGAGACACTGGGAAACCGGAAACACTTCCAACGAAATATTCACCATTTTCAGCAGCTCATCGACGGTAACTTCGCCGTCTCCGTTACAGTCTCCTCCGCACACGCTGCCGAAGTTCACACTACCATCGGTAATCGCCACCTGGCTGACTGCACCGGCGCCGCTACACGGGGGCTGTCCGGATACCGGAACACAGGTCTGATCGACCGCAAGCTTGTCCCCCACCGAAAGATAGGCTGTGAACTGGGGCTTCGATGAGTCGACTGTCTCCGTATAAACGTGCAGGGGCGTGGTGCCGCTCGCTCCCGGAGAAACCGCCAACCCCACCGTGAAGAGTTGCTGTGGACCCGCGGGCAGGATTGGAATTTCAATCGGATTTGGCCCCGGCGTAGGCAGCGGATTCGGACCGTAGATCACAAAGTTGATGAAGTGATCCGGGGAACCCCCGTTCTCTGGACAAAGGCAGTGGGTTCGCCCACCGGCACAACTCGCATTTTCAACCACGACACGAAAATTGTCGAGATTCGCCTGGATCGATTCGGGGAGACCCTCACTATCGAAAGTACAGCTTGCGAGACGAAGGTTCGGACCAATATCCAACGTAAATGCAATTGCCGCAATTTCGTCGATTCCGCCCGCCCGTCCATCGGACGGCCCCTGTTTGAACATTACGGGCACCGTAACGTTTCCACCCGAGACCGTGCCCGTCCCGACGCTGAGCTGGGCACAATTGTCGGGGTTTGGGCACGCCTGTACCGTTTGTGCCCCGGCAGCACCGGCCATTGTCATGGTGCCTGCCACCACGAAGGACAGTAGCAACGACTTCGTCGATTTCCGAACCATTTGTGCATCCAACATCATCATAATAGGGAACATCCGTTCAGGGCGTTGTTCACGCCCGCAATGATCTCATCAATCGTAACCGCCCCATCACCGTTCATATCCCCCGGCGTACAGACCGACACGTCGAACAATTCCAGGGCGATGTTCACCATGCGAACGAGTTCATCGACGGTCACTTCACCATCCGAATCGCAATCGCCGCCGCAGACCTGTATCACACCCGTGTCGTTGATGAGAATGCTGATAGTCTCTGCATCCTGGTTTGCCGTGGCAAGATCCAACTTTCGATCGCCGTTGAAATCAGCACTGACGATGCCGTAGGGCGACTCTCCGACATCGAACTGCACAAAGGGGGCAAACGACCCGTCCCCACCGCCAAGTAGCACCGCCACGTTATTCTCAAATTCGCTCGTTGTTGCAATATCCAGAAATCCGTCACCATTCAGATCTTCGATCACCATGGCGTTGGGGAAAGCGGTGACCGGGATACTCGAAACATTGCCGGGAGTGAGGGTTCCCGTACCGGAAAAGACAGCCACATCGCCCGATTCCTGATTGAGCACCACAATATCCAGTTTCCCGTCCTCATCCAGATCAGCAGCGCGAACTGCGACTGGCCCCAGAAGCGCATCCGTGAGAAACTCTGGTTGCGCGTCGAAAGTGCCGTCTCCAAGGCCTCTGAGAATGCTCAGCGAACCACTCGAATCGACACCACCCGACGCATTGGTGACTACGAGATCGATGAATCCATCGCCATCGAGGTCTACCGCCACCAGAGAGGACGGCTCCGCCCCTACGGGGATGGCCGTACCCTCCTTGAATGTTCCGTCGCCATTCCCAAGCAAGATGGTCACGGTGTCGTCCTCCTGGCTGGCGGTTGCGACATCGAGCTTGCCATCCCGATCGAAGTCCCCCACCGCGACTTCTGCGGGAAAACTTCCAACCGGACTCTCGACTGGAGGGCTGAAAACGCCCGTCCCATCGTTCAGCATCACGGTAACGTTATCCGACAACTCATTTGCGGTGATGATATCCAGATGCCGGTCTCCGTTGAAATCAGCGAGCAGAAGAGATCGGGGATTTTGTGCCGGATCCATATCGTAGACGGACGGCGGCTCCAAAAATGACCCGTCTCCGTTCCCGAACAGGATGGCAACCTCGTCGAGGTCCGTACGAGTCACAACCAGGTCCACCAGGCCATCGCCATCCACATCCCCCGCGGCCATTGCAAGCGGACTCCCCTCGACATTGGGTTCAGCCTGCAGTCGCGCAAACGAAATCGTCGTCTCACCGAATGCCGGACACCCCAATAGCCAGATAAAAATACCACCCGCACAAATCAATGAGCGCTTCATCCAAACCTCATCCAACACCACGAAACCACTATCCGGTGTTGTCTTTGCGCCGCCTTCGACGGACTGATCTCCAAACCCCTGTTTGCCAGAGCCGGCGTATAATTGGGAGACTGTGCCTTCGTTGTCAAGACGACTTTCCACGCCACCCCAATGTGACTGCGCCAAATGCGGACCAAGCCGCCTCTTCTGCGTGGACTGATTGCCGGCAAACGTGTAGACGGCGCTGTGCATGAACACGATTGCCCCGCCGAAGCCAAAGAGAACAGTGGAAATCCAGGTCCTGCGGTGCCTCAACCCGAAGTGCCGCGGGTTGCTTCCGTACGAAGTTGACGGCGAGAACGTGCTCTACCTCGATCTGGCGTGGATGGCACAACGCGACGGCGACGAGCGATTTTTTCCGTGCCCGAAATGTGGAGCCAGGAACATCCTGGAGACGATCACAACCGGCGGTGTGGTCGCAAAACACCAGGTGACACGGTGGAAATTCTGAGGTGGACCTGCTGGCTGAATGCGGCCGGGGTGGCGGTCCCTGCGAAAACCGACTTGCGTCCACCTGGACTTCGCATGGCATGCGACAAGACAACAGATCGATATGGGCAAGCCTACATCGATATCTGAAATTCCAGGCCGACCATAGGAACGGCGGGATGCGTCTCGACCCAGAGGAGAAGTAATGCTGACCAAAGCAGATGATTACCTCATCCACCAGACTTCCGAACCAATCGCACACACGGCCACCAGCGATCGCAACTTCTACGACCGCTATTTCTTCAACGGGTATGCGCGGGACGGATCCCTGTACTTCGCGGCAGCTCTGGGCCTCTATCCGAATCGCCAGATCATGGATGCAGCGTTTAATGTCGTACTCGACGGTGTCCAGTATGTTCTCCGAGCTTCGCGCCGGGCACCGCTGGAACGGATGGAAACCGAAGTGGGACCAATCCGGGTCGAGGTGATCCAACCGATGCGCCACCTGAAACTCTCGGTCGATCCCAACGATCAGGGGATCAGTGCAGATCTCGAATTCCACGCGCGAGCGAACGTCCTCGAAGAACCCCGATTTTTCCGGCGTACCGATGCAAGAGTCTGGATGGATTACACGCGACTCACGCAACATGGGGAATGGAGTGGGACCCTGACGATCGATGGACGCACCTTCCGCATGGAACCCGGCCAATATTGGGGCAGCCGGGACCGGTCATGGGGCGTGCGTCCCGTAGGGGAACGCGAAGCGGGGATACCCTCCATGCCGATGCAATTTTTCTGGCTGTGGGCGCCCATGAATTTCGAGAACCTCTGTACTCACTTCGACGTGAACGAGGAGGCGGATGGAACGCGCTGGCACACGGCAGGAATGTGGGTGAAACAGCCCAGTGTCCTGAACCCTGGAGAGGCGGAATCCACCGTTGCGGTCGATTACCATCTCGAAATGCAGTCGGGAACACGCCATGCCCGCGCAGCATCACTCACCCTCGGCACGGATCAAGCCGACCCTCTGCGAATCGAACTGACGCCTCTCTACAACTTCTACATGAACGGACTTGGTTATGGGCATCCCACATGGGGGCACGGCATGTTTGTGGGAGAGAGTGCGGTAGTCAGCGAACGCTGGAAGCTCTCGGATCTCGATCCAACGGCGCCCATGCATCTCCACATCCAGGCCATCTGTAGTGCTCGCTGCGGGGAAAAACACGGGATCGGGATCCTGGAACAACTCATCCTGGGACCCCACGCGCCAACCGGACTCAGGGGACTCTTCGATCCGGCAACTTGAAGATCGGCATTCGGCAATCGTCAATCAGGCCGATGGGCGAGACCCTCTCTCGGATTCCAAAAAATGCGGTAGCTCTCGCAAGATGGCAACGAGAAGACCAACGCTGAGCACCAGATCGGCAAGGACGATCAATGCAAGAATCGGAGGTAAAACCAGGATTCCGAACAGATCGTTGGCTGTCCGTAGCGCCATGACCAGCATCGCGACCTGAATCGTAAAGCGTTGATGCTCCGATTTCCGAGCCGCGTACAGAAACAACAGAGCCACAGCAAAACCAGAGGCAGCGGATCCATTCGCCAGAAATGCCACAATGGACCAAGCCACGCCCTCTTCTGCCCACACCCCGCGAAGGATCGTCAGCAGGACAGTCCAGGCCACCAACAGCCCAGCAGCAACACGTAGGAGCAAGCTCAAGCCGGATCTCTTTCGATCGGTGACCTTTATGAAAGCCCGGCAACACATGCAACCACGAGGGGGCGAATAGAAAGCCGCGATATTCGTCTTTTCTCCCATGTCGGGTCTTGCTAAGGTACGCGTCGTGTCGAAGGACAATTCTCGTTCTCGTCGCCCCTTCGTTCTCGCGATTACGGCGGGATTCGTAATCCTTCTCGCCACGATCCTGTACTTGCGAGATGCGGGCGCTCCCGAGCCAGCGGCTCGGGTCATCGAACGGCAGACGGAACCGGCCGGAGCAGCAGCCCGTGCCGATCGATTGAGCCGGTTACGGGAACTGCACGAACGATCCCAGACGGCACCGGGGGCAGACTCGGCGGGTGGCACAATGCAAGTTCCCGCCGGCACCGGCGTCACTGCCGACACAAACCGGATCCGCCCCCGGCCGGCATCGAATTCAGCAAACCGTGAGATGGTGGAGTCTGCGTCACCACACGAGATCCCGTTTGACGATGATCCCGACGATATCCCAAGCCTCAGACAGATGGCGCTCCACGAAACCGACCCCGAGAGGCGCCTTGCCGCCGTAACGCTGCTCGGTGCGTCGGACGATCCACAGGCGATCCCCATCCTCGCCGAAGCTCTGCGGGACGAGGATGAAGAGGTTCGACTCGCAGCGATCCAGTCACTGGCCGATGTTACCGGCGACGTTCCGGTCGACGTGCTGGGAAACGCCGCGCTCAACGATCCTTCGGCTGAAAATCGTTACGAAGCACTCGAAGTCCTGGTCGATGCCGCCGGACCTGCGGCAAGGCCGTTTCTGGAAAAGGCAGCACTCGATCCCGACGAGGATGTCAGCGAATTTGCCAAGAACCAACTCGAAGCCGAAGACGAGGATCTGAACGAAGAGGGTTCCCCCTGATTAGTTCGACGAAGCGGTTATCACCCCCGCCGCCAAGGGCACGGAAACAGGACTGATGGCTGGCACTACTGCCAGAATCTGCCCGCCCTCCTCCACAATGACCTCCCCCATCGGTTGACCGTGATCGATGGGCGCAGTGACGCTGCTCGGAAGTTGATATCGCACTTCGAAAGTGCTCTCCACACCCTTCCGTCGCAGGAGGCTTGCCGTCGCCGCTGCAACCGGATGCACAACGTTGCCGGCGCTGCCGTCGACATCCACCGCAAAGTTCAATCGCTCCCCCTCCTTGATCACATCAACCTGCTCATAGTGGGCAAAGCCCCATTCCAGAAGATCGACCGCAGTGCGAAAACGATTCTCGCTCTTCGTCTCACCCAGCACGATGGCGCCCAATCGCAAACTTCCACGTGAGGCGGAAATCACGGCGTCAAAAGCAGCATCTCGGCCAGTTTGTAGCGCGCGATCACCCAGGAGCAGCCCATCGACCCCGGGAATTCTCCCCACCAGCGGATTCACATTACGCAACAACACGCTGCCATCATCGAAGGGTATACCACTGAGAGATGCCCATTCAGTCACGAGACGATGCCCCAGCACGACATGGGCAAGTCGCGCCGTGTCTCGAGCGGTTGTCACGTTGCACCCCGCCCGAGGATGGGAATCCAGTGTCTCGAACCGGGTCGACGCCAGACCCAGTCGGGATGCCCGTTCGTTCATCGCCTCCAGTGCGTTTTCGGCTGACCCACTGATCGCCTCCGCCACGGCGAGGGCAGCCTCATCACTTCCGGTGACGAGGACCGCTTTGAGAAGATCGCTCAACAAATAGGTCCGGTTCTGCTGCAGGGGCAGAAAACCATTTCGTGTCGCAGTCCTTTTCCTGGCCTGTTTCTCCGCCGGCTTGGCCACCGATGCGCTGATCGTAATCGGCACATCCAGCCGAAGTGAACCAAGGTCTGCCTGCTCGAGAGTCAGCAGGACCACCATCATCTGATAAAGCGCGCCTGCCTCACAGATCCGATCTGGATCCTGCGCTTGCAGAACATGCCCGGAAACCGCATCGAACAATAGCGTTGCCGGAAGCATCCCTGCCGAAAGGCGCAGCGCAACACATAGAGTCCCCGCAACCACTACCGCACCCGTCCACCGCATATGGCACACGTATCACGATCGGCACTCTTTGTGGAGGACCCAGCAGTCCGAAAAAAACTTCCCTACTTCTTCCGGTCTCGGCGGACAGACTCGGGCTGGACCGTGATACGCAATCGACCCACACGTTGCTCGAGGAGTGCGTCCGCAAGTTCAAGCAGCCGGGGGTCTGCGGAATACTTCTCGATCATGTAGCTGAGATCACCCAGATCATGAATGAGGAGCTTTACGGCCCGACCCCGTTCGGCCTCCCCCTGCAAGACACACAGGAGTTCGAGGGCGACGTCCTCGATCTCGGAACCTTCCACCTGCAGGGCGATCTCGAAGGCGCGGTCTAAAGAGATGCCACGAGACGCTTCCGTACAGGCTTTCACCAACAACCGGTGGAGGCGTCGGATGTGACTCATCGTCAGCTTGGGATCGACCGCCAGCTCGCGCCGGGAGGCACAATCCAACAGGCAGGCAATCAGAGCCAATGCCCCGAAATGCCGCGATTCGTGCAGTGCCATGTCGAGCCAGAAAGTCCGTAGTTCCTCAGGCTCACAAAATCGGTTCTCGAACATGCAGTAGAGTTGCATCGTGAGCCGCTCCAACTCCATGGCTTCGTCGACGAGTTTACGTAGAGACCGCACCCGCCCCGTCGTACTCCTCGGACGGAGGGCCTTTACGGCCCCCGATGGGGAACCGGAACTCTTCATTTCCATTCCAGGTGTGGTATCGCACTGCCCAGGCACGAGGCAAGTCAACGGAACCCATCGCCGGACCCCGTTCCGCTCTACCGATACCTTCGATCGGCGTGCCACATCTCCAGGGAGGAAGAACCGTGGGTGCGTCCCCTCGTCCACCACACCGCGGTCCCCCTTGTCGTCATTGACAACGGGTGTCGCAGTGTCTGTCACCATGGAATTTCGGGTTGACCTGAAGATTCATGCAGGCTACGCGACAGTCGCTATGCGAGGCTTTGATCGAGAGATCGGGGGGGCGATCTGGAGATCTGTTCTCCAGTCGACAAGAAATGTGGCCATCTTTCTTTTTGCGGCCGTATCGACAGCACACTCCGCATTCGGACAACTCGAAGTCACGGAGTTCGATCTTCCGCCGGCCAGCGGTCCGTATCAGATCACGGTCGGTCCCGACGACAAACTGTGGTTCACCGAACTGACTGGCCACAAGATCGGGCACTACACGACCGGCGGCGTCCTCACGGAATTGGGTATTCCGACCGCCCAATCGAGTCCGGGGGCGATTACAACGGGACCCGACGGCAACATCTGGTTCATCGAGCAGGGCGCCAACAAGATCGCCCGTGTCACACCGGCAGGCAGCGTCACGGAGTTCGCCATTCCAACCGCTGCGAGCGGAGCACTCGATATCACGGCCGGCCCTGACGACAACCTCTGGTTCACCGAGCAGAACGGCAATAAAATCGGACGTATCCAATCGGCCCCACCCCACACAATCATCGAGATCCCACTCCCCCGTGCAGGGAGCAAACCCGCCTATATTACCCAAGGGCCAGATGGGAACCTCTGGTTCACCGAAAAGGCTGGGAATCGCATCGGTAGGATTCTACCCGGGGCGCCGTACACGATCACCGAATTTGACATTCCCACTCCCAATTCAGGACCGAGCGGCATTACCGCTGGACCGGACGGCCGTATCTGGTTTCTCGAAGCCAACAAAGTCGGCCGCCTCGACCCATTTTCTCCGTCATCGATCGCCGAATACAACTTGTTGACGGTTTCGGGCAGCCAGCCGCTCGCCATCACGACCGGTCCCGACGGTAACATGTGGTTTACACTGACCGGCGTGAACAAGTTGGGCCGGGTGCTGGTCAACGCGCCGCACACCGTCACCGAATATCCTCTGCCAAACGCATTATCCGGACCACGTGGCATCGTTACGGGTCCGGACAACAACCTGTGGGTAACCGCCTATTATCGCCAGAAGATCCTCCGTGTGGAGGTACCGGTTGAGACTCCGACCCCGACGGAGACCGAAACGGCGACGGCAACGGCAACCTACAGCCCAACCTCGACCAGCACGAAAACGCCGACACCGTCGGTGACCCATACGGCCACGATCACCCCGACACCGACAGAGACAAGCACAATCACTCCGACCGAGACAGCTACGGAGACACCTACCGAAACAGCTACGCAATCTCCGACTCTTACGCCGACTCTTACCGCTACGGAAACGTCCACCGCGACACCGAGCGAAACGGCCACCGTCACGGCAACTCCTTCGGATACACCGACCGAGACGCCGACCGCCACGGCCTCTTTCACCGCAACCGAAACGCCGACCGAGACAGCCACGGCTACGGCGTCTTCCACCGCAACCGAGACGGCAACCGAGACAGCAACCGAAACCTCGACGCCAACCGAAACGCCGACAGAGACCGAAACCCCAACTCCGACCGAGACACCGACCGAAACCGAAACCCCGGCTCCAACCGAAACGCATACGGAGACGCCGACGGAAACACCATCGGAGACCCCAACGGCCACACCAACTGAAACCGAGACCCCCATCCCGAGCGCGACGCCGACGGAGACTCCGACCGAGACACCAACGGAAACACCGACCGAAACGCCGACAGAGACGGGAACCCCCACTCCCAGTGAAACACCAACAGACACTCCGACGGAAACAGCAACCCCAACCGTAACCGAAACGCCGACGGAGACCGGGACTCCAACGGAAACCGGAACCCCGACCGAGACACCGACAGCGACTTCAACTCACACGGAAACCCCTACGGCCACCGAAACGCCGACGGAGACCGCCACCGAGACTCCCGCCCCGACTGAGACTCCGACTGAAACGGCAACTCCGACCGAGACTCTGACGGAGACTCCCACTCCAACAGAAACCAGGACAGAGACACCCACCCCGACGATCTCCGCGACTGCCACGGCCACCGAAACCGCCTCGCCCACCGCGACCGAAACAGTCACCGTGACACCGGTACCGACGGACACCGCAACGCCGGAGGACACGGAAACGGCGACGCCATCGCCTACCCCCACACAGACAGAATCGCCGTCCGCCACACCGAGTGAAACAGCAACGGAAACCGCCACGGTCACACAGACTCCGGCAGCTTCACTCACGGCAACAGCAACAGCCACCATCACTCCGACCCCGAACACCTGTCCCGGCGACTGCAATCTCGATGGCCAGACGACCATCGAGGAGCTCATCACCATGGTGAACATCTCTATCGAGGCGCAACCGCTTTCGCGTTGCGTTCATGGTGATCTCAATCGAGACGGACAGATCACCGTCGAAGAAATCGTCATCGCAGTGAACGCGGGGCTCTCCGGTTGCCCGGTCGCACCCCTGATCTGCCCGTGACCACCTGCACCGGGGCTCCACGAGGGCCCCGGTGCCCGTACCGTCATTCGTAGACGAAGCTGTGCACCGTGGAATTGGCAGAGCGTGGCCAGCTAAGATCGAACCGCCGGCGCAATTGCTCTATCTCGATACGGAATAATTCCGATAGATGGGCACGATACTCTTCGGGGATACGCGATTCGCCAGTAGGATTCACGGTGGCACGGACATCCGGTGGAATGTATCGGATCTCGCTGCGAACCCCGAGAAAACGCATCACCGCCAACAGCAACTCCTCCGGCTGTAACGCAATATCATCGAAGAGACCGACGAAGAGGTGCCCAGGACGCAGATTGCGTCCCCACCGGTCGATGTTTTCGACGTAACGGGCACACCTCAACTGATAATTGTCCGCAAAGAATTTCTTGAACTCGGATGAACCGACGTCCTCCATCTTCCGTTTGCGGTTTCGCACGAGATCCTTCTTGGCATGGGACCACGCCCGATCGATGGGATCACGGATCATCAGAATCACGCGGATTTCTGGATTGAGAAGCACGATCTCTCGGATCACATCTTCGTCAATCGCAGCATAACTTGCAGTTGCTTCGCCCCGCATTCGCGGCCGGTACAGGTCACGATACCGCCACAGACAGGTGGCGGTCTTCGCCACACGCCACCACAACCGATCTCGAAAGAACTGCAAATACCAGGCGAGTTCTGCCGACTCGAACTTCGGGTTCTCCGGCGTCTTCAGACGGCTGAAGTAGAAAATCTCCTTCGGTTCGGACAGAAAGATCTGCGGATGAAAGCGCAGTTGAGCATGCAACCAGGTGGTTCCGGTCCGCTGTGGTCCCACAATCAGAAAGTCGGGGAATCGAGCCAATGAAAGATCGCGATCCGATACCCGGACGTACTTCAACTGGCGGGTGATTTCCTGGGGAATCAAAGGCGTGCCTCAGAATGAACCCCGGCTTCGTATCAGCCGGTTTCCCCTCCGTCGAGGGCACTGGAAACATTACACCGTCTGGCGCATCCCCGACACGAGGGATTTCTGCGCGCCGGTGAATCTTGCTTTCTTCCCCGGCTCAGGGATATTCGAGCATACGGCTGGCGACAGTGTCATGTAGAAACGAGTCGCGGGGACGGAGGGGAGATCGAGACATGCAAGGCGCGCCACCCAGGGCAGATGCCGCGCTGCAACATTCATCCGTTGCTGCCGAGGCTCAGGGCGCCCCGAAACCAGTAAAACAGGCGGGAAGAACAGCCCGTCCCTACAGGATCCTTTTTGTTTTTCCCGAAGAAGACGAGCACGCGGCGCGAGCCATCGCCGGCCGTATCGGCCGCCGTACGTTCAGCCCTTTCTTCTGCTCCATCGACAGGTCGAACACCACGGGGAACCGTGGCAGATCGATTCCCGTGGGCGCCCCCCTGCCGGCCGATCCGAAAACCGGCGACTTTCTCCGCTGTGCGATCTCCCTGGCTCAACAGTTGCGGATTCGAAATATCGATGTCGTGCACGCCCTGGGTGGGGCAGCCAATCTGGTCACACGAATTTCAGCTCGTCTCACACGCAACCGGCCGGCAGTGATTCTCGCCTGCGCCTCCAATCGCCTGGATAACGCCCACAACCCATCGCGGTTGGAGTGGTGGACCCGCAAATGGGCGGACCGTTTCATCGTGTCGTCCGTCGAAACACGGCAGGCACTGATCGAAAATGAAGGCCTACCGGAGGGCAACATTGCGATCATCGGCAATGTGGGCAGCACAGCCGCCGAGTATGCGCGGGAACATGCGCACATCTATTCGATCTTGGCAGCAGATCGCAGGCGACGCATTCGCCTGCGCGGGCGCCTGAACAGGAGGCCAGTCTTCTGAAAGCCGGACGAAGCATGGATCTGATCTGCGTGATTGAGAATCCTGCGCCGCGTCAGAAAAAAGGGTATGCCGGCAAATACCCATCGTTCCTCGGCGCGGGGAAGCTGTCCTCGCTACACCGTTCGCATCGAGTCATCTTCAGCAGCGATCGATTCTGGTAAAGAACGTTCCGGATTCCGTGTGGAATCGGGATTCGGGTTGACTTCAAGCGGCATGACGATCTAGTTGAACAGAACAACGTCCCATTTCGAAGCGGTGTGGCGCAGGGTCGGTAGAAGGAGGATGTTGAGTGGCGCGCCCGTGCGTCAGCGTCATCGATAGCTCGGCAAGCATTCGCGAGACGATCGCAATCCTCTTACCCGATTGCGAGGTGCGGGGGTTTGCCCCCGAGGATTGGCTGCGCCGGAACCCCTCTTCTTTTGTCCCGGACCTGATCATCGTTGAAGAACTCACGATTCCGACTCCATCTCTCACGCACTTCCCAGCGGGCGTTCCTATCCTATGGCTTTGTAAGGGCAAGGCCATTTGGCGCACCCCGCAACAGGCCGGGTTGCCCCGTTCCTTCTCTGCAAGCGCGCTACGCGAAGAAGCAGAACGATTGTTGGCCGGGAGTCGCAGTTCCATCCGGGACCCTGCAATCGATCCGCTCGCACCGCCCTTTCTCCAGAGAGAAACGGCCCATGTCGCCGCCATCGCAGCGCAAACGAATTTTCCTGTCCTGATCCACGGTGAGCCGGGGAGCGGAAAGCTCCATGCCGCACGCGAGATCCATGCACGGTCGGGTTACTCGGATCTTCTCTCGGTTACTGCTTCGGAGTGCACCACTGAGTTGCACCAGCATCTCAGAAGCGGCACGAACCCGCTCAGCCTGGTGATAAACGACATCGAACGGCTGAGTCGAAAGGGACAACAATTCCTGCTCGATCTTCTGGCATCGGAGGGTGTGCGCTGCGGACCCGATCTGCGCCCCATCCGGTTGTTGTGTCTCTCGACTCTTACGGTCGAAGAGATCACCTCGTCCGGCAGGATCGACGTTGATCTTCTGCACCAACTTACCGTGTTCCCCATCTGGTTGTCTGCCTTGCGAGAGCGCCCGGAAGATATTCCGGCAATCGCTCAGAGCATGGCACACAGGATCAGCAGGCGTTTGAAAGTGCCCGAGGCAAGCTTTACGCCCGAGGCTCTGCACCGACTCACCCATTATCTCTGGTTCGGCAATCTGGCGGAGTTGGAGGCCGTCCTGGCACGCACTCTGGCATTGGTATCGAGGCGGCCGATCGCCGCAGAGGACCTCCGTTTCGGCTACGGCGATCCCACGACGGCCGGACCCGCTGCATCCGCCGGCACCACACACATGGAATCGGAAATCGCCCAGAGTGGTACAGCCGCCGTGCTGCCGTTGCCAGGAGTGGAACTCCTCATCAACGAGCTTGCCCATGAATTCAAGAATCCGATGGTCACCATAAAGACCATCAGCCAGCACATGGATCGCCTGCTGGCCGACGAATCGAGCCGGCACGAAGTCGCGCAACTTGCCTCGGAGGCTGTCGAGCGCATGGACCGGTCGCTCGAACACCTGCTGCAGTTCACGCGGTTCAACATGCCGGCACAGGCCGACATCACGCTCAATGCCCTACTCGCGCCCTGTCTGACCGAATTGGCGGCGCTCCTTACCGAACGCGGCATCGTACTCAATTACCAGCCGCCCCCTTCCACCGTCGTACACGTGGATCGCGAACAGATCATTTACGCCATCGACAGCCTGCTGCGTAGTCTGCTGCGTGATCTGGCAGAGGGCGACATTCTGACCGTACGAGCGGGGCCCTTGCCACCTGTTCTTTCCATCGAAACCGAGGCGGCACGCCATTCCGTTGCCGACAAACTGCACCAATATCTCGACGATCCAACGCAGGTCGATCGAGCAGAATCTCTCGGCTTCCTGTTTGCCCGTTCCCTCATCGAGCGGAACGGTGGTCAGTTGAAGACCATCGTGCGGGACGGAATCAAACAGAGCCTCATCTCATTACCCAGAAATGAAGGATACGAAGTCAGCCATGGAAAAGCGCCGCGTACTGATCGTTGATGATGAGCCGAGCGTCCGCGAATCGCTGCGGATGGTGCTGAAAAACGACTATCAGGTCGCCGCCGCCAGCAGCGGCAGCGTAGCCCTCGAACTCCTGGAACAGGAGCCCTTCGACGTCGTCCTTCTCGATATCCTGATGCCCGGGATCGACGGGCTCGAAACGCTCGAACAGATCAAGCAACGATCGAGCGCCCCTCAGGTGATCATGCTCACGGCGACCAAGACGGTGAAGACAGCCGTGCGGGCAATGAAACTCGGCGCCTTCGACTACGTCACCAAACCTTTCGACATCGATGAACTCATCTTGATGGTGGAGCGCGCGGTGGATTCGGCTGCCCTGGTGCGCGAGGTCGTGGCCCTGCGCAGCGAGGTCGGAGTCAAGTTCAGTTTCGACAATATCATCGGCCGTTCACCGAAGATGCAGGATGCCCTGCGCACCGTGGCCACCGTGGCCCCCATGCGCACAACCGTCCTGATTACGGGCGAAAGCGGCACCGGAAAGGAACTCATTGCCAAGGCGCTACACTACCACAGCCCCCGTGCGACACGCCCGCTGGTGACCCTCAACTGTGCAGCGATTCCGGAAAACCTCCTGGAGAGTGAGCTCTTCGGCCACGAGCGCGGCGCCTTCACCGATGCACACAACAAGCGACTCGGACAGTTCGAACACGCAGACCAGAGCACGATCTTTCTCGACGAAATCGGCGAGATGCAGCCCAGTACTCAGGCAAAGATTCTGCGCGTCCTGGAACAAGGCGAGTTCATGCGGGTTGGGGGCAGCTCCGCCGTCAATGTGGACGTGCGGGTCATCGCCGCAACCAACCGCAACTTGATCGAGGGCATGAAGGAAGGCTCCTTCCGATCCGACCTCTATTACCGTTTGAACGTCGTTTCGATCCATCTGCCCTCCTTGCGCGAGCGCCGGGAGGACATCGTGCCATTGATTCGCCATTTTCTGGAACGCAAGCAAAAGGAGCTCGGGATCGCAGGAAAACGATTTACCAGCGAGGCCCTCGACCTGATGCTGCAATACTCATGGCCCGGGAACGTGCGTGAGCTGGAAAATGTCGTCGAACGCGCCATGGTGCTGTCCCCAGGGCCGGAAATGTCCATCGACGACTTGCCGCAGTACATGGGGAATGACGTTCCGCCGCAGGTCCCCGTGCAGCACAGCGTACTGCGCGGCGAGGCGAAGCTGGCAGAAGCCGTCGAGCAATTCGAACAGGAGATCATCCAACGGGCTCTCCAGCAGGCGCAATACAACCAGACACGAGCGGCAGAAATCCTCGGAACTACACGCCGCATCCTGAAGTACAAGATGGACAAGCTGAGAATCCCCGACGGCCCCGACGCCAGGGCGTAGGGATGTTCCACCAACGGCACCTGCCAGGTGGCGCCAGAGTCTGACACCCATCCCGACGACAGCGGCACAAAACAACCGTTCGAATTTGTACCGTACGTACAACATTGTACAAGAAGGACGCGCCGGCCACCGGTTCAACGCCCGGTTCGAACCTTTTTCTCCCGCATTCCCGAACGAGTCATCATGGCATTCGAGGTGCTTTTACGGTTCAGGGAGGAGTCTGAAGCCGGGATGGACCACGGGAAAGCCTCACTACTGATCGTCGACGACGAGCGCGGGCCAGCCGAGTCGCTGCGCATGATCTTCAAGCCGTCGTACAACGTGTACACGGCCTCAGGAGGAGAACAGGCGCTGGATATCATCCGCCAGACGCCGATCGATGTGGTGACACTGGATCTGCGCATGCCCCAGATCTCGGGAATCGAAGTCATGCGGCAGATCAAGCAGTTCGACCCCGACATCGAGGTGATCATCGTCACCGGCTATTCATCTCTCGACTCGGCACTGCACGGGCTACGGTACGGAGCCTTCGACTACGTTTCGAAACCGTTCGATGTGCCGCAGATCGCGGAACTGGTGCAACGTGCCGTGACGCGCCGCCGCACCCGTTTGCATGGCCGGCGTTCTAAAGAAGATTTTCTCTCCAATCTTTCGCACGAATTGCGTACTCCACTGAGCGCCATCATCGGCTATAGTGCCATCCTTTCCGACGAACTGCGCTCACAGATGAATTCCGAGCAGGAAACCGCGCTGCAGCGAATTCACAGCAACGCCGTCGAGCTGCTGAACCTGGTCGAATCCGTCATGTTGCTCAACACCATCGACGCAGGTGAATTCGTCCTCACGTTGCAGACCTTCGATGTGTACGGGTTGATCCAAGGCACAATTGCCAAATTCCAGGAGACGGCGCGCCAGAAGGGGATCACGATCGAAACCGAGTGCTCCACCGATGGTATCTTCCTTCACAGCGATCCTGAAAAACTACAGCACGTGCTCGGCGCTCTGATCGACAATGCCGTGAAGTTCACAGAGACGGGCGAGCTGCGCATCTCCCTCGGACTGAACACCCACGAAAGCGCGATCGAGATTCACGTGCGGGATACGGGAATCGGTATGGACCCTGTGCAACTGCGGCAGGCTCTCAAGGGCCTTTCCCAGGGCGACGCCTCGGATCGCCGGCAATACCGGGGTCTGGGTGTCGGTATGCGCCTGGCGACACAGATCGTCCAACTCCTCGGAGGGCGGCTGAGCATCAGCAGCACCGTCAATTGCGGCACTCTGGTCACGATCACCCTTCCCTCCTGGCAGACCGATCCCCCAGCGGGACTGCATTGATGGCTTCGCAGGAAACAAGTTGGCTCGGCTGCCGCGAGTGCGGCGTGGCGCATCCACTCATACCCCGGGCGCACACCGCAGCCGAACTCATCGATGAATTGACCGCCGCCGTGGCAGCCTTCCTCGAAGCCCATGCAGGCCATCGGATCACCCATCTGCGGCGTAGCGAGGACGGACAGATCCGGTCGAGTCTTCCGATCTGGGACCCCCGAGCCACCTTGCACGTCGAAGTCACCGACGGCCGCACCGCCTTTGTACTGACGGCAACCCGCGGATCGATCGATGAACCGCGCCGCTATTCGTTCAGGGAAGATCGTCCGACAAGACGGCGCACCACGGTTGCAGTGAATGCGCTGGACATCCGCCGAACTCTGGCTCTTGCCTTCCACCCCGATGCCCTCCCCGAGGAACGAGTCGACCGCTTCCTACAGGCCCTCGAGGAACTCCTCGATCTGGTCGATCCGCAAACGCTCCGGCTTGCATTCGACGACGCAGACGATCCATCCGTCAGCATCGCCCCCCTGCCCGATGGAATCTACACCGAGTTGACCGCACGTTGCGCCGCCATCTTCCCGGCAACCGATCTGGCTCGGGTGCTCGCGTTTTTGCACGAGAATCGGTCAGAAAACGGCGCCCTTGGCATCCGCGTTCGTCGCGAGATGAGTGAGCTCACCGAACTGTCCCAGACCTGAATCATCCATACACTCCGCAGAACGGCGCTGGTGCCATGAGCCAGGGCTCATGGACTCTCCTTCTCTTCCGTAACCAGTCGCAACCAGCCGCCTCTGTAACACGCCACTTCCATGTGTTACCTACGCGCAAATGTCGCCGATCGACATTGCAGCCGAATCTCTGGAGCATCTACCACGCCTGCGCCCACGAACGCGAGCCATCCTGGACCGAGCACTGGAGGGAACGCCGATCGAAACGGACGATGCCCTCTTCCTGCTTGACTCTACTGACAGCACCGAGTTCAGTACGCTCCTCGCCGTGGCCGGCGCGATCCGCTCCAACATCAAAGGTGCCGTGATCACTTACTCCCCCAAAGTGTTCATTCCGGTGACCAATCTCTGCCGCAACCGCTGCGGTTATTGCACATTTCGCGCGGATCCCGGTGATCCTCATGCCTGGACCATGTCTCCGCACGAGATCCGCTCCTGCTGCGCCGAGGGCAAACGACTCGGTTGCATCGAGGCCTTGATGTGCCTCGGCGATAAACCGGAGCGAACCTTCCGGTCGTACCGGCAGACTCTGTCGGAACTCGGTTACGACAGCACGGTCGACTACGTTCACGCAGCCTGCGAGATTGCGCTAGGGGAAGGCCTCCTGCCGCACACGAACGCAGGATTGCTCTCACGATCGGAAATGGAGCGACTCAAGACCGTGAATGTGAGTCTGGGTCTCATGCTGGAGAACATTTCCGCCCGCCTGCGTGGCAAGGGAGAAGCCCACTTCTACGCACCCGACAAGGACCCACAAAAACGCCTGGCCATGATTCAGACAGCCGGAGAACTGCAGATCCCGTTCACCACGGGTATCTTACTGGGCATCGGAGAAACACACGCCGAGGTCATCGAGAGTCTCATCGCCATTCGTGACATGCATCGCGCCTACGGGCATATCCAGGAAATCATCATCCAGAATTTCCGCGCCAAACCCACCACGGCAATGGCAACATATCCCGAACCGGAGAACCTGGAAGTCGCTAAAACCATCGCAGTGGCGCGGCTCCTGGCGCCCGACATGAATCTGCAGGCTCCGCCCAACCTGAGTCCCTACGACCACCGCCTCCTATTGCGCGCCGGGATCAATGACTGGGGCGGCCTCTCCCCCCTCACCCCAGACTTCGTCAACCCCGAGGCCCCCTGGCCCCATGTGACGGCCCTGGCCGACGTCTGTGCGGCCGAAGGATTTTTCCTCAAAGCCCGGTTACCGGTGTACCCAGAATATGTGGCGCAACCGGGATTCATCGATCAACCGCTTCTTCCCGCATTGCACGCGTACACTGCCCACCGAGGAGTCGAATCATGCTGATGCCACAACTACGAGAGATGGTGCTCGATCCGTATCCGCTGGAACAAGTCGTCGGACGCGCGAAGCCCGCGATCGCCAGCATCCTGGAACGTTCTCTCGAAGGAAAGGAACTGGGCTTCGACGACGGGCTGGCCCTGCTCGACACCGAAGGCAACGACCTCATCGCCCTGATTCGAACCGCCGATCATGTGCGCAAGACGGATCTGGGTGAAGTCGTCACCTATATCGTCAACCGTAACATCAATTTCACCAACGTCTGCTTCGTCGGTTGCCAGTTCTGCGCCTTTGCCCGGCATCGCAAGGACGATGACGCACGCACGGACAGCACCGAGGAGCTTCTCGGCAAAGTACAAGAAGCGATCGATCGCGGCGCCTCGGAAATCTGTATGCAAGGCGGCATCAACCCGGAAATGGACCCGTTTGCCTATCGAGACATTCTCCTGGCCATCAAGGCAAAGCACCCGGAACTTCACATCCACGCGTTCTCTCCAATGGAAATCATGTACGGCTCGCGCCGCACCGGGATGAATTACTCAGACTACATCCAGATGTTGCGTGATGCCGGACTCGGCACGATCCCCGGGACCGCGGCGGAAATCCTCGACGACGAGGTGCGAGAGTTGTTGAGCCACAAGAAGGTCGACGTCAAAACCTGGATCGAAATCATCACCGCAGCGCACCGCGCCGGCGTGCGTAGTTCTTCAACACTGATGTACGGCCACGTCGAAAAGCCGCACCATGTGGTGCGCCACATCGAAATCCTGCGCGAAATCCAGAAAGAGACCGGCGGCATCACCGAGTTCGTGCCCCTGCGATTCATCCATACCTACACAGCCCTCTACCAGAGGGGGTTGGTCGATCCGCCCCCCAGGGGTCTCCTCGACCTGCGCATGTATGCTTTTGCCCGGCTGATGCTGCGTGGCCGGATCGACAACATCCAGACATCATGGGTCAAGCTTGGAACCGGATTGGCGCAACTGACCCTGGCGGCCGGCTGCAATGATTTCGGCGGCACCCTCATGGAAGAGCAGATTTCGAAATCGGCCGGAGCCGACGCGGGCGAATACCTCCCCGTTGAAACGATCCGCTGTTTGATCGAACAAATGGACCGGATCCCTCGGGAGCGAACGACACTGTATGGCAGGGTCACGAATGAATCAGCGCATACGACAAGTGGCGATGCTGGCTGGCGGGGTGGGAGCAGCGCGCTTCCTGCGGGGCCTGAGCTCGCTCATTGATCCAGCCTCCCTGACCATCGTGGTGAACACCGCAGACGACGACACATTCTACGGGCTGCACGTCAGTCCCGATGTCGATACGATCTTGTATACATTGGCCGGCATCGCTTCACGCCGCCAAGGATGGGGGATCGCAGGAGACTCGTACCGCTGCCTGAACGCCCTTGAACGATACTACGGAAAAGCCTGGTTCCAGATTGGAGACCTCGATCTGGCAACACATCTCTTCCGCACGGACGAACTGCGCAAGAATCGCACCCTGAGTGAAGTCACCACGGCCCTGGCCGCCGGTCTCGGCGTGCGCCAGCGCATACACCCGATGACGCACGCCCGCGTGCGCACCTTCATCCACGTGGCGGGACGCGGCGTGTTGAGTTTCCAGGAATACCTCGTCCATCAACGCGGTCGGGGGGCCGTCGAACGGATCGACATACGCGGCGCTTCGCGGGCGAGACCTGCCCCCGGAGTTCTGGAGGCCCTGAGCCATGCGGATCAGATCATTCTGCCGCCGAGCAACCCCTTCGTGAGTATCGGCCCGATCCTCGCCCTGCGCGGAGTTCGCCCCCTGTTGCGAAAGCGGCGTGGCCAGGTCGCTGCAGTGAGTCCGATCGTCCACGGCGCCCCCGTCAAAGGGCCACTCCACAGGATGTTGCGCGGCCTTGGGCACGAGGTTTCTCCCGTTGCCGTGGCGAGCCTTTACCGGGACATTGCAGGGACCTTCATTCTCGACAAGCGCGATGCTCGACTCGCACCCGCGATCGCTGCGCTCGGCATGCATCCGGTCGTCACGGATACCGTGATGACGTCACCAATCAAATCGCGCCGGCTCGCCATGACCGTTCTGGAGGCCCTCCGGAAATGAACATCGCCATCACGCCGATCCAGGGACTTCCATCGGTGCGCCCAGGTGACGATCTCCCTGGCCTGCTCCTCGACGCCTGCAAGGCGAACTCCGTTCCGCTCATGCCCGGAGATATCCTGGTGGTATGCCAGAAAATCGTTTCGAAAGCAGAAGGCCGGATTGCCCAGATCGATGAGATCACACCGTCGCCGTTTGCGCGCCAGATTGCTGCTCAGACAACGGACAAGGACCCGCGCATCGTCGAAATCATTCTGCGTGAGACCCGGCGGATCGTAAAAATGAATCGGGGGCATCTGATCGTGGAAACGGGCCCCGGCTGGATCTGCGCCAATGCAGGGGTGGATGAATCGAACAGCATCGACGAACGGACGGTGATCCTCCTCCCCCTGGACCCGGACGATTCGGCGCAACGGATTCGTAACTATTTACGGGAACATACAAAGGCAGAAATCGCCGTCCTCATCACAGACACCTGGGGCAGGCCCTGGCGTGAGGGCCTGATCGACTTTGCGCTGGGGATTGCCGGGATGGAAGCTCTGCTCGACCTGCGCGGAGACACCGACATGAACGGGCGAGAGCTGCATCACACGATCATGGCCCAGGCCGACGCGCTTGCCGCAGCCGCCGGTCTCGTCATGCGCAAGGGCGCAGGCATCCCGGCCGCCCGTATCCGCGGCTATCATTTCCAACCGGCAGAAGGCACAGGAAAAACACTCCTCCGACCGCAGGATCTGGACCTCTTCCGTTGACGCCACACGTAGCCATTGCGCGCGAGGACGCCCCTGCCGGGCCGGGAATCCTGAGCATTGCAGTGCGCCATGAATCAAAGGACCCATCAGCTTCCTGTAAGCGATCCCGGCCTCGTGATCCCGGCCTTGCTTGACCGCCCAAAACCTCGGTGTTACCTGCGATCGTCCACCCTACGTGAGCCGTTAGCTCAGACGGTTAGAGCATCTGCCTTTTAAGCAGAGGGTCCCGGGTTCGAGTCCCGGACGGCTCATTTGGTATTCCCAGGACACACCCGCCCCCAGGTGAAAAAAAGGCGTGAATGTGAGCAGATGACGGCCACGTGCAGCCCTGGCGACGCCATCCACGAGCGAAGCGCGCCGCTTCCCGATCCGGATCGGATCGTTACAGACAAGCGTAGTCCATCCCGCCGACTCTCCGATCCTTCAGCTCAGCAGAAGTGTTCGAAGTTGATGTGCGCCAACGGGGAATCGCGCTGTATTGTCCTCGAAAATGACGGCTCCGCCGTCGGGCTTCTCGTCGAAGCGAACCGAGGTCACTCCCTGGACGGAGAATCCGAATGTGACGAGCGCCTCGACAGCCGATTCGCTCGGGTTCAGAACGCGTAGGACGATTCCATCATGCTCCACGGCCGGATGCATGGCACTCAACATCAACGTATTCGGCGCCAACTCGACCATACCCTGGTCTGGCGGCAACATGGGACGATCCCCGGCCATTACGGCCCACAAACCGAGCTCTGCATCACGCGCCGCCCGTGCATCACAATTCGGCAACAGAAATAGCCGGGCTTCGGTCACTCCGAGGGCTTGTGCGGCTTCGGTGGTCAATTGCGGGCCGGCGGGCTGCGGGCGCGTCTTCAGATCCAGCCGGGCCAGCCAACCGACGCAACGCAGCAGCGTTATTGCCATCACTCCACCGGGCGTGACTTCCGCTTCCGGCAACCCCGGAGCAACGACGGTCAGATCATTCGCACTCACGAAACCCTGGTGCGGAAACGTCGGCTGGGGTGGCTGAGCCCAGTCCTTTCCCGGGGGCATCGTCGTTGGCCGGTCGGTGACATCGAACGTCGTTGCCGCTCGACAGATCGCTGCCGGCGCACCGGTGGGAAAGAGAAGCCGCAAGCGATGATCCCGGGCCCGGTTCTCCACACGAACGACCAGGTCGACACGCATCACACCGGGCACGAGTCGCGCTTCAATCTCCAGGCGGACGTCCACACATTCAGCGGCACGATTCTCACGATCACCCGTCAAGCCACAGGGAACCCTCAGGATTCGCTCTGAAACGAGGCCCTGCATTCCGCTTGGATGCTGCCAGCGACGCGTTCGAACCGAGACCAGGGTGATCTCCCCCGGGACGGGATCGAAATCGTAGGTGTCACCACGATCCCCGCAGTCCTCGACGGCACAAAGTCCCGTAAAGCGCTTGCCACCGAAGCCGACATCGAATGTCCCGTCCGCGGCCACGGACACCTCCACTTCCGCTGTGGCAATCGATGCACCCTCATCGGTTAAATCCGTGGCAGGGACGCCGGTGGTGCGCACACGCACCTTCGACCAGCCCATCGGTGGGACGTCGCGAGCGACGAACTCGAGCGTTCTCGGCGGGTGTTGGTCCGAAAGCCAGACACACGCATCCAGAGGCTCCTCCAGCACACGCACGGGATCACCATTGGCCGTGAACCCGGCTGCCCACGCCGCGGCGCTCAGCAGCGGATGCACCCGGAAACCGCGGGATGTCTCGCCGCCCATCTCAAACCAGACACTCGGGTCGATGGGGAGGCGGACCCGATCGGTTCGCGTGAGGGGTGAGGGATTGAAGACCGCGACCTCGATTTCCTCCTGCCACGGGGTCCTTCGCTCGAGTCCCAGCCCGGCGATCCGTTCGAGTGCGCGCTGTGTTGTCTGCGTCGCCAACTCCTCTGCGGTGTCGTAACGCCCGTGCATCTGCGCATGAACACGATCCTGCGAACAGCCGCAGATCGAGTCGTGCGCCTGATTGGGGAGGAGCGATCGCCACGCCAGACGCAGGGAGGGGCGCTCGTCAGGGCCTCCCGCGATACGCAACAATGCTGCCCAGGGTTCCGCCCAGCCCTCGAGCGCTGTTTCGCAGCGCCGGTTTCTCAACTTCAAATCGACATGTGTCGACCAGACGCCCGAAAGCAGATTCGCGATACGCCCGCCCACCAACTCACCACGGAACAACGGGGCATCCGCACTCCATACACGAACGAAGTCTTCCAGCAGCGTTCGCCGCACATCCCATCCTGTACGTTGCCTGAGAATCTCCACGACCTCTGCGGTGTGCGGGTCAGGAAACGCATGATCAACACCGTTCATGAACAGGACCGCACCATTGCGCGAGCGTGCCACCAGGGTCTGCCCCATCTGTTCCAGATAGTCGGCCGCAGCTTGTGGTTGCACCGGCAGGCCCGATGCATTGAAGTACCCCTCGCCGAGGTGGTGAACCGCAACGACCGAACCATCCGGAGCCTCCCAGCGGTACTCGGAGGGGAGACCCGTGATTTCGTCCCCGTTGCCCCGCCAGTAGATGAACGGTCCCAGACCCAGTCCTGCAAAAATCTGCGGGAACTGGGCAGGATGCCCGAACGAGTCGGGCGTGTACGCAACATGCGACACCGGGCCGAACTCAGCTCCGACACGCCGTCCTTCCTGAAGGTTGCGAATGTGCGCCTCGCCGGAAGGAAGAAGCGAATCCGGCTGAACATACCAGGGACCGATGGACAGTCGCCCACTACGGCAGGCGCGCTGCAGATCCGACCGGCGTTGGGGGCGGATCTCCAGGTAGTCCTCCAGCACGATGGTCTGGCCGTCGAGCATGAAAGAGAATCCAGGATCTTCTTCCAACAGGTCGAGAATCCGGTCGACCGTATCGACGAGGCGGGCTCTGAATTGCTGGAAGGTTCGATACCATTCACGATCCCAGTGCGTGTGGGAAACAACGAAGCACTTCATTGGATGAGGGATTCCCCCAAACAGACAGAAGGGTCAAGCTTTGGACCATCCTCGCCAATGATTGATCCCTCGTGGTACGGACTTCCACAGCCGGCTTCCCGAGCCCCTGATTGGCACACTCGTAAACGTGTGTTCTTCTCGGTCCACATGAAGCAGACACGACACCGCTCTCGAGTTCCAGCAACCCGCATCGAACGAATCGGCCGCTTTGGCTGGATGGCGGTCGAACTCGCTGCTGGCGCTGCGACTGCGGGGCTCAAGCGTGCCGCAGGCTTCATGCCGGCCGACAAATCCCTCCTTTCGGAAGCCAATGCACGGCGTCTGGCCAAACAGCTTTCAAGTCTGCGTGGCGCGGCGATGAAGGTGGGGCAGATGCTCTCGTTGCAAGGCGGCCTCCTCCTGCCTCGGGAGTTCGCACAAGCTCTTTCGATCTTGCGTGCCGACGCCGACTCGATGCCGGTCAAACAACTGAACCGCATCCTGGCTCGCGCCTACGGTCCTGACTGGGAAAAGCGCTTCCGTTCGTTCGAAACGACCCCGATCGCTGCTGCCTCCATCGGTCAGGTGCACCGTGCGGAAACCAGAGATGGGCGGCTGCTCGCTCTCAAGATCCAATACCCCGGAGTCCTGCGCAGCATCGACAGTGACATCCGCAACGTTGCGTCCTTGCTTCGCCTGGCGCGGGTACTGCCGGCCGACCTCGATCTCTCAGCCATTCTGACGGAAGCCAAACGCCAACTTCGGCGTGAAACCGATTATGAATCCGAAGCGGCCTTCCAGCGCCGCTATCGTGCGCTGGTCACGGACCAGCCCGAGTTCGTCGTGCCGCGAGTACATGAAGACTTCACGACGAAACAAATCCTTGCCATGGACTTCATCGAAGGCGTGCCGCTCGACAACCTCTTCAAAACCAGGACACCACAACGCCTCCGCGACCGGGTGGGAACACTGCTCTTCGGACTGACGCTGCAGGAAATGTTCGAATTCCGATTCATGCAGACCGACCCGAACTTTGCGAATTACCTTTTTCTTCCAGCGACCAGGCAGATCGCGCTACTTGATTTCGGCAGTTGCCGCAGAATCCAGGCCCGTCTTTCCCAGAATTACCTGCGGTTGCTCCGAGGCGGAGCGAACAACGACCTCGATGCGATCCGGGCGGCGCTGCACGGCGCCGGTTTCACCCGGGCCGGCGATCCACCCGATCGCGTCGATGCCCTGGCGGCGCTGTTTCATCTCGGCTGTGAGCCATTCCGTTCCCCGGGTAAGTATGATTGCCGGCGATCGACGATGCCCGCACGCGCTCGGGACGCCGGCTTCAGTCTGGTCATGGACAATGGGCTTCTCCGCCCGCCCCCTCCTGATACCATCTTCCTGCACCGCAAGCTGGCCGGCATGTTTCTCCTCTGCGCCCAACTGGGCGCGCGCGTGGAAATGCGCAAGCTCTTGATGAATCACCATACGTCGCGACGGACATGAACGTCCGCGGCTAAGCGCTGTGGGATCCAGGGCGGGAGCGGATCCACGGCGAGCCGGGTCCCCTTCCTGTGGCCGGGAGACCCCCGTGGGTTACGGCCGTAGTCCGATTCAATTCGGGTGCAGCTAAAGACCGCGCCAGATGGCAATCATCACGGTGAGCGCCCCGAGAAGTGCCACCGAGGTAACTACGACGAATTGCCAGGAACGCTGCTGGCGGCGCATCTCGAGGGCCGCCAGCAGCGTCAGGACGACCGCCGCAGTTTCAAGAAGCGCAAACGTCGTCATTTCCCAGAGCCAAATCGCCCCGGATCACGATCAGGAGACCGTTTCCCCCATCGTCCGAGACAAACCTGGTCGTCGATTTCTCGACTTACTTGCGCTTGCGCGCAGCCCGCTTTGCAGGGGCCTTTTTCTTCTCACCCTCCAACTCGACCCGCACTTCGTGCGCATACTTCTCCACTTGTGCCGCGACCATGACGGCCCGCTTGCGGAGACGGTCCGCAATCTTCTGGATGTCCTTCGGCAAAGATTCTGCCTGCTTGCGCAAAGCGTCTCGGAGTCCCTTCGTCAGAGTCTCCACCTCTCGGATCAAACTGCCGATCTGATCCTTGCGTTTGCTCACTGCCATGTCTCCTCCTCCCGTTATGATGATCTTCCGACAAACGTTTCGCGCTCGGTTGCCCTGCCCAGATGCAACAGCGCCACCGGCTCATTCCACGCCGTCGATCTGCCCCTTCTGCCCCGCACGTCACCTGTGAGGCCCGGCGTCACGACAGCAACACCGATCCGATACAAGGCTCATGCCGCAAATTGCCGACCGTGGTCAACCCATACGTCACCCATACGTCAAAAAGGGCGCCTTCCCAGGCCCAAGAAACTTTCGAGAAGAAGACTCGCTCGCACACCCGCGGCGTGACAAGTGGCAGATGCAAAGATCCATGGCAGAACGCGACGATCGGCATGAACGTGAGTTGCAGCAGCGCCAGCGCCGTTTTTTCTCGATCGATAATTGCATTCCTGATGTTGAGACAGAACGAGCATCGGCGTGTAAAAGCATCGTACTACCGTAACTCATGGCACTCGGCACCCGGTTTGCCTGAAGAGAAGACAGATGCCGTCTCATGTTCGATGACAGAGGGCAGGAACGGCAACGAAGGGGACCACCTGGCGGTGGTCGAACAGGGTGAAACGATGCACAACGGCAAACAAACAGCGCTTGTACTCTCGGGCGGTGGTGCGCGAGCCGCCTATCAGGTCGGTGTGCTGCGGGGCCTTTTCGAACTGGGAATCATCGAGAGTATGCCCCAGATCCTCGTCGGCTCGAGTGCGGGATCGATCAACTCGGGCGCTCTTGCGGCACATGCCACCGATCCGGAGAAGGCGATTTCCACGCTTGAACGGGTCTGGAGCAAGATCGAAGCTCGCCAGGTCTTTCGTACCGACATTCGTTCCCTCGGCAGCAACGGCGTACGGTGGGCCTGGGACCTGACGCTCGGTGGTATCCTCGGCAACGTGAGAGCCAAAGCTCTTCTCGACACCGCACCGCTCCGCAAACTGCTCGAACGAGCCATCCCATTCCGGCAGATCGACGTCAATATCCAGCACGGGACACTGACGGCGCTCGTTGTGGCCGCCACCGATCTCCACACGGCAGAAGGAGTCCTTTTCCTCCATGCGCACAGCGATGTCCCGGCCTGGCACAGGCAGCGCTGGGTATTGGAACGGACGCCAATCCGGGTGGATCACCTGCTGGCATCGAGCGCCATCCCGGTGTTCTTTCCGCCCGCACAGATCGACCAGAGACATCTCGGCGACGGATGCATTCGCAACACGATGCCCTTGCGACCGGCCATCCATCTGGGCGCCAACCGCATCATCGCCATCGGCGTGCGCGGTCCTCGGTTGAGACCGCAAAAGGTGCCGGCCTCGCCACCTTCGATTGCACGAATCGCGGGTGTTCTGCTGGACGCCGTCATGATGGATTCCATTGAATCCGACGTCGAGCACGCCGAACATATCAATACCGGTATCCTCGAGACGAGTGCTGGCAAGCCGGGGGCATTCCGCCGGATCGAGGTTCTCTGGATGCAACCGTCGGCCGACATCAGCGCCATCGCCGCGGAGCTCGAGCACCGGATCCCCAACGTGCTTCGTTATCTGATGCGAGGTCTGGGCAGCGACGAAGCGATCATCGAACTAGCCAGCTATCTCCTGTTCGATAGCGAGTTCTGCAACCGCCTGATCGAACTGGGTCGCACCGATGTCGCCGCCGGTCGCGCACAAATCGAGGGCTTCTTCGACAAAACCGGCGACGTTGCACTGGTCCGGGAAGCTGTCCAATGACGACAAGCGGACGATTGCCGCGTATCGTGGCGCGCCGCCCTCATAATCGGCAGAGCGTGACACGGGCCTGGGCGGAGTAAGGGGCCGGCCCTAACGGACACGGGTGGTGCCGATAGGTTGGCCAGGGATGCTGCCAAACTAACGCCCCGGCTGTACTTCGGTGTCGCGCAGGAAGCGGGACAGAAGTTCGGCCAAACCAGGTTCAGCCGTATCCGCGAATTCGTAACGGACCCGTGCGACAGGCTTCTCGATGCGAATCAGCGTGGTGAGATCGCTCGGAGTTGCCAGCACGACGACCTCGGCATCGGTGGCGGCAATTGTTTCCTCGAGTTCACGCAACTGCTCCGGGCTGTAACCAACGGCCGGCAGAACAGGACCAAGATGCGGATACGCCCGGTAGACCTCTCGAAGTCCCGGCGAGGCATGATGCCGCGGATCGACAACGATTGCACCAGCTCTGGTCGCAACAACGTAGCCTGCACCGTAGGCCATCCCCCCATGCGTCATGGTTGGCCCATCTTCGACGACGAGCGTTCGCCGCCCCTCTACCGGCACGGCCATATCCAGGCTCACCGGGGATGGGGCCTGCAATACGGCGCAATGGGGGCGAATCGTTCGTACTTCCTCAAGTACCTGCGCCAGGCCGCTCGGCGAAGCAGCATCCACCTTATTGACGATGACCACATCTGCCATCCGTAGAACCGTCTCGCCCGGGTGAAACGCGGCTGCCTGACCTGGCCGAAGAGCGTCGACCAGGACGATATGAAGATCCGGCCGCAAGAACGGAAAGTCGTTGTTGCCGCCATCCCACACCAGAATGTCGGCCTCCTGCTGCGCGCGCTCCACGACCAAAGTATAGTCCACCCCAGCGAAGACCACGTTGCCGGCCGCAAGATGGGGTTCGTACTCCTCACGCTCTTCGATGGTGCAATGCGCGGCGTCGAGGTCGGACAACGAGGCAAAACGCTGCACGGCCGATTGTTTGAGACAACCATACGGCATCGGATGCCGGAGGATCGCTGGACGCCATCCCTGGGCCTGCAGCCAGCGGCCAATCCAACGCGCCACCTGCGACTTCCCGCATCCCGTGCGGATGGCCGATACAGCGATCACCGGCCGACTGGAGCGAATCATGGTGCGCTCGGGCCCGAGCAACAGGAAGTCGGCGCCTGCCGCAAGAGTTCGCGAGGCGAGATGCATCACGGTTTCGTGCGACACATCGCTGTACGCGAAGACTACAGTGTCGATGTGCTCACGCCGGCAGATTTCGTCGAGCCTGGCCTCATCTTCGATCGGAATGCCTTCCGGATACAGAGGTCCGGCCAGAAGGGGTGGATACCGCCGGCCGCTGATCCCGGGAATCTGTGCCGCTGTGAACGTGACCACCTCACTATCGCGATCATCGCGGTAGACCATATTGAAGTTGTGGAAATCCCGCCCTGCCGCACCCGCAATCAAAATCCGCCTTCTCGCCACACGTCCTCCCTACGGGCTCTCGACGGCCCGCGTCCTGAAAATATCGTATCTCAGCCATACGGGTGTCTGTCGATCCTATGCGTGGGGCACCGCCGAGTTCCTCCGTCCCTGACGATCCGCCCGGCCCAGATCAGAGACTTGCGATTCATGCGCCTGTTTTCCTGCGGTCCCGCACAAAAAGCGCATCGCCCAACTGGTTTGGAAAGCCACTGGATGGCAGAGTAGCGGCCCACGGAATCCCCCATGCGCAAGAGTTATCGCCTCGTCTGCATCCTGCTCGGCCTCGCTCTCGGGTGGCTACCCATGGTTCTTCACGGGCCGATCCCCCAGAAATTCAACGTGCTGTTCATCCGCGGCTCGATCGCCGTCTGGGGCTGGTATACGGCACGCCTTTTCATCGGCTTCTGGGTGGGAATGACGACCTGGCCGCAACGCTGGTATCTGCGTGGCCCCCTGTGCGGGTTCCTGACCCTGTTCCCGCTCACTCTCGTTTCGCTCGGCATGCCGGCGTGTGGCTTCCCCTGCATGTTCTGGAATCTCACCACCGCCACACTGATTGGCACAACGGTCGCCGGAGTCGCGTATGCCATCACGGGACGCCATCATGCGTGATGGCTGCCGCCACCAAAACATTTACCCTGCCGCTCCGCTTCTGTTGGAGTCGATGGTATGTGAGAGTCAATCATGACTGGATTCTTTCGCGGACCCACTCCTCGCGTGTTCGGACACCGTGGCGCCGCTGGTTTGGCGCCTGAAAACACATTGCCCTCTTTTGCTCTGGGAATCGCTCTGGGATGCGATGTGCTCGAACTCGACGTCCACGGCACACGTGACGGCGTGATCGTCGTTTTCCACGATCCGACACTCGATCGCACGACGAATGGCGAGGGACTCGTGACGGATCACTCCTACGCACAATTACAGAAGCTCGACGCTGGATATCATTTCTCGCGCGGCGGGGGAGACTTCCCCTATCGCGGGCATGGCCTGTGCATTCCGAGCTTCGAAGCCGTTCTGAAGGCCTTTCCCCTGGCGTGCCTGAACATCGAAGTGAAACAGCAGGACCCGCCCATCGTCGAGGAAGTCGTTTCGATCATCCGCCGCTTCGATGCAGTGCACCGCGTCGTGCTCGCCGCCGAACACGACACCATCATGCAGCGGATCCGGCAGCATGCGAGCGACATCGCCACCAGCTTCAGCACGGGCGAAGTGGTCGACTTCATGGGCCGCGTGCACGGCGCGGGATTCGAAAACTATCACCCGGCCGGATGCGCCCTGCAGATTCCGCCCTCACACGGCGGAATCGAACTGGTCACCACCGCCAGCATCGAAGCGGCCCACCGTGCTGGACTTGAAATCCACGTGTGGACGATCAACGACGCGGCCCAGATGCGTGATCTCCTGGAACTGGGGGTAGACGGCATCATCTCCGATCTCCCGGGCCTGGCGCGTGTCGTCGCCGACTCCAGGGCAGCCCACGCCCGAAGGGTCTAGAGCCGGTTCAGGCCGCTACTTCGGCCAATGACACGCCGCAAGCACCACAAAAATTGGCGCTGGCTCCGACCGCATGGCCGCATCTCGGACAATATGCGACGCGAGGCGGTTTGTCTCCAGCCGCCTGTACGACTGGGCCGGCATTCCTCTGGTCGAGTGCCACGATCGCTTCCAGAGCCTGGGCCGCGTACTTGTCGCGCACGATACGGAAGTCTTGCTCCGAGAGTTTGCCCATCTCCCGATCGAATTCGGCTTCCTTAATCGTGGCATAGGCTTCCGCCTTGTAACGCTCCCAGCGTTCGCGCTCCTCAGGCGTCGCAGCAGGCCCACCCTCTCTCGAATCCATCGGACGCAGGAAAGGCAAGGCCACATAGATCGCTGACACAAGGGTGAGAATGATTCCGATGACCGTCGCCATAGCACCTATCCATCAAAGCTCTTCAGTTCACGTTCGAGCAGTTTATCGTAGTCCGACAGCGGTTTCGGAATCGGTTTCGGATCAGTCGCCTCCGGTGCAGCCGTCACGGCATCCGCAGAACGCCGGCGCCAACGAACGACGGTCAACACCACGATGATCCCACCCAGGCCGACGAGCGCGAAGGGGGTGACCCACGCAAGAATGTTGAATCCTTCGGTCGTCGGCGCCGAGAGAATCTTTTCGCCGTATTTGTCACGGAAGTGCGCCAGAATGGCGGCCTTGTCTTTGCCTTCTTTCATCTGCGCCCGAATTTCCTCACGCAGCGGCAGCGCCGAACTGCACTGGACGTGATTGCAACTGTGGACGGTCAATCCACAGCCGCACTGACAAGTAAGCGATTCCTCGATTTCCTGGAACGACACCTGCGACTCACCGTGCACGATGTACGGCACGGCACCCAGCGCAAACAGAAGCACGAGAAGAACGCTTCGTGGAACCCGCATCTCAGTCGTTCGCCAACCTCTCACGGCTGCCTCCTGCATAGGCCGGTGCGGGCCGTGGCGTACGAGCCGGCCAGATCGTGATCATGGTTCCCAGCGCCAGGACGATTCCGCCCCAACTGAGAAAACCGACCAGCGGATTCACGTATGCCTGGATGGTCGCCATTTTCGTCTCATCATCGTAGCTTCCCAGAACCACGTAGAGGTCAGCTCCGATGGTCGACCGGATCGCCACTTCCGTCGCTGGCTGCTCCGGTTTCTTATAAAAGCGTTTCTCGGGCAGCAGCGTGTCGATCTGCTTGCCGTCCCTCAAGACCGCAATGGACGCCGCGAGGTGCGCCGTGTGCGGCGTCTCCCACGCTTTCACGCCGTCATAACGCAAAGAATACGAACCGACAGGAAAGGATTCTCCCGGCCGGATCGTCACCTGCTGCTCTTCTTTGAAGGCCGAAGTTCCGGTGATCGCCAGGAAAATCATGACAATCCCGATATGCACGATATAGCCGCCATAGCGACGCCGATTCTTCGCCACCAGGCCGGCAAGGGCAGCCATGGCCGTGCCACCCAGCATTGCTTGTCGGGCCCGGACACCCCGCCAGAATTCCACAGAGATCGTGGCAAACACGAAGATGCACAGAGAGAAAGAGATGAGCGCGTACACGTGCCGCATACCACCAGCGAACAGCAGCACCCCACCCCCCAGGCCGAGAACGGCGGGCCACAGAAAATTACGGCGCAGGTTGCCGAGCGAGGCACGGCGCCAGGCGATCAGGGGCCCCACACCCATCAGGAAGAGGAGAATCAGTCCCAAGGGCGTATTCACGCGGTTGAAGAACGGCGGTCCGACGGTGATTTTGATACCCCGAACGGCCTCCGAAATGACCGGGAAGATGGTTCCCCAGAACACCGTGAACGCAATTCCGACAAGAATCAGATTGTTCAGCAGAAAGGTCGTCTCACGCGAAAAGATCGAATCCAGTTCGTTCTCGCTTCGTAGCATCGGCAAACGCCACAGAAGGAGTCCTACAGCGATGACTCCCACCACAAGGAGAAAACCGATGAAGAAGGGCCCCAGGCCGGATTGTGTAAAAGAGTGTACAGATGAAATCACTCCGCTGCGGGTCAGGAATGTACCGAAGATCGTCAGGAGAAAGGTGAGAATCACCAGAGACATGTTCCAGACTTTCAACATGTTCTTCTTTTCCTGGATCATCACCGAATGCAGAAATGCCGTACAGGTGAGCCACGGCATGAACGCAGCGTTCTCCACCGGATCCCAGGCCCAATACCCACCCCAGCCGAGAACCAGATAGGCCCATTCGGCGCCAAACAGGTTACCCAGACTCAAAAAGAACCAGGAGAGCAGCGTCCAACGACGTGTTGTGCGGATCCAGACGTCGTCGAGTTTGCCTGTAACAAGGGCTGCCATCGCAAAAGCAAACGGAATCGAGCAGCCGACATACCCGATGTAGAGCGATGGCGGGTGGAGAGTCATCCAGTAATTCTGCAGGAGAGGATTGAGATCGCGCCCTTCTCCCGGTGTGAACGGCAGGCGTTCAAACGGCGGGGTCACGAACACGAGCATCGAGAGAAAAAAGATGGCCACGATCATCAGAGTGGCCGTAACCCAGGGCATCATCTCCCGATTCCTGTGACGGTTCTGAAATACGACGATCGCCGCCATGGAGGTCAGGATCATCAGCCAGAAGAGAAGCGATCCGGCCTGTCCACCCCACAGTGCCGCAATTGTGTAATTCAACGGCAGAGTCGTGCTGGAGTAATTGGCAACGTACTCGACGTTGAAATCGTGGCTGACCAGAGCCCGCAACAGATCCGCCACGGCAACGACAGAAAGACCCCACACTGCAATGGTGGCGTGCTCCGCACTGCGGACGAAGTCACGCTGGCGCCGTACGGCGCCCAGGATGGAAAGAAATATGGCGTAGATGGTGAGCACCCACGCAACGGCCAAGGCAATCGGACCGACATCAATCATGGTCTTGCGCCTCCCTCGAATTCAACTGTGGCAACACAGCGGCAAAAAGCACGACGCGCCCCCGCCACGATGGCACGCCAACCAACATCTGGACACTCCGCATACCGGGCGCAGCGACTCCTGCGCTGGGCCGCAACGTTTCCGGGAGGAGCGGCCCGTTCCTTCTTCTTGCACGCCCGATATCGACTCGCTCACACCGGGCGGTTGCTGGCTTGTATGCGCTGAAGTCCATGGGCTCACCGGGAGACCGCTGAAAAGCGGGCGTCTGACCGCGTGAGCAGTCGTTTTTCAACAGCCCCGGACGTAAAAGAACCAAAGACGTCCCCGTTCAGCGGGTTGCCGCCTGCGCCGTGCCGTCCTCGGCCGGTTCATACTTGGACGGGCACTGCGTCAGGACATTGTGCGCGTAAAGAACCCCGTCGCGGTATTTGCCTTCGACGATCACGTCGCTACCGCCCTCCCGCTTGAACATATCGGGAACGATCCCGACGAAATGCACCGGCAACATCGGTCCGGCCTGATCCTCCCCCGTGAAATCTCCCATCCGAAACTTGATTTCTTCACCTTGAGAGGTCATGCGGCGTTCGACGCTGCCCATCTGTACGCGTCCCGCGACGCGGACACCTTCGTTCACCAACTCGTCTTTCTTCTGGTGAAATTCACCGATGGTCAGGTAGTATACCGCGGTCTGGCTGACACCCGTATACATGAGATACGCGACGGCGCCGACGAGCACCGAGGCGGCCACGAAAAAACGCACCTTGCGATTCATAAGCGTCCTCTACGGGTAAAGGATCGGGTGCGCTGTTTCAACAGCGGCGGCATGTGGCCTGCACGGCCTGTCGAAACGGCCGAAAACGGGAGATCTGGAGGACGCAGTCTCTCGGTTCCAACCTTCAGGAATCGTGTTCGATACGGCGGGCACCCAGATAGCGTGAGGCGTAATAGGACTCACGAAGAGAGTCGACCTGGACCTGTCCGGCGCGTGTCGCGGCGTGGATGAATTGATCGTTTCCGGCATAGATGCCGACATGGCTGGCGCCGGGGCGATAGGTACGGAAAAAGACGAGATCGCCCGGGACCAACTCCTCGCGATGAATCCGGTCGCCAAACGAAAACTGCTGGCGCGCGGAGTGCGGCAGATCGACGCCAAGATCCTCGAAGACCCGGCGAACAAATCCCGAGCAGTCATAGGCGCCCGACGCCGCGCCGAAGCGGTAGGGCATGCCGAGATAGCGCGATGCGACGCGCAACACCGGCGAATTGGCTGAACCCGGCAGGGACAGCTTTTCTGGATTCACAGCAGCCGAGCTTCGACGCGCCTGCTGGCTGTGGCCTCGTTTTTTACGCTGCTTCTTGCCCTTTCGCTTGTGCTGCGTCTTGCCATCGGCGGCCTTCGCCCGCGCTCCCTGGGACAAAGCCTTCCGCGACACAGGGGCCTTCCGCGACTTCGCCTTGGCCGCGGCCCCGGAGGGATTCAGGGATACGAGAAGAATTGCCAGGCTGGTTACGAACAACGACGCAAAGCGACCCACTCTTGCAACCAGTAACGTTCTTGCGGACGACGGACGTGTTCGGCTCACGCGCTTCCTCCCTTCCACCGCAACCGGCGCATCTCGTGACGCCGGCTGCCTGACAACTACGCGCCGACGCTGCTAACAATTCGGGCCACCCGCCACAATGGCAAAAATTTCTCGAAGGTCGGGCCAGCAGCAGGTCGGCGGTTCCGCGCGCAGGCCACCCTTCCGCGATCAGTCGGCTTCCCGCTCACCGGTATCATGGTCGCGCACACCACGGCAGACGCCACGTTTGGAGGCGCGAAGAAACTCGAGAAGCTCGCGCACCTCTTCCGTCAAAGGCGCCGATTCAACTTCTTCCATACGCCGCCGGAGATTCCCGGCGCGGCCAAACAGCGTCGTGAAGGCCGTACGCAGGGCACGAATCCGGGCAGACGGCACGCCGGCCCGGCGCAATCCGACCACGTTGATCGCCCTTACAGTATGGGTACCGTCCATGATGCAAAAAGGCGGCACATCACGCGACGTACGGCTGAGCCCGCGCATCAATGCGAGACGTCCGATCCTGACGAACTGGTGCACCACACAGTTGCCCGACACGAACACCTGATCCGCCAGCCGGACATAGCCGCCCAGAACCGCACCCGTCGCCAGGATGTTCCGGTCGCCGATTTCACAATTGTGCGCCACGTGCACATTGCTCATGAGAAAATTGTCGCTGCCAATGATGGTGGCCGTCCCCGGCTGTGTGCCGCGATGCACATGCGCAAATTCCCGCAAGACATTCCGATCGCCAATCCGCACGAACGTCTCATCTCCTGTATATGCCAGGTCCTGCGGCAAATCGCCGATCACGGCACTGGCATGAATGACGTTGTCGCAACCAATCGACGTGCTGCCCAGAATCGTCGCGTGGGCCTGGATGCGCGTGCGTGCCCCGATCTGCACCGGACCGTCGATGACGACATACGGACCGATCTCAGCCGCCGGATCGATTTCGGCTCTTCGATCGACGATTGCGGTAGGATGAATCGTCATACGCATTGCCCCGATCACCGGCGGCGCGGCAGCACGGGTGTCTCTTTGGCAGTTGTGCCCTGTTCCTCTTCGATTTCCAGCGATGCGCCGGCAAGCCGGTAATGCTCACTCGCCCAATTTCCGAGGTCGGTCATCTTGCAACGCTCCGAACAGAACGGCCGGAACGGGTTTCCCTGCCATCGCGCGACTCGCCGGCAGGCCGGACACGGAACTTCAGACAGGGACACGACAAGCCCCCATGACATCTCCGCAGACACGCGGGAAACATCGCGGCATCGGTGGTTGCCCGCGACGTGAGACACTGCCCGGCTCAACCCTTGCGAGTACGCAGCAATTCACGCAGTTCCTCGATTTCCTTTTCCAGAGAGCGATTCCGGCGGGACAGAACCAGGATGTAGAAGAACAACAGGACCCAGACCGCCGAATAGGCTGCAAACAGAAAATTCAGATTCTCCATCACTTCATCCTCTGGCAGCGTCGTCCAACTCATCGCGCAGATCACGCAGAGAGTCCTGAACCCGGCCGTGATCGGTGCGCACCCAGAGAAGCCACAGAAACAGGAAAAAGAGTGCCGCAAAACACACGCCGAGCGTCACCTGCATCTTCGGATCCGAGAGGCCAGATCCCCCTTCCCGTGTGACGAGCACAGCCGGATGGATCGTACGCCACCAATAGACAGAACGATTGATGATCGGGATATCGAGTGCTCCTACAATCCCGAGCACGGCTGCATAACGGGCACCCTGCTCACCCGGTCCCACAACGCTACGTAACATCAGATATCCGGCATAAATCAGCCACAGGATGAGCGTCGTGGTCAGGCGGGCATCCCAGGTCCACCAGGTCCCCCAGATCGGCTTGGCCCAGATGGGCCCGGTGATCAGAACGAGAGTACAGTACAACAAACCGACTTCACTGCTGGCATAAGCGATCTGGTCCCAGAAGCGTGTCCGCTTCCAGAGAAACAGGGCACTGGCCAGCGCCACCGTACCGAAAGCGGTAAAACTGACGATCGCCAGGGGCACGTGGAAGTAGAAAATACGCTGGACGATTCCCTGGGCACGGTCCGTCGGCACGTAGAGGAAGACCATGTAGAGGGCGGTGAAAATCAATAGCCCCGTAGTCCATCCCAACAGGTCACGTACCCGATCCATATCCTGCTCTTCCAACCGCCCTCCACGCGAGGCGGCTATTCCTCGGCAACATATTCAAACATCAGCCAGCCAACAACCAGGAACACCACATCGAAACCTACCATGAGGTGGAGAAACCGAGCCGTCTCCCCGAGTGGCTTCCCTGCCAGTGCGCGTTCCGTCACTTTCACGCCGGCGATGAACAGCGGCACCACCAACGGCAACATCAACAACGGTAACATGACTTCACGCGCCCGGAGACGTACAGACATCGCGGAAAACAACGTGCCGACCGCAGAAAAACCCAGGAGCCCCAGGGCTAAAGCCAACACCGTGTCGATGAAGTGTGGGGTGACCGTGATGTTGAAGAAAAAAACAAAGATCGGCAGGAGGAGCGCCTGCGCCAGAATCATGAAAAGGAAATTGGCCACAGCCTTGGCAAGATAAATGGAACCACGATCCACCGGACACAACAGGAGTCCGTGGAAGCAATCGTTCTCTCTCTCATTCAAAAAAGCCCGGCTCAGGCCGAGCACGGCGGCAAAGATCACCGCTACCCACAAGGCGCCCGGCGCAGCCACAGGCCGCAATTCACTCGTGGGGTCAAACGCGAAACTGAGTACAACCAGAATCAATGTTCCAAGAAGCAGAAGCGAAGTCAGCGTCTCCCGGGTACGCAGCTCGATGCGCAATTCCTTACGGATCAGTGCCAACATCGATCTACACCGCCACCGGCAAGCGATGCGTCATCCGATGGTAGATCGATTCGAAAGGCGGCCTGAGCACATCGTCATAGCGAACCGTCCCCTGCAGCAGGATGAGGGAACGTTCGCACAGGTCCTCGGCACGGGACAGATCGTGCGTCACCATGAGCAGCGTCGTACCGCGCCGCCGCTCCTGGCGCAGGATATCGCACAGGGAGGCACACGCTTCGACGTCCAGTCCACTGAATGGTTCGTCGAGCAGCAACACCTCCGGCGCATGCACGAGAGCCCGGGCCAGGGCACAGCGCTGCTCCAGACCGCGAGACAAGGTTCGCACCGGACGGTGCATGAAGCCAAGCAGGCCCACCAGGTGGAGGACGTCGCGAACCCGTTCCGTTTCCCGCACCACGCCGAACATCCGCGCGTAGAAAAGCAGGTTTTCACTGACGGTAAGATCACCATAGAGAAAACTCTGATGCGACAGGAAGCCAAGGCGGCGGCGTGCTCTGGCGCCGCCGCCGGACACCTTCTCCCCGAACAGCCGCAATTCCCCACTCGTCGGTCGCAACAGGGTCGCAATCAGACGTAACAATGTACTTTTGCCGGCTCCGTTCGGGCCGAGAATGGCGACCGAGTCTCCCGAGTGGATCGATACGGTTGCATCTTGCAACGCGACGACATTGCCATAACGGCGCGTCAGCCGCGTCGCTTCGATGACAGGAGCGCTCATGTGAAGCGCGCTGTACCCAATGGTCGACCAAATGAAAAGTCCCAGCCGCCACCGTGGTTTCGGCGGCCGCCGGTCATCCGTGTGGGCCTCTGTTCTGCCGGCGCGTAGGAAATTGTCTGTCCACCCAATTTCGCAACTCTCTGGTCACTCCATTTCCCTCGCTTGACCGTCCAAAACCGCTCGGCTAGGAGCGCCCGTTACCCCGTTGGTGCCCGTCCCGTGAAATTGAACGTCCATGAAATCGAAGAGGACGCCAAGGAGCTCACGTACGAAGAGCCCACCGCGTCCCTGACCAGCCGCCTCGTTCACGGGGAAGTGATCGATTTCGAGTTTCCCGCCAGCGTCACGGTCGACCTCATCTACTATCGGGCGGGGCGAGAACTGTTCTTCAAAGGGAGGATTGACGGCAGCGTCATTGGGCACTGCGCACGATGTCTGGAAACGTACGAATTCCCATTGCGTAAGGACTTTTCCTTTGTGTTGGTTCCGATCTCCGAAGCACGCTCCGCAGGGGACGAAAGCGCAGAAGTCGACCTCGCCTATTACGAAGGGGATGAAATCGATCTGACACCAATGATCAGCGAACAGATTATTCTCGCCCTGCCGACACGTCCCCTGTGCAGCGAGGACTGTAAGGGATTGTGTCCATCTTGTGGGAAGAACTTGAATCGAGAGACGTGTAACTGTTCAACCGAGTCCGGCGATCCACGTCTGGCAGTTTTCCGAAGTCTGAAAATCGGGCATTAGCCCGTGTGCCGCCTGTCAGAGGCGTGCAAAGGAGTCGACATGGCTGTTCCGAAGCGAAGAACTTCCGTTACCAAGAAAAACAAGCGCAGAGCACATGATGCCCTGACCGCCCCACAGACAGTGAGTTGCCCCGAGTGTGGCGAAGCTACAATGCGCCACCGCGCCTGTCCGCACTGCGGGGTCTATCGCGGTCGCAAGATCATCGAAGTCGAGGCTGATTAACCGGCGCACATGTCAAATCGCGTCGCCTTTCTGTTCCCCGGTCAGGGCTCGCAGACCGTTGGTATGGGAAAGACGCTCTGCGACGAGTTCGCCGTGGCACGCGAGGCGTTCGCGGAGGCAGACGAGGTCCTGGGGTTTTCTCTATCCAGACTCTGTTTTGAGGGTCCGCTCGACGAGCTGACACTCACAACAAACACGCAACCTGCACTGCTCACCTCGAGCATCGCCCTGGCACGTGTCCTGGATGTCGAGTTCGGCCTGGTCCCCAGTTGGGCAACGGGCCACAGTCTCGGTGAATTCAGTGCTCTGGTATGCGCAGGGGCCTTGTCGTTTGCCGATGCTTTATCTGTCGTGCGGGAACGTGGACGCGCCATGCAGGAGGCGGTCCCTCCCGGAGTCGGCAGCATGGCTGCCATTCTGGGGCTCGATCGCGATGAAATCGATCGCGTCTGCGAGTCAGCACGGGAAGGCCAGGTGGTGAGTCCGGCAAACCTCAACGGGGGTGGACAGATCGTCATTGCCGGACATCGTGAAGCTGTGGCTCGTGCCATCGATCTTGCCCGCAGCCGGGGAGCAAAGCGTGCCGTGCCACTGACCGTCAGCGCTCCGTTCCACTGTGCCCTGATGCAACCAGCGGCTGAGCGTTTGGCGGAAGTTCTGGCTCCGCTGTCCATCGAAACACCGCGCATTCCTGTCCTGAGTAATGTCAAAGCACACCCATACGAAAGCGGCCCCGAGGTACGTGACCTGCTCGTGCGTCAGGTCGTCAGTCCCGTTCGCTGGGAGGAGTGTGTTCTACGACTGGCAGAGATGGGTTGTAGGACAGCCATCGAAGTTGGCCCTGGACGCGTCCTGGCCGGGTTGGTCAAACGCATTGCACCCGCCATTCGCTGCGTCAGTGGTGAAGACTTTGAAGCCGTCCGGGAACTGGCAGCATGACCAACAGCGAGACCCAGAAGTTACAGGAAGGGCGTGTCGCACTCGTCACCGGCGCCTCGCGTGGCATCGGGCGCGCCATCGCGCGCCGCCTGGCAGGTGAAGGGGCGTTTGTCGCCATCAATTACTCCTCCAACGCGAACGCTGCCGAAGAGACTTTGCAGCAGGTACGTGAGGCGGGCGGACAGGGAGAAACCGTTGGTTTCGATGTTGCCAACGCAGACGCAGTGAATGAAGCCGTCTCCGCGCTGCTCGAACGACACGGACGGTGTGACATTCTCGTAAACAACGCCGGTCTGACGATCGACACCCTCCTCCTGAGAATGAAAGAAGCGGACTGGGATCGTGTCTTAAGCGTCAATCTCGGCGGGACCTTTCACTGCACCAAGGCCGTAGGGCGGGCCATGCTGCGTGCACGCTATGGCCGCATCATCAATATGAGTTCCGTAGCCGGACATCTCGGCAATGCAGGACAAGGAGCCTACGCGGCAGCCAAGGCGGGTATCGAAGGATTCTCGCGTTCCATGGCCCGCGAGATGGCCAGTCGCAACGTAACCGTAAACGTCGTGGCACCGGGTTTCATCGAGACCGAAATGGTCACTGCCTTGCCAGAAGCAGTACGCTCGGAGTATCTGAAGCTGATTCCCGTCGGCCGCTGGGGGACGGTGGAAGAGGTAGCGGACGCCGTGGCCTTTCTGGCACGGCCGATGACGTCGTACATCACCGGACAGGTACTCGGTATCAACGGCGGCCTGTACATGTAGGGCAAAGGAATTTAGGAACGCAGGAGCGGAGCACAGACAGGGGGAGCTGGCCCGCACAAAGTGATGGATCAACACAACCAAAAAACGGATTCGACGAGGAGGACCGGATGGCATCGGCAGTAGAAGCCAAAGTGAAGGAAATCATCTGTGAACAGCTCGGAGTGAGTGAGGAGGAAGTGACTCCCTCAGCATCGTTCATCGAAGATCTGGGCGCCGATTCACTCGATATCGTCGAGCTGGTCATGGCCCTCGAGGAAGAATACGACCTCGAAATCAGCGACGAAGAGGCCGAAAAGATCCGAACCGTTCAGGACGTTGTGAATTACATCGAAAGCCACAAGCACTGATGAGCGAACTGGAACGCGTCGATCCGGAAGTTTTCCTCGCGATACGCCGCGAAGCGGAGCGCCAGGAACACAACCTGGAACTGATTGCATCGGAAAACGTTGTCAGCCGCGCCGTGCTCGAGGCCCAGGGCTCGATCCTCACCAACAAGTACGCCGAGGGCTACCCGGGCAAACGTTACTACGGCGGTTGTGAGTTCGTCGATGTGGTCGAGGATCTCGCCATCTCGCGAGCAAAGGAGTTGTTCGGCGCCGACTATGTCAATGTCCAGCCGCACTCGGGATCCCAGGCCAACATGGCGGTCTATTTCTCGCAACTGACGGCGGGCGACACGATCCTGGCGATGGACCTTTCGCACGGCGGCCACCTGACACACGGCAGCCCGGTGAATTTCTCGGGCAAATTCTTCAAGGTGGTGCCGTACGGTGTCCGTCAGAGCGACGAACGGATCGACTATGAGGCAGTCGCCGAACTGGCGCGCCAGCACAGGCCGAAGATGATCGTCGTCGGGTACAGTGCCTATCCGCGTCAGATCGATTTTGCCGCGTTCCGCCGGATCGCCGATGAAGCCGGCGCCATGATCATGTCGGACATCGCCCATTTTGCCGGGCTGGTAGCGGCGGGGATCCACCCTTCTCCCGTTCCCCATTGCGAGTTTGTCACCACGACAACACATAAAACACTGCGCGGCCCGCGCGGTGGCATGATCATGTCGCGGGAGGCGTACGCCAAAAGCATCGGTTCGGCCGTCTTCCCCGGTCATCAGGGTGGTCCGCTCATGCATGTGATCGCGGCCAAGGCGGTTGCGCTACGCGAGGCGCTGCAACCCGAGTTCAAGACTTACCAGGAACAGATTGTCCGTAACGCACAGGCCTTGTGCACAGGCCTCCAGACACACGGATTCCGGCCTGTTTCAGGTGGGACGGACAATCATCTCATGCTCATCGACCTGCGCAATACCGACATCACCGGCAAGACGGCACAGGACACCCTCGATCAGGCTCACATCACAGTGAATCGCAACACTGTCCCCTTCGAGACACGATCCCCATTCGTCACCAGTGGTATCCGGATCGGAACACCAGCCGTGACGACACGGGGCATGAAAGAACCGGAAATGGCGGTCATTGCCGGTCTGATCGCCCGCGCACTGAAAAACGTTGGCAACGAAGCCGCCCTCAAGTCCATCGCCGACGACGTCGTCTCTCTTTGCAGGAAATTCCCGCTGGGCTTCTGAGGGGCGCACCCGTTTATCGGGGCGGTACCTCATCGCGCGACCGACGACGCAGAACCTGGCCGTTCGGCTCTGCCCCCCAGACGTGCTCCCAGAAGATACGTTCCCCAGGCCATCACAGCCCCCAGGGCGAATCCCGCCGTGATCCCAATAGAATCGCCGATGCTCCCCGATCCTTCCGGACCCATCAGAGTTCTGACTTGCAGGATGAGATCGTCGCTACGCCAGCGCGTTACATCAAATCCAGGGGAAATGGCTGCCATACAGGCCGACACCAGGATTGAACCCATTTCATAATAATCTCCTGGCAACGACACGAACGGCGCAAAGGCCACGGGAAGGAGTGTGCCGAAAAGCAGGCAACGCCACGGAGCCGGCAAACTCAGTCGCGGGAGACGGCGCAAGGCCGGAGCCCCGACAAACAACGTCAGCAGAAAAGGGGCAAAATCGGTGACCAGATAGATCGCATCACTGCCGTGTGTGTCGAAACCGGTGAGTTGTCCGGCATAGTCGGAACCAACGGCGACCCACGGAAAAATGTGCTGTAAAAGTGCTGCACCATAAATCGCATCGATCTCCAGCCGGCTTACAGTCCCACCTGCAGCCATACAGCCGAACGCATGCATCAGTTCGTGCAGCGGCACGTAAATGATCCAACCCAGGATAAAACCGGAAATCATCTGGAAAACAGCGCGAAACGGACGCTGCACCAGACAATACTCCAGGGCGGCAAGATAATCGTACACAGGTTGCAGGAACCAACCAGAAATCATTCGCCACCCTGCCCGTCGCTCAGCTCTTGCCCTGGCCCCCATCTGTACCGTAAGAACGCCCGCATGGCCTATGAACAGATCCTCTATGATGTAAGCGAAAAGATTGCGACGATCACACTGAACCGCCCGGAGTTCCTCAACGCCTGGACCCTGCAGATGGGCCTCGAAGTCCGTCATGCCATGTGGACGGCAGACCGGGATCCTGAAGTGCGGGTCATCGTCGTCACCGGCGCAGGAAAGGGGTATTGCGCTGGAGCCGACATGAACCTCCTGCAAGGGCTGCAACGCGGCGAAGCAGGGGGGCTGTCGGCAACAGACGATCTCAAAGTCGATTTCGATCCCGATATTCCGGAAACCTTCCGTGGCGAGTACAGTTATCCGCTCGGACTGAGCAAACCGGTCATCGGCGCCATCAACGGTGTGGCAGCCGGACTCGGTGTTTCCTACCAGCTCTACTATGACATGCGGATCGCATCGGATCGGGCCCGGTTTTCGATGATCTTCTCGCGCCGCGGCCTCATCGCGGAACACGGGTCGGCCTGGTTCCTGCCACGCCTCATCGGTCCATCAAACGCGGCAGATCTGCTTTATTCCGGTCGCTTCGTCGATGCAGACGAGGCGCACCGGCTGGGTCTGGTCAACCGAGTGGTTCCCCACGATGATCTCATGAAAGTGGTCCGAGAGACCGCCACGGAGCTTGCGACCCTGTGTTCGCCGCGCTCAATCCGGATCATGAAACGGCAGCTTTTCGGAGATCTTGGGAGCGACCTGGGTACGTCAATGCGGCACGCAGACCAGCAGATGATCGCCTGTTTTGGGACCGACGACTTCCGTGAGGGCGTCGCATCCTTTCTCGAACGGCGAAAACCGAATTTCACGGGGAAATAAGGTTCGGACAGAAGATGGACCCTGGAATATCGAGGCGTTACGCCCGTTGTCCGGGGTTTCCCGGACCCAGGTTTCCTGGACAAGGAACTCCGGCCGGATGTCAGTGGACAACGGGTAATTGGCAACCTCCGGCCCCGGAACCATGGGGCCACACGCCCGTGATCGCACACCGATCCCCGCAAGGGGTCGGATGGCTACCTCGGATGGCGGGAGCACGGGAGGCGGATTTCACGTACAAGGCGTACTATGTTTCTGCCGCTCAGTGACTCACCGAATCCCCGGGGAACCCCGGTCGTCACCTACGCCCTCATTGCGGCGAACGTCGCCGTCTATCTCCTGCTCACCCTGCCTTTGAGCAGCATGCCCGCCGATCGTGCCGATCCGGCCCTGAATGACTACCTGCGCGTCATCGGAGATCAGATCGCACGTGGTCCGAAACTACGGGAGATTCTGGAACAGGTCTCGCAGTATGACCTTTTCGTCTTCGAACACGGATTTCGGCCCGCCGCACCACATCTGGGAGCGCTCTTCGTATCGATCTTTCTGCATGCCAATTTCCTGCACCTGTTCGGCAACATGCTTTTTCTCTGGATCTACGGTGACAACGTGGAGCAGCGGCTCGGTCATGGACGCTACCTGTTCTGGTACATGACCACCGGTGTGGCAGCCACTCTGTTTCATGCGGCTTTCTTCCGGCAATCGCAGCTCCCACTCGTTGGGGCATCGGGTGCAATCTCCGGAGTGCTCGGTTTCTACTTCCTGTGGTTCCCGTACAACCAGGTCCGTTTGCTCGTCTGGTGGTTTCCCTTCTACATGCGGGTCATCTCGCTCTCGGCACGTTTCGTCCTGGGCGTCTTCATCCTGCTCGACAATCTCCTGCCCTTCCTTTTGACACGTGGCAACGGTGGTGCTGGAGTCGCCTTCGGAGCACATATCGGGGGATTCCTCACCGGCCTGTCGGTCGCCTGGTGGATGGACTACCGCAAGCTCAGCGCCCCGGCAGGCGAGTACATATCGGGTGTAAAGAGAGAGGAAAGTGACCGTCCAGCGGGGGACCGACTGCGTGAAGCGATCGACCAGCACCGTATGGCCGAAGCAGCCCAGCTTTATCTATCGCTCAGTGCGCGACACAGCCGGCGCCTCGTAGGGGCAGAAGAGCTGCTCGGGATCGGTCACTGGCTTCTAGCAAACGATCGGCCTCGAGCGGCCCTCGCCGTCTTCCTCCGACTGCTCCGGGACTACCCCCGTGGCAGTTACGCCGCCGAAGCGCATCTGCGTGCAGGACTCATCCTGCTGCAACACCTGGGCGAAGATACCGCTGCCTATCAGCACTTCGTCGATGCACTCGAGAGCGACCCCACCCCTACTGTCGAACACCAGGCGCGCGCCGCCTTGCAAGGCATTGCCGCACGCCAGAAATTCAAGCCGGGCCGAACGGGATTCCAAGGCGGTTCGTAAAGAACGACAGTGATTACGTAGACTTATGCAAAGAAAACCAAACAGGAAAATGTTTTGAATTTACTACTTGTGCCAACTATGACACCTGTTGTAGAAATGACGCTTGTTAAAAGAGTGACGATCGCTTGGAGGGAATGACGGGGCTGTTCGGACATTCCGCTTGACCCAGACCTCCTCTACCATAATCGCGGGTCCCACAATCAGTTCGATGGACCCACCTTGTGCCGAGCGTACTGGCCACGCGTCAGATTGGGCACACTTCCCGAACGAAAAACCAACCGGAGAGATCATGATCAGTAGAATCGTTCAGCCGTTTGTGCGGTGGAATTTACAGTTGACGAAAACGTCGCAAGCAAAACGGGCTTCAGAAGGATCCCAGGCTGCCGAGTCATCCGAAACAAGGGGTTTTCGGGAACGACTGCGTTCGACCCTGTCCCTCATCCTCATGGCCGGATTGGTCGTAGCCGCACCGGCACAGGGCATGGCCGCCATTGCACAGACATTTTTCGTCCCCATGCCCGAGGATCAGATCCGCTCGATTTTCCTCAAACTCTACACATCGACCGGCCCACAGTTTGAAAGCATCGTTTCCATCGTCGCCTCCAGCCCGGGCACCATCATCTATTACGATCACTGGGAAGATGGATACGAGGTGGACATCGAGCATCCGGTCCAGCCAACGACTCTCGTGTGGGGCGACAATAATCCGGCCAATGGCATTCCGCCCGGATACGGAACGGATCTCCTGACCACCGGCAGCGTGGTTTCGTTGCGCAATCAGGTCAATCTTCCCCGCAACCCGAGCATATTGCGCTTCGATGGCCGAGACAAATTCGCGGTCACCAAGGCCGTCACCGTGTCACGTGGGGCATGGGCTACAAATCCAGGTTCGGTCCTCGCGGGAGCGATCAATGTACCGGCGGTCCGTGATTACGGCACGAGTTTCGTGGTTCCTCTGGGGCAGTATCCGGCGTCATCCTACAATTCGATGTTCGAAAACGTCGGACTCCTCGTCATGGCTTCGGAAAACGGTACGACTGTTCGAATCGACAGGGACGCCGACGGTACCGAGGAAACCATCGTCGCACTGAATCAGGGCGAGAGCTACGTCATCAACACGGGTGTCCTGACAGGCGCTACCATCAACTCTGACCACCCGATCCAGGTACATGTCATCACAGGTGATGTAGGCGCGAACTATGAAAGTCGCTGGTACGCCGTACGACCGCTCTCGCGATGGGGCTCGAGCTACTTTACCCCCGTCGGCACGGCAGCCGACGGCGATCAGACGTACGTGTTCCTATTCAACCCCGGCAATTCGCCCCTGACTGTTTCCTACGAAAACAAGATCAACAGCGGCACCTTCACCGTTCCACCGGGTGACATCTATCAGTACCTCATGCCGCAAAACTCCGGAGCACACTTTTATACGAGCGGCGCTCCGTTTTACGCGGTATCAACAGTCGGCGCAAAACCTTCGGCGAACAACATCCACGACTGGGGTTTCGATCTTACGCCGGAAGGGGCGCTGACCACTCAGGCCGTGGTCGGCTGGGGTCCGGGAAGTAGCGATCTGACCCAGAACGGCAGCCCTGTCTGGGTGACGGCTGTACGACCCACCACCGTCTACATCGATTACGACGGCGATCCAGCTACAGGCCCTCTCATCGACCCGAACAACAACCGATACGATGTGGCCCTCAATCTGACGGCCTTCGATTCGCAGCGTGTCTTCGATCCTGACAGAGATCAGACGGGCATGAAGCTCTACACGCTCGACGGGACGCTCATAGCCGCGGTCTGGGGTCAGGACCCTGCAACAGCAGGTGCAGGCAACCCGTTTCTCGACATGGGTTATACGATTTTGCCGTTTCCAATCCCGGTGATCACCAAGTCATCGCGACTCCTCACGGACGTCAACGGCAACTCCCTCATCGATCCTGGCGATGCCGTCCAATACACAATCCGCGTGAACAACACTGGCATCGCCACGCTGGGCAACGTCATTGTGGTGGATCCATTGCCCGTAGAACTGAATTACGTGGCGCTGTCCACGACATTCAATGGAAATCCCATCGGAGACGACCTGACGGGTGCGACGCTCTTCCCCCTGGACGAAACCGGCTACACGATTCCTGTCATTCCGCCGGACGAGTTTTCAGAACTCACATACGTCGTCACCGTGAACCCCGGTGCGTCACAAGTTACGAATGAGGTGGTTGCTGAAGGGGGCGTTGACCCGATTGAGACCGATCACACGATCACGGTGAACTCGGGTGCCACGCCCTGCACGCTATCTTTCACCAATGCGGCAGGAACACCCGTCAGCGGATACACGCCGGGGCAACTGATCTATGTAACGGTCAACGATCCGGACCAGAATCTGAATGCCGGCGTCGCAGAGACCGTACTGGTCTATGTGACCAATCCGAGTACCGGAGACGTGGAGCCACTCACGCTTCTGGAAACATCCGCATCGTCGGGTACTTTCCGCAACGTCACAGGTCTGCCTTTCTCTCCTTCGAGTGGACAGTCCCCGGGCGACGGGATCCTGTACGGTACGGTGGGGCATTCGATCACCGCGGACTACACCGACTCCCATTTCGGGGGAAGTTGCACACAGACACGACCTCTGGTCCAACCGACGATCACCAAGCCTCTCTACCTGAGCACGGGGCAGACCCTGGATCGTGAGGATCCGGCACACGTTTCGCCCCCGGACCTGACGACTGAAACGACGGCGGTTCTCGGCATCGGCAGCGGCTCTGTGAGCGTGCTGTCGACGACCTCGGGCAGTGGCAGTACGTCCAGCCTCGTCATCTCCCATACAACTGCGGTCAACGCCAATCTGATGCTCGTCGGTATCGCCGTTGGTGGAGATCAAGATACCGGCTCCAATCTGATCACCACCATCAGTGGGGTCACTTACGGCTCCCAGACGATGACTCTGGTCGGCACGGTGGTCGACGGTACCAGCTCGGTCCGTAGTGCCATCTACTCATTGGAGAACCCGACGCCTGGCACGGCGAATGTCACCGTGACACTGGCCGCTTCTCGGCCCGTAGTGGCGGGAGTGACCACATTCAGCGGTGCTGATACAAGCAATCCTCTCGGCACGTACGCATCGGCCGGCAGCACGGATCCCCAACCATCGACACGGCCGAGTGTGACGGTGTCCTCGGCAACCGGCGAACTCGTCTATGATTCCGTGGCGATCGACGCCGATGGTAATACGCCGCCCGTCCCGACCCCCGGTTCCGGCCAGACTCCCCTTTGGAACCAGACTTCCACGAACCGTGTGCGTGGACAGTCGAGCACCAAAAACGCCAGCGCACCGACGACGACGATGTCATGGACCTGGAGTGGCGACAACCAGCAATGGGCCATTGGGGCGGTACCCATCAAGCCTGCGCCTGGCGGTGTTGCCACGGTTACCTTCACCCAGAGTCCGGTGATGAGCGGCGCGCTCGTGCTACCCGCCGGTGGCCTGGTGGGTGTCACCACCTACGTCCATGTGGTGAGCGGCACGATGCCGGTGAACCCGTCGATCACGGCGATCCTCAAGCGTAACGGCACACCCTTCGCGACATTGACAAACCCGACGTACGGCTCGGGAACACTCACCTGGAGCACGTCACTGGGAAGTCAGGTCAACATCAGTGCCGGAGACACAATCAGCCTCGACATCACCACCGCACAAAGTGGCGTCACCTTCACCATCGACTACGACAGCAACACGGCACCGTCTCACATCTCTCTTCCGGTACAGGCAGCCATCACCGTGGCCTCCCTCGATGTGTACGATGCTCCTTACCCAGGCGGCAACCTGGTGGTTGGTGGCCTCAGTGGCGGCACCTACTATATCCGTACCACGGCGAGCGATCCGTTCGGACCTACCGACATCACGAGCGTCGATCTGTCGATCAATGGTCCGGTTCCGGTCAACGTCACACTGAACGACGCCTACGTCGTCGATTATCCGACACCAACAGCGAAGACCTATGAATACGCCTGGTCGACTTCGACCCCTGGCGCCTACCACATCACGGTCATCGCCCATGAGGGCTACGAAGGCACAGTAGCCGATACGGCCGGCACCCCGTTCCCTGTGAGCGAGTTGGACACCGGCACACCGAGCACCACCGAGTTCACCACTGGGCCGAACGGGCCACACACAGGAACGTATGCTCCAGATGAGCAAGTCTGCGTGCGAGTCACCGATCTTGACCAGAACACCGACCCGCTGGTCGTGGAAACCATCACTGCGGTGATCACGGCAACTTCGGGCGATTCCGAAACGATCACGCTCACGGAGACCGGACCGAACACGGGCGTCTTCACGGCGTGCATCAATGCCAGCAGCACCGTGAACAGCAACGGGGTCGTGTACGCACCGCCGGGCACACAGCTCACGGTGACCTATGTCGATCCAGACGATCCATCCGATACGTCGAATGACCATGCGATCGTGCCAACGGCCACACCGTCGGTCGCCATCATGAAGACTCGTGTCCTTCCAGCCGACGGCACGGCCCTGGTGGGGGATACGGTACGTTTCAGCATCCTTGTCACCAACACGGGCGGAAGCACATTGAACACCGTCAGCCTCACCGACACCTTCCCGGCATGTCTGACGTATGCCAACGCCACCCCGGTGCCAACGAGCGTGAGTCCTCCGACTGTGACCTGGAGCAATGTCGGACCACTCGGCGTGGGGCAGAGCAGAACGATCACGATCACCTTCACGGCCAACAGCACATGTGCGCCCGGTGTGAACAGCGCCAGCGCGGGCGGTGACGCTACAGCGGGACCCAGCACGGCCAATGTGACCGTGACGGACCCAAAACTCACCCTCAACAAGACCTTACTCACCGGCAGTCCGGCCGATATCGGCTCTACCGTCACCTTCCAGATCGATCTGACCAACACGGGATCGACCCCCATCACCTATCTGCCCTTGAGCGACCAGTACAGCACGTGTCTCTCCTTCGCCTCGTCGGTGCCACCGGCAGACGGAGCGGGTGGTGGCATGGCCGTCTGGAACGATCTCTCGGGAGGCGGTCTGGCCCCCAGTGCGACCATCTCGGTAACGGTGAATTTCACCGTGGTGGGGAATTGCAACCCTGCATCGAACGTCGCCTCAGTGGAATATGCGACGGACATCAACGGTGACGGGGTGCCACCGGTCAGTGATCAGGCCAATGTGGTCACGCGGGCTGCCACCATCTCGGGCCAGGTACGCAACGATCTCGATGGCGATGGGGATTTCAACGATCCCGATCCAGGAATCCGCAATGTCACATTGCACCTCTACACCGATCCAAACGGTGACGGAGACCCGAGTGACGGTGTCCTGGTGGCAATCACGACGACGGACATCAACGGAAATTACATCTTCAATGGCCTCGATCTCGGAAACTATGTGGTGGTGGAGACGGATCCGGTCACTCACTACAGCACGGCGGACACCTATGGTGCCAACGACAATCGGATCCTGGTAAACGTAACGGCCATCCAGGCCTATACGGGGAATGACTTCCTGGATTCGAAGGTAAACTCAGGCACGGTAACGGGACGTGTCTACGAGGATGTCAATGGCAACGGTGTCTACGACGTAGGCATCGACATCCCGCAGGCGGACGTGAGTGTCGTCATCACCGACTCACACGGCAACACGAGCACCGTCACAACGGATAGCAATGGAATCTTCCTGCAGACCGTGCCGGCCGGCAACACAACGGTAGACGTACAGGAAAACACCCTGACCGGGATCAGTAATCCGACTCTGACCACCAATGTGGCGGGCGAAGGTAACGATCCGACAGTCGTATTCGTTCCAGTCAATGGGATTGGAACCGATAATACGGGCTATGTCCCGGCAGCCTCCACCGGCACTGTCGATGGCACCGTATACATCGATACGAACAACAACGGGGTCTATGACCCAGGTACCGACACACCGTTGTCCGGTGTAACCGTAAAGGTCACGACCAGCGATAACGGCGTCTACTATGTGGTGACAGATGCCGACGGGTACTTCTCTCAGGCCGTCCCTTCGGGCAGCACGATCGTCGATATCGACGACAACACGCTGCCAGCAAACGTCACACTGGCTCCGGGCAGCACCGACCCAACGACGGTGACGGTACCTCCCAACGGGGTTGCCACCGACGACACGGGCTATCTCCTGTCACAAGCCTCGGGGATGGTGAACGGGACAATTTACCGTGACAACAACGGTGACGGCCTCTTCAACGGTGGAGACACACCCCTGCCTGGCGTCAGTGTCCTGATCACGGACAGCAATGGTGACACGCACACGGTAATCACTGACAGTAACGGCTACTTCGAGTGGCCGGTTCCTGCCGGGGTAACGATTGTGGACGTTGTCGACTCAACTCTGCCGCCGGGGCTGACTCTGACCACGAACGTCAATGGAGAAGGTTCCGACGCAACAACGGTTATTGTTCCTTCCAACGGTAGTGCCACTGACAACACCGGCTACGTGCCAGTGAGTAGTGTTGGCCGTGTAGAAGGTGTTGTCTACGAGGACGTCGACGGTGACGGCCTCTACACGAGCGGTACAGACATTCCGTTGCCGGGTGTGGAAGTGAGCATCACCGACGCCAACGGCGCGGTCCATAACGTCGTCACGGACAGCAACGGACGGTACTCCGAGGTGGTTCCTGCCGGCACTACGGTTGTGGATGTGGTGGATTCAACCCTGCCCAACGGTGCCACGCTCACCACCGATGCCCACGGCCAAGGGAATGATCCCACAACGGTCGTCGTTCCACCCAATGGAACTGCTTTCGACAACACTGGTTACGTCCTACCCCCCACAAACGGGGTGGTAAACGGCACGATCTATATCGATCGAGACAACAGCGGTACCTTCTCGGCCGGCGACCAGGTGTTGCCGGGTGTGGACGTACGGATCACGGATAGTAACGGCAACATCCACACGGTCACAACGGATGGGAGCGGGTTCTTCCAGTGGTCTGTTCCCCCGGGCACAACAGTAGTCGATGTAGTGGACAGCACGCTGCCGCCGGGAGTGGTCCTTACCAACAACAGCCAGAATGAAGGGTCTGACCCGACCACGGTAACCGTGCCGTCTGGTGGCACGGCCACCGACAACACGGGGTATGTGCGCCAACCGACAGGCACCGTGCAGGGTGTCGTCTTCATCGATACGGATGGTGACGGCATTTACACGCCGGGGACGGACACGCCGTTGCCAGGTGTGGAGGTGGAGATCACAGCATCCAACGGCGGCGTCTATACCGTCATCACCGATGGCAACGGGGCATTCAGTCAGACCGTTCCGAGTGGCGCGACGACTGTCAATGTCGTCGACTCGACACTGCCGCCCGTGATGGGGCTGGCCCCCGGCAACACCGACCCGACAACGGTCACCGTTCCGCCCAATGGGATCGCCTACGACAACACCGGATATCGGGGGGTACCCACACCCACTCCGACACGCACACCTACGAGTTCACCCACGCAAACACCGACAGTCACATTCACACCCACGGCAACCCCGACGCCGGTCCCGGATCTGACCATCATGAAGAGTCACGTCGGGGCATTCACCAGCGGCAGCACGGGGACCTATACGCTGAGAGTAACCAACATGGGCGATGGTCCCACCTATGACGTGATCACGGTGAGCGACACCTTGCCGACCGGCCTCACGTACGTCAGCGGAGGAGGCGGCGGTTGGAGTTGTTCGGCCGCCGGCCAGTTGGTCACCTGCACCTATCCCGGGCCATTGGCCCCAGCAGCGTACACCACCTTCTCCCTCACCGTTTATGTGGACGACGCCGCAGTGCCAACCGTCACGAACACAGCAACGGTCTGGAGCACGGGGGACAGCAATCCTCGCAACAACAGCGATAGCGATCCCACGACAGTGAGAAGAGGAAACCAGCCAACCCGTACCTTCACACCAGCCATGGGAGGTACACCGACACGCACGTTCACTCCCGGCGGTCCCGGAACACCGACGCCAGTGCCTACCTCACCGGCCGGGGCGCCCGATCTCACGATTGCCAAGAGCCACACGGGAGCCTTCACCAGTGGCTCCACGGGAACCTACACCCTGACGATCACCAACATCGGTGTTGGGCCGACAACGGGTCTCATCACCGTCACCGATCCGCTCCCCAATGGCCTCACCTACGTCAGCGGCACCGGTGCCGGCTGGACCTGTTCGGCCAGCGGCCAGACAGTGACCTGCACCAACCCGGGACCGTTGGCTCGCAATGCCTCGAGTTCCATCACACTGGTCGTCGAGGTCGGCAGTGCTGCCGTCCCGACGGTCACCAACACCGCCAGTGTG